>ERZ1292632.145-Hain-H43-01um-R2-145-length-70906-cov-14_pt1 | contig 65593 bp, 61 predicted proteins | sample MGYA00564407_ERZ1292632 | MGnify/ENA primary metagenome ERZ1292632 (study PRJEB36523, sample SAMEA6512637) | groundwater metagenome | collected 2019-01-08 | study: AquaDiva: Metagenomics assemblies of 32 groundwater samples | reverse complement strand
TAGTTTCACCGGCTGGCAAGCTTGGAAATTCCCACAAAGAAGTTTTTGTCCAGCCGTTTCCGTTGTTGAGATATTGGTAGTCTTTTAAAACATTACCATATTGATAATGGCTGGCAACTAAAACAAGATCTGTTAAACCATCTCCGTTTAAATCTGTGAACTGCGGAGGTATGCCACTGAGATACTGCCAATAGGTTTCACCTGCTGGTAAATCAGACGGTAAATCCCAAAGAGAGGTTTGGGTCCAGCCGTTTCCGTTGTTGAGGTATTGGTAGTATTTAATAACATTTCCTTGATAATAATGGCTGGCAACTAAAACAAGATCTGTTAAACCGTCCCCATTAAGGTCTGTAAACTGCGGAGGCGGGTTGGGATATAGCCAATTAGTTTCACCGGCTGGCAAGCTTGGAAATTCCCACAAAGAAGTTTTTGTCCAGCCAGAACCTCCGCTTTGATAATTAAAACTTGTTGCCGGCAGAGAAACGATGTTTCCATCACTGTCTTTTCCAGATGTCGTTATTGATTTTAATAAAGATTTGTCTGAAACTTGATTTTTTTCATAAGCAAGAACATATTTATTTACCCAATTGCCGTTTACAACAGTTGTTATTTGATTTATGCGATAATTAGTTGCTACGGAAAAACCTGTATTATAATCTTTTGTGGCGTCTGGACTTGCTTCTGTGGAAAAATCAATTTCAAAAATGCCGTCGGCGCTTCCGCTGCCCGTATATTTTATAACCGATGGATAAATTTGGCCCCCATCTTTAAAATAAGTATAAAAAATATAATTATCATTGGTGTCTCTTATCTCCTGCAGCATCCACTTGTACACATTGCCCGGATTTTGCGGGTCATTTTGCTGAGATGAGGCGTCGTAGCCAAACTTATACTGCGTCCCGTTTTTGGCAGTTACCAGCCATTGATTATTTTGAAAAACATATTTATTAAAATTTCCGTTTTCTGTTCTGGCAATATACGAAGAACTATCAATCGCTGTCAGCTCGCCGTCAAGAGAAGAATAATAATAATTAACTGCGAGAGGGTCGTAAAGCTTGTCGGAACCGCTTTTATTAAGCCGCTTAATGTGGGGAATATTCAACGTCCAGCCATAGCCGAAAATACTATCTTGTTCGTTTGAGTTGCTGTTATACGACAATCCGATTTCCGGCTGTAAATTATTTCTGCCCGGGGGAATGGAAATAGGGTAATTATAGGTTAAAGCGCCTGTATTCCTGTCTATTTCCGGCAAATTTTGCTTTAACGCGTTGTTTGGCGAAGCGCTGGGAGCTGTTGGTTGCGCCAGACCGTTGTCCCGCCCCGGACCTTCGCCCTCCGCAGAAGGGTCAGCTGAATTATCTTTTCCATTATCTTTTTTAACGTCTTTTTCGTCATCTTTACCATCGTCCTGGGAAGGCGATAAAGCGGCGGCTTCGCCGCTGTCTTCGGCGTCGGACGAACTATCAGGCGGACTGCTTGACTGAGAATCATCTGAACCCGGAAAAACTCCGACATCTATTTGTTCGGCCGACACGAGTGCCAATGGCTGAAACAAAAACATAAAAACCAGCGCCGTTGCAACAAGTTTTATTATTAGATTTTTAACCATAATCATTTTATTTATATCTTTATCTTGGGCCGAAATAAAATATTTTAAAAATATTTTATTTCGGCCTGAACTATGGCATTTAAAAAACAATCCCGCCTAGGCGGGATTGTTTTTTAAACTGTTTGCGTTTTTCTTAAAAAATATTTTCCTTCTTGGTCTTTTTGAAAATACTTTTTATTATTTAAATTCATCAGCACTGTATTTTTAGCAACCATTCTTTGCAAAAGAACTTCTTTTACAATATCATCTTTATGCAAAGCTTCTTTATTTTCTCCTAAAACTTTGGCAATCACGTCTTTGATTGTGCCGGGACTATACCCCCATTCTTGCAGGGCGTAGGTTCCCCTGCCCACCAAAACAAACCTTGAATCTTTAATAAGTTCATTGTGCACTGTTTGAGGATAAGTTTTCTTATTGGGCAAATTATATTCAAACTCGTCAATCATTTCCGCCACTTTTGTAAAATGAAGGGGTTTTTGATGTTTTTTAAATACTAAAAATGCTTTGTCTCTTACTCCCCTTGGTTTTATTTCCGGCCAATCGGTTAAACCGATTTTTCCTTCTTTGTTTTCTTGTATTTTTTTTGAAACTTCAAAATAAGACAACAGCGCTTCTTTGCTCAATTTGCTTTTTAAAGCAAAACTGTCAAAAAAATCTTTCCTTAACAAGGGGCTCCCCTGCTTCTCAATATCTCCAACCAGCGCGGCCAATGTCTCTTTAACATTTGCTTCGGGTTCTTTCATAATTGACCAAAAAGAATAAAAATTCTTTTTCGCGCAAACTCTGGAAAACTGCTCTCCAAGGGTTAATAAAAACAAAACATATGGTTTTGTATTTTTTCCCCCGATTTCTTCCAATGCGATATCTTCTCTTTTAAATCCTCCTTTGCCTTCAAAATAAGAGGCAAGGACTTCAAAGGTCTGCGCTAAAAGAGGTTTGTTTTGTTTTTCAATAAAAGCAAAGCCGGCTTCCTCTATTTGGCGGACTCTTTCTCTAGTAATATCCATAGACTTGCCAATAGATTCTAATGTTTCCTGTTGGCCGGTTTTTACGCCAAAACGACGGTCAAAGATATCTTTGGTTTTTTGGGCAAGGCCTTTAATAAGTTTTTGATATAATTGAGAGTAATTAACTTTGCTCATAATCTTATAATTCACTTTAAATTAACTATTTTTAATATTACCATTTTTTCTTTTAGGTGTCAATAGTGAATAACTTTAAGCTCTTTTCTCGTCCCATTTGCGCCAGCTTACCAATAATGGACTGGCAATAAAAATTGAAGAATAAGCTCCTGATGTTATGCCTATTATTAGGGCTAAGGAAAAATATTTAAGGGTTTGTCCGCCAAAAAAGAATATAGAAATAAGAACAAGCAAAGTGGTAAACACTGTGCCTATTGACCTGCCAAACGTTTGATTCAAGCTCAGGTTTACTGTTTCTTCAAATTGACCCATGCCTTTTCTTAAGATATTTTCTCTTATTCTATCAAAAATAACTATTGTATCATGAACAGAAAAACCCAAAATAGTTAAAAGGGCCGCAATAATTGGAATGGTTATTTCCACATTGTAAAACTTTCCCAAAACAGCAAAAACTCCTAAAGGAATTAAAATATCGTGGAAAAGAGCTATTAAAGAAGCGACTCCGTATTTCCAAGAAGAAACCGGCCGCGACACTTTTCTAAAAGCTAAGGCAATATAAATAGTTATGGCAAGCAAAGCCAAAAATATGGAAAGCATTGTTTTTTGTTTCAGCTCCTGGCCGATAGAAGGGCCTATATATTCAAAACTTCTTTCCTCAACTTTTGACAATTCTGAAAGTTTTAAAAGCATCTGCTGGTGCGTTGCTTCGTCAACTCCCTTAAATTGCAAAATTACGCCGTTGTTTTCCGTTGGCTGGCTTACAATTTCTCCTATATCAAGCTGGGATAAATTATTTTGAATTTGCTCATTTGTCGGCCTCTGGTCCAGAAATCCAACCTCCATGGAGCTTCCGCCGGTAAATTCAATGCCGAACTTTAAGCCGAACATCAACAGAGCCAAAATTGACCCTATGACTAAAACGGCAAATAAGATGTAGTAAACCGCTGAATATTTTATAAAAGGAAAATTCATATAATTACAATAGCCATTTAAATTTTTCCAATCTTGGTCCGACAAAAATCATTAAAAGGATTCTAGTTATAAATATTGCCGAAAACATTGAAACTAAAATTCCTATGCTTAAGGTCAAAGCAAATCCTTTGATAAAAGAGGTCGCAAAAATAAACAAGATGGCGCAAACAATTAAAGAATTAAAATTGCTGTCGCGAATTGACGGCCATGCCCTTTTAAATCCCTCCTCTGTGGCCAAAGAAAGCCCCCTGCCTTGTTTAATTTCTTCTCTCATTCTGGAAAAAATAAGGATATTGGCGTCAACTGCCATTCCTATGGACAAGATAAAACCTCCAATTCCGGCCAAGCTCAAGGTAACCGGGATAAATTTGAATAAAGAAAGAGCTATGGCAACATAAATTACCAAAGCAATAGAAGCTAAAATTCCGGGCAATCTATAAACTAAAATCATAAATAAAACCACTGCTAAAAATCCGTATATGCCGGCTGATAAAGACCTTTTTAAAGAAACCGCCCCTAAAGTAGGACCGACTGTTTGCTGGGAAATTGGCTCTCCTATTTTTACCGGCAACGCTCCCGAATTCAGCCTTCTGGTAATTTCATTAGCTTTTTGAGTGCTCATATCTCCGGTAATTACCGCCTTACCGCCCGTTATTTTTCCCTGAACAATAGGAGCGTATAAATCTCCGACGTCAATTTTGCCATCGCCAGAAGTATCAATAATAGAAGCGCCGTCTAAAAATATTGCCAAAGGTTTTTTAGTATTTCTTTCTGTTATTTGTTCAAAAAATTTCGCCCCTTCGTCATTAAATTGAAGCTGTATTTCCGGTTTATAAGTAGTTTGGTCAAAAATAACTGTTGAATTTTTCAAATATTTTCCAGTTAATTCGGTTGGCTTAAAATATGGATTTTGCAAAGCCATTTGCCAATCCGTTATTTTTGCTATGTCTTCTTTTTTATCTTGAGCCGTCTGCAATTCTTTTATTTTATCTAAAATCTGCTGGGTTTCTGCTTCCGGCCTCTGTTCTAAAAATTCAAGATAAGGCGTCTCTCCTATCATTTTTATCGCGTCTTGGACATTTGTCACTCCCGGTAGTTCAACAATCAGCCGGTCTTGTCCCTGAATCTGCACAACCGGCTCTGTAACTCCAAACATGTTAATCCTTCTTTCAATAATATCTCTCAAACCGGCCATGGCTCCCGGCTTGTCTGCGTCCGTAACATTGCTCAAATCCGCTTGATAGGTAAGATTAACTCCTCCCTGCAAGTCCAAACCAAAAACAAACGGCTTTGTCCAAAAATGAGGAATGCCTAAATTAAATTTTTGATTCAAAAAATCAGCTCCTTTATTAAAATAATTCGGAAAAATAAAATTTCCAGCCAAAATAGCCAAAATTAAAACGCCGATGAAAATATAATGTTTCTGCTGCATGAAAACCAATTTTAATCAAAAGTGATTTTTTATTATATCCCTGCTTTTTGAAATAGTCAATTTATTTGGCTAAACTAATTTCTCTAAAATTTTTAATTCTAATTCATCTGTGGCCGTGTCGTATATCGCAAAAGTCGGCTTGTTTATTTGGCCGGCCAGTTCGCCGGGATTTATTACCCTGCAATTCCCTATTTTCTCTTCCCACGGATTATGCGTATGGCCGTAAAAAACCAAGTCGTATTTACCGGTTTCTGCCAGTTTATTTGCCGGTTCCGGTTTATGAACTATTGCGATTTTTCTTCTGCCGATTTCTTTTTCCAAAACTTCTTCTAATATCTGCGTTTTTTTATTTTGATATTTTGCCAAATCTATTCTGTAATCTCTATCCATATTTCCCAAAACGCCGAAAAGCTTGCCTTTAAACTCTGCCAAAGATTCCACCAAACTTTCCGGACTGCCTATATCCCCGCAATGTAAAATCGTCTGGATATTCTCCTTGTTCAGCCAACCAACAGCTTTCCTAAAATTAGCCGCATTTCCGTGCGTATCTGAAACAATCGCAATTTTCATAATAATCCTTTAATTTCTAACTCAAATCTTTCGAAAAAATTAACCATATAATTGTGCCTTTCCTCGGCAATTTTCTTTCCGGTCTTTGTCAATATTTTTAATTTTACTTTTTTTAATTTAAAATAATACTCTAACAGGGCTGAGTCTTCTTTAGTATAACTAAACTCTCTTGCAGTTTTCACTAATTTTTTTTCATTACCTGTATACAAGCAATTAGACCCTGAAGAACCGGCAAATAAAAAATCTCTACCTATCCCAACTGCTCCAATTGAATCCAGCTTATCAGCATCAAATAAAATTTTCGCTTCAATTGTTGTGGGTTTGTGATTATTCCTATATCTGTGCGATAAAATACAGTGTTTTATATTTTCTATTATTTCTGTATCTAAATTATAAGAAGACAAAATTTTATTTGCCAATTCAACCCCTTTTTCTGCGTGACAAATTTTTCCTTTGCTTTGCATTTCTTCTCTGCGTCCGACATCATGCAAATATGCCGCAAGTTTTAATATATTAATATCTGCTTTTTCTGTTTTAACAATTCTAAGGCACAGGTTATAAACCCTTTCAACATGGCTCCAGTCATGGCAACCCGAGGCTGAAACAAAAAAATCTTTAGCCCGGCCTCTCACCTCGTTAACTATTTTATTGCTTATCTTCATATTTATTTATATATATTATCTATACTTCCTATCACTGCTATGGCTTTTATTTCAAGTATGTATATTTATTACTTATTTCAAACATCTTTCTAAAATGACTATCATCTCCGATATTATCTGTTGTAATTAATATCATCTCTTTGTCTGTAAAACCAAAAAAACTTTTAAGAATATTTATTTCTTTTCTGCACTCAAATGGGCAAATCCATATACTTTTTTGCAAGGGCACAAATCCAAGCTCTTTGATTTTACCACGAAAAGCTTCCCGATAAAACTTTTTAAATTGAATTATATCAAACATTGCGATTCTCCATTTACCATCCCATTTTTTAGGTTTTTTTATCCGTAAATTATCTACCTGAAGATAGCCAGCTTTTTTTCTGCCCTTTTCTGTGAGAGATATATAAATTTGGTTATTCTTCTCTTTAATAATTATGCAATTCTCTTTTTGCAATCTATAAAAAGTATCGTAAACTTTTTTCTTTTGATATTTTTTAAATCTTTTTCCGAATTTTAAAATATTTACTAAAAAATAAGGAGACGTAGCGGCTACGCAAATTATTCCACCTAACAAAAGCCAACTAAAAATTTCCTTAGCAACTTCTGATCGTGATTTTTTAAAATGAAACATTAAAATATAATATTTTATATTTTAACTTGAAATGAAAGCCATGGCAGTTATTACAAGTACGAGCGCGATATTCGTGTTTACCATTTTTCCCGTTATTAATTGCCAGAAACGCATTGGTTAAAAATATTTATCTGATTATTATATTGCGTAATAAATCCTTTAGCTTCCCCTGCCAGCGGTTGATATCGTCTAACTAATTGATTATATTGGTCCACCAAATCATCATATTGTTTGTTGCGGGGATTCGTATTATTAAGTTGGCCGAGTTTTTCATTAATTTGAACATTTAAATTATCCAACTGACTTTTATAAGAATCTATTTGATTTTTTAAATTATCGCTTGGCTTGGAACAAGCGGAAAGAGGCAAGCCAAACTCTTGAACTCCAAGCCAAACCGTATCCCCTTTATAATTTCCTTTAACAATAGCCACTCCAATTTCCGTATAGCGGTCATTTAAAATATTATCTCTGTGGCCGGGGCTGTCCATCCAAGCCTGCACTAATTCTTTTTCGCTGGCAAAATTTCCTAATATTAAATTTTCGCCAGTAGCTATATAATCATATCCAAAACTTTGAACCAATTCTGCGGGGCCTGTCCCAGCTAGCGAAACATGTTCAAAATATTGATTTAAAAACATATCGTTGACTTTGGCTAAAGCCGCTTCATTAAGCTTTTGGTTTTCAAACAATGGCAAAAGGCCATCGCCTTGATTGTATCTTTGTATGTTTGTCTCGGCAATTATTTTTGCTTTTGTTAAAACCGCCTGATTTTTAGCGCCGCCTATATTTAAGGGAGGCGGAGTTAAAACTTCTTTTCCTATCTCGGTTATCAGATTGCCAATTTCTGTTTTTTGAAAATCTTGAACGCCTTTATTGAAATTATTATAAAGTTTTATTACATCGTCTCTAAAATAAAATCCAACTCCAACTGCCAATAATATTATTATTAAAATTATTATCTTATATTTTGCCATGACACTTCTTATATTTTTTGCCGGAGCCGCAGGGGCAAGGGTCATTTCTTCCCACATGGATGTTGTCTGCCTGTCCGGCAGGCAAAGTTGTCGGGCGTTGGGTGTTGGGCGCCGATAAAGATTGTCTTTGCGGTTGCAAACTGGCTTTAAAAACAGAGTTGGCAATGCTCGTGTCAATTTCTTCCAATAATCTCTGAAACATTTTACGGCCTTCATTTTTGTATTCTACTAAAGGGTCGTGCCCCCCGTAAGCCCTTAAACGAACCGAGTCTCTTAAATGGTCCATATTGGAAAGATGGTCCTGCCAAAGAGTGTCTAAAACTTTTAAACTAACCGCTCTTTCCAACTGGAACATATCGTCTTTGCCAAGCTCTTGCTCTTTTTTGTTATAATCCTCTTCTGCATAGCCTGCCTTTTTAATTATTTCTATAATTTGTAATTTCAACTTTTCTGGTTGCGTTTCTAATATATCTTTTCTTTTTCTATAAATAATTTCTCTGTGCTTATTCATCACATCGTCATATTCTAAAAGATGGTGTCTAGCGTCAAAGTTGAATCCTTCAATTTTTGATTGGGCGGATTCAATGGCTCCGGAAATCATTCCTGCCTGTATCGGCTCGTCTTCTGGCACCTTTAGGACTGTCATTAAAGACTTTATTTTGTCTCCGCCAAAAATCCTCATTAAATCGTCTTCCAAAGAAACAAAAAATTGCGAAGACCCGGGGTCTCCTTGCCTGCCGGCTCTGCCCCTTAGCTGGTCATCAATTCTTCTTGCCTCGTGTCTTTCCGTTCCGAGAACATGCAATCCTCCGACTTGGCGAACTTTATTCGCTTCGTCCGGCAGAGACGGATTGCCACCCAAAATTATATCAACTCCGCGGCCGGCCATATTGGTGGCAATTGTAACAGCTCCTCTTCGGCCGGCTTGGGCGATAATTTCTCCTTCTCTTTCGTGATTTTTAGCATTTAAAATCTGGTGAGGAACACCCTGTATTTCCAACATTTTTCCTAAAAATTCATTTCTCTCAACAGACCTTGTTCCAACTAAAACCGGCTGGCCTTTTTGATGGAGCTCTTTTATTTCTTTTACTACTGCCATAAACTTACCTTGTTCTGTTTTGTAAACCTTGTCCGCTAAATTCTGTCTGACCATGGGTTTGTTGGTGGGAATCACGGCAACATCTAAATTATAAACCTTGTCTAACTCTTCGGCTGAAGTTAAAGCGGTTCCTGTCATGCCTGATATTTTTTTGTAAAGACGAAAATAATTTTGGAAAGTAATTGTTGCAAATGTTATGGATTCCGGTTGTATTGTTACGCCTTCTTTAGCTTCCACTGCCTGATGAAGCCCGGAAGACCATCTGCGCCCGGGCATAAGCCGGCCGGTGAATTCATCAATGATTATAATCTCGCTGCTCTTTACAACATAATCCCTATCTTTTAAAAATAAAACTTTGGCTCTCAGGGCTGATTCTAATTGATGCGTTACGGCAATATCGTTTTCCTGCCAAGGGTCTTGGCTCAAACTTTTTACAACTTTGTTTTGGCCTTCTTCCGTAAAAGTTGCTGTTTTCATTTTTTCATCTAAAACATAATCCTCTTCTTTTTTTAAAGGAGCCACAATTCTGGCAAATTGATAATATTTTTCTGTCGCTTCTTCCCCTGCGCCGGAAATAATCAAAGGAACCCTGGCTTCATCAATTAAAATTGAATCTACTTCGTCAACAATGGCAAAATTATATCCCCGTTGAGCCTGCTGTTGCAAATCATAAGCCATATTGTCTCTTAAGTAGTCAAAACCAAATTCATTATTGGTGCCGTAAGTGATATCGGCCAAATAAGCCTCTTTTCTTTGAGCCGGCCTTAAATAATTTTCCACTACTTTAAAACTGCCTGTTAGGTCTCTCTCTTTATCAAACTCATCTGATTTATACAAAGAATCATAAACAAAACCGGATTCATTAACAATACATCCGGCAGACAATCCTAGGGCGTTATAAATTTGACCCATCCAAACCATATCTCTTTTTGCCAGATAATCGTTGACTGTAACAATATGCACTCCTTTGCCCTCCAAGGCGTTTAAATAAGCCGGCAAAGTAGCGGCCAAAGTTTTTCCTTCGCCGGTTTTCATTTCAGCGATTTTTCCTTGATGCAAAACAATGCCTCCGATTAATTGCGAGTCAAAATGACGCTGATTCAAGGTTCTTTTGGCGGCCTCCCTGATTAAAGCAAAAGCTTCAGGCAGAATACTGTCTAAATTTTCTCCGTTTGCAATCCTATTTTTAAAATCTTTTGTTTTTTCTTTTAATTGCTCGGACGAAAGTTTTTCAAATTCCGGCTCAAAAGAGTTTATTTTTTCAACTATGGTCCCCAATCCTTTAATGTATTTTTCATTGGGGTCGCCAAAAATTTTAGATATAAACGACATAGTTCTATATTAACAAAAAATCGCATTTATTCAATGCGGTCTTGTAAATTTTAAAAATGAGACTTACAGTACAAAAATCGCCAATGCCGCTACGGTTGTCCAAAAACCGTCTTAATTATGATTTCCATATTATTTCTTGTTCCAAATCAATATTAAATATTTTTTTAACTTTTTGTTTGGCTAATTTAATAAGCTTCAAAACATCTTTTGCCTTGGCTCCTCCTGTGTTTACTATAAAATTAGAGTGTTTTTCAGATATTTGGGCTTTGCCTATTTTTTTTCCTTTTAAGCCGGCTCTTTCTATTAAATATGCCGCGTGTATCACGCCTTTTTTATTAAATTCTTTTAATTCGGGAAACTTTTCCAATAATTTTTTATCTTTAATAACTATTTCCGGATTCACGAACACGGAGCCAGCCGAAGGAAGATTCAATGGGTGCCTTTTTATCCTATAATCTATATATTCTTTTATTTTTTTATCAATATCTGATTTTTTTGACTTTTTAAACTTAAAAGCCGCAGAAATAATTATTAAATTTTTATTTTTTTTAAAAATACTGTTTTTCAAAGAAAACCCGCATTGTTTTTTTGAAAAGTTTTTAAATTTTAATGTCTTTGCGTCCAGAGCTTCTACGGACTTCAAATAGTTTGATATTTTTACCCCAAACGCCTGGCCGTTGCCGTAAATAGTTCCTCCGACTGTTCCTCCGGGTATGCCGGCCGCCCATTCAAAACCAGTTAAATAATTTTCGGTGCAAAAATTAACCAATTTATTCAACTCTGCTCCCGCTTCAATATAAATAATTTTAAATTTTGAATTGTCATTTTGAATTTTAATTTTTGCATTTTGAATTTTAATCACCAGCCCTTTCACCCCTTTGTCAGAAATTAATAAATTACTGCCGCCGCCCAAAATTGTAATTTTTATCTTTTTCTCTTTTGCGAAATTAACAGCTCCAATTAAGTCCTCTTTTGTTTTTACAATAAAAAAATATTCAGCCGGCCCTCCAATTTTAAAAGAGGTATAGTTTTTAAGTAAAACATTTTTTTGTATTTTTAAAGGTTCCATCGTTTTTAAAACATGCTTATATGCCCGCCAAAATACGATTGATTTTTGCTCTGGTTTTTTCTCCCACAAATCCCGTGCCGCTTATTAATCCCGAGGGAACTAAAATTTCAGCCGCGTATTTTTCTTGAAAACGGATTACAGCTGATTTTGTCAGATTTCCAAAATTTCCTGTTACAAATCCTTCGGGATAAATACCCTGTCCCTGCAATTTCAAAAACCCCTGTAAACAGCGGACTTCGGCATTACTAGACAAGCCGAAGTAAAGATTATTGTTTAATTGAAAACAGGGGCCGTTATTTTGATTTCCATTTCCCCCCTGTTTTTGAGCCAAAATATCTGCAATCTGCTTTTTTAAATCTTCTATCTGAGCTAAAAGTTTTTTAATGGTCGCCTGCTCGTCTGGCGATACCGCCCCTGCAATTGAAATAGTGAACGTAAAAGGATATGTAAACTCTAAACCATCAAATCCAGAAATTTTTGTCTGCAAAGATGGGATAATAATTAACGACTTTATTTCGCTTCCAAAATCTTTAATATTAATTTCTCCTTTTTGGTCTTTATCAAGCTTTAAAAATTTCAAAAAGTAACTGTTGCTTTTGTCGTAAGTAAGATAAGGCACATAAAAATCAAGACCTGCCAAGCTTGAAAAATTTAATTTTAAATCCCCGTTGCCTCCAATAATTTTTTGCCAATTGCCTGACCAATTTTTTGTAACATTTGTAACAGACAAAGAACTGCTGCCAACCAAGGGTAAAAAATTAAGAGTTGGATTTATTTTTAAATTTTTAAGGTTCTTATTTAAATAACAATATTTAAAATCTAGCGAACAATCGTTAATTGTTGTTGCTATGGTCCAATTTGTAAAAATCTGCGAAAAATCATCTTTAACGCCATTTTTTTGCAAAGCATAATTTATGCTTTCTATGCCAACATATTTTGATTTTAAGGAATCAATTAAGGTGTTTATGCCGTAATGGTCTGTTAAATAATATGTAAATAAATTTATGGTTCCGTAGTCGTATTTTGTTTCTTGCCACTCGGTTAAAGAGTCGGACGGCTTTTCTAAAAATGCCTGCACCCTTCTTTGCAAATTACTCCCCTGATATTGATCGTCATAACCCAGAATATTTGCGGAATAATCCGCCCTAGCCTCATTGAGCCACACCTCGTCTTGAACATCAAACGCTTTATTTTTTTGATTAAAAGTAATTAGATGAACGAACTCATGAGCTAAAAAAACCTTGAGCTGGGAATTGTCAATCTGTGAAACAGGCAAATAAAGCATTTCTTTTTCATTTGAATCTGAAATCTGAAGTTTTAAATATTCGTCTGCTTCTCTAAAATATCCGCCCGCCCCTTCTTTAAGAGATTGAAATAAAATCGTTATTTTTTCGTCGCCATCAACACCCGGCTTCCATTCGGAACCAAAAACCGAAGTTAATGTTGGATAAATTCTGTTTTCAAATTCTTGCGAAAGTATATTTAAATTATTTAAAATGTCAATTTGCTTTGCCTGCTCCTGCAAATCCCACCAGTTTTTTTCTATATAAAAATTAAGCTTGGGAGCGGTTTTAACTAAAACAGCTGTTGTCTGAGATCTGGCTGAAGAGTCAAAATCTTTATCTACGTTAAAATTTACGGTATCGCCAAAATCAACAGCCATGGCCACTTGGGCCGCAAATAGAAATAAAAAAATAGTAACTATAAAAAATTTTTTCATTTTTTAATCTTAACACAAAAATACGATTACAAAAAATTTCAGATCTTATTGTCCCGTTTTGTCCCATAACGCGGAACAATCTCTTTTAGGGCGCTTATTATTTCTTCCTTCCCTAAATTTTTAATATTTTTCAGTTGTCTTTCCAGGGCTTCCGGATTTATAGCAGAAAGCTTTGCTTTAAAAATCTTTTGATTTTGCGTCGCAACAGTTCCCTCTTCCGCTGTTAACATTTCTTCAAACAATTTCTCTCCCGGCCTTATTCCTGTAAAAACTATGGCGATATCCTTATCTGGTTCAAATCCTGATAATTTTATCATTTCTTTTGCTAAATCCCATACTTTAATCGGTTTTCCCATATCTAAAACAAACACCTCTCCGCCTTGACCCATGGCCCCCGCCCGCATAACTAATAAACAAGCTTCGGAAATCAGCATAAAATATCTTTTCATGTCGCGATGGGTAACCTCTACCGGTCCGCCTCTTTTAATTTGCTCGCGGAACGCGGGAATCACGCTTCCCCTGCTATTTAAAACATTGCCGAATCTTACAGAAATAAACTTGGTTTTATTTTTCTGGTTATATGCTTGGCAAATCATTTCGCTCACTCTTTTGGTGGCCCCCATTACAGAAGTTGGATTTACCGCTTTGTCGGTAGAAATCAAAATAAATTTTTCTACGTTTTGTTTCAAGCTAATATCGGCTAAATTTTCCGTGCCAAAAATATTATTTTTTACGGCTTCGTCAAAATTTTCTTCCATTAACGGCACGTGTTTGTAAGCGGCCGCATGAAAAACAATTTTGGGCTGGAACTTTTTAAAAATTTCGCTTATTCTTTCTTTATCTCTTATGTCGGCGATAAGCGGCTGAATTTTCAAACCAAAAAAATTATTTTCCAATTCTTTTGAGATATTAAAAATGCCAGTTTCGTCTTGATCTATCAATAGCAGCAAAGATGGCTTAAATTTTGCCGTCTGTTTTGACAGCTCTGACCCAATGGAGCCAGCGGCGCCGGTAACTAAGATTGTTTTGTCTTTTATAAATAACTCAATTTGTTTTGTGTCCAAATTAACCTCTTCCCTGCCCAATAAATCCTCGGCGTCAACATCTTTAAGGTTTTTAAAAGAAACTCTGCCGCTTATAACTTCGCTTAAAGCTGGAGCGATTTTAATTTTTTTTAATCCGGCTTTTCTTCCCAACTCAACCGCTTTCTTTATTACTGTGTTTCCGGCCGAAGGAAGCGCCACAATTAGTTCTTTTATTTGCTCATTTGTTATAATCTTTGAAATATCTGAAATTTTACCCAAAACTTTGTAACCGTGAATGCTTACCCCTTGTTTTATAGGATTGTCATCAATAAATCCAATCGGATAATATGGGCTGGTTTTAGAGGAAATAATACTTCTTAAAATTTGCTCTCCGGCGTCACCGGCTCCTATGATTAATGTTCTTTCTTTTTTAGCCATACGGCTGACTCCCGCAATATGCATATAAATTCTTTTGGCGATTCTAATTCCTCCGCAAAAAATAAATACTAATAAATAACTTATGAACAGAATGGACCTTGGAAAATTTTGAAAAGAGGGAAAATATTTTGACACAAAAATGGTAATGCTTAAAAAAATAAACGAAACCGTTACTGCTTTGAATAAAGATACTGCCTCGCTGGTTGAAACATAAGACCATGAAAAAGAATAAAGGCCATGAAAATGAAATATGGGGATTGTAAAAATTACGGCCAAGGCGATTATTCTTAAAATAAATGGAAAATATTGCGGAGGTATCTGAACTTCAAATCTTATCAAAAAGGCGAACAAAACCGAAACAGCTATCAAGACAATATCTGCCAAAACAAAAAACACTATTTTAGTTGCGATTGTTTTTTTAAAAAAATTAAACATTAAGTAAAGCGTCTTTTAAATTATTTACAACAAAATCTATTTCTTTTTCCGTTAAATTATTGAAAAATGGCAAAGCCAAGGTTCTTTTGCTGATATTTTCTGCAATTGGAAAATCTCCTTCTTTATACAAAAATTCTTTTTTGTAAAACGGCTGTAAGTGGATTGTTTGAAAATAATTGCCGCACTGCGCGCCCCTTTTTGCCATTTCTTCTATAATTTTATCCCTCTTATCCGATAAATTATTCGCCAGCTTCACCGCATAAACAAACCAGCTTAATTTATTTCCCGGTTTAATATAGGGTACATCTAAGCCGTCAACTCCCTTTAATTTTTTATCATATAATTCCGCCACTCTTGTCCTCTTTCTTAAAATTTCTTTAAGGCGCCCCATTTGAGCTATGCCCATAGCGCAGCTCATTTCATCTAATCTATAATTGTATCCTAAACGCGCATGTTCCAACCATTTTCCATTTTTTATTTCTCTGCCTTGATTAGCCATGCTTCTGCACAACTCATAAATTTTTTTACTATCGGTTAAAATAACTCCTCCCTCTCCGGTTGTAATTTGTTTGTTTGGGTAAAAAGCAAAAACAGCGGCATCCCCAAAACTTCCGCACCTCTTACTTTTGTATTCCGACCCCAACGCCTCTGCCGAATCTTCAATCAAAAAAAGATTATGTTTTTTTGCTATTCTTTTTAATTCATTCCAATCAGCTGGCTGGGAAAAAATATCTACGGCTAAAATAGCTTTTGTTTTGTTGGTAATTTTCTCACTTATTTTTTTAACATCAATATTTAATGTTTTTTCATCAATATCTACAAAAACCGGTCTTGCCCCCTCGAACAAAACGCAGTTTGAAGAAGCAATAAAAGAAAACGGAGTTGTAATTACTTCATCTCCCCTGCCAATGCCTATCGCCCTTATAATCAGATGTAAGCCGCTTGTGCCGCTGTTTACCGCCACCGCGTATTTTACCCCTGAAAAATCAGCCATCTTTTTTTCAAATTCCAAATAATTCTTGCCTAAACTCAAATTAGGGGTGTTTAAAACCCCTAACACTGCTTTTTTTTCTTTTTCTGTTATATCTGGCTTTGATAAAGGAATTTTATACATTGTTTAATTTTTTAATCACTTTTGCGGGAACGCCAAAAGCCACAACATTATCCGGTATATCCTTATTGACAAAACTCAATGCTCCGATAATGGAATTCTCGCCTATCGTGGCCCCGGGCATTATTATTGAATTAGCGCCTATCTTGCAATTTTTTTTAAGAATAATTCTCCCCTTTTTCCCGTCAATAGTTGAAATAGAATATATTTTCACCCCGCCTCCTATCTGAACATTATCTTCTATCACTACGCCGGCGCTGGCGTTTATATACGAAAAAGCCCCTATGTCAATATTTTTCCCGATTTTTAAGTTTTTTACACCCTGAACTATCCAATTCCATTTAGTTAATTTGCCCTCTTTTATTTTGGGCTTTACCCATTTTCTAAATCTTTTTTCCATAAATTAAAAAATTATTTAATTTCTCTGATTAACATAAATGCCTCAGCTAACTTAAGACCTGATTCCGTTCCTCTTTTCTGAGCCAATATTTTAATGCCTTCCAACGACCTCGGGTGGGGATATTCCTTTATTTCTGTTTTATAACACTCCATTGCTTTTATTTTGTCTTCAAGATAATCAGAGATATCTTCGTAGTAATTAGGAATAAAAACATTCTCTATTTTTTGAGCCGGCTTTGCCCATTCTGTTTCAGATAAAACTTCGTAACAATAAATTTTTTTAACAGATGATTCAAAACTTGGCCTTAAAGCAACCAAAGCCGCTTCAAAAATTAATTTATGGTCTTTATTTATATCTCCTTCAAAAGGAATAAAAACAATTTCTGGTTTTACTTCTTGAACTACTTTTAAAATAGAATCGTTTATTTCTTTTTGAGGAATTGTATCAAGCTTTACCGTTGGAAAATCTAAAAGAAATAATCTGTTGATTCCCAATGTTTTTACCGACAAATCTATTTCTTTTTTTCTGTTTGTTATAAACTCTTCTGTCCAGTCGGGCGCATAGGCCTTTGTCGCAATGCAAAGATAAACCTGGTCGCCCGCGCTTGCATGTTTTTTAATTGTCCCGCCGCAACCCAATACCTCGTCATCCGGATGCGGAGCTATTACTAATATTTTCATATATTTTTACTGTGGGTTCAATAGTATTCTCAGGCTCTCCGGACCGCAATTAAATAATAAATCAATTGCAGAAATTTTCTCTAAAAATGGCGTAAATCTTTGAGAATAAACGGGATGCTTAAATTCTGAAAAAACAAGCTTAATATCATTTTTTTTTAATTTTTCTTCTTCAATATAATGTTCTTTGCCTTCAACCGTTAAACCCGGCCCTGATAAATAAACATCTGCTTCAAACTTCTTGCATAATTCAACTATTAAATCGGTTTTGTGTCCCTTAAAATCATAATCGGAACTTTTGACAATCGGAGTTTTTATTCCTATTTTTTCTCTCAAATAAAAAATAATATTTTCGTTCAGGTCGGAAATTTTATTCCATTTTTTAAAATATATTTTTTTAAAGGAATCATTGTACATATCAAAAAATGGGGTTTTTTTATAATTAAAATAAATGGTTTTCCAGTGCTGTCTTGCCCAAGGAATAGAATTGTCTATTTCTACTTCATTTATTTTTTGATATCCCTTGCCGCTGGTGATGACAGGAACTGTCAGCCAAAGCCAGCCTTGGGAATTAGAGGCTCTGATCCTATTCCGATTTTGAAAGCTTCCGTCGTAATACTGAATGTGGTCAACCAAAATAAACTTATCGGCTTTTGCTATTTTATAGAAAAAACCGAGATAAGGAAGATATTCTGGCTGATGCGCGGAAATAATCATTTGTCTTTACCTTGAATTACGAAATTAGCCCTACTGCAAGATTTTAGCTTGGGCTCCGCCTTTGCAAAAATTTCTCGGCAGACTTTGTTCCACAGTATGCCTCAAAATTTTTGCTTCGCCTCGCCCGCAAGCTAAAATCTTTCGCAACGGCCTAATTTCGTAACTCAAGGTATAATTTATCAATTCTATCTAAAAATTTTGCCTATGGCAAATAATAAATTTTAATTTTCTTTATCTTTTTTGTTTGTTGGCGGAGGAAGGTTAATCCCGTCTTTGCCATAAACTCCTTTCCGGGAAAGAACGGCAAAAAAACCCAAAAATAATATCTTAAAATCCAACCACAACGACCAATTATCAACATACCACGCATCGTATTCCAATCTTTTTTGCCATGACACCAACCCTCTGCCTTTGATATCCACCAAACAGATTAATCCGGGTTTTACCAGTAATCTCTTTTGCCATAATTCATTAAAAAAATCATCTTGATTCGGATATTTAGGCAACGGTCTTGGTCCGACCAAACTCATCTCTCCTCTGATTACATTAATCAATTGCGGCCATTCGTCAAATGTCCATTCCCTCAAAAATTTACCAATTCTTGTAACGCGGGGGTCGTTTTCTGAAGAAGCCATGCCCAGTCCTATATTTTCCGCGTTTTCTATCATTGTCCTGAATTTCCATACCTTAAACATCTTTCCGTTCTTGCCCAATCTTTTCTGTTTAAAAATAATCGGCCCTTTAGAATCTAATTTTATTAAAATAGCTATCAAAAGAAAAAACGGACTTAATATAATTAACGCGATTAAGGGTATAATAAAATCAATAATTCTTTTAAAAAACGTTAGAAACATTATTTTAGTTTTTTGTTAATAAGCCTCTGATATTCTATTTTCAGCCTGTCAAAAATCAATTTTTCATTAAATTCCTTTAAAATTTTTTGCCTGCCTTGTTCGCCCATTTTTTTTGCTTTTTCTGGATTATTAAATAAATATATGATGGCTTGCGACAACTTTTGCGCATTTTTAGAAGGAATCAAAATTCCTGTTTCTCCGTCGTTAATCGCTTCCGGGCATCCTCCGACATTAGTGGCTATCACTGGTTTCTCCATTGAAGACGCTTCCAAAATTGACGCGCCGACTCCCTCTCTATGCGTAGGCAAAACAAATATATCCATTAGAGGATAAAGTTCATCAACGTCGCTTCTCTCGCCTAAAAACATAATATTTTTTCCTATGTCATATTTTTTTATAATTTTAGGGTCTATTTTATCTTTTTTTTCAGTTTCTTTAGGCCCCACTGATAAAAGCAGTGTATTGGGAAATTTGCTAAGAACAATTTTAAACGCTTTAAAAAGTTCTAAATAACCTTTTTCTTCAACTAATCTCGCCACAATTCCAATAATTTTTTTATTTGAGTCAATTCCAAGCTGTTTTTTTTTATTCAAAATAAATTCCTTAGAAAATTTTTGCGGATTGAATCTATCAGTATCAATGTCTCTGCCTAAATATTTCAACAAATCCGGCTTGCAAATTTTTACTTTAATCGCTCTTTTAATCACATCTCTGCTTACAGAGAAAATAACATCCGAACACTTAGCCGCAAGCTTCTCTAATAAGATAAATGTTTTTTGAAAAAACCACGGAACATCAGGGGAAAGGTCAAATCCATGCAAAGTGTCAATAATAATCGGAGCTCCCGCTAACTTAGCGGCTATTTGTCCATAAATTTCTGGTTTTGGAGTATGAGTGTGAATAATGTGAAATTTTTCTTTTCTAAAATAAAAAAATAGTTGAAAAAAAGCAAGCGCGTCGGAACGGGGAGAAAATAATCTCCTTTTAAACCTTATTGTTTTCACTTTAATGCCTTGCTGTTCAATGTCTTTTGTCCATTTGCCCGGAGAACAAACAGCCGAAACGTCATATCCCTGACTTTTCAAAAATTTCAGCTGATTTAAAAGCATAAATTTTAAAGTAATATCAACGCTGGCGACGCAACAAACTTTAATTTTGACCTTTGTTAAATTTAGAAAATTTTTCTCTTTAATTTCTTTCATTTTTTTGAAACCACTTAATTGTTTTGCTTAAACCGTCTTTCAGGTTGGTTTGGGGTTGCCAGCCGAATTCTTTTTTTATTTTTTCAATGCTCAAGGCGCTTCTTTTCGATTCTCGCCCTTTCAAATCTTGGTAAGCCGGTTCAATTTTAAAACCGAAAATATCTTTTAATAATTCAAAAAGTTTATTAAGATTGACCTCTTTCCCGCTGCCAATATTATAAACGCCTGTTTTCGTTTTTTCCGCGGCAATGATAAATGCCCTGATAGCATCATCAATGTATATAAAATCTCTTGTTTGCCTTCCATCGCCATAAATAATCGGCCTTTCTTTTTTCAGAAATTTGATAATCAAAGAAGGGACTATGCCGCTTATCCATTGTCTCGGGCCATAAACGTTGCTTAAGCGTAAAATAATAAAATCCATCTCGCGCTCTTTGCAGTAGGACTGAATATATTTTTCTAACATCAAGTTTGCCAATCCGTATAAAGACGCGGGATGGGCCGGATAATCTTGGGGGGTGGGAATCACTCGGGCATTTTCATAAATTGCCCCGCCGCTAGAAATAAAGATTATTTTTTTAACGCTGTTCTTTCGACAAGCATCTAAAATCGTTTCAGTTCTCCTTAAAAAATCTAAGTCTTTTGCAAAAAGGGGGTCTGCGATTTGACGCCTTAAATTTATAACTCCGGCAAGATGATAAATAATATCTGGTTTCTCTTTTTTAAAAATTTCTTTAATCCTATCCGTATTTTCAATTCCTGTTTTATAAATTTTAATCTTAGAATCAATTTTTTCTATGGCATTAGCGGAAAAATCATCTATTACTACAACTTCGTTCCCTAATTTCAAAAGCGCCTCTGAAAGATGCGAGCCAATGAAGCCGATTCCCCCCGTAATTAGATATTTTTTCATAGGATTAATATCGGACCTTTCCGACCATAACTAAATGATATCCTAAAAATTTTACAATGCCAGGATGGTTGTCTTCTATTTTTCCAATCACATTCAAAAATTTTAGCAACGCTCTCTCTGGCAAGGGAATTACTAAAAATAATAACGCCATTATAGACTTCCAATTTTTCCAAATATGAATTGGGGGCGCTAAAAGTACTCCATGAACACCAACAACTTCTAATCCTGCTTTTTCCATCAAATATCTTAAACGTCCAATTGAATACGATTCTTCGTAGCCATAGGGCCATCTTCTGACAATTTTTTGTAATATTTTAGTAATAACGTAGAAACTATAACGATTGGGAACATCTATTATTACGTATTTTTTAGAAACTCTTGCCATTTCCTTAGCCGCTTCAATAAATTTATTTGTTTTAAAATGTTCAAGCACGCCTTCGTTCCAAACTATGTCAAAAGATAAGTTTTTAAACGGCAAATCAAACAAATCTCCCTTTTTTAAGTTTTTCACCCCGAACATCTCTCTTGCTACCCTTAAAGGCTCATCATAAAGATCAAGCCCAACCGAATAATGCCCTTGATTTTGGAAATATGAAACCATGTAGCCAGAACCGCAACCAGCCTCAAGAATGCTGTCTCTCGGACTTATGTATTTTTCTAAAATCTTAATTAATTTAGAATGTATATATTTATTTTTAATATCTGGCCATTTATAATTCTTGTAAATTTTATCCCAGACATTTTCCGTATTATTTTTATTTCTTATGCTTTTTTTCATATTTGTTTCTTAGATTTTAACTAATATTAAACAGAGAATAGCATATCCGCTTCCGGGAATAAACGAATCAAAATTAAAAGAATAGTCGCTTTCAATCGTTTTTTTAATTATTTTAAAATTATTTTTTAAAATCCATTTATCAAACATTTCTAATTTAAGAGAGTGTAGGTGAATAGGGTCCGTTGGAATATTCAATTGTTCAAGTATATAAAATGAGCCGCCCGGTTTTAAAATACGCGCGCTTTCATTTAACACTCTTTCCGGCGACATTACGTGCTGTAAAACGTTGTATAAAAAAACACAATCCGCAATTTGAGAATTTAAAGGAATTTCTTCGCCGGGCGCCTTGATTATTTTAATTGACGCGTCAATCGAATTAAACGGAATCGGGTCTACGGCGATTTTTTCTTTTGCTTTTAACCTCGTTAAAATCCCGATAGGGCCGGAGCCGATATCAACCAATGTTTTATCTTTAAGGTTTTCTTTTCCTTCCAGCTCAAAATATTTTAAAACCTTATCAAGCCATTTTTTATGCCTTGTAAATAATTTTTTTTTGAGCCATCTCTTCCATGCTCTTTTTTCAATTTTTTGGGATAAATACCAGCGGAATCTTTCCGACAACCAAGGGCTAATTTCCCTATAAACGCTTTTCGTTATTTGTTTAATCTTTTTAATTATAATATCCATAAATTTTTTATTATTTTATAGCATATTTTAAATTAGTATTCAAAAATTATTTTCTTCCTTCCCAAACTGTAAAAAGATTTAAAAAGGGGAAAAAAATATAAAAAAGGGCGGAAATCATATTATGTATTTTAAAAATATTTTTTAAAAATAACGACGGGTTTTTATCTTTAAATTCGTAGCGGATGAACGCCATTTTCGTGGACAAAAAGTGTCTTTTTAAAATTTTATTCAGTTTCCATGGAAAAAAATATTTTTCCTTAAATAAAAAATTTCTGGGATAAAACCATTTGTTGATATTTTCTAAAAAATTTTTCCAGAGAAAAGTCGGAATAAAATATAAGGGGTCCAAAGATAAAATATTTTTGTCTATAATAAATAGTTTTCCTCCGGGCTTTAACACTCTTGCCATTTCGTTGACCGCCTTTTCTGTGTCGGGTATATGCCCCAAAACCTCAATACAAATCAAATAATCAAATTCATCATCGCTAAATGGCATATCAGTGGCGCTTGCCTGGATAAATTCAATATCTTTATTGTTTCTTCTCGCCGTCTTAATTAATTCTTTTGAAGGTTCTGCGCCTATTATGTTCATAAACCCGGCGTCTTTTAATTTTCTGCAAAATCTTCCTTTGCCGCATCCTAAATCTAATATTTTTTTATCAGATGGTTTGCCGAGAAATTTTAGTATTTTTTTAACCCTAAAATCATTAGGGTTTATCTCTCCCGGGAAAATGGAGGAAAGCTCGTCAAATCTTTTTATTATTTTCTTTTCAATTTCTTTTCTCTGCATATGCTAAACTTGTTGCGTAATAATTTTCAAAAATATTTTTATATGTGGCTATCTGAATGTCTTCTTTTTTTTCTTCAATGTAATCTAACATCAATTTAAATTCTTTTAGATTTACAACATCCATAGGGTCAAAATATAAATTAATGTATGAATTAGTTTTTATTCCAGTGTCTATTAATTCTTTAAATAATTTAAAAAATTCTCTGTTTTTTGTATGTTTTTTATTCCCTCTTTCCAAAGAATGCCATGAATCAAAAACCGCAAAAGGGTGTTTTGGACAATTGCTTAAAGGAAGCTCCATAATCTCTTTTTTTGTAAATGGCAAACCGAAATTAGGCGTTTTTATAGCAGAAGTAGAGGAAGAATATTTATATCCTAATTCTTTAAGAATATCATGGATGCCATATATGTCATTTGTGCTTAGGTTTCCAAAATGCGGCACCCTAAATCCCATAGGCTCATATTTAAGAATATCTTTGCAAATCTTATGGCATTTTTCTATTTCTGTTTTTTTTTGATCTGTTGTAAGTTCGTTAAATTTATGATTCGGATTTAATTCTTCGTTATTTGGATGGGTATAAGTATGATTTATTATTTCATGGCCTTCTTTAATAATTTTTATATGCTCTTTAGGGTATTTTTCTATAAACTTACCTATACAAGCAAAAGAGGCTTTAAACGAATACAGTGAAAGAATGTCTAATAAAAGAGAAAGCGACAAAACATCTTTCTTATAATCGCAGTCAAAAGATAAACTAAGGCAGGCTATTTTTCCATTCCATTTTTTTTGATTTATTAGTTTTTCCGCAATTTTAATTAACGCCTCGGCGCAATTTTTAGCGTCGTATTTCTTTATCTCTTCCCAGTCAGGCTTTATTTCAAGTTTCTCCGTTTTGTATAATTCGTAATAATTTTTAATAGCATTTTTAATGCCCTCCGCATCATCAAGCGCCGCAACCACTCCGGTTTTAGTGGACTTAACAAGGTCCGCAGACGCTCCGGCTGGAACCACGGCAAGAATTGGTTTTTTCATATTGATGTATTCTATTAACTTTGAGGGAAGAAAAACGCTTTCTCGCTCGCTGGGCGCGTCTATCAAAAGCAAAATGTCAGAATCAATAAGGTGTTCCAAGGTATTTTTCCGGGGCAAGGTATCTATTAATTTAACAACGTTGTTTAGGTTATATTTCGCAACTAAATTTTTAATTCCCTTGATTCTTCCGATTAATTTAACCTTAATTTTTTTATCAATATCCATCTCGTTGTTTAATAATTTTAACGCTCTTAAAAAGGGTTCGGGCGATCTCGGACCGTAAAAATTTCCGGCGTGGGTAATTACAAACTTGTCTTCTTTTTGTTTATTAGTTTTTATCGGAAGCTCTGTCGGGTCATAAGAATTTGGTATTACCTCTATTTTATTTTCCATTTTATATTTCGCCAAAAACAATCTTTTTGTTTGTTCCGTAGTAACAATAATTTTATCCGCGCTAAGCATAACTTTTTTCTCTAAGTATTCATCAATTTTTTTAATGAACTTGTTGGGAAAAAAATAATAAGAACTTTGTGTCCAAGGGTCGGAAAAGTAAGCTATCCAATATAATCTGCTCAACGATTTTAATCTTAACGCCACCAAATGACTGACAATCGGGCTTGACCGAGAGATGATTATATCAACATTCTCCTTTTTTAAGATTTTTTTACCTTCCCTTATCGCAGAAAAAATCCATCCTATCCTGCTATAAGTGAACGATAAAATCTTAAATTTCTGAAAAATATAGATTATTATATTTCCTATCGGATAAGTTCTATAAATCGAAATGTTTTTGGGCAAATCAGACGAAATATAAATATCTGTTAACACGCCCGCTGTTTTTTTTGCGCATAAAACCGCTGCGCTCCAATTAAAACAATTCAAATATTTTACAAAGTTAAAAATTAACGCGCTATCGGCCGTTTGAATCGGGGGAAAAGCATAAGAAACCAATAATATTTTTTTCATTTTTTAATTGGCAATTTTTAAAATTATTCTTATAATTCTTTCGGCGGCTTTTCCGTCGCCAAAAGGGTTTTTCCAATTTCTTTTTTTATCAAGCATTTTATAAACAATTTTTAAAATTTTTGAAGAATTAGTTCCGGCTAAAATATTACTGCCAACCTCTATTGTTTCCGGTCTTTCAGTATTGCTTCTTAAAGTGATGCAAGGGGTTTTCAAAATGCAAGCTTCTTCCTGTATTCCGCCCGAATCAGTTAAAATTAATCTTGCGCCGGCTTCAAGTTTTAAAAAATCCAAATAACCAACTGGTTCAATTGTTTTAATTCCCTCTGGAGTTTTCAGTTTGAAATTGTCCATCATTTTTTGTGTTCTTGGATGAATCGGAAAAATTATTGGTAAATTAAATTTTTTATAAATTAACCTTAATCCTTCAAAAATCTCTTTAATTTTTTCTTTTTTATCCACGTTTTCCGGCCGATGCATAGTGAGAAGAAAATATTTTTCTTTTTTAATATTTAACTTTTTTAAAATTTTTGATTTCTTTTCTGATAGTTTTAAATTTTGATAAACCGCGTCAACAATTGTGTTTCCGGTAATGAAGATTTTATTTTTGGAAATCCCTTCGTTGATTAAAATTTGTTTTGATTTTTCCGTGGGAGCAAAAAATAAATCAGAACAATGGTCGGTTAAAATTCTGTTTATTTCTTCGGGCATTTCCCTAGAATACGACCTTAGACCCGCCTCAATATGATAAATTCTGATGTGAAGCTTGGCGGCCGCCAACGCTCCTGCCAAAGCCGTATTGGTATCCGCCAAAACTAAAAAAATATCCGGCTTCTCTTTAATTAAAACCCTTTCTATTCCTATTAACATTTTCCCCACTTCTTCGGCATGGGTTCCTGATTTAATTTTTAAATTATATTTAGGCGCTGGCAATTCTAATTCTTTAAAAAAAATTTTATCCAAATTTTTTGAATAATGCTGATTTGTATGCAAAATAAAAAAATTAAGATGGTTTTTTTTACACTCTTTAATAACAGGGGCTATTTTTATTATTTCCGGACGAGTTCCAACGATAATTGAAATTTTAATATTTTTCTTCATAATTTACTTTAAAAATTCTCATTTGATAGCCAATTTAATTTATGCAAAAATTTATAAAAAATAAAAAGGGCTGTAAAATAAGATACTATTCCCGTAATCACGCCAAAAACAACATTAAGACGGTAAATTATGGGTTGACTGATAACCAACAGCATTATCAAGCCGGAAAAAATAACTATAATAGCGATTTTAAGCAATCTCGTATTGAAAAGAGAAATATATGACATTCTTCTTGAAAATTCTATTCCCAAAAGAAGTATGATGATGCTGGTAATTACCATGGTTATTGATGCCCCATAAAAACTATAACGAGGAATCAATATAATATTCGCAATAACATTTATTAAAGCGGCAATTGAATAAGTCCACAGATATTTTTTTTGCTGGTCGGAAACAAATAATATTATAATGTAAGGATTATAAATAAAACTAATTCCGGCTGCGAATATCAAAATCTGGAAGGAAGGAATTGATGAGCTAAAATTTTGGCCATAAATAAAATTGAAAATTCGAGGCGCCAAAGTTAAACAGCCGACCACTAAAGGTACGGTCAATATAATCATCGATTCCATATAGTAATTCCAAACTTTTTGAAATTTTTCTTTTGATTTTTTAAAAAGACTGCTTAAGGTCGGATAAAAGCTCATCCAAACTAATGTTGCCACAACATAAATCAAGTTGACAATCGTGCGAGCGGCATTATACCAACCATTTTCTGTAACTTGTCCCAAGCGCCCCATTATTACCGAATCTATGTTCAAAATAATCGCGTTAAAAATAGTGGCGAAACCCAAAAACTGAGAAAATAAAAAAAATTTCCGAAGAATAGCTTTATTAAAGCTCAATTTTAAAGGTTGAATATAAAAATGGAAAAATATCAGCAAAAAAATAAAAGCTGTCAAATTGGCGATTAAATAACCCCAGCTTATGTTTTCTATCGAAGGAAAATTAAAAATAACAAAAATCACTATGCCGGCCATTATTAGGGCTTGAATGATTTTGGCTCCGGCCTCGTATTCCATTTGCTGACGAGCCCGAAAAAAAGCCCAAATAATAAAAGAAAAGTTATAAATTAAGGTGGAAATAGCCAAAATCCAGATTACTTTTTTGATAATAATATCCGAAGTAACAAAAAAAGAGCCGATAATTACTAAAATTAACGACCCAACAGTTAAAAGAATTTTTAAACCAAGAACGCCTGAATATTCTTTCTCATTTTTTTTATCTTGGGAAAGCTCCCTCGTAGCAATATCAGAAAGACCAAAATCAGAAAAAAAAGCGAATAAAGAAACAAAAGCAAAGGCAAAGGCGAATTTTCCGAATTCAGTAGCGCCTAAAATTCGTATGGAGTAAATAATTAATAAAAATTGTGAAAGACGAAATATCGCTTCAGACACTGTTAACCAAAAGGTGTTTTTAATTACTGTTTGTCTTAATCCTAAATTTTTAAAAAAGAGGTTTGGCAATTCTTTAATTTTCATTTTTTCTCTGATATTTTAAAATTAAGTCAAAGGCTAAACTGTTAAAATATTTTTTAAGAATTTCGGCGTTAGGAATAATGCAATGTCCGCCTATAAAATCTTTTGGCGAATAAAGAACCGGCCTGACCACATTCTTCATCCCAAGTTTTACATAACCCTCATTATAAGTTTTGTTAAAGTCGGACGCCGCCTCATCAAAATCAACCCCCAACTTATCGCATATTTTCTTCATTTCTCCGTGCCAAGCAATAACAACTCCATAATAAGTAGTATCAAAAAGCTTGCCTAATTCCGTAGTTATAGAAGGATAAAAAACTTTCGTCTTAATGCCTATGGAATTAAGGTGTTTTTTAGCTAATTGGCCTGCCTTTTTATCATCAGCGCCGATATATTTTATAAATATTTTAATTCCCTTATGTAAATTAGGATGCACACCCCTAACCGGACTATGAACTACGGTTCCTCCAAATTTTTCTGAAAGTTTTTTTATTGTTCCGGGCGCCACCGTAGAGTGGATTATAACTAATCTGGGCCTAATGATTCTAATTTCCCTCTCTACTGTATTTATAAATTTTTCCGACCACGGAATACAAATATTCAAAATTTCAACCCCGGACAAGCCATCGTCTCTTTTTAAATCTTTTATTTTTGGGTTTTGATAAAATTTAGCTATTGCCTGGCCCACTTCGCCATAACCCAGTATGCCTATTTTTTTATTATTCATATTTTTTTTGAAACCATTTTTTTGTAATTTCGACTCCTTTTTCAAAATCAACTTTCGGCTCCCATGAAAGCAAGTTTCTGGCAAGAGAAATATCTGCCTGAGTATGAAGGGGGTCGCCGGGTCTCGGGGGTAAATATCGAACTTGGCCGCCAATAAGTTTGCTTAAATAATTAATTGAATAAGATTTTTCCTGGCCAATATTGATAAATTCCCCGCCCTTTATCTTTTCGCTTTCCATTGCTTTTATATTCGCATTCATAACGTCTTCAACAAAACAGAACCCCCTTGTCTGCTCTCCGTCTCCAAAAATCGTTAGGGGTTTCTTTTCTGAATTCAACCTTAAAAACTTTCCGAGCACCAAACTATAATCAGAATTAAAATCAATCCTTGGCCCATAAACGTTAAAATATCTTAAGCAAACTATCGGCACTTCATAAAGGCTGTTAAACATTTTTGCAAACTGCTCGCCGACTAATTTCTGTAAACCATACGGGCTTAAGGGATTGGGCGTCATACTTTCCTTTAAGGGCAGTTTTTCCTGATTTCCGTAAACAGAAGACGAAGAGGCAAAAACAACTCTTTTACATTTATGGTCTGCCGCTGATTTAAAAACATTTATTGTTCCCAAAATATTGACTTTTGAGGTTAAAACAGGATTTTCAATTGAAAAAGGCACTCGCGGTATTGCGGCTAAATGAAAAACAAAATCGACTCCTTTAAAAATGGGTTTAATTTTTTTGAAATCACAAATATCTAACTGATAAAATTTTGCCTTCGGATTTAAATTTTCCTTTTTACCGGCCGAAAGGTCATCAATGATTATTACTTTGTGATTTTGTTCTATTAATTTATCTGCAAGATGACTGCCTATAAACCCGGCTCCACCAGTTACTAAATATTTCATAATTTCGCTGATAATTTCTATGATTTTATCAAAATATCTAATCTTTTTGATAAAAATTTAGTTATTTTGTTATTTGATGTCCAATTGATTCCAAAAGGCGCCAAAGCAAAAAGAGAGATAAAAGCCGGAACTCTAATTCTGGTTGTTATGCCAAAATTAGCTATAAAAACAGAAAGTACGGCTAATAATAATATGCTGAAAAAAAGCAAGGTAAAGGCAAGCGACTTAATGGGTTTTTTTATCCCTTTTATTATAAAAAATATAGAAAAATATAAAAGAATTGTTTCGGGTAAAATTAAAAAATGCCTTAAATATCTCATTTGCCAAGGAAAGGGACCCAGTGAAGCGTAAATAAAAGATATTAAAGAATTCTTTAAAAATATAAAAGGATTTCCAAATCCCGTTTTTACTATTACGTTAGACCCTCTGCCTCTTTTTGTAATAGGATTATCAGTAAAACCAGAGGGTTTGGGCTCGGCAGTCGCAGTGGGTTTGACAGTCACAGAAGATTCAACGGTCGCAGAGGGTTTAACAGTCGCGGGGGGTTTAGTAGCTACAGAGGGTTTAGCAGCTGCAGAAGGCTCAACAGTCACAGGGGATTCAACAGCTGGCGGAATTTCAGGATTGGCAACAGCAAGAAATTCTCTATAATAAGTAATCATTTTTTGATTAAGAAAGGCCTTCATAAAATTAATTCCAAAATATCCCGCCCCGTTAGACGTTCCTCCTGAAATATTGGGCAGAAAGCCCAAAAGAGCGATAATTATAACCCCATAGATTAATCTTTTCTTTATTTTTAAATTTGAAAATAAAAACCAACAAGCAATAAAAGTTAAAACGGCGGCACAGGCGATATAAAGACGAAAATGAAATAAAGCGCTTAAGGCAACATAAAAAATTATAAACTTAGGCCAAGAAAACGCTTTAAGTAATTTTAAAATTAATAATAATACGATTGAAAATGATAAAGCGACTAAAGCGTCTTTTAACAGCAAACTTCCAAAAAAAAGCAAACTGGGATAAATGCTTACAATCAATCCCGCAAGAAAGGCTTCTTTTTTTAAACCGCCAATCTCCATAACTATCAAATAAACAAAAACAACTAAAAGAGCGATTAACCAAGCGTTAAACATTTGGCCGATAAGCGCTTGCGGCAATGTCAGAATATAAATATAACCAAGAATAACCGGATAATTGTGACCGACGTCTAATCCTTGCACAGAAAAATTTCCTTGACGAATCCTTTCTGATATCTGTCGAGCTATAACATCATATTCCGAATAGTCTCCAGCGCTCCCGCTAAACGGCTGAAATCCGATATAATGGATGAAAAAGACTGTCCCGAGGTGGATTAAAAGAGCAATTAAAAAAAGGGTGTATATTGTTTTAGTTTTGAAACCTATCTTTTTGAATATTGAAAAAACGACTGATGTTAAAAAAACAATAAAAATAATGCCCATGGCTAAAGTTTTATCAAACAGAGAAACTATCGTTAGTAATAAATAACTTGAAATAATTATTGTCAGTAAGTGAGGAGAATAAAAATTTTCCTTTAATATTGATATAATTTTTCCGAACATAAATTTTTATATACTTATAATTTTTATTTTTATTTTTTAAAATAATCTTCAATCCCTTTATTTATATCATATTCAGGAATAAAAGATAAAGCTTTTTTTGTTTCTACCAAATCAGCCTCGGTGTATTCTTGATAATGTTTATATGGATTATCAATGTATTCTGGTTCAAAATCAGCGCCCAGAACTTCATTTAAATTTTTAATAATTTCATTGAAGGTTGTTGCCTTTCCGCTGCCAACGTTAAAAATTCCGCTTTTCTTGCTCTCCAAGGCCAGCAAATTAGCATTTACAATATCTTTAATATAAACCTGGTCTCTTTTCTGTTCTCCGTATTTGAATATCTTCGGTCTTCTTCCTTCTTTCATTTGCAAATACAGTTGCCAAATCATGCTGGCCATTTTGCCTTTATATTTTTCTCCGGGGCCGTAAACATTAAAATAGCGGAGGCCCACAATATGAAGACTGTTAAAATTTTCGCGGGCAATGTTGTCTGCGTTTAACTTAGAAAGCCCATATATATTGGCCGGAACTTCGTTTTTTCCCACTTGCATCGGAGGCGTAGAATGGCCGTAAACTGCCGCGGAGGAAGCATAAATTAATTTAGCCCTGCATTTTAGAGCAAAATTTAAAACATTTTTAAATCCGTCTACATTATTAAAGAGCATTTTTTTTTCATCAAAAACCGTGGTGTCTGTAATAGCCGCTTGATGAAAAATAATATCCAGTTTGTCAAAATGCTTATTAAAATCTACTTCAACAATATTGTCAGAAATAATTTCTCCCTTAAAATCTATCAAATTATCGGCATTTCCCGAAGAAAAATTATCAATAATATAATACTTGTTACCAGGATATTTTTCCTGAAGGGTTTTTACCAAATTAGACCCGATAAATCCGGCTCCGCCCGTAATTAATATTTTTTTATTTTCCATTGTTTAAAACAATATTTACGGCTTCTAAAATATTTTTCGCGTAATAATTTGGTTCTAATTTTAAACTTTTGGGCATTCTCCCGCCGATTTTTACGGTTTTAATATTCGCCTCCCTGCCAGCCATTACGTCCCTTGTGTCGTCGCCGATAAACCAGCTCTTACTTAGATTGATATTAAAATCTTTTACCGCTTGTAAAAACATGCCAATTTTCGGTTTTCGACAAAAACAATTATCGTCCGGTCCGTGCGGACAATAATAAATTTTATCAATTCTCACTCTTTTATTTTTTAACTCTTTTAGCATCCAGTTGTGTAATACTTTAAGCTCTTTTTCACTATAATATCCCCGAGCTATTCCCGACTGATTCGTTATAATGATAATCTTATAGCCGGTTCTTGATAATTTTTTCAGAGCAGAAATTGCTCCAGGAACAAACTTAAAATCTTCTATTTTATGAATATATTCCGGCTCATTTATGTTTATGGTGCCGTCACGGTCCAAAAAAACCGCTTTTATTTCTGGCTTTAAATTAATATCCCTAATTTTTTCTACCAAACTACTGGTTGAAAATCCTTTCTGCCATTTTAAAATATGGATTTTTCCTCCGTTTTCTTCAACAACGCTCCTTTCAACGCAATTTATTCCCCAATCAGAACCATTGCAATGGATATCTGGTTTTATTTTTTCTAAAATTACTTTTGGATTAATTTCATCAAAATTAACAACATAATCAACGTATTCAATAACAGACAAAACTTCCGCCCGCTCTTTTTCTAAGTTTACAGGATGGTTGGGTCCTTTATATCTGCGAACGGAATTATCGCTGTTTAAAAGAATAATTAAAATATCTCCCTGTTTTTTTGCTTCCTCTAAAGATTTAATATGTCCAAAATGCAATATATCAAAACTACCGTTATAGGTAACGATTTTTTTCTCATTATCTCTGAGCTTTTGCGCAATCTTAATAATTTCTTTTTGGCTTTTAATTTTTGTGTCCATTAATTTTGTAAATCCTTTTTTAATTCTTCTGATAAAACCACTGCTGTACCCAACTTGCCAACTGCGATACCGGCTGCATGATTAGCAATTATAGTTGCCTGTTCAAGACTGGCTCCGGCGGATAAAGCCAATGCGACAACAGCTGTCACCGTATCTCCCGCCCCACTTACGTCAAACACTTCCCTTGCCATCGCGGGAAAATGCTTTATTTTATCATCTTCAAAAATGGTAATCCCTTCAGCTCCCTGGGTAAGCAAAACACTGCAGTTCAATTGCTTTTGAATAATTTTTCCGGCTTTTTTTATATCGTTGTCGCTTATGCCGGCTATCGCCAAAGCCTCTTTATAATTTGGGCTCAAAAGAGTTGCGTTTTTGAAAAAAGGCGCGTGCTTTGGCTTTACATCGCAGATAATCGGCTTTTTATATTTTACAGCTAAATTCACTATAGTTTTTGATAAATTTTCAGTAATCACTCCTTTTGCGTAGTCAGAAACAACCAACCCGTCCCATTTTTTAATATGCGAGCCGATAAATTCCAATAATTTTTTTTCAATATCGCTATTAATATATTGCGAGTCTTCTTTATCTACTCTAACAACCTGCTGGCTTCTGGCGACAACTCTTATCTTTTGAGTAGTCGGCTTTTGATTGTGCAACAAAATTCCGCCTGTATTTATGCTTAATTTTTTGAATTCCGAAAGCAATGTTTTTCCTGCCAAATCTTTTCCCGCCAGTCCTACAACAAAAACTTTTCCACCCAAGGCAGTTATGTTTGTGGCAGTATTTCCTGCTCCGCCCGGCATAAAGCTCTCTTTTGTGACCAAAACTATGGGAATTGGGGCTTCGGGTGAAATTCTATCAACATTTCCCCATATAAAATGGTCCAACATCAAATCGCCAATTACACCGATTTTTTTTCCTTTAAAATTTTCTACTATTTCAATTAAGTTTTTCATATTTATGGCAGAAATAAAAATATTTTTTAGCTTCGGGGAGACCGTGGGCTGGCGTTGCTAAAAAATATTTTTATTTCTGCCCCACTAGTCCCCTTTAATTATGCGCTTTGAATCTTCTTCAAAATGAGTAGTGGAAAATTCAAAAAGATTTGAGTCTTCCAGAGCTGTCATTTGATGCCTTAGGCTTGTTGGTATTTCAAGGCAATCGCCAGGCGAAAAAATATAGGATTCCGCAGATAGAATATCGTCGCTCCAGCTTATTTTTATTTCCATTTTTCCTGAAAAAAGATAAAATGTTTCATGTTTTTTTTCATGATAATGAAAACTGCATTTTTTTCCTTTTTCAAAAAACAACAACTTTCCGCAATATTCCCTATTATTTATCCAGTCCTCAAAACCCCACCCCTTTTTGTGTCTTTCGGGTTTATATGGCTTTGGCGTTTCCATTTTTCAAAATTTGGTTAATTTTATTAAAAACTATTTCCGGAGTTATTTTTTTTAAACACTCGTGCTTCCTGGAGAAATCATATTTTGGGGTAAAAATATCATGATAGCGGTATCTGCATTTTTCTAAAATTATGTGAACCCTCGGGCCAACAGGTCCTGTTCTTCCATGAATAGTAGGTCCGAAAATAGCAATTAAATCAGTGTTTGTTGCGGCGGCAATATGGCTGAGACCCGTGTCTGAAGAAACAAATATCCTGCACCTGTCAATTAAAATAGCAACCTGGCTGAGGGTCAGCCCGATTGCGGGCATAGAATTTTTTCCTAAATAATTTTTAACTTCAGAACAAAGATTTTTTTCGCCCGATGACCCAAATAAAAGAATAAGGGCGTTCTGATGGCTGTTTAAAATTTTTCTGCCCAATTCAATAAAATTTTCTTTAGGCCACAATTTAAATTGCTGAGCTGTGCCCGACCCTATTGAAAACCCGATTAAAATTTTATTTCCTAAATTATTTTTTAAAATAAATTCTTCGGCAAATTGTTTATCGCTTTCGCTTCTTTCAAAAAAAGGTGGCGGCGGATTTTCTATTTTTATGCCTAAAGATTTCAATATTTTCAAATTCGCCTCTATTTTATGCAAATCTCCGTCTAATTTTATTTGATGGCTGTAAAAAGGCAGTTTGAATTTTCTATATTCGCCAACGCTATTTTTTCCGCTGATTAAGAAAGCAAACAAGCTTCCTTTAATATGATTCACGCCGCTGGCGATAAAAACCAAATCGTATCTTTCCTTTTTAAGCTTTAATATCAATTTAATTTTATCTAAAAATTTATTCTTCTGAAAATTAAAAAAGAAAATTTTATTGATAATCAAAGAATCTTGAAAAATTCCCGTCTTGCCCGTAGTATGGCTTACAAAAATATCTATTACTGAATCCGGAAAATTATTTTTCAAAATTTGCAGAGCAGGAGAAAACATTATCAAGTCGCCGATTCCTCCGGGATTTATTATTAAAATTTTATGAAAAATCCCGGGCATAAAATTAAGGTTTTTTAAAATATACTCCCGTATAATCTATTTTAATCAGTTCCGGGTTTATCTTTTTTTCTATAAAAAACTCGTCTAAGGCCTTTTTAGCGCCCTCCCAATGGCCATAATCGTCTAAAACAATATATCCTCCGATTATAACATTATCGTACAGGTTTTCAAGGCAGCATTTTGTTGACTCATACCAATCGCCATCCAGCCTTAAAAACGCAATTTTGCCTATTTTTTCTTTATCTTTCGGCAAAATGTCCTGAAACCAGCCCTTGCTAATTACAATATTTTCTTTATTCAATTTTAAAATTTTAAAGAAAATTTCTTCTACATCCTTTAAAGGGGCCACGCATTTATCAATTGTTTTAAGGTTTCCCTCTGTTTTACTTAAAGCATAATCCCTTGCCGTTTGTCCATCTTCTACTGTTGGCTCCGGCAGACCCTCAAAAGAATCAAATAGCCATATCTTTCTATTAGAACCGAATTTTTGCGCCACAAAGGCCATAACAGCAACACAACCGCCCCTCCAAACCCCGCATTCAGCAAAAACGCCCGCTATTTTATTTTTTTCAATTAAATTTGCCAATTCGTAAACATTAGACAATCTTGCATGCCCAACCATTGTATAAGGATATACTTTTTTAAATAACCATAATTTTTTAAAATTAAAAAAATCTTTTAGAGGAATGCTTTTTATAAAAATTATCTTTTTGGCAAAGCTAAACAAAATTTTATTTTTTCTAATTATGTTTTTAAGTTGTTTTATCATTTTCTAAAAATTGCCACTCTTTAATAATATTTTTAATATTAAAATCTTCCGCTCTTTGTTTTGATTTTTCAATTAAATTATCTGATAATTTTTTATCGGTTAATACTTTTATTACGGCCCCTGCCAGTTCTTTTTTACTGTTTGTCAAAGAATCAATGGGCGTTAAAATTCCAAACTCTGCGTATTCAATATCCTTTATTTGGTATTTTATATCGGTTCCCGGGGCTAAAATTTCTCTTGGCCCGGATTTGCAATCTGTTGATATAATAGGAAGGCCGCAGGCCATTGCTTCCAAAATCGAACAAGGCAATCCTTCCCGCAAAGAAGATAAAACAAATACTTTTGCTTTGGCTAAAAATTTAAACGGATTATCTTGGCGACCCAATAAATATACGCTATCTCCGAGGTCCAATTCTTTGATTAGTTGTTCTAAGGGTTCTTTATTGTCTCCGGTTCCTAAAATTATTAATTTAGCCGTTTTGACCTTATTTTTTATTTCTTTAAACGCTTTTATCAGAGAGGAGTGATTTTTTTCCCCAGAGAGCCGTCCCATAGTAATTATTACCGGATTGTTAAAAATTTTTTGATACTTTGGTTCAATGGGCAAAATTGACGATTTTTTAATCTTTTCTACATTTATCGGATTAAAAATAATTTTAATTTTTTCTTTTTTAATTCCGAAATTACTTATTAGGTCTTCGGCTACTGTTTTTGAAACACAAATAATTTTTTTTGATTTATTGAAAAATAATTTAATTAAAATTTTTTCAATAAAACCGCCGTGCGATTTTGACCAAAGGCTGTGCGCGCCTATTAATGTTTTTGAAGAACTCGATAAAAGTCCCATTAAATCGGCCGGAAAACCAAAAGTGATTATATAATCGGGATTTTCTTCTTCAACTATTTTTTTAAATAAAAAAAATCCTTTTAAAAAATAGTGTATTTTAAGCGGGAAATTGTTGGAAAATGACATGCCTAAAGAAATTAATTTTCCTTTGTATGGATAAAAAATATCGTTTTTAAACAAAACAATGATTCTTTCAATTGAGCTTGGCAGGTTTAAAGACAGCTCAGACACCACCCTTTCTCCGCCTCCCATGCTTAAAGTGGGAATTAAAAAAATAATTTTTTTGGGCATAATTTAAAAAAATTTTGACTCTTTAAGCTCAATTAGCATCGTCCCGTTGTTTCGTTTAAAAATTTTACCTATAACCCATAAAAACGCTGCTGGAATAGTTCCTATTAAGTAATTTTTGAAACAGCCTAAAAAATAAACAGTTTTGAGAAAAATTAAGGATTCTTGCTTGTTTTTTGAGGCATATAAAGATTTGCCGGCCAATCCAGTCCTGAACCCGCTGGTCATCGCCTCTGAAAAAGTTTTGAATTGCTCTACATAATCAATGCGAGATATGCTAAATCCTTTTTTTTGGAATATATTTGAAATTGCCTGCTTGTTCCATCTGGTAAAATAATGAGGCGGAAAATCCCAATGATTTAAATTAACCAGCATTCTTTCCCTGGAAGGCGCGTTTAGAACTATCATGCCATTGGTTTTTAACAAGTTTTTAACATTTTGAATAAATTCCAATGGGTCGTCTAAATAACCTATCACCGCTAAACAACTAATGATATCAAACTTAGGCAAGTCCGTTTTTTTAAAAAAATCATCAAAAGATAACGCGAAAACATTTTTCAGGCCGAAATGCTCCCTGGCAATTCTAATATTTTCTTTGTCAAAATCCACGCCCCAAACTTCACAGCCTCTTTTTTGAAGCTCTGCGATAAACTCGCCTGCCGCGCAACCCAAATCTAAAATTCTTGCGCCTTTAGGAAAATTTTTGTGCGTTTTTAAAAATTTCTTATGGTATCCCGTATAAATTCCCGGCTTAACATTATTTTTTATCCTAAAAGCTTTTTCTTCATACCAACTGAGTCCGGGAATTTCTATGGGTAGCCAAAACTGAACTGAACATTCAGGGCATTGATATAAAGAAAATTTATCTGATTTTTTTTCAAAATCTCTGATAAATTTAAATTTTTTGCCCTGCCGGCAAATCGGACAAATTTTAGGGCAGTTTTGAAATGGCATATTTTTTCAAACTTAAATATATTAATTTATAATCATTAATATCTTCCTTTTGGCCTACTGAAATAATACTGCCCTTAATCGTATTTCTAAAACAAGAAACAATAAAACGGCAGTTGATATCCTCTAAATTATCTACGCTTGGCTTGTTGATTAAATCGTTTTTTATCTTATCTTTTAATTCTTCAAAATTTTTTATTTTTTGGCATAAAGGATGATAAAAATAAGATACGTTTCCTAAAACATAGGTTATCTTGCCGGCAAGAGCCGCTTCCATGCCAATGGTGCCGGTCAAAGTAATAACAGCCGATGATTTTTTTACAATCTGCCCCACATTCTCGTGCGGAGAAATTAAAACCGCATTGGGCAATTCTTTTAGTTTTTTATAAAAACTTCCCGGTCTCAGCCCGATACAGCCCGGATGCTCTTTTATGTACAATTTATATGGAAAGGGCAGGGCAAAGGCGATATTTTTAATAGTGCTCAGCTGATCGGAATAATAAGTTGCCCAAATAGATGTAGAGGCTTCTGGCGGACCCTGTAAAGGATAAAAGAAAAAAATATCGCTGTTGCTGGTTTTAGAAAAAATATTCTTTTGGAATAGCGTCCTAATCTTTCTTCTCTCCGCTCTCCATGGGGTAACGAGCGCATACCTTAAAGCAATTTCGGTTTCGTAATCAAAATTTTTAAAATTCTTGATTTTTAAAAAACAACTCAATAAAAAGGGGACCTCTTTTATTATTCTTTTAATATAATATGTAAAGATATTGAATTGGGTAAGATAACTTCCCGCTATGCCTAATTTAAAATAAGAAGGCAGATTCTCATGGGATATAAATTTTTGTATAAAATTTTGGACAAATTTTTTTTCTTTTTCCGATATATCAGTATCTTTAATTTCTTTAAAAGTTTTTTCGTATTTTGAAAAAGTAAATTCTAAATCGTAAATGTCTAACCGGCCCTCAAATCTAGAGCTACCTAATCCAAAATACGGTATATTGTTTTTCCTGCAAAAACTATAAGCAATTTCATGGAATAAACCGGCTGGCGGTTCGCCTATTATTGCGTCTGGTTTTTCCTGTTGAAAAAGAAATTCAAAGAATTGATGGGTTTGGGATATTATATTAAATGAATTATTATAATTGAAAAAACCTGACGGTTTATATCTATCAAAAGTAGGAAATAATTCTTTCCATGACAAATCGCCAAACTCTTTTCGGTCTGACTTATAATTTTCAACGCACCAGTCAACCCTGGAAATAATCTTGGCTTTATCGGGAAAAACTTTCTTTTTTGTGAATTCAACAATTTTGCTATTCATAGCAATTAAACATTCATCTCCTTGTTCTATTGCCTGACCGGCTAATTTAGCGAAAAATTCCGGAAAAAACGAAGAGTTGTTTACTATAAAAATCCATTTCATATTTGTGTGTTTTTAATAGGCGATTTAATTAATTCTCTTAAAAAAGCGAATTCTTTTTTTCCAATGCCTCTGAATAAAAATATCAAAATGCTATAAACAAAAACACCGTAGATAATTGACAATACAACATTAAACATACCCCAAGGATCAAGCCATCTTATAAATAAAATCATCAAAATTGACGCCGCTATGCTTTTGACCATAAAATTCCAATCAATTTTAAATTTAAGTTCTTTAAAGGCGAAGTGCCATATCAAAACGAAAACGCAAAAATAAGATATAAAAGTAATAATAGCTGCGGCCATAATTCCAAACATGGGTATGAAAATTGCGTTTAGCCCTAAATTGATAAAAGCCGCCACGCCCCAGATAGCCGCGATAAGTTTTGTCTTTTTGGCAAGAAATAAAATTTGGTTGAAAAAACAAGCAATGCCATACACAAACATAGCCGCCGCTATAAAGGGAACTGTAAAATAAGCGTTAGCGGCGATTTCTTTGGTGGAAAGAATCTCAAGCAATTGGCGGGATAAAATAGACACCCCAAAAACCGCAGGGGTCATTATCAATAAAAAATATTTCAAAGAATAGCTTAAATATTTTTTAACTTCATCAAAATTATTATCATCAAAAAACTTAGGCAAAACTATCGTCAATATAGATGTAATGGGAATAATAAAAAAGACTAAAAGCATTCCGACAGAATAAGCCGGCGCATAATAGCCTACAAAAAGTATGCCTAAAAACAATCCAATAATATATCTATCGGCTGAAGCAACTACCCAATAAGAAAAATTATTAGTCATTGTGGGCATGCCAAAACGCAAATAATCTTTTATTAATGAAAAATCAGGAATTTTTATGCCGATTTTTTTAATAATATAAATAAATAAAATTAAAAATATCGCTATTCTGCCCAATAAAAGAGAAAAAACCGCGCCGTACAGTCCCCAGCCAAAAGTGATTGCCCCAATTATTAATCCTGTCTCTCCAAGCGTTTTTAGAATTGAAAACCCAAAATATCTCTCTATTTCTTTTCTAGTTTGAATTACGATTAAAAATGCTGAATTTAATGATTCAAAAACAATTATTAAGGCAAGAAGTTTAACAAATACCGGGGCAAATTGAAAAAAAGCGGCTGTTGGGCCTGAGAATACTATTAAAATTAAAGCCATTATTAAGGTAACGCCAGAAGTAAAAATCAATGAAGAATAAACGCCCTCTTGAACTTTTTCTCTATTTTTTTCTCCCGATAAAAATCTAAGCAAAGAGTCTTGTAAGCCAAAAAAACCAAAAGGAATCAACAGGCCTATTGTGGCCTTTATTTGGACCCAAATGCCATAATCTCCGGCTCCTAAAATTTTCGTGATAATAGGCAAAAAAATCAAGCTCTGGATAACTCCCGATGCGTGAAGCGCGCCTATAAGAAAGGTGTGTTTTGCGAATTTAAAATATGAATACATTTTTTAAAATTATTCCAAGGAATTAATGCGGCTGCTCGTTTCTTCTTCTTGTGCCTTGGGATGTTGAATAAGCGGCGTCGCTTACAAAATCCCATTTCCTTTTCCACTCTTTACCATGTCTAATTATTAATAAACCTTTATAGCAGAGCCTTAAAATTATTGATGGAATTAGAAAAAGAGTTGAAAAAACCAAAGAAAATATCAATGCGTCTATAAATGCTGAATTTTTAAAAAACAATCTCAGACAGCCAAAATAAGAAAAATAATTATAATTTTTAAATGCTTTCGTTGCCATCATATCAACAACAACCCCCCATCTCAATCCCCTGTATCTTTTGACAATCAAGGGCGCATAATCATTGTTCATGTGTTTATAAGACAATAACAAATTATTCAATTTTCTTTGCATTTGATAATGCAGAATAAATTTATCTTCAATATAATATTTATATTGAGATAATTCTTGGCATACTATTTCTTTGTTAAATACAATGCCGTTAAGATAAGGGTATTTTAAAAACATTAAAGAAAACAACACCATGTGCATATGGCTGGTCCCGATTCCTTTCTCAACAAAAGTTTTGTCTTCCGCCAATAATCCTTTAAGCGGTTTATTGTTATAGATTAATATTGATATAAAGGCGATTTGAGGAAAACTTAAGCCAATAATATCTTTTCTGTCTATTTTAATAATCTCGGGTTTATTTCTGTTAAAAGTATTGATAATAGTCATTTCTTTCCCTGTTTTTTTGTTGGAAAGATATGAATTTACTCTAAGAACAATCAATCCAATATCTTTTTTATAATTTTCTTTATTTTTTTTCAGAAAATTTACAACCGTATCCAAACCATCGCTTACAATATGGTCATCGTCGCCAAATGTCCAGATAAAATCTCCCTCGCACATTTCCGCCACTTTAATTATATTTGCGTCAACGCCTAAGTTTTTTTCGTTCTCGTTGTATTTTATTATCAAATCCGGATATTTTTTTTGAAAACCAAAAACAACTTCCCTGGTATTGTCTGCCGAACCGTTATTAGAAATGCATATTTCAACTTCGCCTTTCAACTTTTTTGCTTGGGGTAAAACATTATTCAAAAGCTTTTCTAAAAAAACGGCTCTATTATAGGTCGGGATAGTAAAGCTTAGTAAAATTTTATTATCCATAATTATATCTTTTTACCGATAAATATTACGCAAGGGCTGAATAACCTTGTTTCAAAACCTTTGTTTTTAAAAACTAAATGGCAAAAAGGGTTTAAAATATATTCTAAACTGTATATAATTTTTAAAATTTTGTAACGGAAATTTTTGTTTGACATCGGAACTCTTAGTTTATAAGTCCCGTAATTTTTACAAAATAGCTCCTGGACATTTTCTTTCTTGCACAATAACCTTAAATATTCTTCTTCCATTATTTCTAAGTTATGAAGAGACAAAAGGTCCGGTCTAAATATTTTAAATTTTAAATAATTGAACCCTTTTAGGCGCGGTATTTGTATAAAAAATATTCCTCCTTTTTTTAAAATCTGCAAATGAATATCCACGGCTTTTTCCGACGGCATAATGTGCTCTATAAACCCGTAAGAATAAACCACATCAAAATACTCTTTATATTTTTCTAAAATATCTTTATTAAAAACATCTCCTTCAATCACATTTATTCCCCTTTCTTTGGCTTGGTTAATTGGTCCCTTGGCAAACTCAATTCCATAAGGCTCGCAATTAAAATTATCCGCAATTTTTTTTAATAATTTTCCGTCGCCAGAGCCAATTTCGCAAATTTTAACTTCATGTCTATTTTTTCTATTAACCGAAAAATGTTTTGCCAAAATACTGTCATGCAAAAAAATATCGTAAGAACTGAAAAATCCAACCTTAGGATTTATTTTTTCCTCTTTATAGTACTTATTCCACAACTCCGCAGATTGCTTATTTTCTACTGAATTATTTTCCATTTTTTAATAAAGTTTTTTTATACCATTTTAGTGTTTCTTTAATTCCTTCTTCAAAACTTGTTTTTGGCTGCCAATTTAATTTTTCTCTTGCTTTTGTCCAGTCAAGATACTGCTCTGGTATTTCGTTTTTCGCAATATTCAAAATTTTATAATTTATTTTCTTTCCCAACGCTTCTTCTGCCTGTTTCACGACATCCAAAACACTAAAAATATTTTTTGAGCCGAAGTTAAACGCTTCACCCCAGTTTTCCTTATGGCTTGCCAGCTTTATACAGCCACCAACAATGTCTTTTATATAAGTGTATTCTCTTACCATTTTTCCATCGCTTCTTATCAAAAGTTCTTTGTTTTTTACCACTGATTCCATGATTCCCGGAATTATTCTTGAAAAATTAAGGTCTCCAGGACCAAAAACATTGCTAAATCTTGTTATAACGACTGGCATTTTATATGTGGTAAAATAAGCTCTTGCTATTAAGTCGGCAGATGATTTTGAAGCATCATAAGGGTGGTCGCCCTTTAACGGAGAGGATTCTTTATACGGCAGTTTTTCCGCTTTGCCATATGCCTTGTCTGAAGAAACAACAACAATCGATTCTACACCTTTTTGCTTTCTGCATGCCTCTAAAATATTTACAGTGCCCATAATATTCACTTCAATCGCTTCATAAGGATTTTTATACGCATCTTCAACCAGGGGTCTGGCGGCCAGATGAAAAATGATTTCTGGCTTTTCTTTTTCAAAAATCTCGTTAATCTTTCTGCTCCTGACATCAATTTTGTAAAACTTGGCTTTAGGGCTTATATTTTCTTTTCTGCCGGAAGACAAATCGTCTAAAACAATTACTTTGTTGTTTTGCTTTATTAATTCGTCTGACAGATTAGACCCGATAAATCCGGCTCCTCCGGTTATTAATACTTTTTTTGCTTTCATTTTGACCATATTTTCCATTTCGGGTCTTTTTCCCAAAACTCATTTAATAGTTGAAAATCTCTATATGTATCCATGCAATACCAAAAACCCTGATGCTTATAAAGGGCAAGTTGTTTTTCTGGCACCAGTCTCATTAAAGCATCCTCTATCATGTCTCCCGGTTTCAAATAATTAAAAAATTCTTTGTTAAAAACCATAAAACCGCCATTGATATAATCGTAAAGCAGGGGTTTTTGGGCAAATTCGGTTACTATATTATTTTCATCTGAATTTACCAGTCCCCATCTCGAAACGGGATGGACTCCGGTAACGGTTGCTATTTTTCCATGGCTTTTATGAAACTCCACAAGCTTTTGCATATCTATGTCGGAAACGCCGTCTCCATAGGTTACCATAAATATTTCATCGTCTTTAATGTGCCTTCTTGTTTTAATCACTCTTTCTCCATGAGGCGTTTCCAACCCCGTATCGGCGAAAATTATATTGAAATTATCCTCCTCTCCGTTCTTCAAAAAATTTGTGATTTTTCCCTCGCTTGGATTGAAAGAAAAATCGCAATTATAATATTTCTGTTTCAAAAAATAATCTTTGATATAGTTCCCCTTATATCCCAGCGCAAAAATAAAATCATTATAGCCGTAATGGCTGTAAATTTTCATAATGTGCCACAAAATAGGCTTTTCACCCACTTCCACCATAGGTTTTGGCTTAAATTCGGTCTCTTCTTTTAACCTGGTGCCCATGCCTCCGCAAAGTATTATTGTTTTAATTTTTTGATTGTCCATAGTTTTTAAATTTTATAGTTTTTCCTTGTTTTTTTGCGCTTTGCCTTAAAGCAAGAATAATTTTAAGGGCTGCCAGCCCGTCTTCTCCCCCGCTTACTTGCTTTGATGAACCGTCAAGGCAGGAAACTATGTGCCCCACAACTGAACTTACTAAACTTCTTGGCTTGCCTTCTTTTTCAATTTTTTCAGACAGCTGATAAAAACCTTTGCAATATTTGTTCTCTACTGTTCTACTATATTCAACTTCAAAGCCAAAATTCTTTATGGCAAAATATCCTTTTTCTCCATAAAAATGAAAATCCGACAAGCCGTAATTTTTAGGAAGAGTTTGCAAGGTTGTCACTGTCCCGCTTTTAAATTTAATTAAAGCGTCTATGTTTTCGTCGTCTTTTTTCCAAGAAGTTTGTCTGTTTATAAAACCTTTTACCCAATCAACTTCTCCCAAAAAAAATCTTAAAAGGTCTATAACATGAGTTCCGCTATTGAGCAGTCCATTGTAATAATAGCAATTTACTTGAACAATTTTACCTATTAAACCATTGTTAATTTTTGCCTGCCACTTCTGCAACAAAGGGTCAAACCGACGCTGATGATTAATAAATAATAAGGATTTGCTTTCTTTGCATTTTTTAATCATTTCTTCAGTTTGTTTTATCGACCCAGCAATCGGTTTCTCACAAAGTATTGCCGGTATTTTATATTTTGCCGCCATTTTAACCAAAGAGGCATGGGAACCGGAGTTCGTGGCAATAGAAACAATGTCCGGTTTTGTTTTTTTGAACATATCCTCGGCAGAACCGAATAAAGAAACTCCTGGAAAATATTTTCCGGCATTTTTTAGTTTTTCAGGATTAGTGTCAACTAAAGCAACTAAAACAACTTTTGGGTTCTTGTCATAACAAGCGGCATGGGTTTCGGGTTGAATCCCTTCAGAATAATTCCATTCTTCGGCCCCAACCTTACCGCACCCAATCACTGCCGCTTTATATATTTTTTTCATATTATTCTATGTCACCGTCTATAAAAAACGGTGTTTCTTTATTATATAGTTTTTTTTCAATAATGTTTCCAATCTTTTGCAAATCGCCTTTAACCCCCCCTTTTCTGGCGATAAATATCAAATGAGTCCCAAATTGTTCTATGAAATTAATTATGGGCAATGGAATTTTTGAAGTATTTTTATAAAACTTATTAACTAACATTGAAAGAATAGCTGAGCGCTTGCCACCAATTGAAATATTTTTTCTCCAAGATAGCCCGCCAGGAAAAACATAATAATCCTTAAAACCTAAATTTTCTAAAAATATTTCTGCGGTTTTTTTTCGCCAAAAAGTCATGTGATATGGCGGCGAATCTCCTCCGCAGCTTTCAATAACGAAATCATCAATTATTTTTAAAAGCTTATAGTAATATCTGTTTCTGTTGGGCAAGCTCCCGATAAAATAACCGCCATCAGCCAAGTGTCTATATATATTTTGACCGACAACTAATGGTTTATCGGCATGCTCCAGAATATCTAAAGCAGAAATGACATTAAAAGCATTAGGCCATTCTTTCGGGATATTAAATTGCTCTCCGCTTGTTATGTGAAATTTAACAAAGGGACAATTCTGATTCAGCGCGCTTAAATAACTTTTAGAGACATCAATAGCATAAGTGTCAAATCCTAATCTATGAGCATGAAACAAAAATGTTCCCGGACCAGTCCCAATATCTAAAATTGTTCCTTTTTTAATCAAATTTAAAAAAATAACTAAGGAAGAATAAGTAAAGTTCCTTCTTAAGGACTTTTCCAGCAATCTCTTAAAATCTACTTTTTCATAGGGTTGATTATAATCAGCCAAACTTTTGGCCGGCCAAGAAAACTCTCCCTTGCATTTTAAACAGCCGAATAATTTATATCCGGAGATATTTTTTATAAATCTGTTTTCAGCGCTATTGCAAATCGGACAAGTAATATTAAATTTTGAAAAATTTTCCTCTTTCATCTTGATATATTTCGTCAAAATAACGAATTAACCGGGTGCCCCATTTTATTTTTGGCTTTTTCCAACTTTCTCCTATGACGTTTTTTATTGCCAAACGCACAAGGTCAACGCCAGCCGCAACGCTAAGAAGCGCCGCGCCGTGAATTCTAGAATTTGCTTCTAATGCCCTCGGAACGCCTTTTTCGTCTTTTATAAATTGTATTCCTACTATTGTGCTAAGATTAAGGCTGGCAACTATCTTTTCAGAATATTTTATAATTTCTTTTTCTTTGACGACCTGCCCTAAAAAACTAGCCCCTAAAAGGATTTTATCTCTTGTTCTTGGAATAACAATTTGAGCTTGACCATTATTGGCTAAAATATCAACGCTATACTCCTTACCGGATAAAAATTGCATCACCAAAATTTCCGGGAAATCTTTGGCTTCTTTTAAAATTAAACAAATTTCAGAAAAGCCAGCCATAACGCTTTCTGGATGGTCTTTTAAAAGAGAATGCAACCGATTGTTTTTTGATGACAGAACCCTAAATCCTCTGCTTCCGCTGGAAATTGTAGGCTTGAAACAAACTGCCTTCTCGGGATAACCCAATTGAAAAACAGCCCTCCGAAAATCTTTATAATTTTTGACCTTGATAAAATCCGGAACAGGGATTCCTTTTTCTTTGCAAAATACAAAAAACCTTTCTTTGTCTTCCGCAATTTGTATGCTTTCTAAAGATGATAATAAAACCAACGTGCCTATTTTTTCAAATTTATCTTTATTGCTGGCAATTGAAATAAGCTCCCTTGGATCAATTGGAATTAAGATTATAACTTTTTCTTTTTTGCAAATTCTTAAAAGATCATCTACATAGTTCTTGTCTTCTGGCTGGGAAACAAAATACCCTTTATCAATAAAAGAAAAACCCATCGTCTCTCTCTCGGAGGAGGTGCCTATAATCCTAAATCCTTTCCCCAGCCGTTTAAGATATCGTCCAAAGCTTGGGAATCCCGATCCGGATGCCGAGGTTACGAGTATGGTTTTTTTACTCATATTAATATGCTTTTTAATTGATTAAAATTTTTCATTTGTTGGCTGGGAATGATGAATGTTTTTATGCCGGCAACCCTGCCCAGTTGCAATTCAGAGGCGGAGTCTCCTATTAATAAACATTGGTTGTTTTTAATTTTCATTCTTTTCAAAATTTTATTTAATCCCTCGGGATGAGGTTTTAAATACTTAACGTCGTCGCTTCCAATTATTATTTTAGGTTTGGGCAGTTTAAATTTTTTAAAAATTTCAACAATACACTGGCTGTTATTATTGCTAAGAATTGCGAAAGGAATATCATTAATATGTAAAAATTCTAAAAAATCTTTAGCGCCGGGCATTAGTTCAGCTTTTTCCGCCGACTTTAATTCTTCTTTATTAACAATGGATAGCAAATCGGCATAAAATTTTTTCGTTTTTGACACTGTTTTGGCAATTTCGTATATCGGCTTAGGGTGGGAGAAATCAGCTTTAACGCCGTTCTTGGCGCAAAAATTTTCCATTTCCTTTCTGACAAAAACCCAATTTACTTTAAGGTCCGCTATCGTTCGGTCAAAATCAAGAATTACTGTATTTCTATTTTTTATTGAATGGTATTCTTTACTTCGGATATTCTTGACAATAACCATATCTATTCTTTTTTTGTTTATTTCCAAAATTTGAGGATTTTGTTTAAGGAATTCAAGAATATCTTTCGTGCCAAAAATTTTATTTTTCTTATCCAAAGCGTTAAAAATCTTTCTTGTAAGAATCAAATCTTCGGGATAATCAAGGGTCAAACGTATCGTGGAAAGATTAACGGAATTTTTTAAATTATAAATCCTAAACTTTTTAGGATGCTCCATAATATAGGCGCCGTAGCATTCCCGATAAAAAGGATTTTTCATTTCTCTGTCCAGCCTTTCAAAGGTTGAAACAGGTATAATATCCATATCCAAACCGTGGGGAAAAGTAGGGGGGGAAGAATTAGTGAAAAAATCAAATTTATTATAATTTTTTTTATATATTTTTACTATTTCGTCCACTATTTCAGGGTCAACGAAAGGACAATCTCCGGTAACTAATAATAAAGCGTCCGCATTAAATTTTTTAGCAGATTCATACTGCCTTGAAATTAAATCATATTCTGATCCTCTGTGGCATTTAAGTCCAATTTTTTCTGCATGTTCCGCTAAAATATCATTTTCTTTGCTGTTTACGGTTGCCAAAACTATATCATCAATTTCTTTAGCCGCTTTTAATCTGCGGAACATGTTTTCAATTAAACTTTTGCCGGAAATTTTTAACAAAGCCTTTCCTTTGAGCCGTTTTGAACCCATTCTTGCTTGAATACATGCAATCACTTTTAATTTTTTTTCGCCAGATGGCGGATTGTTTTCAAAAATTTTTGTTATAAAATTTATTACTTTTTGAGTAGATTTATTTTCTGTATATTTTTTAATTAATTTTGAATTATTTTTTTGAAACGTCTGAAAAAGCATCTTTTTAAGAATAGGATAAAGCTCTTCTTTCTTATAAACAGGAGTAGATAAACCGAATCTATTGCTAATTAAAAGGTCTGCGCCTTTTAAATTGGGCTGGTAGCTTAACACTTTCTTGCCCAACATGGCCGCCTCAAAGAGCACCACTGAATTAATTCCAGCGATTATTTCTGATTTTTTAATTAATTCTTTATTATATGGTTTTTTTTCTTTTTCTATTTTTATATTTGAATTTTTTATTATTTTATCAAACTTATCAAGTTTTTTAGAACGCGGATGAAAATTAATAATAATTTTTTTATTTAAATCGATTTTTTCCAACGCCTTAACAATGTCTTCAAAAACCTGAACTTCATCAAATTTGGTGCAATTTTTATAATCTTTCCTGCTGTTTTTATATATTTCAGAAAATGGCTGAGAAAAAAAGGCAATATGGGCTTTGTTTGGTTTATGTAAAATAATTTTTGAAAATGAGTCAAAATATGGATTTCCTGTAATAAAAATTTTATTTGCTGGCAAACCGTCTGCCGTCATTTGCTTTTTCATTATTTCATCTACCGCTAAAATGTAATCGGGCAAATATTTTAAGTTTCCTGTCTCTGGGTCGCTGAAAGACGGGGCATAATCTGTCCAAAAATCAACTATACTGATTGTCGGTATGTTTTTAGCTTTGGCCATGGCTATTATTATTTTTTCTATAGAATCGGCAAAACTGGTGCCTGTAAAAACCAAGTCCGCTCCGTTTATGTTAAACGATTTTTTACCGGCATCTGAATATTTTATATTCAGTTTCTCGGCAAGTAGGCAGGCGTGTTTGGCTAAAATCACCGACATATTAAATCTTTTATCTTTTTCGAGTTTTTTTATAACCGGAGCTATCGCATTAAATCCTCCCGGGTCTTGGGCGGTAAAAATGATTTTATATTTTCTTTTCATATCTTTTTAACTCTGCAATATTCTCCTCAATTTTTTTAACAGCTTCAATGAATAAATCAATGTCTTTTTTTGTCTGAGGCGGATGGCAAATAGTTGCTATTAAAAGCTCTTTTTCAGACATTCTTTCCGCAACGGGACAAATTCCTTTTTTGTAACTAATATTATGAGGATATTCTTTAGAAATAAAGGGAAATTTACAATTAGGATACATTTGCTGTTTTTGATAAACCGGCATTAAATAAACCGGATCTTCGCACCCTATCACGAGCGGAAATCCTTCGGCTTTCATTGCATTTACAAAAGTTTGTCTTTTAATATTAATTTTTTCTGATAAAAATCTGAAACCATAACCATAATAAACATGAATGCTATTTTTAAAAACCGAAGGAGGAATCAGCCATTTGAATTGCGAAAGTTGTTTGCTTAAATAATCGGCAAGCATTGTTCTTGGTTTATTTAGTTTATCCATTTTTTTAAACTGTTCTATGGCAATTGCCGCCTGAATTTCAGTTAAACGAAAATTGTTTCCCAAAATTGGTTCGTAATTTTTTTTGCTATGACCTGATTTGCATAAATCATTGATAACCGCTTCTCCATGGTTTCTAATAAGTTGAGCCCTAAAAGCATATTTTTTATTATTAGTAACCAATGCTCCTCCTTCTCCGCATTGGATGATTTTATGAACATTAAAGCTAAAAACGCCTATGTCGCCGATCGTACCGGTAAATTTACCGTTATATGTTGCTCCGGCTGATTGAGCATTGTCTTCAATAATTTTTAATTTATATTTTTTTGCTATTTTTAAAATAGGATTATAATTTGCCGAACCGCCAAGCATATTAACAGCCAAAATTGCTTTGGTTTTATCGTTAATATTTTTTTCAATGCTTTCGGGGTCAAGGCAAAAGCTATTTTCTTCTATGTCGGCAAAAACTGGCAATGCGTTATTAAAAAGAATAGCCGAAGCAGTGGCTGTCATGGTATAGGGCGAGGTAATTACTTCATCTCCGGGACCAATTCCTAAAGCTCCTACTGCTGCCTGCAGGGCAGTGGTGGCGGAATTAAAACTAACAGCATATTTAACCTTAAAATGCTTGCAAATCCTTGTTTCTAACTCTTTTACATATTTGCCACCCAAAAAATAACTGCCGGCCCTGCCGACAAATCCGGAAAGAATTCTCTCTTTTACTGCTTTAAGCGCAGCCCTCTCTTCCTCTTTGCCAATAAAATTATATTGAGGCAAAGGTTTTTTTATTACCGGCCTTCCGCCGAATAAAGCAAGTTTTTTCATAATTTTATAATTTTATGTTTTAACTCCGCTTTTAATAATAGATAAAGATTTATCTCCTTCATTAAAAACTAAATCAACCGCTGATAAATAGGGAACAAATTCTCCCCAAAGTTGAGAATATTCCGGATGTTTATAATCTTGAAATTTTATTATAATACCTTCTTTTTGGAATAGGGATTTATCCAAAATCTCTTCTGCTCCCTTGGCGTCGTATAAACAAGTTATTCCTTGGTTCTTGCATAAATTTATAACTTTTTCTGTTTTTTCCATGTTTTCGTCTTTTAAATTAAGTTTTGAAGAAAAAATAATCTTTGTTTTAATTCCTAAAATATCGCAAACTAATTTTATTAAATCCGTATTTAAATCCTTTAATAAAACATATTTTTTAGAATAAATTTTTTCAAACAGGATTTTATGTTTTTCAAAATGCGGGGATTTTTTATAAGACAGCATTATTGTTTTCCAGTGGTTTTCTAAATGGTTTCCCTGCGAGTAAGATATTTTAATTTCAGATATCCGTGTTTTTTGCGACGCTTTCTCAACCGGAACGGTTAAATAAGTTTCTCCATTGGCTGTTTTAATTCTGTTTCTGTTTTGCCAGGACTTCCTTTCAAATTGAACGTGGTCAAAAACAACAAAAACATCTGAAGAATCAATCATTTCAAAATATCCGAGCCATGGCAAATAAGTTGGTTGCAATATTGTTCCTTTCATTATTAAATATCTATTCCTAATTTAGAAACATAATGAGACCAATCAAATGATTTATCGGTCTCCAATATGTTTTTTGCCTTGCTTAAATACTGTTTTCTTTTTTCAGTGTCGTTTCTTTTCCTCATAATTTCCGCCAAACAGAAAAAGGCGAAAAAATGCTTAGGGACTATTTCAAGAACATAATTAAAATCTCTTTCGGCTTGGTCTAGCGCTTTTTTTGTTCCCAATAACAAGTTTCTATTTTCCAAAAAATTATATTTAATGTTATACAGATAATTCCATTCGTTTAATTCCTCTTTTGTGTAATCAATATATTTAATTTCCGCCGCGCTATGGAATTCATAATCTTTACAATCTTCTGCCCCGTATTCGGCCGTTAACTTATTATCAATGCAATAATCATATAACTCTGTTCCCGGAAACGGCTGAAAACAATAATATGCCCTCCAATCAAGGTCTAATTCCCCCCCAAATTCAAGCGTCTCTATAAAATCTTTTTTTGTTTCAAAAGGAAATCCCACGATAAAAAAACCAACGATAAAAGCATCGCCGTGTTTTCTAATTAATTTAACTAAATTATCCACTTCATTAAGAAAAAGAGGTTTTTTAACTTTCTTTAATGTTTCGGCGTTGCCAGACTCAATGGCGATATTAAACGCGGCGATGCCGGCTTCATACATATTTTTAATTACTTCTTCATCGTTAATTGTCCTTACTGACAATCCTCCGCCTACAATCCATTTAATATTCAGTTTTTTAATCTCGCGTAATAATTCTAAAAACCATTCTTTATTTACAGACATATTTTCGTCATTAAAAACAATGGTGTTTATGCCGTAATTTTTTTTTAAAAATCTTATTTCCTCTATTATTAAACCGACTTCCCTACATCTCCAAATATGCTTAAAAAATTTAGACGAAGAACAAAACGTACATCGATTTGGACAGCCCCTTGTAGCAGTCATAGCCCCTAACTTTATTTCGCCTTTTTTAAATATTCTGTATAAAAAATTTTTACCTTCTTTATAATAATATTCCATTTTAATGTCTTCCCATGGCAATCTTTTTGACGTCTTAAATCCCTGCCAAAAAGTTTTTCTATCATTTTTTATTATTTCTCCGTCTTTAACAAACGCTATGCCCTCAACATTTTCTAAATTAGAAAAACCATTTAAGGCGTCAATCAAGTCTGCAAGACCCAATTCGCCCTCAGACACAACAGCATAGTCAATGTTTTTATCCGCTAAAGCAATCTTTGTTATATGCGTTGGATAATGTCCGCCTAAAACAACTTTAATATTGGCGTCAACTTCCTTAATTTTTTTAGCAATATCATGGAAAATATCCCTGCTGGTATAATATAAAGCAGAAATGGCGACTAAATCCGGCTTATACGAAGTTATTAACTCTTCTATGGTTTGCTTTAAATCTTTTTTACTAATAAATTTCATTTCAATATTTAAATCAACAAAATATGTATCATATTTTTTTGTATCTTTTAAATATGAATAAACATATAGCAGCCCTATGGGTGGCTCAAAATAGGAATACGTTTGATTTTTTAATTCTCCAACCAAAACCGGATCTGGTGGATTTAAAAATAATATTTTTTTGATAGTTTTCATTTAAAAATATTTAAATATTTTTTCCGCTTCTTTTTTAGATTTTTCCAATTCAAAAATTTTAGGTTCGGCCGGATATAAAATTGTTTTTTCGGGACTAAACTTTTTCTGGTGCCTTTTAACGTATTTTTTAACTCTCAAAATATGATAAGCGCTCGTTACTATCACTATTTTTCTTTTTCCTCTCAAAAATGATGATGGCATTTTTGAAAACTGGTCTTTCGTATTGTTTATATTAAGGTTTTTTGAAACAATTATTTTTTCTTTTGGAAAACCGTAATTCCGCAAAAATTCTTTTTTAATCAATTTTCTCAGATTGTCATTTTGTTCGTTTGAAGCGTTATAGTAAACAATCGGACCCTTTATCAAAATATCCTTTGCTTTTATATCCTTATCGTTCATTTTTAATCTTCCCGCTGAAACTTGTTTTGCTATTTTAAAAGCGGTCTCAAGCCTGTCTTTATCTTCGTTTCTCTTGTTGTTTGAAATATCTTGGATATTTTCTTCGCCGCCCGAAAGAACAATTATTAGGTCCCAGTCATTTTTTGGCTTAGGGCTTTTTTGTTTAATTATTTTTTTTGTCTGCCATAAAATCTTTTTCTCTAATTTCTTTCTGACCAAAGCGTCCTTCGGTATCATATAACTGTGCCTTATACTCTTATTTATGGCTGCTATTTTTGGATTTTCATCAAGATATTTTAATATTTCTTCCGCGCCAAAATCTTCTTTCGGCTCAAAATGCTTAATTATATTTTCAACCAGAACTAAATCCTGGGGTTCGTCTACGCAAACCCTTAAGTCCTTGCGAAAAAATTTGGGCGGAGCTGTTTCAACTTTTATTTTAAACAAATCGGGATTTTCGCAAATAAATGATACTATATGTTCAAGATGATAGGGATTTTTTGTAATTTTAAGAATTTTTTTAAACGCGCCAAAACTTATAATTTCAATATCTCCCAAACCAAACGGGTATCCTTTAATAAAAAAATAATCTGGTTTGTTTTTTATGCTTTTATATTCTTTAATGCTTTGGTCAATTAAAACAGGGTCAATAAGCGGGCAATCTCCGGTAATTCTGATAGCCGGGTCAATTTTGAATTTTTCTGCTGCTTCTAAAAATCTTGAAAGAACGTTATTAAGGCTTCCCTGATAAAAATTAACTTTGCCCCTTTTAATTAACGGCAAAAGAACAGAACTTTTTTTAGTGTCTGGAATTGCCACCACTATCTTTTTTGCCAGCTTAGCTTTTTTTGACCTTAAAATAACCCACTCTAATAAATGCTTATTCAATATCTTTTTATTCATTTTTCCTGGTAATCTTTTTGATTCCATTCTTGCTTGTATAATAATTCCTATATTCATAGATTATAAAATTTTGATAAGAATTTTCATCAAATAATTAATTTCTTTTGCGGTCATTGACGGATATATAGGAAGGGCTATCAAAGAAGATGTGGCTTTTTTTGTATTTTTGAATAAGTCATCTCTCATTTTTAAATATTGATGCAGCGGCGGATAAACCCCTCTGCCTATTTCTATGCCATACTTTGTCGCTTCTTTTATAACTTCTATGGGATTTTTATTTATCTCAATCATATAACGCCAAAAAATATTTTCTTTAGACAAAAATGGAATCTTTGCTACACTTTTTAACGAACGGCCATAAGCTTTAGCTATATTTTTTCTTTTTTTAACAAATTGATTTAGCTGGTCAAGCTGGCTTGTTCCCAAATAAGCGTTTAAATCGCTAATTTTATAATTATATTGCACATTATAGCTGTCGGGTTTTTTAAGACGCTGAGCTACTATTGTGCTTTCGTAATCGCCCAAAAATTTTGCTTTTTCAAATAAATCTTTTGAATCAGTCAAAAACACCCCTCCGCTACCAGTAGTCATCATTTTTGAAGAGTGCACAGAAAAAATTGATATTGCTCCATAACTGCCCAATTTTTTGCTAAGATACTCACCCCCTAAAGATTGAGTTGCATCTTCTATTACAGGAATTCCAAATTTTATAATTTTTTCTATTTCAGCTGGAAAACCAAACATATGGGGAACAATTATTACTTTAGTTTTTAAACTGATTTTCTTTTTCAAATCTAAAAAAGAAATATTAAAATCGCTTTTTTCAACATTAAAATTGCAATCAACCAGCTTTACTTCTGCTTTTACATAAGAAATGGCATTTAACAGAGCAACGCAGGTATATGAGGGACAAATAACTTCATCTTTTTCTTTAATATCCAAAGCCAGTAAAGCCAAATGCAAAGCAGATGTTCCAGAATTTGTTGATATGGCGTATTTTCTTCCAATATATCCTGCAAACTTATTTTCAAACTTTTTAATAGCCTCGTCTGAAAAAATATCCAAAACAGCCAGTTTTTTAAAACTTTTAGCGTCTTTTTTGGTTATAGTGGGCCTGTTTAATGGAATTTTCATTTTAATGCTTCTATTATAGTTGTATAATTAATGCCATAAAAAAAGTCAGATAGCATTGCTACCTAACTTTTAGCGACTAAACTCCAATCAAGAGGAGTGCCGCGCGTTATATCTGCCGAAGCTTTTCGCCCTAAAATTTCAGGCAGAAATTTGGGAGCAAGACCATACCCGGGGCGAATAGACCCGATATTTTCTCTGCTGAATTCTTCTCCTGCCTTTATGTCGCATACCGCAAACAAAGACCTCTTCCCTGCCATATTGGCTAACTCACTTTTTAATACACCGTATTGGACTTTGCCAATAGCTTTTTCCGCTTCTCTGACTGATTTGACCAGCTGCCTTAGCTCTTCTGGCTCTATGGAAAAAGAAGAATCCGGTCCCCCATCAGACCTTTTCAAAGTAAAATGCTTTTCAATTATGCAGACTCCAAAAGCGACAGATTCCGCAGACATGGTAATGCCAAGGCTGTGGTCTGACAACCCTGAAACAATATTAAATCTTTCTTTTATGTCGGGTATTGTAGCTAAATTCATATCTTCTGGCTTTGCAGGATAACTGCTTACGCAATGTAAGAGCGCGATATCCTTGGTTCCGTTTTCCCGCAATGTGGAAATAGCAAGCTCTATTTCTTCTAAGTTTGCCATTCCTTTTGATATTATAACCGGCTTTCCTGTTTTAGCTATTTTCACAAGAAACTCAATATCATTTGTTTCAAAAGAAGATATTTTATAAGCCGGGACATCCATTTTTTCCAAGAAATCAACTGCGGTTGCGTCGTAAGCAGTAGAAAAAATAATAATTCCGCAATCATCTGCTTTTTTTTTAAGTTCAGGATACCATTCCCATGACATATATGCTGTTTTGTAAAGGTCGTACAGCGTTTTTCCATCCCAATCAGGATTGGCATCTTTGACAACAAAACTGTCTTCTTTGCAATCAATGGTAAGGGTGTCTGGCGTATAAGTCTGCAGTTTTATGGCATCTGCTCCTGCTTCTGCGGCAGCTTTGATTATTTCTTTTGCTCTTTCCAAATTTTGATTATGGTTGGCTGACATTTCAGCAATAATAAAAACTGGTTCTCCTTCGCCTATCCATTTGTTGGAAATCTTAATTTTTTGCATAAAAATTGTAATTTTTTTATTTTTTAACCATAATAATCCAGTCGGAATTTTTATTTTTTAAATTATCAAAAGTAGTTTCTGTTTTTTCAATGACAATCTCTTCAAACTTGCTAAAAACTTTATTTATATCTCCTTTATTCAAAAAGCGCATAATCATATCTTTTTCGTTTGTTTCTGAAATATTTAAGACAAATGTGTTTTTTTCTATTTCTTTTCCCTTGCCAAATCTATAATCATCGGCGCTTCTGGTAAAAATAAACGCCTTTCTTCCCTTCTTTAAAATCCTATAAACTTCATCTACTGATTTTTGATAGCCCTCGCTATCATTATAATAAAAAACGCCGTAAGAAATTACTCCGTCAAAAAAATTATCTTTAAACGGCTGATTCTCCATGCTGGTATTTTTGAGCGTAGCCGTTAATTTTTTTTCTTGAAGCCGTTTTTTTGTAACATTTAAACCTGTTCCTGAAATGTCTGTAGCATAAGTTTGAAATCCTTCTTTAGCCAAAAAAACAGTATGAACGCCTGCCCCGCATCCTAAATCCAATATTTTGAACCGGCTCCTTTCTTTTAAATCTTTGGGGAATTGACTAAATACAAACCTGACCACATGGTCGTTTGGATATTTGGGCTGGAATCTTTCTTCTGAATGCAAATCTTCCCATTTGGTTTTCATTGCAACGTTTAAATTATTTTTCATTTTTAACAAGTTTAATTTCTTTTAATTTATTTACAAAATCTAAAACATCGTTAAACTTCATATCCAATTCTTCCGCTATGTCAAATACAGTTTTATCTCCCTCAAGATTCAGCATAATTTTTTCAATATTCTGGTTTAATTCTAAATTTTCTCTCCAATCCACCCAAAAGCCGTAGCCCGATAAAAATATCGGCCCTTTGAAATTTCTCTTAGGCGCAAAATCCCTGTCAATAATGTTTAATATTTCTAAAATCAAATCCCTTGATTTTTCCAATCTTTGTTCTGAAATAATGGCGGGATTATCGTCTGACGTATGATATTCGGGGTAAGGGTATTTGCTGATTGAAATCATTGGAATATTAACGCCCGGGCCGTTAAAAGCAATTTCATCATTTGCCACAACTGTCCTAAAAGCTCCCTCTGTGAATTTTTTAAGTTCTCTTTTCATCACATATCTGGCGATTCTGTCTATGCGCGCGTCGCCCTGTTTTGTCAGCTGCAGGGCGTAAATATCATCGCTTCCAAGCATTTCAAGAAAAATTCCGCATTCAATTTTTGAAATTAAATCTTCATTTTGGCTCAAATAAGCTATTGACCCTATGGTTTCCGGGACAAATAAAAATTTATATGTGTAGTAATTATTCTTCTTGCTCATTGCTTTGGCAAGAGCAACTAAGACTGAAACTCCGGCCAAATCATCATTCGCCTGCCCTGGATGGCAAAGGTGAGCGGCCAAAATAATTATTTTATCTGTTTTTCCTTTTATTGTATAATCTCCGACTTTCAAATTTCCTTTTTCAAATTTAGAATCAATAAAAACTTTGTATTTGTCTTTTGTAAATTCTTTTAATTTATTATCTTGAATGCAAAACCCCCAATCTTTTTGATAATATTTAAACTCGAAAGGAACAGCGTCTGGTCTTTCTGGATTTGTGTGTAAATGCTGAAATAGCTCCTCCTTGCTTACAATTTTATCAATTGGCAAAGAATAAGAAACAATATGCAGGGGGTGGTCTTTTAAATTCAGCATCCTTTTACCGTCTAAATCTTCAATAAAAGCGCTGCTTACAGTCCATTTTTCCGGAACAATCCATGTCCAGCATTTTGTTCCCGTGGGAATTTTATGAATTTTTAAAGGAATTATTTTTGAAATATATTCCAATGATTCGTCAAATCCGTCAGAGACAATATCCCTTCTTTTAAGCCACAAATCATTAATTAATTTCATCATATTTTTGTATTCGTTTTAATAAAACAAGTTGGATCATTTTTAAACATTTTTATACCTTCTCGACAAATGTCGCCTATTATAGCAACGCTTATTTTAGCGCAACCAAGGGGCAATTTTTTAAGCAAACCGCTGTCTAAAAGGTTTTTTTCAATTTTACTAAAATCAGGAATTGCGCTTTCGTCTAATGGTCTAACATAATATTCATATTCATCATTATATACTTTATTTTTAATTTTAATCTTTCCCTTAAATTTCTTGGTGTATCTATAAGAAACTCCTATCTTTTCCTCGATATAATGAATCTGTGTGCAGACGAAATAATCAACCCCGAATATAATATATTTACTATCTCTAATATTCGCAAGTTTATCATATATTGAACCTTTTCCAAAACTGTTTTTGCTAAGATTGCTAGTTAATTCTTCGGCTCTTTTTCCAATGGCGGCAACTGAAAATATCGGATGAATGCTTCTATAAGCGTCCTTTCTTTTACGCAATTCTTCAGTGAATAATCCCACTGTTGACGGCGTGTTATCTGGGTCATAAATTTCATTATTGCAAAAAGAGTATGTAAATGTGGGGACAATCAAAGTTCCTCCTTTTCCTATAGTTTTCAAAAATGCTTCTATAAAAACATTAGCGAATTCGGTCTTGTCGACGATATCGCCTAATTTACCGAATTTTGACAGGTCGGCGTGGACCATCGCCACATCTCCTTTTTTAATTCCGGATTTCTTGATAGTTTTGACTATATCTTGAAAAACAAATCCTTTTTGTCCGCATTTAAATATGATTTTTTCTTTCTTCATAATTCTATGCCTTTTGAACGAAGCGTATTTTTAATATCGCCTAAAGATTTGACCTTCAACACTTCATTCATGTTAAAAGATACTTTAAACTGCTTTTCCAATTCAGCAATAAGCAATAAATAATTCATAGAATCCCAATTGGGAATTCCTTCTACCGTCAGGGAATCTTTAATTTTGTCCGGCGTTAATTTAAAAATATCAAAAATTATTTTATTAAATTTTTCCATTTTCATTTGATAATAGGTTTGTGGCCACCCAATATGGCGAATCAATAATATTATCAATCGGCGCCGGATTCTCTTTAAAGTATTTTTCCAAAAAGTCTTGGGCTGGTTTGTTTTTTTCGGTTTGGACAAATGTTATTGATAAGTTTTCAGCATGGTTATCTTTGGCGATTTTTGCGATAGCTGCCAAAAATGCTTCTTCAACGCCTCGCCCGATAACTCTGCAGCTCATTAAAAATTGATCAACATGCCATAACTCAGCGCCCTCTTTTACAACAGCAAAGCTAATTATTCCGTAATCGCCAAAACAATCCGTTAATCTGCCGTAAAATATTCGATAGTCTTTGTTATTCATAAAATCTGCGATGTCTTTTTCTGACAACTCATATTTGTTAAAATTGAATTGATTGGTCTTGCCGGTAAGCTGGGCTAAACGCGCCAATTGAGACGGATCGTCTATAAATATCTGCAATTCTAACCCCAAACTTTTTAAAAACTCTTTCTGGTTGTTAAAAGATTTCTCAGATTCGCGACGCAATCTTTCAGTTGTATAAAAATTCCCCCTCATTTTGTCTTCATCTGTCAGGGCGGCTAAATCAAAATATGGAAGGCCAATTAAAAACTTTGTATAATCTGAAGGATTAGATGGCATTTCTGGAGTTTCAACTTCCGACAAAATTGCTTTGACCAGCGCTCTATTTACCGGGTCATCATCTAAAAATACCATTGAATCAAGGCCGATATTTATTTCTTTTGCCAATTCTTTTAAATTGCTGGCCTTGTCATTCCAATTAATTCGCGCAGCTGCAAAATTATTTTCTCTCAAAATCATATTTGGGTGAGTTCTAATGACTCTTATGGCATCCTCGTAATTATTACGGCTGTTAATGGCTAAAATTACTCCCTTGTTATATAAATCTAAAAGAGCTTGCTGAAAAGCAACAAAACCCGCTCCCGGTCCGGCAAGAGAGAGTTTGATGCCGTCAAAGCCGTCCTCTCCCACAATGCCGCCCCAAAGAGTGTTATCAAGATCTAATACTATGCATTTTTTAGCGCTCATTTTTTACCAACTTTTTACTTTTTGAAAGTAATGCATACCGCCTGAACGATTGATTTGGTATGCGAAATGCTAATTATTGATTTATATTTCTTTTCCATTCTCTTGTTTAAAAATTTAACCTTAGGCGCGCCGTTTTTATCGTTTGTTATTTCTATCTCGTTAAAAGCGATATTGTCTCTAATTGTCTTTTTTACCGCCTCTTTAGCGACAAACCTTGCGGCGAAATGAGAAGAAGGATTCGGCTTAGACAGAGAATATTTTTTTTCTTTCCGGGTATAAATTCTATCAAAAAAACTTCTGTTTTTTTCCGGGTCTAATTTGGCAAATCTATCAATATTTTCCATATCTAAACCGACGCCGATGTTATTTATCATTTTCATAAAACAATATATGATATATCCGGTTCGTAATAAAAATTTTTAATCGTATGTTTTTTTAAATCTAATTCTTCCATTAAGGCGACTGTTTCCCCCGGCCATTTGGGATTATTTATTTCATCAAAAACTAAAATTGATCCGGCCGCCATTCTTGGTAAAAACATTTTTAAAGCCTCTTTAGTGGGCTTGTAAATATCGAAGTCCAAATATAATAAAGATATTACAAGATGCTGATTTTTTTCAAGAAATTCCGGTCCGGTTTTCAAAAAATCCCCTTTAACTAATTTAATTTTACTGATATGGGAAAGAAATCGGTTTGAATCATATAAATCTATTGCTTTTTTAAGTTCGTCATAGGAATCGGCGAATATGCCGCCTGTTTTTGCGTCAACATTTTTATTTTCCGCCATGTCTTTAATATCAACGTCGGGAAAACCGGAAAAAGTGTCAAACCCGATAATTTCTCTATGATAATTTGTCGGTTCATATATTGCCGATAGTTTAGCCCAAGCCATCAATCCGGACCCCCTGAAAACTCCGCATTCCACAATAGAGCCCTTATTGTCTAAAATCATCTTAAACAGTTCGTGTTGGGCTAAAAAACGGGAAATCGCCTGCCGTGAAGCATATTTGGGAAAATCATCAACAAGCTCTATGGCTGGTTTATTTTCTTGGGCAATTAGATTGATTAAGTGCCGGTTTAATTCTTCAGAATAATTTTTTTCTTTTTCTGTTCTCATATTATTTTTTTAATTGAATTAATAACATATTGAATATCTTTATTAGCCATCTTGGGAAAAAGAGACAAAGTGATTGCTCTTTCATAATATTTTTCAGCTTTTGGGAAATCACCTTTTTTGTACCCAAATTCCTTTTTATAAAATGGATGAAGGTGCAAAGGCATATAATGAACCTGCGCGCCGATTCCTTGCTCCTGCAAAGCATCAAATATATTCCTCCTGGAATGCTCTTGAACTTGAATAGGATATATGTGCCATGCTGATTTTACGTAATCTTTTTCTGTCGGCAATATAATTTCTTTGATATTTTGGAACGCTTTATTATATTTAACCGCAATTTCTCTTCTTTTTTTTAAAAATTTATCTATTTTTTTTAACTGGCTTAAGCCCAAGGCGCATTGAAAATCAGTAAGGCGATAATTATAACCGATGTCTTTTATTTCATAATACCATTTGCCGTTTTCCGGCTTTTTTATTATTCCGTGATGCCTGAATGTTTTCAATTTTTCGTAAAAATCTTTATTGTTTGTCAGTATCATTCCTCCTTCTCCTGTTGTAATATGTTTTACCGGATGAAAACTTAAAATTGTTATATCGGCCAAACTTCCAATTTTCTTTCCTTTGTATTCTGCCCCTAAAGCGTGGCAGGCGTCTTCTATAACTAACAATTTATATTTCTTGGCGATTTTTAAAATTTTGTCATAATCGCAGGGATGGCCGGCAAAATCAACTAAAACTATTGCTTTTGTTCTTTTTGTTATTTTTTTCTCAATTTTTTCCGGGTCAATGTTCAAAGTATCTTCTTTAACATCGGAAAAAATCGGCCTAGCCCCTAAAACCACCATCATGTTGGCGGTGGCGGCAAAAGTTAAAGGAGTAGTTATTATTTCGTCTCTCGCATTAATGCCAGCCACGCTGTATGCCGAATGGAGGGCGGCTGTTCCCGATGAAACTGCCACTGCGTATTTTGCTCCGCAGTATTTAGCAATTGCCTTTTCAAACTCTTCAACCTTTGGACCCTGGGTCAGCCAATCGCTTCTTAAAGCTTTCACAACTTCTTTTATATCCTCTTCGTCCACCCATTGGCGGCCATATGAAATTATTGGAATTTTAGCCATTGCGTTGTTTTTAATATTCCCTGTTCCAAATTTATTGTTGGTTTCCAATTTAAAACATCTTCTGCTTTGCTTGAATCGGCGCGCATATTCATTACTTCGGCATGAGGATGATGGTGCTTAATAAACTTTATTTCTATTTTATCGTCGGCTATCTTTTCTGCTAAATCCTTTATTTTCACCTCTATCCCAGAACCGGCATTAAAAATCTGTCCAATCGCTTTATCGCTGAAACAGGCTCTGGCAATAAATTCAGCGCAATCTTCTATATAGAAAAAGTCTCTTCCTTGTTCCCCGTCTCCAAAAATCTCTAACGGCTCTCCTTTGAGCTTCTTATTAATAAATATGCTCATTACTCCTCCCTCGGAATCGCTCCTTTGATAAGGACCGTAAATGCTAAACGGCCTTAGAATAACAACCGGTAAATTATATGTTTTAGAATATGACATTACAAGGTTTTCGCCGTTAATTTTACTGGCTGTATACGGACATGAAGCGTAAAGAGCATGCTCTTCCGTTATTTTACGGCCCGGTTCGGCTGTTTTATAAACTAAAGCGGAGCTTGCAAAAACCATTTTTACATTATGTTTTCTGCATTGTTCAAGAATGTTAAAGGTGCCCAAACAATTGTCATTAAAGCTTTTTTCCGGATTATCAATGCTCTCCTGCACGTCTATTGCCGCGGCAAAATGAATGCATATATCAAAATTATTTTTAAAAAGTTCTGAAACTAATTCTTTATCTTTTATATCTCCTATTATAAAATCCTCTAATTTATCTCTAAATTCTTCGATGTTTTTTTCAGAGCCGTTTGAAAGGTTGTCTAAAATCCAAATTTTATGTCCTTTATTGAGCAGATTTTTCGCAGTCCAACGGCCCATAAAACCCGCTCCTCCTGTTATTAAAATATTTTTAACCTTTATATCCATAATCCCACCAATTTACAGGTAAATTATATTTTTGCATTTTATCTTGAACGGCTTTAAAAGCTTTCTTTTTAAATTCCTCAATTTCTGGAGCTGTAATATCATAGGGCTCGCCAACGCTGGTATTGCAATCATAAAGCTCCCAGTCCTTATGAAATATCCTATATCTAAATTTTTCTGGATTCCTGAATATCTCTGTTCCCGGATTTGGAGCTAACAAATTAAACTCTGCTCTTGAATTTTCCACAATTAATTTAAACGACATCATTTCAAGAAGTTTTTTAAAATTCTTTTTTACTGTGGTAAAAGTGGCGTCGCAACATTTTAAAGCAATATCAAGCGTCTGCTCAAGGGTTTGTTTTGTTTCTCCTGGAAGCCCCAAAATAAATCCGGCGTGAAACAGCATTTCGTTTCTCTGAAACATTTCGGCGATTTCTAATATCTTAGACACGGTAATAGCCCTCTTGTTAACTTTCAGAACTTCGTCCGAACCCGACTCCATTCCTATATAAAGATTGGTACATCCCGCTTCTTTCAATTTTACAAGAATTTCGTCAGTAATGCCGTCTGGCCTTGTTGCTGCCCGAAATTGTCCAACATTCTTACTTTTTATTAATTCTAAAACTTGTTTTGTGCGGTCCGGAAATAAGCCCATAAATTCGTCCTCATATCTTATCTCAAGTTTTGGATTTAACGAAAGAGCAAGCTCTAGCTCTTGCGATATTGTATTCGCGGGACGACAGCGAATTCCTCTTCCGTGCACTGACGGCAATTCGCAAAAAGCGCAATTATGAGGGCACCCTCGCGTACACATTAAAACAACATAGGCATATTTTTTCATATCAAGCATATCATATGCCGGTATGGGAATTTCTTCAGGATCCAACAATGGACCCATTGGATTATCAATAATTTCTCCGTCTTTTCTATAGCTGATACCCTGTATTTGTGAAAGAGGCCTCTCTTGTGAAAGT
>ERZ1292632.178-Hain-H43-01um-R2-178-length-65697-cov-36_pt1 | contig 65697 bp, 101 predicted proteins | sample MGYA00564407_ERZ1292632 | MGnify/ENA primary metagenome ERZ1292632 (study PRJEB36523, sample SAMEA6512637) | groundwater metagenome | collected 2019-01-08 | study: AquaDiva: Metagenomics assemblies of 32 groundwater samples | reverse complement strand
CAAGGCCGGTTGGGGCATCAAGGCCGGTGAGGGCATCGAGGCCGGTGAGGGCATCGAGGCCGGTTGGGGCATCGAGGCCGGTTGGGGCATCGAGGCTGGTGGAAGCATCAAGGCCGGTTGGGGCATCAAGGCCGGTGAGGGCATCGAGGCCGGTGAGGGCATCGAGGCCGGTTGGGGCATCGAGGCCGGTTGGGGCATCCATTGCAAGCTCGCTCTTTCAGCCAAGTTGCGCATTTTCGCCGGTCTTGTTAATTGGCGATTGCCGACCGCTGACGAACAACGCATTGTGTGTCAGCGTTTGGTAGATGGGAGCGTGGCATTGGGTACGTTAGAGGAGTTGCCGGCATGAAGCAGCGTTGTCACGGCGTCAACGATTGGACGAAGGGCGAATGCCAGTATTCGTCAACTGGGTGGGCCTGGCATTATCAGGCCACGGCAGCCGAACTGCCGACGTATCTGCGCGAGTTGGGCGGTTGGTATACGACGCCGCTGACAATGAGATTACCTGCCCGAATTCCGGGCAACCGCTGGAGGATTGAATGAAACATCCAGCTCGACCCGATCCGGCGAAGACCGGCGCGTAACCGTCGGTTGTGCCGTATAATGCCGCTGCGTTGTCGTGTGGCTGTCGGCCATACCATGGCTGGTTTTGTCCGAAGGGCCAACGGCTTTTTGACGCCGAAAACCAGGCGCGTGAGCACTGGGAAGCCGGACTCGTTGAAGACCAGACGGCTTATCAGGCCGCCTGGGCGACCTGCAATGCGCATATGAGGATCAGGGAGAAAAAGCCATGGCGTGTCGAACCTGCACCCCGTTCTATCATTGTGATGTGGGTGACCAGCTCTGGTTGCTGGAACTGGCCGCTCAGGCTGAATATGACAAGGCGCAGCGGGACTTGGCCCTGGCCTTGACCGAGCACGTGGATACTCGGCCGCTTGAAGATCGGCTGCACGGCGCGCAGTTTAGGTGGCGACTGGCGCGGGCGACATATGACCATCATCTGGGCGTGGGCGACTTGAGTTCGCATACGCTGGAATTGGCGCTGGAACGTGTTTTCGGCGACTCGGCCTTTCCGACCGAGACGGCCATCATTGCCACGGAGATCCTGCGGCTGGCGCGGGCGGCTGGCGAACCGCCGCCCACCGTGCTCGTGCGGCTGTGCGGCAATCAGACACGTCCGCTGACCTGCACACCGACCACGACACCACCGCCGCTGTATACGGCTGGCGTGCCGCAGGAGGACGTTGCGTGACTACAGGTACAAGGCGCATGACGCCCGTCATTGATAGCCGCTCGACCAGCCTGGCTGGCACACACCGTGACCCCCAATGGCGACTGGATTGCCAGCTTACGGCCGCCGAAGAGGCGGAGTGGGGCCGCTTTCAAACCTGGCGCAAAGCTGGCTTGTCAGACGCCGAAATCCGTCGACTTGGCGCAAGAATGCCAGCGCCGGACGTAACAGCCAAACTTGCCGAAACGGCCGAGGAGGAATAGATATGCCTGCTGCTCCGTTGACCACCGTTCTGTTACTCGATCTTTTGCGCCGCTGGGGCGCTAAGGCCGCTGGCGTGCTGTTGGCTGAGGAGACGCGCCAGGCCACTTTGCTGCCCGACGTGGAACGACCCGCGTGCTGGCACGTGTTGGCGCAGGCCGACGCGCAACGTCTGCGCAACGTCGTTGCATTGCTGGCAATTGATCCCGGCGAGCGCGACACTATGCTGCGCGCCACGCTGCGCCTGGCTGCTGAGCCGTGGCGTAACTTCGGGCCGCTGAGCGCGTTCGACGTGGTAGCGCAAATAGTGCGCCTTGTGGCGTCTGAGGAGGCGCTAACGCGATGACGACAATGGAAACAGCATGGGAACAGTTGGAGTATGTGGCAATCACCGCAGGTGTTGAGATCATCTGGCTGACTGAATATGCGCAGTGGATGCTAGAGCTAGGCAATCGGCAAGTGTTTACTGGTACCGATCTGGCGAGCGTCATCGCAGAGGCGCGTCGCACGCTGGCGTCCTAACACCAGTGCCCGTCGACTAGCTACAGCAAAGGCAAACAAAAGCGCCCGACTCGTGATGAGTCAGGCGCTGCGTTTTCCAGCGTGTGCTGATCGCTGCTCCCACGACCAGCACACGTCCACAAGGAGGAGAGACACCATGTCCCAATTTCATTATAACACGGCTTGTCAATACCCCGCTCGATTCGCCGCCGCTGCCACCCGTAACTTTTCGGCGGCCGCTACGTCTTCATGTGGGAAAATTCGCACTACGCCCTCGGAATGCACCCAGCCATTTATTGCCGCATCCTGACATAACATTACCGGCAGCCATTCGCCAGGCGGATCATTGGCCGGGACGGGGTCAAACACGTACATGGTTACACCACGCTGGAGTAGCGCATAGACATCAGCGTGCAGGCCTGGCCCGGTACGCAAACGCATGGGCGTATCAGCAATGATCTCGCCGATGCCGATGGACGCGCCCCAGGCAGGATTGGTAATGAAGCGTTCCCAACCGTTCATAGACCCCTTTCCACATACATACTATAAAACTGCGCATATCCCGCCCGAACGCCGCTTGGCCCCCGCTGCGCCAGGCCAGCCGTGCCGCTGTGCGCATGAGCCAACGCGCCAATTTGATCTTCATCGTTGCAGTCCCCCGGCCGCCAATTGCTTCAGCGCGGCATTCTCGGCCTGCGTCTCGGCCAACCGCCGCTCGGCATTGGCCAACGTCTCACGAATCCCGATAATCAGGGCACGATCATTGCCAGCGCCCGGCAATAACTGATCGACAATGGCTTGCGTTTGGCGCGCGCGATTTTCAGCCTCGACCAGACGCCGCTCAAGTCCATCGCGTTCCTTATGCAGCGCCGTCAATTGCTGCTCCTGATCGGCGATGCGCGTCCACTGTTCGGCCGCCTGGCGCTGCAGCGCGGCAATTAGCGCCCGCTGCTCGGTGAGCTTCTGTTCCTGTTCGGCGAGCTTCTGTTCCATGTCGCGTATCGTTTCTGCTTGCGAAGGCAGAGTGCCTTTGCGCGCCTGGTAAATGGCCAGCGCGAGCGTAACGCAGCTCAAAATAAGCGCAATGCCGACAGTCATCCACAATCCACCAGTTTCAATCATCGCATGGGCGCCTCGATAGCGCCTCGGCAAAACAACTGAGCGTACACAGCAGATAAAATGGCGCGGCGACGTTGCCCCACACGGCGACCGTTAGCAGTGCGAACGCGAACACGGCAAACGACGCGCTGATCCGGCCGCTGACGCATAAGCGCTGTTTGGTCGTCAAGAGCAACGCCAATCCGGCCAGAAACAACAACAGGCCGAACATTTCAGCCTGGCTGAAACTCACCTGGGTACTCGTGCCATAGCCCAGCCAACGCCCCAGCCCCAGCACGATGCCCGTCCCCGCGACGAAATGGCGCACCTCCCGGCCGTGCGGGACCTGCGTCCAGATAGCGAGCGTGCGTGTACACCCGCGTGGCAGACTCATCTCAATTTTTCAGTAGCATTGTCTGCAACTGCTCCACAGCCTTGACACATCTCTTAACGCCGCTTCAAGCTCTGGTTTGCGCTCTTTGTCGCCAATGGCTTCAGCAACAATGCTGGCGATGCGCAGATTCTCGAATTGCGCCTGCCAGTCAGCGATTTGCTGCCCGACAATCCGCCTGGTCACATCCGGCGTAACGCTCATTTTTGGATTTGCTGCCCTAACACGAAGCGTTGGGCTTTCGGAAAGCCATTCACGATTGGAAAGACGTACAGCAGCAAATCATAGCACTTCTGGTATATCTTCAGATCTTCCATGTTTCGCCCCCGAATTTACCGCGTTTAACAGAGAGACAGATACCAGATAGCAGATTTACAAGGCCTTGCCGAGACGGAAGCCAACGCCGCTGTCCACGAGCAACGGGACATTGCTCAGAAGCAGGGCGAACACCCCCGCGCTCGACCCACCGCTCCAGTCCCCGCCGCGGAGCGCCGTGCGGATGTTGTTGGGCGCCGTCCCTGGATCGGCCGTATTAAACCAATAGCCGTCTGTCCCATAGGCGGTCGCACCTAAGCCGTCCGATGTGGCCGGAATGGCGAAGCCCTTCAAATTGGCATCGGCATTCCGCAACGTCAGAATTCGATTGCCAGTCAACATCCCCGCCGTAATATCCGTCGCGATATCCATTACGATCTCATACGGTCCAGTTGCTGGATTGCCACTGGAGACCGTTATGGTATTCGCCGTGTTGCTGGCGATGGTAAAGCGCGTGCCTGCCGCATCAATCAAGTAGCATGTCGCTCCTGCCCCGCCGCCTGCCGTGAAGTAATTCACCGTCCACGTTTTATCTGTATCGGTCAGTGTGGTTGCTCCGACCGATGTGCTCCTCCCGTACGGACTTGCCGCCAGACTTACATCAAGCGAGGCCAATACTAGCGCGTGGCCCGCATGGCCGGCCTCATCTGCCGTCTGCATGTGCAGCCCCAACACCCATTCCCACATGTTGCCGTTCAGATCGGCCGGCCCATGTGGATGATGCAACAGGTTCCATGTCGTCGGGCCCGTACCGGTCAGGCTGGCATAATATGTAGCGTTCCGGGCAATGGCCGCCTGATCCACCAAAGCTATTTCCGATGTATATGTTGCATCGGCTGGCGGATTGACATTGGCGTTATTCCCATGCGGTAGGATGCCGAATTTGTGCGAAAGCATCGCCAATGACGCCCACTCGAACGCCGTCAGCAGATGCACACCAGGGCCGTCGATGGTGTTCGCGTTGGCCGCCGCGATCCGGGCATTCCAATATGAGATATAGCGCCATGATGGTTTCCCGGCCACCGAAAACGCCGGCACGTTGCCCGGCGCGGTCCCGTCCGCCACATCCGGCTTGTCGCCATTGGCGGCATTGAACGCATTCGGTTGCGAACAGATGTAGCGGCCGACCATGAAGCCGCCAAAGGTGACGCCAGCCACGTCCGGATGCACGTACTTCGGAATCCAGCACCATTCCAAGTTTTTCATTTCTGTTCTCCTGCACTTGATTTAAGCGATCGTCTGTGCTATACTATCGTTGTCTAGGCAGCCAAACGTAGCAGGCGGTTTCTTTTTGCATGGCCCCCAAAGGTTAACTGCGTGCTGCCTAGACAACAGTACCGCCAACCTGCGGGGGTCTCCGCTTTTAAGGAGTTGCTACGCCAATGCCAGAAGTGATACCGCGCCCATGCAAAGAGTGTGGCAAGATCATCAAGTACCTCCGCCGGGGCCTGTGTGATGCATGTTATCGGCGATGGATGCGAAGAAACAAGCCGCGTCCGCCTAGAGAATGCAAACAGTGTGGGCGCGAAAGGACCATAGTCGCACACGGCATCTGTGACGTATGTGATGCGGCTCGTTACTACAAACCGCATAAAGTCATATGCCGCAATTGTGGTAAAGAACGGATAGAATGGGACACTGGGTTGTGCGGTCATTGTTGGCACAAACTGCATCCAAAAATTGCGAAATGCAAAAAGTGTCAACAGGATAAACTCATTTACGCTCGTGGCATGTGCGCTTCGTGCTATAGTTTGTGGTTCTACCGCAACAAGAGCAAGTACGATATTTGTAAAGAATGCAACCAGCAAAAACCAATTGTTGCACATGGCAAATGTATGGCGTGTAATAGTCGTCTTCGGGCGCGCAAGAATGGTGTTTGCGCCAAGGGTAGCAAGATGTCTAGCCCACAACGCGCCATTCTTGAACATTACAGAAGTGTATTTCCAGACGAAGAAATCTTGAGCAATCATCCTGTTTTTACCAATCCCCAAACTGGACGTCAAATAGATGTTGACATCTGGATTCCAGGGCAAAACCTCGCAATTGAAGTAGATGGGCCTCACCATAGGCAATCCGTTTTTGGGCAAGAAAACCTAGAATATGTACAGAAAATGGATGCACTCAAGGATCAATTAGCCAACGCAGCGGGCATCCATCTTATTCGTATTCTCGTTTAATTCTTCATGGTTTCACCGCCAGCAATCCCACTGCCTCGGCCAGTGCCTGGACTAATTCCGCCAGATCGCTCACGGCCTGGCGCAGTTCGGGCACACTCCGGGCGGATTGTGCAGCCATCACGATGGCCGCCATATTGCTCATCACAACGATTTGCGCTGCTTGTTTTTTGCCGTTGATAGTCCCATAGCGGATCCTTGGCATCTCATCCCCCCACGTGCCGCAGCACGCGCAATGCAAATTCCGCTGCGCCCACGCCGATCGTGCCCCAGGCCAGCCGCAGAAAGTCATTATCGACCGGCGGCGCAGCGGGCGAATCGTGCAGACCATCCAGCAGCAGTCCATCCACCGTCAGATTGTCCGCGCTGGCTGGGTCTAGCCAGACAATCACTGCCGTTGAATAAGTTGGGTTAGCCGCGAAGGTATACATTCCGGCTGGGATGGCATAGCTCTGGCCGTGCGCATAGATCGTGCAGGCCGACCAACTCAGTGCCAACCCTGTTAGCGATAACGCATCAGCGAAGCCTGTTGTCCATACTTTGTCGCTCCAGACCTGCTCAGGCAATGGCTCGCCAGTCGCCATATCCACACCTATGAAGTGACTCAAATTGCTGTATTGTTTCTGGTATTCAATCGGCATCAGTCTGCTCCTATGGCGAGCCAGGCAAACGTATCCGTTCCGGTGCCATTGGCCGTGAAACCACTTGTCGCTGGACTCGATGGATACATCGCATTGGCCGCCGTTTTGTCTTGCAAGAAAACCTCCAAGATCGTTGTAAACGCTTTTTGTAAAGTGATGGCGCAGGTCCCTGCCGCCAACGTGTCTCGACCGCATTCGATGCGCAACGCACCATAGCTGCTGCCGGTGGCGGCGTTCTTGTGCTGCCACATGGCCGGTGTGGGTTCATCAATCAGCGCCGCCACATTCCCGCCGGCCCAGGCCACGGCGTGCTCATAGCCGCCATCATCGCGCTCGGCCCAGCCGCCAAAATCACGGGGATACAGTTTGCGGTAGCCCGCCGCCGGATTCGCCGCCGCGGCCGTCTCCTCTTGCGCTATCAACGGCTCGATCAGCGTCGCCCCGCCGTCTTTCAGCAGCGCCCCATCGATAGTCACGCCCGTGGTCGCCGTCTTCTCGCTGATCGTATCGGCTTTCAGACCGGCATCGAATGTCTGCTGGCCCGTAAATGCCTGGCTGCCATCCAGCAGCGCGACGATGGTCGATCGTGGTAGCCAGTACCACGTCGCGCCGGCCCGGAAATAGACCCGGTTATTGGTCCTGTCCACACCCAGGAAGCCGTCAGCATCCGTGTCGGTATCCGAGAATGTCCCTGCCTTGGTTTCGGCAATCGCGCTCGGTTTGGGGAGGTTTACCACAGTACCCGTGGCCCAGGCTAGCGCGTGCTCATAGCCGCCGTCGTCGCGCTCGGCCCAGCCCCCAAAGTCGCGCGGGTACAACTTGCGATACCCCGCACCGGGATTGGCTGCTGCCGCCGTCTCTTCCTGCGCGACCAGCGGCTCGATGAGCGTCGCCCCGCCGTCCTTCAGCAGCATGCCATCCACGGTGACGCCCGCCGCCGCGGTTTTTTCGCTGATGGTATCGGCCAATAGAGGCGCCGTGCCCTGCAATTGACCGTCCTTGAGCAGCGCCCCATCGATAGTCACGCCCGTGGCCGCGGTGTACTCTGCAATAGTGTCGGTTTTGATCGTCATTTATTAGCTCCATCCTGGGTCAACCAACAAGCCGGCGACCTCTACGGTATAGGCCGGCGGCACCTGCATGTTGTTGTATAGTGCCGTGTGCGCCGCCGGCACACTAAATGCTGCCATCACCACGTCCGGCGTCATGGCCGGCCCGATCGTGCCCTTGGCCAATGCCTGCGCCTGCCCCGTGGCCCCAGGCACCGAGCCGTCCGCCTTGAGATAACCTGGCAAGGTGCTGGCTCCGCCTACCGTTAGAGAACCGGCAATATAATTGTCAGCACCGGGATCAGTAATGTATAGACCATATTTCCTTGTTACATTAGTTACGAGCGGCATGTAAAAGGCGTAAAACGTATCAAAAGCTCCACCTGCAGTATTGTAAGCCACCGAATAAACACCATAACCGTTCGTAATTGTGCCAGAACCATCATTGCGTACCGATCCTAGAAAGGCCATGCCTTCAGAAATGGTACCACTACCTGTAATCCACAATTGTCCTACTACGCCATAGGCATTCGATACAACACCAGAACCAGAAAGCCGAACTCTCGCCCAGTTTGCCACTAAATAATCCAGATTCCCAGAACCCTCTTGTTCAGCAATAACGAACCACGGAATGATCCAACCCGTGTAATTCACAGCATTAGTTGCGGGAATCTTAGTATGCGCATAATGCGCGTAAAAATTCGCAGCAGAGTTACTAGGCGCATTAATGATCATCCTAAATCTGCTCGAATTGAACTCGCCGGCTAGAATGTCTGTTCTGGTATGATAAAGATCAAGAAAACGATCCGCGTCGTATCTAACCCGAAAATAAGTGTTGGCATCTTGTTCGTGTGCCAAGCCCGTCGCGTCTAATATGCCTTTACCACCGGCCCACTTGAGCTTCCCGTCCGAATCAAAGTAAGCTTGCAGGGTACCCGCGGTTAGCCCCAGGATTTTCCCTGACCTGCTGACCGGATCGTAGCCGAACACCACGCCCGTCGCGTCGCCGTAATCCGTCATGCTCACGAAATCGGTCAGCGAGTCCAGCGCCTCGATCCACTGCCGCACGCGCAAGATGCCCACCTCGCCGTGCGCCTGTGGCGTGGTGGGCTGCTGATACGCTCCGTTCAGAATATTGACAATGCGCGCCATCCTCCGCTCCTCTGTCTAGATCAGTCCACCCACCGCTTGGCTCAAGCTGTCCGGCCGGCCGCCAAACTTCACGTCACAGCGCACATGTGTTCCGCCCGGCTGCCAGGTCGTCGTCACCTGCCGGATCACGTAGCTGCCGGTCAGTCCCAGCGGCGCAAACTCGATGCCGATCTGCTGGCCCGCTTTCAGTCCCAAGCGCTCCACTGTGAAGCTGCCCGTCACGACCCCGAAAGCGTAGGCATCCAGGATGGCGTTGGCCCGATCGGTAGCGTCGGCCTCCGACGTGATCGAGCTCTCAGCGATCTCCTGGTCGAAATACCGCCCGTACGCGGCATAGCTAGCAGTGTCGCTCACCTGCACTGCTACGCTGGTATTGTAGCGGTAGGTCGCGGCGATATTGTTCACACCTACCGGCGGCGGGCTGGCGGCCGGGAAGCGCACGGTGCCGGCCGCGTAGTTCACCAATACATTATAGCCGCCGCCAAAGGCATCGTACCAGTCCGTGCCGTGGCTTTGCAGTACGCCGGCCAGCGTCACGCGCACGATATCGCGTACCGGCTTGTAGGCCAGCCTGAATAGCACCGTCGCGCCGTTGCCGTTGAAGGTCTCGGTCGCCGCAGTCGAGGCTTTGACACCGCCGTAGACGGTTACCCGATTGACGAGTTGGCTGGCGTCCAGGCCCGCGGCCGCCGCGGTCATGGGAAAGGTCGTGTTCCAATTGGCGTTGGCAATGGCACAGACGTTGAACGCTGCCGTATCGCTGGCCGCTGCTCCGAACCATAACGCTTTGTCCGCATCGATGCGCCAGGCCCAGGCCGCCGCCGCCGCGTCTCCGGCCAGGCCGCGCAGTGTATTGAGTACCTGCGGTAGGGTATCGTTGCCGCTAGTCGAGAATACATCTAGTGTGGCACCGGCTGTCACATGCGTCACCGCGTTGAACTCCGGCGTCAGACCGGCGTTCGTGAACAAGTCGCCCACGATGCTACCGATCGTGGCGCCCACCCAGGTCCGGGCGCTGCGCGGCGTGCGCGCCAGCAACGTCACGTAGCTCTCGCAAGTCAGCGACCACAGCCGACGATTGTCCTTGTCGAAAGTGGGCTTCACCATCGTAGTGAAGCCACCGAAGAGCTTGTCAGTCCCGTCGGCGGTCAGGATCACCTCCTGCCATTCGTTCGGCGCCAGCGCATCCGCGCTGTCTTTGAGATCAACGCGCAGCGTATCGATCGCGCTACCCTCGATGTCGGTTAGCGTGAGCATGCCCTTTAGGACCATACTCCAACGATCGGTGCCGGCGATGGTCAGCGTGAACGTGTGGTCGCTATCCAGAATCGTCATACGCGTTGTCCATACCCTGCTGATTCTTCGTATAATTCGTGTAATTCGTGGCTGCGTCGTCTATGCTCCAAGGCGAATGGCAAAGGCCAACTCACTCTTTAACGCATCGAACTGCTGCGCCGATAGCGGTACGCCCCCGCCGGCCTGCCCGCGGAACTCTACCACGATGCGCCGCTCATTACTTACCGCGAATTCAGACCGTCCGAATAGTCCCGTCAGCCCCGGCTCTACCGCCGCGGCTAATCGCCGCGTCGCCGCTCGCACGTCCGGGATGCCAGCCAGAATACCCACCGCCGCGCCAGCCGGCACCTGAGCAAACAACGCCGCCATCACGCGGGACGGCGAGGCGATACCTAGCTTACCTGTGATTGTGGTCGTCATGAAGTCTACCAGCGCGCGCATAGCAGCTTTGAGTACCGTCGCCTGACCAGACGTAACAGGATCGATGCCTTTGGCGATCCCGGCGGCAATATTGTTGCCGGTCTTCTGTCCGAAAGCTGTCATGTTGACCGGCAGGGCGCTGTTCGGCCCGAATGCGCTATTTAGATATCCGGCGAGCGTTTGTCCGGCCCTGGCGATGACGGCCGGCATACCCGTAGCCCCAGTGTAGTTGGCGATCCAGTTCAGCCCGCCGATAAATTGATAGCCTACATTGGCGCCCCAATTATAGATCGTGGCATCGGTTGGCAATTTCTTCGGTAGTCCGCCTATTTTGACTGCTATATCGCCGATCGTAGTATCGACAATGGGAATAAAGGCACTTACGCCACTAGTAAGGGTGGCAAACAACCTCAGTATGTAATCAATCAGGTCTTGTAACTGCGCCATGCTGGGTAGGCCGTGCTCGTCGAGCGCTACAAATAGATCTAACGCCTTTTTGAGCACATCGAGCACCGCGTTGACCGCCGTGGTAAAACTATTGGCAGCCGGCAGCCAAGCCGTACCAAGCGCATCAGTGACGTAGGTCTTGAAAGCGCTTAATGTGCCATTGATACGTTCCACCAGCAGCGCCATACGCTGCTTGAATACCTCAGTCGGTGTATCCGTACCCTCCACGAGTTGCTTGAATAGTCCTAGCGCGCTGGAGAGCGCCCCGAAAACCGCTGAGGTGGCGTTGGCGAAGGCTGTAGTAGCGGTCGTGCCTGCTTGCACGCCGGCGCCCGTGGCGTAACTCTGCACCAGGCCATAGGCGTAGGTCACCGAGTTCAAAAACGCCTGGATGCGCGTGTTGAGCACCGGGATGTAGCCCTGCAGACCTTTGAAGAAGTCCACCGCCGCGGTCAGTCCACCGAACACTGCATTTACCGCGTTTCCGAAAGCCACGGTCGCAGCGTCGGCGACAGGCTGTGTCGAATTTGCCACATAAGTCGCGATGGCCGTCATGGTAGCAGTCACCGCGACCAGGAAGTTCGTCATGCGGTTGCCAAATAGCCCAGTAAAGCTTGCCAATTCAGTAAACAGATCAAGCGCTGCTTTTAGTCCCGTAAACAGCGCATTGATCGTGTTGGCAAACACCGTCAAGTCGGCAGTCACGGCCGGCGTCAGGTTGGTCGTGATGTAGACTTTGGTATCGTTGATTACTTTGAGTACCGCGGCGAGAAACGCATCCAGATACGTATCCGCCGGCGTCACGAACTCTGCCAGCCCGCCCATCATGTCGAGTGCGGCTTTATAACCTCCAAACAACGCACTGAGCGCGCTACCGAAGGCCTGCACCGCCGTCGCCTCTGCCGGCCCCAAGACCGTCCGAGTCCACGTATAGGCCCGGCCGATAAAGTCCCCGACCGCGTTCAGAAAGGCGCTGAGTTTGCTGTCGGCCGGCGCAACAAAGGCGGCCAACCCGGAGAGCGTATCGAGCGCCGTCTTATAGCCACCGAATAGTGCGCCGAGCATCGTCCCAAATGCCTGGATCGCGGCAAGCTTCGCTGGCCCTAGGACCATTACGGTCAGTGTGTATGCTTGACTAATAAAAGCATTAACCGCATTCAGGAAGACATTGATTTTGGTACTTGCTGGCACAGTTAGGCTAGCCAATCCGCTCAAGGTATCGAGCGCCGTCTTATAGCCACCGAATAGTGCGCCGAGCATCGCCCCGAAAGCCTGAATCGCGGCAAGCTTCGCTGGCCCTAGGACCATTACGGTCAGTGTATAGGCCTGGCCGATAAAGGCATTCACGGCATTCAGGAAGGTATTGAGTTTGATGGCTGCAGGTACGGTCAGGCTAGCTAGTCCATTCAATACATCGAGTGCCGTCTTATAGCCACCGAATAGCGCGCTAAGTGCATTGCCAAATGCCTGTACCGCGACTATCTCTGCCGGATCCAGCACAGTGCGCGTGAGCGTGTAGGCTCGGATAATAAACATACTGATCGTATTCAAGAACGCGCTGATCTTACTGTTGGCAGGCATGGTTAGCGCGGCCAATCCGCTCAAGGTATCGAGTGCTGTCTTATAGCCACTGAATAGTGCCATCAACGCGCTGCCTAGCGCCTGGACGGCCGTCACTTCTGCTGGCGTCAATACGGTAGTAATGTAGTTCTTGGCGTCTGTTACAACTTTCCACACCGCAGCCAGGAAGGCATCGAGTCGGCTGTCGAAGCCTGCCGGCAAGGTTGCCAGGCCTACGAACACGTCGAGCGCGGCCTTGAAGCCGCCAAATAAGGCGTTGAGTGCGCCGCCCAGGGCTGCCACAGCCGCTGTCTCCGCCGGCGTGATGAAGTTCTGCACCCAGTTCTGGGCATTGCCGATCACCTCTTGCACCAACATTAAGAAGCGCATCATGCGGTCAAGCATAGGCAGTTGCGCGCCTGTCAAGCCGATGAAGACTTCCAGCGCGGTTTTGAAACCGACGAACAAGGCGCTCGTCATGGCGCCGAAATCCTTGACGGCGGTCACTTCTGCTGGCGTGAGCACCGTAGTAATTTGTAGTTTGGCCCACTGTAACATCTGACCCAGAGCCACAGTGAACGCCTCGATGCGCTGCCACGACGGCGCCACCAGGTCGCGCAGTCCAGTCAACACTTCCAGCGCGGTTTTGAAACCGACGAACAAGGCGCTCATCATGGCGCCGAAATCCTTGATGGTAGCGACTTCTATCGGCGTCAAGACCTGGATTACCTGGCTCTTGGCCCACAGCAGTAGTTGATCGATCGCTACCAGGAACGCTTCGATGTGCTGCCACGTCGGCGCCACGAAGGCCGTCAATCCGGCGAACACTTCCAGCGCTATTTTGTACCCGCCAAATAGCGCGCTCATGGCTGTGCCGAAATCCTTGAGCGCAGCCACCTCGCTGGGCAGCAGCTTGCTGGTCACGTAAACGTGAGCGTCCGCGATGAGCTGGCCCACCGCCGTCAGGAACCCATCAATGCGATTCTTGGCTGGCGCCACGAAGGCGTGCAACCCAGCCAATACCTCCAGCGCGATCTTCAGGCCGTTGAACAACGCGCTAATGGCCGCGCCGAACGTCTGAATATCAGCGATCACCGCCGGCGTAAGCGTGGTCGTCACCCAAGTTTTGATCGCATCCAGGAGGATCTTGATCGCCACCAGGAAGGTGTCAATGCGGCTTTGCGCCGGCGCTACGAAGCCGGCCAGGTTGTTCAGTAGCGTCAGCGCATCGCTCAAACCTTTGGTCAGCGCGCTGATGGCCGCGCCGAATGTACTTGAGATATTGCCCGCGCCCGTGCTCAAGTCGAGGCCGGCTTGTTGCAGTTGCGTCAGCAACGCCTTGAGGCTGGCCGCAAAGCGTTTTGCTTGCGTCTCTAGATCGCTCGCTGCGCGCCAGACAGCGAGCGTGACTAGCAATGCTAGCGCATCCGTCAATCCTTTCGCTAGCGTAGCCAGATCGTGTACGAAGCCACGTAGCGCACCGTCCATGTAGTCGCCCACGTCCCGCCGCAGCCCGCCAAGTTGTTCGATGATGGCTTGCCAGTGGCGGCGAAAGGCCAGGAATAGCTCGTCTAGGTCGGCAGCATCACGCCATAGCCGCAGTTCGGCCAGAAAACCGAGCGCCTTCTGCAGGCTTTCGCCGATGCTGGCCAGGTCGGCCGCTAGACTGAGCGCCTGCGGCGTCAGGCCCGTGATTTCCGGTTGCGTCGCTAGCCAACTCAACTTGGCCGCGATGCGCAGCAGGGCATCGGCCAGCCCGTCTAGCCCGGCCGTCACCGCCTCGCCGCCGAAGTCTCGGATGCCGCTCAATGCAGTCAGCAATGACGGAATGCTTTGCAGCGCGGCGGCAAACTCCGCCAGCACGGTCGAGAGGCCCAGCGCGCCAGCCACTAGATCGACAAAGCCTGGTTCGCCTGCCAACGCGTCGAACTCGGTCACCACCAATTTGATCTGGCTAATGATGTCCCGTACCTGGCCGACCGTGACTGCGGCATTATAGGCTGCCAACCCGGCTAGTGTCTCCAGGATGCGCGCCAGGTTGTCGGCCACGATGGCGACGGGATCGGTGACGGCTTTGGCACTATAGGCCAGGTTGGTTTCGGGCGTGTTGCCCGGCGCGGCCGCCCAGCCGGCTAGATCGACTAGCTGTGTGACGATGGCTTTGATAGCTGCCGCCACGGCCGTGACTTTGGCTGTCAGATCGCCCGGGTCCCGGAACGCGGCCAAATTGGCGATAGCGTCGATCACCGTCACCAGATTCGCGAAAGTACGCGCGATGGGGTCGGTCACCGCGGCCGCCGAGTTGACTGCTTCGGGCGACAGCTCTTTAGCTAGGCGATTGAACTGTTCGACGATCAGCCGCATATAATTGCTCACTCGTTCCAGTACCGGCCGCAGCCCATCTTCCATGCCCAAGCCAAAACCGGCCATCACGGAGTAGCCGATGTCACGGAAGACGGTCGAGGGCGAGGCGATGCCGAGCAAGTCTTTGACCCACTGCGGTAGCATAGTCGCGATGCCCTGTGCCTTCTCGCGCAGATAGGAATCCGCTCGGCTCGCGATGGCATCAGCAAGCGAGGTGATCAGGTTCTCGCCGAGCTTGAGGAATTCAGCGGGTAAATCCTTGAAGAAGCCGACGATCTTTTTGGGCAGCGCCTCCAGATCGGACTTGAGCGCGTCGATTTTCTCATTCACGCCGGCCTTGAGCTTGAGGAAGGTCAAGACCACCAGGTCCTTGAACTCGTCCCATTTGGGCAGGTTCTTGCCGGTCAGGTCATTGACCAGGTTAGTGACGGCATCCCAAATCGCGCCGGTCAGTCCGTCGAAGGCCTCAACGACACCGTCCTTGATGCCTTGGATGTGCGTCTCAAAAGACGAGGACATTGCAGTCGCGGCATCCCACGCACCAGCCCAATCGCCCTGCACCAGATTCGTGATCGTCGCGACCAGGCCGCTGATCAGGTCAGCCACACCGCCGACGATATTGGTGACTACCGTGAGCAGGCCGCCGAAGATTTCCCCGGCATGGCTGATCGCGCCGGCGAGCAGTTCCCATACGAACTTTTCCAGCACGGCCCATAACACGCCGATGGCGGCTGCTATCGGCTTCAGCGCCTCGCCGAGATTGGCGAACTCCTGTACTAGCGGCCCGAACTTGGGCTTCAGCGCCTCGAACTGCGCGCCGAGTGTCCCTACGGCTTCTTTTACCCGCTCGAAGGTGGGGGCGAAAAAGTCGATCAGCGGTTGCAACGCAAGTTGAACGTCGGCGACGAATAGTTGGATGTTCTGCACGAGCTGGCCGAAGCCGGTCAACCCGGTCGCCGCACCGGTATCGAAGGTGGTCAATGCCTGCCAGACCTGGCCGATCTGCGTCCTGAGCTGCTCCGCCCACAGCGGCGCATTGGTCTGCACGTAGATCACAGCCTCATTCCACCAGGCCGTTAAGCGCTCGCTCACTGCAGGGAAGACATTCTCCGTTAGGTTGGCCCACACTTGGCCGATCTCGGTCTTGAGCGTCGCACCCCATAACGGCGCATTGGTAGTAATGTAGGCGAGCAGCTCCTGCCCCCACTGGCTGAGCTTGTCTCCTACGGCCGGTAAACCGTCCTCCTGAAATGCTTGCGTCAATTCGCCCGCTCGTGCTACGATATCTTGAATCATATCGATGACGGGCTGCAATCTAGGTACGACTAATCCCAATTGTGAGAGTGCCGCGTTGATTGCCGCGCTTGTGCCGAGTCCAGCATCGCTGTAGGAATTGAACGCGTCTACCATACGCCCTATCGTGTCCGTCGCGCCTTGGGCGAATCCCACGATACCCCTGACTGTCTCGCCGATGCTCTGCCCGAAGGCCCGCACGCGGCCGATAAACTCCTCCGAAGTCAGTAGATCTACTAGGCCGGTCGCCAGGGGCTTGAGCGCATCGAAGACGCCCGTGAACAACTCGCGCAGCCCGATCTTTTTGATATCGCCCAGGCTATTCAACAGCCCGTCGACTGTGTTTGTGGAGCGCGCCGCCGCGCCGCTGAAGTCCTCTTCCAGCGACTTGACGATAGCCATAATGGCCTGATCGGCGGGGATCAGACCCTTTTCCCGCATGGCGATGATCTCCGCCGTAGACTTGCCAAAGGCTTTGGCCAGGATGGCATCGACTGAAATGCCGATCTCGGTCAACTGCATCACTTCCTGGCCGGCTAGTTTGCCGCGCGCCTGGATCTGCCCCAGCGCCAGCGCGATGCGATTCATGGCGTCGGTGGATTGCCCAGAGCCGGACGCATAGTCGATCATGGCTTGCGTCAGGCGTTTGGCCGACACGACATTGGTATCCAGCGACTCCGATACGAAGCCATAGGCCATCGCCGTCTTAAAGGCTTTGGTCACACCCTCCTGGTCGAATGGAGAGCGGATGGCTAGTAGTTCGGACCATTTCAGCAGTTCCGCCGCTTTGACCGCTGCCTCGCCGCGCGCCTGGGTCAGGTCCTTGGTGTAGCGCGTCTCAGTCTGCGTCACTGCTACGATCTGGCCCTGTTTGCCGGCCAGCTTGTCGTATGCGCCGGCAACTTGGCCAAGATCGGCTTGTAGCTCGGCCAGCCGCGCCGAGTGGGTTTTGACCGCCAAACCCTCTTCACCCCACTTGGCCACTAGTTGGCGATGACGCTCGATTTCCTCTTGAAGTCTGGCATTCAGCAGATCGCGTTGTCGGCCCAGGTCGGCCAGCTTGGCGATCTCCTGCTCGGTCAGTTGCGCGCGCGTCTGCCCGATTTGGATCGTCTCCGTGATGGCCGAGGCGTTCTTGATCTCGCGCGCTAGCAGGCTCTCAAAAGCCATGCTCATCTTTTCGTAGGAGCCGACCGCGCCTAGGGCTTCGCGGCCCAGACCGGCAATACCCTCAATAGCGCGGGGAATCAGATTACCGAGCAGCACGCCACTAGCGATCTCGCCAATGCGCTGGAAGGAGCTGGTGAAACTGCTAGCGAAACTGTGCGTCTGGCGTTCGGCCTCATTTAGCCCGCGCGCCAACCCGCTAGTATCCGCCGACATACCGAGGACGGCGGTGCCCAGACTAATCATCTTGCGCCTCTTGGCACGGCGATCCGCCCGCTGGCCGCAGCGGAATGATGCGCCGGCATTTGCGGCGCCAGCACTTGATGCAAAGCTCGCTCTCGGCTACTGAGCATTCGACCCACTCCCGATCAGCCACGAATTGCAGCGCGTGGCATTTGGCGCACCTGATCGGATGCGCCTGTTTGCCCACGCCCGTCGCCGGACTATTGATCTGGGGCCTGCCGTTGCCGTTCAAATGCCGCGCGCTCCCGTTGTCGCTGTTCTTCGGCCAACCGTTGCCGCGCCATCAGTGCCTCGATCTCCCCGGCCGGCGCGATCTGGATCATCGGCGCTAGCCCGCTGCGGGCCAGCCGCACGACCTCTGATTTTTGTTCGCTACTAGGCAGGCCGGCCGCCTGCTCCAATTCCTGGCTATACGCGCGCAGTGTCTTGCCTCGGTCGCCGGGATTGGCGCCATATGCCGCGGCCAGCAGCGCGCGCAATTGTTCTTCGGCCTGTAGGGCCGAGATCTGCCGATGCAGCGCTAGCAGGCGCCGCCATGGTATCTGCAACGCTAACTCCGCTGTATAGGCTGGATAAAAACGGATGAAGCGCCCGATCATTCGGGCGATGTCGATTCCCCCGCCGCGGCCGCGTGGCCCGCCTCCGTACCGCCGGCTTGCGCCTCGAATTCTGCCATCACGTGTCTGACCACCCGCTCCAGCGTTTGGATCTTGAGCCGTTGCAGCTCATCGTGTTTGGCGGCCAACGTCGGCGCCAGGATGCCGATGATCGCGAAGTTCAGCCGCCATTCGGCTTCTTCATCCTGCTTTTTCCGCGCGTCGCTCAACTGCTTCTGCGCGTGCAGAAACTTGAGGTAGGTCTCCCCGGTCAGACCGGCGATGGGGTGCTCCTGGCCTTGCCAGATGATCTTGCGCTCTGGCTCGTCGGCTAGGATCTCGTCCAGATTGAGGATCTGAGGTTCAGTTGCCATGTCTATGCTCCTTGCATGGTCTTGCTTTAGCGTCTTTGCGCTTTGGCATAAGTTAATCTGGCTTTGCGCAGTCGGGCCGCGTCTGGGCCGTGTGCCCCCTAAGCGATATTGATTTCTACGAACATCGGATAGGTGCTCGGGCTGGCCGGGTTGTACAGCGCCTCGAACGTTACTTCCAGCCCGGCGATCTCGCCCTTGCTCAGGGTGGTTGCGATGGGACTGGTCACGCGCGCAAAGGCCTGTGTCACCCGGAATGCCTTGGCGTCGTTGCGCGTAGTGCCGGTGATGATCACGTTGGTCAGCTCCGTGATCGTGCCGACGGCGCCTGAACCGATCTTCTGGCTGTTGGCGTCGGTCGAGTTGCCCATGTGGAACAGCGTACTCAGCACGGTGTAGTTCCACTCCGACAGCGTGCAGGTGATCTTCCCAGTGGCTCCGATGATCTTGCCCGTACCCTTCACCGGCCCGCGCGATTGTAGGAACTCCGGGTAGATCTCCTCGGAGGCCATCTCAACCTGGATGTCGCCGAGGAGCGCGCCGATGTCCGTCGCGTTGACCGTGATGTACCCATTCGTACCATTAAGCGATCTGTCATTTCTGGCAGGCTTGGATCATGTCATCATCCTGCGGGCAGATGCCACTTGTGGGCGTGTGCCGGAAGGATGCCGGGCGCTGTGCGGCTGATTGCTGGGGTGCGCCGTGCCGCTGATCTCTGAACCTTCCCGCCAACTGTCATCCCCTCGGCGGGCTTGGCTGCACGTTGCCTTGCGTGTGTACGTTTAGGTTTCATGCAATTCACCCGGTTTTCCACCCAGCGTTACCGCTGGGCGCTGCATGGATTTCTACAGGATATAGTTAGGTGTAGTGGCCGAAAAACCGCCCATGTTCAAACCTCCGTACTGTGTGCCTTGGGTCGTGCGCCCCGCAACGCGCGACCTGCTATAACACGGCGCGATTGCCGTGACTGCCAAAAACAAACGGCCCGCAGCCTGGGCATCAGGACCAGGCTAAAGGCCGTGTTCTTGCGAAGAGGGCCGTTATTTACTTGTAGTTACGACCGTGCTTGATAGCCGATAGACTTTGTTCGCTGATTCCCAAATCCCTTGCGATCCGTCTGCCTGCTTCACCTTGCGCCAATCGTGCGCGTATGATTTCGACCTGCGCTGCTGACAGTATACCATCTCGTCTTGGTATATACACGTCGGGCCATGGTACGTGTTTCCAAGTGCGTCCAAATTTGATATCCACGATAGTTTGGCGTGCCACACGATAATGATATATGGGATAAATGTCAATCGTCCACTTGCTGCGCGCCGATACCACAGGCGCGCTCTATAAAACGCACGATCATCAATAGCGCGCGCCGCAAGACGATCAAAAATTCACGCAGATCGGGGTCCATCGCTCCTCTTCCACGCCAGTTCTAGCGCGTAATAAGACGCCGTATTCGCAGACGATTGCAGCCAGCCGGCCTCGATAGCGCGGGTGACGGCCGCTTCGAGACTAGCCGGTAGTACTTGCCGGCCCACGATGCCGCCATGGTTGCGTAGAAACTGCCGCAAGACCATATCCTCTGCCGCCGGATCGGACGGCGCGGCGACAGACGCCGCGATTACGCCGGGCAACGCGTCTTCGCGCGCCAGACGCTCGATAGCCTGGGCTACGATCCCGTGCAACATTATGCCTTCTACCTGATCCCAACATAATTTGCACAGCCATAGTATGACCTCAGTGCCGTCTTTGCGCGTGCCCAGGTGGATCAGCTCTCCCGGATTGCGCGCGCCGTACTCGGCAAGGTGGACACAGTATTGCTGCTCCAGGCCATTGTAGGAGCAAGACTGCTCAGTGTCCATAGTGTGCTTCCAGTAACTTAAGCGCCCGTGTGCCGGCCTGTGCCCATGTCCAGTGCTCGTGCATCGCTTGCGCCGCGCGCTGCCCGAGCGCCGCGGCGTCCTCGCGATGGTGGAATGCCCAGCGGATATGCGCCACCGTCTGGTCGAAATCCGGCACGGCCTGCCAGAACACGCCGCCGAAGCGTTTCTCATACTCCGGCGCGCGCTCCTTGCCCTTGGAGCGTACCGCCAGCACCAGATCGTCCGTGGCGAAGTCTGCCATGCCCGTCACGTTATGGCAGATCACGGGCAGCCCCGATGCCATCTGCTCGGCCACCATCAACCCCCACCCCTCCCCCGCTGAGGCGTAGATGCCGCAGTCCGCGCTTCGGCACAGCTCACCCAACTGCGAGGCATAGCGCCAGTCCTGCGCGATCACCTCGATGTTGGGGTACGGCTGACCGTGCTCGTCCTGCACGAAGCTCTCTGACATGCCGGCGTTCAGCTTGACCACCAGCCGCGCTTCGTCCGGCGGCAGACCGGCGGCCACAAAGGCCCGGATCGCTGTTAGAATATTCTTGCGACCCACCAGCGCCGCACCCCAAGCCAGCAGCGTCCATGGCCCGTCAGGCCGCGCGGCGGCTGGATAGTAGACCGCGGGGGCGATGCCGTAACCACTGACCATGATCGGCGCCGTCACCCCGGCCTCCCGAAACAGGTCGGCGTTCCACTGCGCCGGTACCCACACCAGCGAACAGAGATTCAAAGGCGTGACCCATGCTTTAGGTAGTGGTTCTACCTCAAACATCGTGTGAAAGCACATGTCCTCGCGTTTGCGTTGGCCCTCGAAAGGCCAAGCCGCCGGCAGTGAGATGGCTACGATACAATCCCAGCCGAACTCCTGGCCCGACAAAATGTGTGCGCCGGCATAAGCTAGGCTTTCGTGAAGTCTGACACCGATCACGCCATATCCGGCCGGCATACTTGCGGCGGCAAAAGCTGCCATCGCCACTCGCAACCTGCGCTTATTTTCAGCTCGAGCGATCATGTCGCCTTCTTCTTCTCAGGGGTGCTCGACCCACAAACTTGGATCCGCCCAGATCGTGAAGCCGGCCGCCTGCGCCTGCGCGCACAAGCCGCGATCTACCTGATCGGTCGTATAGCGCACACCGGCCTGGAGCACCGCCCGACTCAGCAGCACGGTCCCGCCTACCGTATCCATGCGTACTAGATCGGCGCCGAGCCGTTGCGCCGTTTCAGCGCGCGCGAAGGGTGGGAAAGCCACGCTCTCACGACTGAAAGCCCAAATATCGTAAAACACGCCGGCGCGGAACACCAGTGGCGCCACAATAGCCACATGATGTGCCTGCAAACGCGCCAACAAATCCGGTTCATAGCAGATGTCTACCGGCAGAAACAGCACATAGTCCGTCCAGGCCAGATCGACCGCCGCCAACGCCGCGTTGAACACCCGCGCTAGCAATGCAAAGCGTCCCGGATGTACAATCGACGAGTAATGCGGCTGCCCGGTCGTACAGTCTACCACCGTGACTCGGCTATCCGTCGCCGCCCACGCCTGCAATTGCGCGGCTGTGTCGTCTGCTGAATCGCCCTCGCAAACAATCACCCGCACCTGCTCAGGCGGCCAAACGAGGCGCGCAATCTGCGCCCGATAGCGGCCGAGTAGCTGGGCTGCGTCACGCGCCGGCGTACATATCGTCATATTGGCATGCAATGAAATCCCGCCTTGCTTGCAAATCTCGAAAACTCCTGACTTCACGCGCTGGATTACCTACGACCACCGTCAGCGGTCGCACATCGCCTACCACGACCGCGCCGGCCCCGATCATGGCGCCTTGCCCGATCCTCACGCCAGGCAGAATCACCGCGCCGCTGCCGATGCTCACATCGTCTTCGATCACCACGGGCTGTAGCCGCAACGGCCCCCCGATCACCGGATACGCGTCATTACAAAACATCACCCCGTGGCCGATGAACACGCGCGCCCCGATCTGCGCGCCGCCGCAAATAAAGGCATGTGAGCACACCTTGCTGTCCACGCCCACGCGCGCCCCCCGCTGGATCTCTACGAATGGCCCGATTGTCACGCCGGCGGCGAGTGCACAGCCATACAAATTCACCAGGCCGGCGTGCCATACCTGTACGCCCGACCCGCACGCGCAATCCTCGATCATCTTCCCCTCTCGCGCTTCCTACGCGCTTCCTACGCGCTTCCTACGCGGAGAAAGCCGTCTCGCAAAACGTCACCTCGTAGGCCGCAATTACACGGGGCCAATTTGTGATGGGTTCAGGAAGATCTAGCGGTCCGAGCGCCCGATTGGCCGTGCGGAGCAAGGCCACGCTGCCGGCCGCCAGCGTTACGCGCTGATTCCACGCCCGCTGCAAGCGATCATGCAGATCGCGGTACACCTGCTGCGCCTCCACTTGGTCTTCGCCATACGCGTGAAAACTCCAGCGCTGCGTACTCATCTGCACATCGGGATGGCCCGGTCCGCCGTCCCCGAAAAAAAGCAAGAACTTGCATGGCGCGGTGATACCCGGCGGGATGTCGGGTGAGCCGTACAGCCGATTGGAGACCGTCGCCATCAGCGTCGCGCCAGCGGTCAAATACTTGTAAAGCATGAGATTCGCGTCCAGGGTGGTCGTCATGGCGTCTCCAGACGCACCTTCATCTTGCGTGCCGCGCGCACCTGCCACGCCGGCACCGTGGCCCGCAAAGCCGGATCGAGCCATTCATAGCGGTAGAACGCGCCGTTAGCCGCATGCCACCCCAATTCTAATAGTGCGCCTAGATTCCAACTCCCCACAAGCAAATCCGTTGAGACGGTGGCCGTTACCGTGTCGCCGGTTTCTGTCACATCCACTTTGATCGAATCCCGCAACTGCCCAGTGTCGATATGATAAGAGCCGACCTGGTGCGGATGGGGTCCCGGCCCCATGCCCGGGCTCACGTTGATCTTGGCTTGCGTCTGCGTGTCTAGTGCCAGGTCGAGCATAACATCGCGCGCGGCTGTCTGGCCGAGCTGCTTCAAATACTTATTGCGTAGATTCACCTTTACATCGCCGACGATTCTCATTATTTCCCCGGAATACCACTTAGTCTGATATGGTTAACCAGTTCTTCGCAGGTCCAGTCTGAGATGGTGCCCCGCGCCGGCCTGATCCCGGATGCGCAGTATATCGAAGGGCCCCGCGTCCACCGAGGCGCCGTCCTCATCCAGCACCGCCGTGATGCGATGCGTGTCCTCTGCGCTGTACGCCAGCAGGCTCGCCGGCGCGTCCTCGTACAGCAGATACAACACGTACTCGCTCACCACCAGCCCGCCGGCCTGCTCCGCCTGCATCTGACCCAACGGCGTCGGCATCAGCCGGCAGACAATGCCGCTGGTCGTCGTCGCGCCCGTCGTCCAGCTCATGCTCGGCACGCCATAAGCGTTCGTGCTGCTGGCTGCTTGCACCACGCTACAGGAGTGGATCAGCAAGTCATACATAGTCGCTCTGCGCTTGTCTCAGTTGACATAGTGTGTTACAATCTACGTAACGGCCGGAAGCGTCGGCGGCCTTCAGCAACGACAATCTGCAGCGGCTTAAGCTACTGTCCGCCGCCGACCCGCCCGTTCGTCTCTGCCTCAGCCCCGCTTTGCCAACCCGACGCCCGTTACGAGCAGCGCCAGTACGAACCAGAACAGCGCCGCGCCCCACAGTCGGCCGTCGTCCAGCACGAACAGCCAGGTCGTCGCGACGAAAGACAGCCACGTGGTCAGCCAGGCCACTAGCCAGGCGATCGCACGCACGCGCCGGTGCGGGGTAATCACCTCCGGCGGCGCGCTGGCAATTGACTCACCGATAATATGCACAGGACTGGTATAACTCGACGCGCCCCCGCGGCTGACGAATCACATTCGCTCATCGGCTCCTCTTCTGCTCCTCCGCCCCTCTGCTCCTCGGCCCCCGCTCAGCGGCCCCTCAGTCATACCAGAACAACACCACCGCGCCGGTTTTCGTATCCCCGCCCTGCGCCACCACCAGTCGTGGAATGCCCACGCACAATGACAGCGCCCGATCCCCGCCCGACGTGCCGGTCAGCGCCGCGCCCGCCTCACTATGCACCAGGTCGCGCGGGTAGTACAGGCCGTCCGCGCCGACATCGGTCAATGTCGACAGCGTCTTAGCGGCCGTGTGGCCCTGCGTGCTGATCGTCAAATCGGCCGTGGCAGCCAGCGTGCCGATCACTACCTGGATGGCGTACAGCCGGCCGACCACTGCTTGCTCACCGTTGACAGTCGCGTCGCCGCTGCCATTGGTTGTCGCGTTCAAGCGCATCTCGTGCAGCATCATGCCTCCTGAAGGTCAAGGTTGAGATCGGGATCAAGGCCGAGGCCAAGCGATTCAGCCTCGGCCTCAATCTCATTCGAGCGCGTATGACAACACAAAGCGCACGCCGGTGCAGGTCGTCACGTCCGCGCCGGCCTTGATGACCGTCACATCATCACCGGCCGTCTGCGCCGTATACGATGCGCCATTTGCCAGTGTGGTCACGCCGGTTGAGTTGGTGCGAAGCTGGGTGGACTGTGTGAGATTGACCTGTGCATAGGTCGCCAGGAACACCGCCCCGGCCTTCAGATCAACCGTAGTAACCGCCGCACACGCGCCGCCATAGGCGATGGCGGTCACATCAACCAGCCGGAATTGCCGTGCTGCGGGAACGGTAACGATAGTATGTCCCACGTTGATCTCGGCAATCGTCACATCGTGCAGGGTGTTGTAAACGACCGTGCCTTCTGCGCCGCCGTCGATTACGCCGTCGATAGAAGCGCCGCCCGCACATTGCAAAACGCCTGTGTTACTGAGATCGCAGCCCGAGCTGGCGTAACCGCCGCCAATCGCCACCGAGTCCGCAGTCAGAGCGCCATCGGTGGTTACCGCGCCATTACATTGCAGCACGCCGGCATCTGAAAAGGAACAGCCTGTGGCGCCGTACCCGCCGCCGAAGGTCGCGCTGGAATTGGCCGCTAACGTGCCGTCTAGACGGGTGGCTCCGTCTACTTCCAGTGGCCCGGCTACACCCAGCATATCGGTGGCTTTCGTGCTGCCCACAGTCGGATTGCCGACGCGCACGATGCCCTGCACCTCGGTGCCGGCCGTCGTGCCGCCGCGCGCGCCGCCCAACAATACCACGTCGCCGCCGTTACCATCTGTCGCGCCGGCGCCATTCTTGGCCGAGCCCGCTCCGGCGGTGATCGTCACGCTGCCGCCGTTCTGGCCTACAAGACCCGCGCTCGCCGCGCCGCCTGTCTGACCGAGCATGTCCGTGGCTTGTCCGACCGTATCCGCAGCTGCGGCCGCGCTAGTGATGTCCGCGCCGCCAACCAGACCGGTGGCGAACGTCACGTCACCCAGGCCGGTTACTGCGCCAGCGGCCGTGATATCCCATACCGTAGAGTCAATCGCTACCGTACCCGATCCGCCGCCGATGACGATCGCGCCCGAGCTAGTGCCTGTAGCGATATTGACACCGAAGTTGCTGTTGGCATTGAGACTCACAGTCGCCCCGGTCACCGTGGCACCCAATGCGCCGGTGATCAGTCCATCGCAGGACAACGCGCCCGCGCTGGACCCCGTACAACCCGTCGCGCCGTACCCGCCGCCTATTGCAATGTCGGCCGCCGTCAGCGTGCCGTCAGTCGTCACGGCCCCATTGAACTGGCCCACGCCAGCCGCCGAGAGCGTCACCCCTGTCGTGCCGTATCCGCCGCCGATGAGGGCCTGGCCCGTGGTCGTCAGCCCGCCGTCGCCCAGGTCGATGCCGTAATCCCAGCCGTTGCCGACCTTGATCGCGGTCTCGGTGGCATGCGCGTCACCGGTGATGGCAGCCACGTCGAGCGCCTGCACGGTATTGCTGGCGCCCGTGTGATCAGCATTGGTGATGTTCACATCGAAAAGTGTGAAATCATCATTCCCGTTCATGATGCCGAGCGTGCCGGTGTAATCATAGGGATTGGCGCTGCCGCCGGCCGCGTTGACGGCCGTCTGACTGATCGTGCTGTCGGTGGCGAAGGCGCCCGACGACCCGGTGATGCTGAAGGTCTCGCTGCTGCCGGCGTCACTGTAGGTCGCGATGTTGCCACCATTCCAGGTCACTAGCCCGTCGCCGTTAGCGTCGATGATGCCAGTGCGCGAGATCGTGCCGCGCGTACCGGGCACGCCGGCCACGATCGGCACATCCGGCGCCGGCAACTTGATCCCGAAATACGAGCCGATCAGTGACACGATCAACAAGATGCCGATCAGGATATACTCCAGGCGTTTCTTCGGATTCTGCTCCATGTTTCTACCTCACTACTCAGCCATACGCCGGCTGAGTGAATTCTCTCAGGATATCGAGAACGGTCTCCGGTACTGGCCAACCGTCCAGGTACGTCACCGTATAGTCGCCGATTCGGGATGACTTCACACCGCCGGCCTGGCGCCAGTTATACCAGGTCTGCGCCAGCAGGCTGGCGGCTTCCTCGATGCCGGCCGACGGAGTGTAGCGATAGATCGTCGTGGCATTGGCGTGCGTCGCCGCCGTCGTGCCGTTGACCCCGCGCTGCACCGTGATCGTGTTGCCGCTGATGCCACTCACGAACAGCGCCTCGCTATCAAGCAGCAACGTCCAGCCGGTCTGCAATAGATTACCGCTGGATGCCGTGAGCGTCGTCGCCGTCGTGCTAGTGATCGCTGCGCCTAGCGTCGCGCCCGTATCCTCGTAATCCGCGCTGTAGCCCCATTGCCCGACGATCACGATAGCTTTTTGCGGCGTATCGTCGTAGTACCAGAACTCGCGCGATGTGTTCAGCTCGATACGGCGCCTGGGTGAGCGGTTGAGCGGGTACAGAAAATAGTCATTGGCGCTGAGCGCGCCCTGGTCGTCAGTGACGCTGGTCACGCTCAGCAGATCGTCATACAGATATAGCGCGCCGCGCGGTAGCTTAGGCGCGTCGAAGTAGTGCGTCGCCGTCTTCGGGATGAACACTCGGCCCGTGCGTCGCTCGATGAAGCTGCTGGCGCGTTCGATGAAGCGTTTGAGCTGGGCATCTTTGGCCGTAGCCGTAATGCCCAACTCCGCCTTCAGCGCGTCGAGGCTGATGTACCAGCGCGGCGAACGCAGGCTCATGCTGGCTTCCGGCGACCCTTGCCGGCTACGGCGGGTGAGCTACTGGCCAACGCAGTGGGCGGCGCGTCTAGCGCGACCGGCGCCTCGGCCTCAAGCGGCTCCGGTTGCACGGCGATCACATACTCTGCCGCGCCGACCGTGTCTACCAGGTAGGCCGCCACGTCCTCTGCTGCCTCGAGCACTTGGCCGGCGGCCCACCACGCCTCGTCTGAGAACCAGCCCCGCCGCCCAGTAAGCATCCGAATTTGTTGCATGCGCTACCTCCCGCGCCCCGCGCATTCATTTACACCACATCTCCTCAGACCGTTAAGTTGAAGCTAAGCCCGGCCATGCCCGCCGCAAACGGCCGGATATCCAGCCGTGCGGAGCTCATGATATACCAGGCGTCCGAGAACGGAATCTGGCCTACGAAGATACGCGGCCGGCGACGCCAGCCCACCTTCCAACCCAGCCGGTTGACCACCAAGAAACTGCCCTTGGTATTGTTACCGGCCGTGTTATGGATCTTGCCGTTGGCATCGGTGAGGCTATAGTCCTCAGAGACTACGATTGGGATGCCCTTGAGCTTGGCCAGCTCGCCGGTCAGCACCGTGGCCTGCGGGCCGTACTTCTCCAGCGTCAATACCTCGGGCAGGTCTTCGAACTTATAGCCCGTCGGCACATCACAAATAATCGCCAACTGCGAGGGGTCTTTGCCGAACTTGCCGTTCGTGCCCATCAGCGCGCGGGTGGCGTTGATGTCGTCGATGGTCAGCGCACCGCCATCGCGGCTATCAGCCGCCGTAGTCACCAGCGGCTCATGGCGCAAGCCGTCGATGGTCAGTAGTCGCCAGGTAGCGGCGATAGCGCCATTGCCGGTGTCCGAGATGTTGGTGTTGTCAGTCGTCTCGTCGCCGGAGATCAGCAACTCCTCGAGCGCGTGCGCGTTCTTGACGCCGAACTGATCACGCAACTGCGGCTCGGTAGCGATGAGTGAGTCCTCGTTCATCTCCTCGGTCCAATAGCTCAGCGCGCCGAGTTTACCGGCCGCGAAGGTAGCTTTGGCGGTGCCAGGCTTTGAGTCCGGGAAGGTTTGCGCGCCGACCACCAATTGGCTTTCATCCGTGGCTTCGGCCACCTTGTAGAAGGTGGGGTCCGTGCCTTCGGTCGGATAATCGTAGGGCTGTGAGGGCATGTCGAACTGATCAAACAGTGGCAACACCGCGGTATTGAGCCGGATCGTGCGCCACAGCAAGGCCGCCATCAGCGTCGGCACCCACTCATCGCCATAGCTGGCCTGCGTCGAGTAGACCAGCTCATTGACCTTGGCGCCGATCTCGAACAACTGCGTCAGGCCCTTGGCACTTACCGTGTCGCTGAACACCACATCGCGCGCCGCCACTCGGCCATCCGGGCCGGGCACGTCGAAGCGATCTTCCGCGCCTGTCACATAAGGCGCCACTACGGCCGGATCGAAGGCCGGCACCTTCAGCATCTTGGGGCGCGCGCCAGCGCGTGGCTCCCAATAGGGCAACTCGTCCTCGGCCTGCATAAACTTGGCTGCCCGCACCATCAGCGCGCGGAAGAACCGCTCACTGGGTTGCGGCGCGCGGCCAAAGCGCGCGGCCTGGCTCTGCAAGTGATAGCGCATGGTCAGATCGAGATCGCCCAGTCGGTCGTACTTCGAACTGACGATGATCTGTGAGATGCGCCGCATCTGCTGACTGCCCGGGCTATCGCCGCCCAGATCGGCCACCGGGAACGGCACCTGCGCGTTCTTGCGCATCTCGGCTAGCACTTCGGTTTTCGCCTGGGCCAGCAATTTATCATAGGCCGCTTTCTCGGCCTGCGACTTCTCAGCGGCAGCCTGCTGCCGCGCTTCCCATGTTTCTAGCACCTTTGCGACCAGCGCATCGGTGTCGCTTGACGCCTGCTTTCCAGGCGCGTTCACTTCTTCGCCCATGTTATCACGCTCCGTTCCTGTCCGGGTGGTCGGCCGCGCCTGCGGCGCCTCCACCAAATCCGTGCCATCGCTCAACGCTTTGGCAAGCGAAAAAAGCGCTTGTTGGTGTGCGGGCACCGTCACGGCGCTGATTTCCCGTAAGTCCCAACTGGTGATATTGCGTACCCCGTTAGCGTCGACCCAACCCTCGGCCAGGTCGTCTACCGCGCGCACCGAAAAGGCATTAAGGATGCCCTTCTCGATCATGCCGGCGGCCACCTTGCCGTCGGCCAGCGTGCGATCTACCGCGGCACGCACCTTCAAACCTATGTCATCGATGGTCGCCGACAAGATCTTGCCGATCGGCCGCTTTAGATCGTGGAAGAGCAGCAGCACCGGATTCTTCATGAACGCGGCCAGGCCTTTGCGGAAGGCCTCGGGAAAAATGCGATCCTTAGTGCGGTCTACCACGCCGGTATTGGCGTAGCCCTCGATGAGCAGCGTGTCCGGGTCATCGGGAGCGCCAAAGACCTTCTGGAAGGCCAGATGAAACTCCAGGCTCTTGGCCTCCTCACGCACGATGCGGCCCGCGTCATAGCGATAACCCTGGCCCAGATGCCGGTTGCAAGCCGCCGCGATGCGCCGGCCGATGACCGCCCACTCTTCAGTTGAGTAGCCCCCGGCTTCCCGTTGGCCTTCGTGATTGAAATAGGATTCGGCGGCCTTGATATGATCGGCGTCGATGGGATAGCGATAATTTATCGGATCCCCGTATGCCGCCTCATCATCGGGATAGCCGGCTGGCGGCGTCAGATGGCCGCCATCATGCGCTGCGATGCCGTACTTCGTGGCCCGCCGCGCCTGCGCCGCGCGCAGCTTGTCCCGTGCGCCTTCCTCCTCGGCCTTAGCCTCAGCCTCAGCAGCAGCCGCCTTCACCACGGTCGTCACACCGCTCAGCGCAAACACCTGCCGTTCGTCACCCCAACACAGCGTCAGTAGATTGATGTCCAAGTCGGCGTCGTCATCGTCACTGAACGGGCCCACGGGCGGGCCGGGCAGCCAGAGGATTTCTACCACGCGCGGCAGATAGGCCAGCGTGATGTGTGGCGCGAAGCCGTGCTCCTGAGGCAGCGTCACGCCGGCGCGCGCCAGCGCCGCCACCAGGCCCTGGCGGAAGGCCGGCAGCTCCGGCGTATCGACGTTGAGGTAGAGCACATCCGGCTCGCCGTCCGCCTGGAAGCGCCCGAAGCCGTTGAGCTGGGCCTTGAGCGGCGGCCGGCCGGCGGTGAACTCAGCGACTACCCCATGCACCGTCTCGCGCTGCTCGGATAGGGGCAAGGCGTCCACCGGCCCCAGATAGGCCAATGTCAGGTGTAGGTCTTCAGTCTTCTCCCCGCCCTCCAGCGCCAGCCAACGCGCGGTCTCCGGCGGCAGGAAGTAGGCGATCATGGCGCAAGGGTGCGCGGCGGCTTTCGGTGGCAGCAGGCCGGCGACCTGCTTGGGCTTGCGATGCCACATGCCAGCCTCGTCCTGTTCATAGTCGCGCTTCACCGCGGCCCAGGCCGTGGCGAACATCAGGGCCTCGGCGTCTTCCCGATCCTGGTATTCCTCAGCCGCCGCATTGCCGGCCGCCAGCCAGATGTCCCGCGCGTGCCGGGGCAGCTTACGCACGGCCTCCGGCGCATCCTCAACGGTATATGGCATCGTATCCCTTCCCCGCGTCCGCCCGGTTTGGGGCGGAAAATAAAAAAGTCCAACCGTGGTTGGGCGTACCAGGCGCACGGCTGGGCTTACACAGAAGCAACTATTCGATTATGCGAGCGATCAGGCTATGGCTGATCGCTCATTGCCAGCCTGCGGCCGCTCGCCATGCGCAGTCCCAAAAACTTCAATTTGCGCGGCTTGCAACAGCCTGATTAGCTCCTCCAACCGGAGCACATTCACATGCTGTTCCCCATGATGCCGCGATTCTATCACCAAAACGCCATTTTGTATATAAGCAAACGGCAGCTCGCATCCCGCGCAGCCGCAAGGCACCGGGCGTTTATGACTCATCTTGCGCCTCGGCTGCAACCTGGACGGGCATGAATTCCCATTCCCGCACTACCTCAAACCAGTACGTGCACTGCGAAATCGCCGCCACATCGCTCGGTGCCACCGGCCACCAACGACAGATCGTCGGGCGGTCGGCATAGACCGCGCATCGCCCCTCATGGAACGCCGAGCATGTAAATGAACCCGGTTCGCTGATCTGCCGGCGAAACACACGCTTTTCGCCATCATCCACTTCCTGCCACACGCCCTCTGGCCCGGCCTCCTGCCCGCCGCCGTAGGATTTGGCCGTAAAGTCGTCTGGCACCGTGCCATGCTGGAAATGAATCCCTGCCGCGCAGCACGCGCCGCACTGCGTGCACTCCCCCAGGCGTCGATACTCCGTCGCACGCCGCGCGTCGTAATTCCACACGATGAACTGCAACGCGGCCGGCGCCGCGCTTTCACTCATCTCTCCGCCCCTCCGCTCACCGATACGCCTTCTCGCAACGGCATCCCACATGCAATGGGATTACATACGTCCCGAGCGGCACATAGCCCAGCGCCGTGGCCGCGCGGCAAATCGGACAAACCTTGTCGTCGCCGGCGGTGATCAGATGCTCTTCCCGGAAGCCGGCTGCCTGTTTCAAGCGCAAATCCTCCTGCCAGTAACGCGCATAGGCGTTGTCGGCGTACAGCTGCGCCCGCGCCCGCGCCTGAGCCAGCGAGAGTTTGCCGTCCGCCAACTCCTGCACGAAACCGGCCAGGTGGCGATACTCCTCGCGCAGCAGGCCGCCATTGCGGCCCCACTCTGCCGGCCCCATGCGCTGCCAACCGCCCACCGCCAGCGCGCTATTGGCGTTGTAGAGCGCCCGCAGCTCGCCCATCAACGCGCGCTGGAAATCCGCCGCCGTGATGCGGCCGGTAAAAGCGTCCTCGGCCAGGTTGGCGAACAACCGACCGCTGCGTTCGGTCAACGTCCGCAACTGCTGCACGATGTCGCGCGTGGCCACGATGCGCCCCAGTCGGCCATCCTCGTAGACGCTGCGGAAGCGACCTCCGCGCAGTCGGCTATCCCACACATAGCCCGGCAGCCGCACATCAGGCATCGTACACCGTAGCGCTCAGCAGGCGCCGGAACCGTTCTTCGACCGCCGGGTTGTAGAACCACCACAATCGATCGTGGGCCGCTTCTGCTGGCCCGGTGTCGGCTAGAGCCGCCGCCTCACTCGCCGTCAATAGGCGATCGCCGTTGGCGACGTTCTCGGCCACGATGCGTTCAACGTCCGTGGGCAGCAGGCCGCGTGTTACCAATTGCGCGATGCGCTGCTCAATCGTGCTGGCCATGGCCATTGCCCCCGATCGTTAGCGCGCTCGCCAGTAATTGCGCGGCGCGACCGTATTCCTCGGCCAGTGCCACTAAGTCTGTCGTTTCCGTAGCCGTCAGCATCTTGGGCATTTCGACGGCTGGAGCGCTCGTCGAAACCGACCCGCCGCTAGCGCCGCTCAACATGGGTAGAACATGCTCGATCTTTACGTCCGCCGAGATCAGCCCTTTGCGGATCGCCTCGGTCACTCCCTCGGCCGGCCCCAGCGCGCGCACCAACTCTACCAGCGCCGCGCCGCGCGCCTGCTCCGTCTGCGCCTCAACGATATCATCGCGCGGTACCACGTTCTCGAAGCCGAACGTGTGCCCCTCACCATAGCTGGGTAAAATCTCGGCGTTGAAGCGGCCGGCCAGCCGCAAGAGCGCCGGCTGAAGCGTATACTTGGCGAAGAGGTATTCAGCCACGCGCGCGTTTGAGTTACCTTGGATGGCTATACGCCCATTGCGGCGAGTAACAAATACGCCAGTCGGGACCTCAACGCACCAGATCACACCATCGTAATCTTCCCAAGAGGCAGAAACTGGATGCTCTTCATCACCCACGAAGTTGAGTAGCGTTGTGTCACGGGCACACCAATTGAGAGCCCATGTCCAGCTAACGGCACCCCAGTCATGATGCTTGGCATAAGGCCCGTTGATGTTTGTCCGAATGCCAAGGCGGACTGCAAGCTCCTGCATATCATCAATAAGCTGGAGAGATTTTGAGCCGTACATTCCTGACTGGCGATTGGGGCGCTTGTCTGCTGTGCCATCGCCAAAGATCATGATGTCCCATAGTAGGCGCAATTGATCGACAGACAGGATATCCAGGAGCAATCTGGGCAAGCGCTTATTGTCGCTCCCCACACCGCAATGATCGTGCATCCATGTGACCAGACTCTTGCCACTCAGAGTAAAAGTGACCACGAATTCATCATTGGTGTACTCGCGCCATTTGAACGGTAAGCGTCTAAGCAGATCGCGGATGAAGTTTGCGCCCGGCCCCTGTTTTTGCGTGATAGTCATCCAGTAGCGTTTATTCTGGAATGTTGCCTCATGTATGCAACCCTCGGTGACGTACAGCGCTACTAGAGTTATCCAATCACCCATGAAGATATAGAGATCCTCATTGCCAATGCTTGTTTGGTGACTTTGATGATACAAGCCGGGTAGTCGAAATTGGTCCAGAGAGCCGGTAGGCTGCTGATGGGCAGACACGCGGACCCTGATACGTCCGTAGGTCAACATGATTTCAGCGGAATTCAAGCGCCAAGGGATACTGTTGGTTTGTGGTCCGTCATAGATTTGATAAAGACAGGTGTGTTCGGGAGTTACCATGAATTCGGTGTTGGCGTTGCGTACGTGACACATCTGGCCTTTGTAATGCGGATTGATGTAGATGCGAGATGGAACGTGGTAGGACAGCACCCCTGTCTGGGGTTCCACACAAGCCACCCTCGCCGATTGGTTCAATTCATGCCAGGTGAGCCATCCACGATCAGTCAATACTTCGGTTTCGTCATCATGGCATAGATTCACGTCTTCGGCCATCAGTAGCGCGGGGTGGATGCCGCTCGCCATCAGCATGTCCATGCGGTTGAGCTTGCGACCCTCGACGTATTCGGCGTCGCGGGCATTGATACCCCAATCTTTCGCCTTGAAGCCGCCCCACAGAAAAGCGATCTTGTGCGCCTGCTCCGGGTTGCCGGTAAAGGTGTCGATCCAGTACTGCTCCATGTTTTTCTTGTCTTCGAGGTCGACGTGCTCAGCGTCCGATTCCACCACTACGCTCAGTCGCGCACCGTTCTTGAACGTCGCCCAGTTGTGCTTTTGGGCAGCCAAATCGGTGGCGATGGCGTAATTGGCCGGCTCTACCGGCGACAGCCCCACAAAGTCGTTGGCCGGGTGCCAGCGCCGCAGATGCAGCACGTCGCGAGTATCTAGCTCCCATTTGCGACCGTTGATCTCGTAGATATAGCCTTTGAGACCCTGCTGGCGGTCCGGGCGCGGCCACAGGCGATCCGGTCGTAGCGGCAGCAACATCGTCGGCGGCCAATCCGCTGGCCGCGCGCCCAGATACAGATAGGCGTTACCGTTGACGCCCAACGAGCCGACGATCGACTCGATGACCGTAAAGCGATCCAGACTCAGCCATTCCATATTCCACACCGGCCGGCGCAGCAAGTCAAGAAAAGGGTGCTCTGGCAGCAGTTTGGCATCAGGCGCCGACCCCGCGCGCACCACGGCGTGCGCCATGGCGGCCGCTTCGGCCAAGCGATTGACCGCAGCGTAGAAGGCCGGCGTTCTGATGTACTTGTCGGCCTGCGCCGCGTAAAGCGACACATCCGGAATGCCCTCGCCATACTCGCCCATGTGGCCGATGGACTGCCACCAGCCCGGCAACGTGTCATCACCGCGCCGGCCGCGGCTGCCGCGCGTCGTCTTGGGCTCCAGCCCAAAGAGCGCTGCCGCTCGATCCAAGCGTTGCAATAAGCTCATGGCGTACCTCGCGCGTGATAGCGGCTGCCCAGTAGCCCAGATAACGCGCCGATCACGGCCCAGCCTAGCACCGCCAGTCCCCAATGCCAGGTCAGCCAACGAGCGTCGAGCAGCACCAGCCACAACGCCAGAATGACGCTCAGACTACAGATCGCCGCGATCCAGGTCGTGACTCTCATGCTATGGCCTCCTCGGACGCGGGCGCTTTGCGCCGCGCGTTGGCCCGTAAGGTATCCAGAAAATTGCCCTGTGTCCGACCTACTAGATCGTACCAACTCCAATACGCCGCGTCGGCCAGATCGAAAGGTTTGGTCTTCGGAAAACGACTGAGCGCCCGCTCCAATGTCGTATGCGTCCCCGTCACGTGCACGACGCGCCCGCGCTCATAGTCCGTCAACATACGCCCCGAGCGCTCGACCTTCGGCCCGTGGCCTTCGCCAGCTTTGGCGCTGCGAAACGCCGGCGGGTGCGTGATACCTAGCGCCCGTACTGCTTCGCGATATACGCTCTGCCAGGTATCGCCGCCCTGATCAGTTTCCACGCCTACCGCCTCGGCATGCAACTCCACGGCCTTCTTGATGGCTCGTTGTAGCGCATCCTCCGGCGTCGTCACGGCTTCCCAACTCCACAGCCGGTATAGCGCGCCGTCAGCAGCCAGCCCATCAGCCTGAATGCCCATACTATCCGAGCTGTCATGCGCCGTTACCGCCGGATCGACCCACACCACTGTGCGGATTAATGGCGGCACGTCAGCCCAGGCGCAGTGGCGAAATACCAGATGATCATACATGCCGCCGGCCGGCGCCGCCACCTGGTGCTGTGCCTCGCGTAAGAAAGCTGACAAACCCCAGGTCGTAATCTGACTTTGGCATATCGTCAGATCTTGTTCGGCCCAGGTCGCCTCGCCGCCGGTGATCACGAAACGCCCCGCGCGCTGCTCATAGGTCAGATTGCGCACGGCCGGAAACGGCCCCGAAACCAGGCGATCCTGCAGGAACTCCGCCCGGCCATCCGCCAACTGGCTGAAAATGCCGTCAGGGAGGATCAGATTCTGGATGCCCAACACGGCTAGGTCGGCCGCGCCGGCAGGCAGCAAGCTAGTTGTCAGGGTCTCGATCTTCCGGGCCGTCGTCACCACTGTATCGTTCTTTTCGTCGAGGTCGTCAAAGACGATCAAATCGGGCCGCTGCTCGTCCACCTTGGCCCCGCGATACGCGCTGTCCAGGCCGAAGGCATCCACCGTGAAACCCTTGGCTGTACGCAGGCGTTCGCGCCGCCAGCCCTTGACGTTGCCGTACTTGCCCTTCTGCGGCCGGCCCAGGTCGGGATAGTAGGTCGCAAGACTGGTGGTTTCCAGCAGACCGGCGATGTTCTCCACGCTGCGGTCGGCTAGTTCTTGCGTCGCCCGCACGTACACGGCATAGCGCCGGATGCCACGCGCGCCCAGGGCCACGTTGGCCAGTTCCGCACTAGTGCTTTTGCCGCCCCCGCGCGGCCAGATGCCGATGAAGGGAGTCGGCCGCACGCCGGGCACAATAGCCCACAGCCAGGCCCAAAATGCCAGGTGTTGCGGTGCAAAGTGCGTGATGTAACTGGGAAAGAGCGTCCGCAGCCATGCCTGCGGCTCATGCTGGTCGAGCGGGCTGCTCGACAAGCGCAGTTGCGCTAGTCGCCGACTCGCTATCCGCGGCAAGAATCCTGAGAACTTGGGCGAACGCGGTGGTATCCAATTGCTGTTCAAGCCGATCAAGGACAGCCTCCAACTCCTCGGCGACCCGTTGCTGCACTAGCACCTTTTGGCCAAATTCATTCGGAAAACAGCGCTCCAGAGTCCAGGCCGAGGCTTGCCAATGCTCCAACCCGGCTACCTGTACGCGCATAATATGTGTACGCTTAAAGCCAAGTCGGGCCTTTTTTATAGCGTTCCAAAAGTCCAGGAAAGGTTGCTCGCATACTCTAGGTTTAGCTCTGATGGAACTCGCCAATCGTACGCCCTCGGCCTCGCCGCGCCGCAACCAATTGTAAAACGTCGAGCGCGGTACATCAGTGTACTGCGCGGCATCCTCGGGCTTCAGTCCCGCCGTGATATTGTCGCAGATCGTCTTTTGAATCTCAGACGTCAAACGCGTTGGTCGTCCCGTCATCGTCTTACCTCAGCTCAGTAGCACGGTGCCGGTTGTAGTTCCGCTCGTGCGCCGTCAGTTTCGCCAGCGGCGCCATTTCCCGCTCGATCATCTCGTCATCCTATTTTTCTATCTTCGTAGCACCTGGCCGGGCAGAGCTGCGCACTCGCCCTTACCGGAAAAGGAGGAAACCGGTTGCCGTTGCCTGGCGCGTGTCCCCTACGCGCGCGGCACCCGGCCAGTGACTCAATCCGGCCCCACTAGCGGCCGCCAACTCAGCCGTATCGTTACTAACGCCAGCCGGAGCACTTCCCGTCATAGGTACAGACGACAAAAATAAACATAATCGGCCAATAGTTAGCGCGATAGGCGCGCCCACTGCATCTGCATCGGCAACGCCCACACATCAGTCGCGTCGCACAAACCGATCTGGATCTGCCAGCCGCGCGTCACCATCTGCACACCCTCATCTATTCGCCGGCGCGGCTGCTGGAGGCTTAATCCCCATGTGATCCAAAATCAAATCGATGCGTTCGGTTTGCTTTTGCTGCCCGCGTTCCAGAGTCTGTTGCCCCAGCTCTAGCGCATCCAGCCGGACCACCACCTCGCGATAGCCATTCATCAGGCCCGGAATCAAGAACACCCCGCGCGCCGTGTCGGGATACGTCTCCGCGATCGCTTCGAGCGCCACATCCGTGGCCTGACCGACACTGGCGCCGGCCAGCATGGCCCGGATCAACTCCACGTTGTAGGTCGCCGCGGCCATGTCATCGGCGTGCGTAGGAAAGCCCACCACGTTGACGCCGACTTTCGCTACTTCCGCGGCCAGTGACTTCAAATGCTCGTCGGCGGCCAGACTACCACACGCCGCCAACACTAGCAGTTGCGGAATCCCGCAGCGCACCTGGGTCGCCAACCAACGCGCCCGTACCTGTTTACCGGCTGGCAGCAACAACGCCCCCGGGCGGCCATGCCCGCTCCAAATCAGCACATTGCGTCGCCGGCGCAACTCCTCAGCTACCGTGCCGAGTTGTACATCGGCGCCACCGCAGATCTGTAACTCTACCCCGGCCATCTGGGCCAACGCCCCGACCTCCGTCAGCCAGGCGAGCTTCGGTAGACCGTCTATCTCCGGCGCAAACAATGTTACCGTCAGGCCGCAAGACCCAACTTCGCGGGGCTTTATCGGCATCGTGGGCTACCTGAATGGCGGCCGCGCGCAGCCGACGTAATTAGCAAAACTTGAGGATCGACCAACATCAATGACCGCTTTCCGACGCCCGTCATAGGAGGCGCGCTCAAAGATTGGAACTCTGCTCGTCCAGCAGCAGACGCTACCGAAGACGCCGTAACCAGCACAACGCTACTAGCAATCCAACCGACCGTATAGCCGATAATGCCGCCGCAACAGCCAGCCGTAGAGCACCCCGGCCAGCAGCGCCGCCAACCAGTACGGCCACTCCTCGCACCTCGGTTGCCCATCCTCGGTCGCGAACAAAATAGGGGCACACTCATATTGAGTGTGCCCCTATTTTAGCACCGCGCGATATACCTCGATCACGGCTCGCACATCTCTACCTGCCGAACCGTTCACGATCAATTTCCAATTCGTAGTCGTATCATCACGCGTTTTGTGCATGTCAAAATTATACATCATCTCGCGCAAAATTGCAAGCCCCCAAATTAACTCGTACAAAAGTTCTGTCCCAATTACCCGCCGTACTAAAGTGGGAGTTGCCCAGGCAGTATGCGCAATTCGGCGGCACTTAAGCGTAGGCTGCCGTGTCTAAGGTTGTGGCCCAGTTCTGAAAGTCGGTGACGCGCCTTTGCGATTGATCCGAGGATCCCCAAGTACAAAATCCTTACCGGTAACGCCACCCAAGCGAGTCAAATTTCAGCATACCCCCCCAGAGTATGCGGGCTAGTTCCGTATTTCACAGCTCTACTGCTAAAACTCGTTGAAAACTCGTCTGTAAACCTATTGACAAACCGCTTGTAATCTGGTACTATACAGATAGTTGCAGAGCGGCCCGGCGCCATCCGGGATCACTGGACAAGGGAGAAACACCATGAAAGCCAAGATCAAAGACGCCCCTAACCAGAGCCTGGTATAGCCAACACGAGAGGACGCCATGGTAGAGGAGGCAACCGCATGCGACCGCTAAGCGAAAAACCGACCCGGACCAGCCTGGAAATCCCGTGCGATGTGGCCGTAGAATTACGGCGTATTAGTCGGGAAACGCATGTCAGCCTGAGCGAATTGCTCCGCTTGGCGCTGACCATGTTGGCTGCGCGTTACGCGCAGACGGGGCAGGTCACCCCATAGATATGCCTCCTCGGTGCCCTCGGCGGCATCATATTGGACTTTGGACAACGCCATCTCTGTCCGAAGGCTCCGTGTGCGCAAACACAGCCAAAAAGCCCAGCAGAAAGACTCAAACGGCGCTTCTGTCTGGCCTGGCGGCGTTCCTGATGAATTATTCAGCAGTTTGAGCGCAAACCGACCGTGCTCAAACCCCCGAATAATTCGATGGCGCGCCCGAAGCATCTTTCGCGAGTGTCCGAAAGGCCGCAAATCGCCCGAAGTCGATCACTCGCAGCACAGTTGACGGCTCACCACTGCGGTTCGGATTGTCCAAGTCCAATTGTGCATGGAGTATTGAGACTGCACCAGATCGCAAGCCGTCCCCAATATGACGTGAAGATACGATGGACGAGCGAGTCCGCCGCCTATTTGAGTAGATCACAACCATCGAGATTTGTGCTATACTTGTTCCCGTCGTAACAAATATGCGCTCACAAAAGGAGAGTCACATGTCGCTCATCTACGAACCTGCCGGTCGAGCCAGGGAGTATGCCGCTCTCGCCTGCAACGTCTACCGTGGCTGCGATCATGCCTGCGTCTACTGCCTGACCGGCGACACTTTAATTCTCAAGGCCAACATGTCCACTGTCGCACTGGCGGATGTGCAGGTCGGTGACGTGCTTCTCGGTGTTGCCAAATTGGGCACGGGCCGGGCCAACAAAAACAAGTTTGTCGAGTCCACCGTTTTGCACAAGTGGATTACTCGCAAGCCCGTCTACCGTATTACGCTTGCCAACGGCATGACCGCCCGCTGCTCCGATGATCACCGCTGGCTCACCGACCGCGGATGGAAGTTTGTGACCGGAGCAATGTCTGGACCCGACCAGCGCCCCTACTTGACTACCAATAACAGCATTCGCACCGTCTGCGACTCCGTTGATACGCCCTCCGTGACGGACGACTATATGCGCGGCTTCCTCGCTGGCATATACGACGCCGAAAGCGCCCCGTCTCACTTCGGCTTCACCTATGTTTACGACAAGCCTCACGAGACTCCCAATACGGTCGTGCAAAATATTCGACTTACCGAAGGCAAGAATCAGTACATCAGATTATGGCAGCTTACGAACCCAGCCATCTCCCGTAAGCGGTCGATAGTTGGCGGATCACTCAAAGATAGCTCGGCTGTCGTCGGCATTGAACCCCTCGGATATGACGAAGTGATGTACGATATTCAAACTACCTCGGAGACCTTCGTCGCCAACGGCATGATCTCACACAACTGCTACGTGCCTAGTGCCACCAGACGCCAACGCGCTGACTTCGTAATCTCAGCTACTCGGGGCCCGAACTTCCTGCCGGACCTAGAACGGGAGGCCGCCAAGTTGCAACGCGCCGGGCAGTCCGGTAAACAGGTCTTGCTCTCGTTCACCTGCGACCCGTACTCAGTCCTCGACGCCAAGGAGGCCATTACGCGCCAGGTGATTCACATCCTGCACCGTAACGGCTTCGGCGTTTGCGTACTCACCAAGGGCGGCTACCGCGCCTTGCGCGACCTCGATCTGTTCACGCCGCAAGATGCGTTTGCGACGACCATGACCCTACTCGATAACGCCGCATCCCTGGCATGGGAACCCGGCGCCGCCCGGCCCCAAGAGCGCATCGCCACGCTCAAACAGTTTCACGCCACCGGCGTCACGACATGGGTCAGCTTCGAACCCGTCATTGATCCCGCCGCGGCGCTAGAGATCATCCGCCTGACACATCCATTTACCGACCTCTATAAGGTCGGCAAGATGAACTATCATCCGATTGCAGCTACGATAGACTGGCGCAACTGGGCCGACACCGCCACCGCGCTACTGGACCAGCTCGGCAAACGCTACTATATCAAAAATGACCTGCGTCCATTTCTTTCTCGTCAACCCGGCAACGCCGTCACGCAAGCCGAGATCGAAGTCCGTCCGGGCGCCGCTCCGCAGTTGTCATTTTTCTAGCACCGCCGCGTAGTGCGCCATGCGTTTGGCGCTACCGCAGTAATATCCGGCCCAGCGAACCAGGCGATAATTCCGCTGGGCCGCTTTTTCGCTCAGCAATTCTCGACATACGTCCAAATAAACGTCGGCTAGTTTGTTGCCATACCTGGCCACCATCCCAGCCATGCTGCTTACATTCCATGCGCCAATCCTGATTTTTGGGGGCAGCCCGTCGGTGACGACGACACCGATTCTGGCCGGCCACGGCCTGGCGCTCTCGAAGAGCGCGTCGAGTGCCGGCCACGGCTCGCCGTAGGGATCCAAGTCGAAGAAGTTGACCGGCAAATGTCCGCCCACGCCGGCTCGTAAAGCCGGTACACAATCGCACTCGTAGACAGCCCACGTCGGCCGCTGACGCGCCAAAATAGCCGTTTTATCTGGATCCATCTCGAATGCCACGCCGTGCGTGATGTGCTGATAGCAGGACATGAACAAATGTCCGGCGCCGGCATGCGTCTCCATTACGACCGGCTCAGAAATCTCTTTTTGTAGGTTCAGTCGCAGCAACACCTTCTGCCGGCTCGTCGTATTGTCCTTTTGCACGCAGATACTCCCGACATATAGTCATAAGCGCTACGTCACGACTCGGCGCGCCGGTCGCCACGAGCGCGCTTTCTACAAGATCTACAGAAGTCATAGCCACAACCAAACGAATCAGTGTTGGTGTTCGTAATCCCGGCCAAATAGCCCCGCCCGCCGCGCCAACGTCCCGAAGTTCGGCCGCCAGCAGCTTTTGCAGCGCCTCCTCACCGCCGGCCGCTAGCCGCCCCAACTCGGCATCGGCCTGCTGTATCCCCGCTACTAACGCCGCCAATTGCGCTTCATCCGGATTGCCGCGTCGCGCCAGCTCGTTATCGGCCGCCAGATAAGCCAACGTCTTGACTTTGGCCCACCCCGCCGGGATTATATCGGCGCGCAACTCCGCCCACCCCCCCGCGCGCGCCGCCGCCACTACGCCGTGCCCGGCTACGATCAAATAGCTACCGGCCGCGCTTCCTGAGCCAGGCGCCGAGCCAGGGTCTTCTTGTACCACAATCGAACGCACCTGACCGAACTCTTGCAGCGACTTACATAAGTCCGCAACCTGCTCGGCATCGTGCCGATTGTAATTCTGTGGATGGGGCGCCAGCCCTGCCACCCTCACTATACGATTTACGACCCCGCTCACCGTCGGCATTATTTTTACCTCAGCTTGACTTCAATCTGACTCCCACTGCGTTTCTGGCGGCTTCAACGCAGTGGATCAACGCGCTGATTATGCGAAGTCGTGCTAACGTCACATACGCTCATCACCCTAGCGGATCATTCAGACGGATGTCCAACCGCGCGTCGCCCGCCGCGCCAACGGCGCCAACCCGATCCCCACCAACGTCGCTACCGAGGCCGCCAGCGCTCCGCCAGCGCTACTATCTCGACTACCGTCAAATCTCGCCATCCTACCGCCCGCCTTTTTCGGTCAAGGCCGACCCGATCACGACGCACCGCGCGACACGCAGTGAGCGCCCCCAACCGTCTTGTCTCCGCGGCAGGCTGGCCTGCGCTCGTACCAGCCATCGGGAGAAAGGAGGGCCCCCGTGGCGCTACTCGGCTGGCTGTCCCGCAGCATAAACGCTGAGGAGTCGGGCCCCGCCAGCGCGCCACCCGCCGCGCGCCGCGTGTCCACCTCCTAGAGTATAGCACATTCTGTCAAGATGCACGATCAATATGATCCGCGTCATACTTGGCGGCGCATTTTGCTGTACCAGGAATAGCAAAAAGGCGGCCTCATTTACCAGGCGCTCCTTGACATAACATCAGCTATTTTCAATCACCCTACTTTTGGCGCCCCCCACCACGCCCGGCGCTAGATTTCAGGCTACAGCTCCGGCGTCTGCGCATCGGCCACGCCAACCATGTAGGCCACGCGCAACACGCGAATCAGACGAGCTGGCAGATCATAGGCGCGCAGGAAACCCTGAAAGTCGGCCTCGTGATCAGTGGATGGCTCTGCTGACCCAGCGCGTTCCGCAGCAGCCTGCTCGTAGGCAGCCCGTTCATAAGCCGTCCGCAACTCCTGCTGGGCCTCCCGCGCAATCGTCCACTCATTAAACAGCTTGTACAGTTTCTTGGCTTTCATGCGTCCCTCCATGCCCTAAGTATATCACAGCGCGTCAGGTTAGCGCTGTGCGCCAACAACTATATGCCGCATACCCCCCCAGTAGGGGGTACTTGACAAGGTATGATATAATAAAGATGTTAACCCCACAGACAAACAAAAGCAACAGTAACCTCGTGCATGAACATACAGTTATTTTCTAGTAACTGCGCCATAAGCCGCCATATACCTGGTTCCCCAGACTCTATTAAATAATTACTTGACATAATGAAGAATAACCAGGCCCCAACATGTGGCGGGGATGACGTGGAGTTCCCACGGCATTTACTCCTCCCACCCCTTCCCTTTCGCATATCCACATGCAGCAACGGTTATTGCCATATGCGGATATGCGCATATATGCATAAAGACGCGTATACAGCCCATGCGCGTTACTACTCGACATAACAAGCATAGTATGAACGTGCTTAGTAGTGTATGCGGCTGTACATGGGCGTTATGCCAAGAAAGAGTTGACGTTATATCTTGCGCCCCTATGAGCATATCGGCACGTTCTGTTGTGGGCAGTGGGTGCGCAGCCAGGTCATCACGCATGGCGCGCTGTAAGCCAGCGTGCAGGCTGTCGCTGGCGCTGGGACTTGACGTAACGGCACGTAATGTCTCCGACGTGCCACCGCCATGGTCCTTGACGACTTCGATCATGGTCACGGGCTGGACGTTGCCGTCTCGATCAGTGAGTGTGACCGGGTTGGGCACCTTGCCATGGGCAATCTCGACAACATGCACCTGCAGGCGTGGATCATCGCTGGCTACCCAGCACCGGAGCAGCACGCCCAGATTCGTGAGCGCTGCGCCATTCGGGCCGACGATCGCGGCGCCTTTTTTGTCACGTGCCGGCTCGGCTAGAATGGCCTGTGCAAGATCGCGCAGCAAGCCTTTGGCTTGCTGCGCGCCTTTGCGATTGATTCGTTCATCACCAGGCTGAAACGGGCGCAGGTTCGCCAGGGATCGTTGTCGGCTCTCTGGAGTGCTTTGAGTCGCCATGTGTCCACATTCCTCATACATTATGTCAAGCATTCAAATGCTTTGTTTCCGACCTCATCATAGCACATTTCGTCAAGTCCTCAGCATACTCCCGAGGGGTATCTCTAAAATCCTCTAAAGCGGCGCAAACTCGTCTAAAACTCGTCCTAAAACCTATTGACAAACTACGGTATCTGTGCTATAGTATGCATAGTTGATCAAGCAGCACATTGACAACCGCAGCACATCCCAAGCATCGCCTGGCGCAAGCCCGACAGGACATCCGGTAGCTCGACAGGGACCTCAGAGACCTCGACCGAGCAACACTTCCCGGAGCCTCACAGACGGCCGTCGCAACACTCAAATGAGCGGGTAGATGGATGTGAATATGAGATCAGCAGAGTTAAGGGTATGACTCGTTGACCCAAATCAACCAGCGGCCCGGCGCGCTCCGGGATTATAGGATAAGAGGGAGCCATGTACACGATTGCCTTACTAGGCCAGACGTTAGCCGTCTTGGCCAAACGCCATGCCACACTGCGTTTCTGCATCAACACCTGGCCGACCTACGCGATAGCGCAGGCGGCCTGCGCGACCCTGATCGCGCAATATAGCGCGGGCGCGGCGCGTTGGGGTTATGCGGCGCAGCCCGCCGCGGCATTTGTGATTACGAAAATCGGCGGCTGAATCCGCCGCGGCGATTGAGTTATTTTGCCGCGAGCCTTGCCAGCAGGTGGTGAAACCGGCGTATGTGCTGGCCTGTGGCCGATGATCGGGGTTCGATTCCTCGTCGGCGCACATGTGGACGAGCGGCCCGGCGCACGCCTTCGTCCGCCTGGTCGATCTACAAGTCTGGATCCGCAGCGAAAAACGCGCCCTCGGTATCTTCAACGAAACCCAAAGCGCACGCGGCAAAGCGCAGGCAGCACGCCTGCACCAAAGATAGGAGCATAAGATGAAAAAGTATAATCGCGCCAACGACACCGCCCCGACATTTTCCAAAGAAGAAGCAGAAGAAGAAGAGCGCATCGCCCTCGAAATCCTGGCCGACCAGGAGCCGTACAAGACAGAGACGCTCGAGGAAATCGTCCGGAAGTGCCACATCAGGATTTTCCACGTCTCGTAATCAAGCGACCTGGGCAAGTCGCAAAACGGCCCGATCTCAAGGACACAACCATGAACCAGCTCGCGGTAGTAGCGGCCCGGCGCAATCCGGCACACAGCCGTCGCTCGCGGGGCCGGGTAAGCGCCAGACGGCGCAGGCGGACGGCAAATCATAACAAGGAGACGATACAATGGACACGCAATATCACGGTCGTCATAATCTGGCCCACGGCAGTATCCAGCCTTGCGGCTGGCTGTCAGGAAACTTTGAGATCGCGAACGGCTATGCCGCGGCGATTTCGGCCGACGCCAACGAAGCCGAATTCGGCTTTGGACTGGCATTCCCGTCAGTCGAAGCCGCACAAGAGGAAATCGAGCGCTGGGATGCGGCCACTGTACGTGGCATGCGCCACAAGTAGCAGACCCCGCGCCGGGCGGGTAATCCCGGCCCGGGATTATGATTTTGTCGGATCCGCGTGACCGTCCGGGTGCGGCACGCCGAACCGCGGGAACGTAGAGTGGAACAACCAAAATTACGTCGGGCGCCTGACCGATGACGCCCTCGACGCCGAACAGGAATTTTCGTAGGCGCTCACCGACCTCCCCCACTCAGAGTGATGGATTGGACCTGTGAGGAATAGTTCGGACAGTGCCTGTCCGAAATCCGGGATCAGCCAACCGCCCAGGCCGGCCGCCGAGCCGGCCGCCACCGACAGCCAGCCCGCGAGCTGATACACACACATCCGCCGCGGTGGACGTGCTCCACCGCGGCCAGAGGAGCACACCATGCCAAAGTATACCTACCACCGCACCGAGCCCAACCTGTGGACAGTCGGCCTCGGGAAATTCGGCACCGCGTCCTGGGAACCGATGGAGGACTGGGATAGCCGCGACGATGCCGCGGCCGACGCAGCCGCCAGGAACGGAGATGACGGCGTATTCCGCGCCGCGCAACGCGAGATCGAGGATCTCTCGATGAAATTGGACACCATCCGCGATCTAGCAATTGACGCCCTCGGCGACTATGCCAGCGTCCAGCCGCCCTACCTGCCCGCCGACCTGATAACCTACTACACCATCGCCCAACTGGCAGATACGAACGACAACGACGACGCAGCGTGATCTAACCCCGCCCATCGGCGCGAGCCGCCAAACTCGCGCCGATGGGATTGCAATTTGTTGCAGAATTCGAATACCATCCGTGCTATAATACAACCGCCGGCAACGACCGGCAACAACCATCAACAGACAACGGAGGATACCATGTCGAAGGGTAATATCAACTATCAACTGCCAGGCCAAATCATGAACCCGACGTCTTCTGTGTGCGTGAACCCCAAGTGCGACATGGGGCGACCGCACTACAAAGACATCGGCAAGCCAAGCAAAGAAATCTGCCGCTTCTGCGGCAAGCAAACGCTTGTCGAGATTCGGGGCGAGCCCCGCGACTGACCACCCCCGCCGCGCGGTCACGCACCGCGCGGCGATCCACTCAGGAGACCGCCACCATGAACAAGCATTTCCCAGTCACCTACACCGCCACGCGTAACCAGCTCCTAACCGAGATCGCCTCACTCCGCGGCGAGAACTCCGCATTGACCGCGGAAATCGCCGAACTCCGCGCGACTATCATCGAGGCCGACAGCGCGTTCAACCTCGACGGCCACGTGAGCGCCTGGGAGGAAACGGCCGGCCTGGTGCGCATGTGCCACGAGGGCCGGCACGCCATGGATGAATGCGCACGCCACAGGATCGCCGCAAACAAGGCGGCGTAACCCACGCCGCGCCGCGTTCGGCGGGCGAACGCGGCGCACACCCCACCCACGCGCGGCGCAAAATGCCGCGCGTGGGTACTGGGGCAGGCACGCTGCGAGCGCGTTGCGGCGCGTTCGGGCGGCGAACACACCGAAAAAGACGCGGATAGTTCGCACTTTGAAACTCGCAGGCCAATTTCCCGGCAACTACTTGACAAATGTATAGCACTGTGCTATACTGAAATCGATCGCGAGGCGAACCGGCGGCCCCGAATCCCGCCTGAGGGATGGGCCAGACGGCCCAAATCCAACAAGGAAATCGGACATGAAAACCCGAACATTTACCGCAGACGAGATGAAGCAGGCCGCCCGGGACGCGCTGGAGTCCTGGGACTTCGACAACTATGAGAATGGGCAGGGAATTTTGCGCCAAGCAGCCCTGAAGCACTTGAGCGAGGTGGCAATGGCGCAGGAAATCGAAATCGGACCGGGCCATTTCGCGGACGTGTACGATTTTCTCTCGGAATACGCGGAGGCGACCACCGCCGACATGAGCTTGGCCTACGCCAAGCGCATCATGGCACAGTAATCTCCAGCGCCCTGCTGGCCGGGCCAAAGACCAGCTTCCGCCCTCCTGAAAGTGGCACTGTGCAATTCAGCAAGGAGAGCCTCGGGCGGAGCGCGGCAACGACTCCGAGCGTCCAACGCCAGCCGAAACTTCGGCGGTAGGCTGGCGTGGCGTCTGCGTAGCACAAGAGCCGGATCCCCAGCCGCGCTTTGCGGGGATCCGGCCAAAAGGAAGCCAATATGCCGAAAAACGTTGTCCCCTTTCGAATCCCAACTGAAACCGAGCGCCAGCTCGTCCAGCTCATGGCCTACGAAGGCCAGAGTAACAAGAGCGCGCTCCTCGTCGCCGCCATCGAAGAGCGCTGGACCCGCCAGCACGCGATGATCCACTTCGACGGCCAGGCGCATCCCGATCAACGCTGCCCCTGGTGCGGGATCGCCTTCGCCAGCGAAGCGTATTCGCTGGCCGACCTTCCGGCGGCCGCCGATGACTGACGACGCCCTGACCCGGGCTCTCCACCGCGCCGGCGCGCGGTGGGCCCACAGCAGCCGCAAATACCACCAGGCCGGGGCGCTCACCCCGGCCTATCACGTCCTGGATGCCGCCGACACGCCGCGTGCCTTCCCGAGCGCGACCGCGCTGCGGGCATGGATCAAAGCGGAACGCCAGCGCCACGGCGCCTGGGATTCGCAAAAGTCCATCTGGGGCCGGATCGGCTGGGAGATCATGCAGGGGCTCCGGCCAAACCCGGATAAGGAATCCTGACATGCCGAGACGCTATCTGGATCGTGCCGAAGAGGCGATGATCGCGGAGCTCTACCGGTCAGGCGCCGCCGGCCCCGAGATCGCCCACCTCCTGGGGCTCAGCCGCAACACGCTGCAAAGCGTCCTCGAGCGCATCCTGCCCACACGACGGCCGCGCGACCTGGCCCGCGCGTCACGCGCGTACCACGGCGCGAATGAAGCCGCGCTGCGGAACCAGAACGGCGACCCGGCGCCGTACAAAGACCCAACCTGGCTGCGCGCGCAGTACGACGCCGGGCGCACAATCCAGGAGATCGCGGACGAATGCGCCGTGGCGTACAGCGTCATCCACTACTGGATGACGCGCCACGGCCTAAAGCGCCGTAGCACACACGGACAGTAACACCGTGACGCCGCGAGCCAACGGCGCGCCGAAACATGATCGGGGAGAATGCTACCCAGGCAATGGGGTTGCCCGAACCTAAAGCAACAGGGGGGGAAACATGAACAACGATCTACGCGACGCCTTACGCATTTATCACCGATCGGACGGTTGGCATATCTGGGACCCAACCATCCAGCGCGACGTGTCCAACGCGTCAGGACCTATGACCTTCGCCTGTAGCTGGCAAGCCATCGCGCTTTGCTACAACTGGCATTTTACCTTTGCCGAACCAACCGCTTAACGACAAATCCCGCCGCGATCTCATAACTCGCGGCGGGCCGCCCAACAGACCGCCATCAGGAGGATGCCAATGGCAACTGGAATCGTAACACAAAACGAATGGCAGCGCCAATCAGCCGAGGCACGCGCCGCCGCCGCAGAGGCCCAGAAACGCGCCGAATCCGCCACCCGCGCCGCCCGCCGCGCCACCTGGTGGGCGCCCACTGGGCGCGCAATCGTCTCAAATTCCGCGCCCAACCCAACGAGCGGGCCGCTTACCATCTCAGCGATCGCACCGACCAGGCGCACGCCTTCGTCCGCCTGGTCGATCTACAAGTCTGGATCCGCAGCGAAAAACGCGCCCTCGGTATCTTCAACGAAACCCAAAGCGCACGCGGCAAAGCGCAGGCAGCACGCCTGCACCAAAGATAGGAGCATAAGATGAAAAAGTATAATCGCGCCAACGACACCGCCCCGACATTTTCCAAAGAAGAAGCAGAAGAAGAAGAGCGCATCGCCCTCGAAATCCTGGCCGACCAGGAGCCGTACAAGACAGAGACGCTCGAGGAAATCGTCCGGAAGTGCCACATCAGGATTTTCCACGTCTCGTAATCAAGCGACCTGGGCAAGTCGCAAAACGGCCCGATCCAGCTCTGAGGAGGCTTGAACCATGCCAGATGAATTGTTGACCATCAAGGAGGCCGCCGTCCGGCGCGGTGTGCGGCCTGGGACAGTGAATACGTGGATTCATCATGCCGAAAATCCGCTGGCGGCCCTGCGCCGCGGCTACCAGTGGATGATTGACCCGGCCGACCTGGCCGCGTATCAGCCATGGCCGCCCGGCAAGCCATGCGGCCGTCGCGCATGATGTACAGCGGCCCGGCGCAACCCGGGAGCAAGAAACGAGGAGATCATCATGAAGAATCTTGAGGACGCATGGGCAGAGGTCACGGGCCTCAACATCGAGCAGATGCTGGAGGCCTGCAATCTGAAGCGCGGCCGCGATACGAGCCGCAACACGTACCTATACGTGGCCATGGATGGCCGCCTGACGAGCACGGAAAAGGCGGACCGCCACAGCGCCCCGGCCGACGAATACGCGGCGATCGGGTACGTGGCCAGTTTCGCGCGGGCGTAAAACGCCCTCCCACACCACGCCGCTGGTCGGGCCTCTCAAAAGGCCAGCACAGAGGAGGTAGTCATGGCCTGGTTCTCGCTTACGGATCGGCGCGTCGGCGTCGCCGATCAGCTCGTACATCAGCATGAGGCCGATCTCGTCTTTGGCGTCGAGTATGCCGAGCAGCCGGGCATCATCGAATGTCCGCGCTGCTCGGCAAAGACGCCCCGGTGGCCGCCAGAACGACCACCGGAATGCGCGCCAAAACAGGCGCGCCAGTAAGTTATGCAGGCGCCGGTGTTCCGACGGCGCCTGCACAGCGGGCAGGAAGGTAGGACAACAGGGAGGATTCCATCAATGAATGCAGTACATTTCAATGCGGTCAAGTCGGCAATCCAGTCACTGATCGATTCGACGTTCGTCCGGGTCGAATCATCGAACCTGTGCGCGACCATCACGGGTCGCGCCTCGCCGTATATAAGCCATCGCGCCGTCGAGTTCGCCAATGGCGGGCATGACTTCGAGTACATGGTAATGATCTCGAATTACGTCCACATAATCTGCGTTGGGCATTCCTATCCCGAGCCTGATCTTGCGGCGTACAGCGAAAAGTACGAATGCGATGTCGTCACCGACTACATTCCTACCGTGCTGTTGGAGGAGCTGACGCGATCGTTGCGCCAGGCTTACGGCCTGGAAATTATCAATCGTCAGAGCGCTCTGACGCGGGTAACCTGGTTGGTGCGCCGCATTCAGGGGTTTGATGAAGACGGCCGGCCGATTTTCATCGAGAAAACTTCGCTGGCCACGGCGGACGCGGCCGAGTCGGCCGCTGATGAGTATCTCGGGTCGGCTGGATGACCGCCACAAAAAACGCCGGTCTCCCGCGCGGATAGCCCCCCCATGCGCCGGTAAAAGGAGCAAGGAGCGTAAACTATAAGACAAGTCTAAAGGCCCCGACGACGCGTCGCGTTGACGCGTCGTCGGGGCCTTTTTGCATTTAAGCCTCTATCATTGGGCGAACGTCATCGGCTATCATAGCCTGCGCAGCGCGCAGCCGGCCGCCAATCTCACCAGGCGCAATGTGCAGCGCCGTCGCCATAGCCGCCAGCGCCACGGCCACGCCCCGCCGATAGGCGGCATCATGGGGCGAATTGCCAGTCGTCGCCGCGACTGACAACGAGACGGCCGCCAAAATTGCCGCAATGTCTTCACGAGGAAAAACGCCGCTCTCCATGTCACCCCTCGATCAGGCGCGCCAGGAAGCGTATAGATACACGCGTACCTGCGCTAGGCGTGCCGCCGATGTCCCCCATTCGCCACACGCGAATACGTAAGTTGTGCGTAGCGCCGCCTCCAAATCGACCGCGCGCCGAGCCAGCCGGTGCGCCTCGGCATGGCGCGCCTGTAACGCCAGACCACCCGCACGCGCCGTTGCAATGTCCCCTATTTGAAATTTTGCTATAGCCCCCCCACTTCTCCGCGCTGTTGCCTGTCTGCGCGAACCGTTCCATGAACGGAACAAACAATACGCACAGTACGGTCCGCACGGTACTCGACATAACTAAGGCGACAGCGGGATTACCCGCAACGCGCCCGCTTCATCGCCCTGCACCGCGCCCCGCACACCCGGTCCCCGCCCCACCAACAAGCCATGGCGCTCCAGCAGCTCCAGGAACGGCACGACATCCCGATCATAATCCGCCAGCACTTCACCCGATGGCAACGTCATGCCCCGGAGCGTGCCGCGGCCGCTCCAATGGCGCACGCTATAAACATGGTGGATTAGATGTCGTAAATCGCCACTGGTATAAGACTTTTCGGCGCCCGCCAGCGCATAACGCGTTGGCATTGGTGGCGCGAATGTCGGCAGAAAGCGCGTTGGCTCCGGCATCGCCGCCTCAGGTCGGCCCACAATGGCGTCCCCCGTTATGTCACGTTGGGCCAGACTCTCGATGAGCCACAAGCCCTCGCGCGCCAGTAGAAAGCCGAACAACAAAAATATCACGAGCGGCCCGATCAGCAGGCCCCCGATGGCATATTGCACAGCCGCATCCAGATCGCCGTCCAGGCGTGCCAGTCGCCCGAAAAACGCCAGGAAACAGGCCGCCAGACTCACGAGAACGGCCGCACTGAGCAGCGCCGCAAACGGGGCGCGCGCCGCAGGGACAGTAGTCATACTTGTTGCGCCTCCAACGTATCGAGCCAGGACTTCACGTTCATTTCAGCCGCCCCGGCCAGGAGCGCCGCAAACAACAGATGCACCAGGTCGGGGTAAGTGTGGCCGCCGTCGAGCCGCCGCTGTAGTTCGGCAGCCAGGCGTTGCCGGTTGGACTCGGTGAGTTGACTCATTGCATCAGTGGTCGCGGCGCACGCCAGAATCATCTGTGCCATCAGGATAGGTATTCCGGCGCGTCAGCAGCTTGTACGTGCCGAACGCGAATAACCAAAACAGGATCACCGTCAGGCTATCTATGGTCATCATACCACTCCTGATTACGATTGCTGCCCGCCATCGCCGCCGAAATCACCGCCACCGCGCCGGCGAGCAGCAGCGCGATAAACGCGCCGGCCAGCGCCAACGAGGAGCCGTCATAGACGACATTTTCCACGCGGGCGCTGCAAAACCAGCCAGTACAGGACGCCATGCCGGACTGGGTATAGCCAGTTGTGGTGGTCGTCGGACTGCACGCCGCCAGCACCAACACACAGAGCGCCAAAATGAGGATGGTCTTCATGGCTGCACCATCCGCACTAACCGCGCCGCGTTGGCTTCAAGCACCTTGACGCGTTCCCATTCCGCCTCGATCAAACGGGTAACGAGTTCGCCCAGCGCCTCGTCGGAACTCGCCGCGAGAATGCGCAGCTTGCGCCACGCGCCATATTTGAGCCGGATCATTTTATCAAACTCTTGCATATTATTCTCCTTTGCGACTTAGTATACACGTCTACGTCAGCCTGTCAAATCCGCTATGCGTCAATATGACGCACATCATGTACAGCCCGCGCGGCCTGTGCTATGCTGTAATCGTCACGGCGGACGGGGCAACTACTCTGCGTGAACTTGAACCTACAATCAAGCCGACCCCGCCCGACCGGGGCCATCAGAGAGAGGAGCGTGTGCCATGACACCGGAGCAGCTTATCGAAAAAGCCGAAGCCAACATTTTATTTGCCGAGCGCACCGAACAGCCGGACGCGCTCCGACGGCTTACCGAGGGGCCAGACGCGCTCCAACGGTTTACGGCAAAAGCGGCCGCCTATGCCGCCATCGCCCAGGCGCACTACCTGGGTCGCATTGTTGACGCGCTGGAGCGGCTGACCGACGACATCGGTAAGATGAATCCATGACCGCCGCCCGACTGGTCGTCTGTCTCGCCTGCATCATCGCGGGCGAGGCGGGTAACTGTGACGTGCGCACGCAAATCGCAACCGCACACGTAGCCGCCAACCGTAACGCGGCGGGCATCCTGGGCGGCTGGTACGGGTACGCCGCGCCGACCGAGACCAGCCGCTACATCGCCCAGTGGTACAGGCTGGCAGACGACCCGACTCACGGCGCGCTCATGCTGGTGAGTGACGATGATCTCCCGCTGGTCGAGCCATTCACGCGGCATATGCGGGAGACCTGGACAGGCAGCCAATGCGATAACGAGCAACGGCTGCACGCATTCGCAAGGCAGGGGACACCATGACCCATTTCACCGATCCGCTTTTTTCGCATACTACAGTATGCCTCGGCAAGGGCCATACGACGCGACGGCCAGACCAGGTGACGTGTCTAGCCTGTCGCAAAGACCCGACATTCTGGCGCGCCTGGCGCGTGACCACTAGCGAACGCTGGCCGTCATTGCCTGGCGATTTGCCGCGCAATGATCCGCCACATTGCGGGGTGACACCATGAACGACCAACCCGCATTGTTCCCCGGCCTGGAGGCCAGCACGCCGCTGCCGTTCGGCCTGAACGCAATGCACAAGGCGCACGGCAGCAAGCCCGGCTACATCTGCGGTGACTGCCGTTACTGTGGCGCGGATCCGGTCGCGTCCCGAAACCGCCGCTGGTACAAGTGCAGCAAGGCACGCGTGTCTGCCAGTGCCGCGACCGACTGGCGTAAGAAATGGCCCGCGTGTGGGCTGTATCGTGCGGAACCGCTATGACCCTCGGCCATGTCGTCATCGTCATCCTGGCGTTGGCCATCTGCATCGCGATCCTATTGTGGGAGGAGCTATGACCCTGATCTTGGCATTTCTGGCTTTCGTCGGCCTGGTGTTGCTGCTGACCAATGCCGCCGCAAAGTGGCTTGGCGAACAGTATGAACGGTGGACAGCCGAATGACCCGCCCGACCCGCCCTGTGCCGCCACCCGACCGCCTGCGCCAGCATGACCGGTTGCGCCAGCCGCCCGCCGCCCCACGCGCCTATATCCGGGCGTCCTGACGCACTTACGGCCCTTATGAGATCAAGGCGGCCGGTGAGAAATTGACCCCCGCAGAGGCCGCCTGGTGGTTCGCTTGGCGGGGAAGCGGCAAGCTCATCTATTGCGCCGAGGAGATGTGCTCACCGATATAGGAGTGCCATAGCCGCCCAATCCAATCCCACAACCAAGCGGCCGTTCGTAGCGGCCCCATTGAAAATCAGTTCGTCGCGCCGCCAGCACGCAACGGCCCGGACAGCCGAGCGGCGTCGCGCCAAACCAGCCACATAAGGAGGCGACCATGACCCTACCCACTCACATTGCCGACGAACTTTCGCAAGCCATCTACCAAACTTTCAGCCGCTCCACTCGGGACATCGCCGCAGTGGATATAGCGGCGCGCGCCGTATTCACAAGACGCTGGGCGGCGTATCTGGCGGAAACGACCGAGCTCGATGCAGTCATCGATCGGCTGCACACTGAGAACGCCAGTCTGCGCGCCGAGAACGCCGTGTTGCTCGCCACAGTACACCGGCTGCACGTTGAGGTCGAAAAGGAGCACGCCTGGCGCAACGCCGTCGCGACGCAGATCGCCGAATTGTTGGCGCAAAATATCCGCATGGCCCCGAACGTCGTGGACGCCGCCGCGTCGCCCGCCACCAGCGCCGACGAGCTTACCGACATCGCCATATCCTACCGGGACACCGACGCCGCACTGTGCCGCGTGGCCGCCAGCAACCTGCCCTACTGAAAGGAGCGTCCCATGCCCGACATCCTGACCCTGGCCGCAGTCGCGCTGCTGGCCCTCCTGCTTGGCCTTCAGTGGCGCGCCATCGGCTGGCTGGCTGATGCGTTTGACGAGGCGGAGACATGGCGCAACGCATAGACCTGCGGCGCCAACTCGATCAGCCGCCAGCGCCGCCCGCTGACCCCGACGCCTATAGGCAAATCGTCTGGCCCGGCTATCGGGCGACCATGCGCGTCCATGTGGCTTGGCCGTTAACGCGCCACGTCTGGCGCACGCTGTGCGGCCAATTGCTAACCGGCGTATTACCCGCCACTGACGAGCCCGTCTGCACCGTCTGCACGCGGAGATTCGCTAAGATTGTCGGCCAATATGACGCAGATCATAGACAGAGCTCGCCCCCAGGTGTATGATAAAGATGGATTTTTGAGAGGAGGCATAGCCATGACCGCCAACGAACAGCACGCCAGACTGAATGACAAGCTTGCCGAAGATGATGACGCCAAAAAGCACCCCAAGCGCGCCGCCTGGGAACGTGCACAAGCCGCCTACTGGCGCAAGCAGGACAACACGCGCCGTAAGGCCAAAAGGACGTGGTAAGATGTGGAATCCCCTCGAACCAGGAGACCTATTCGATGTGCTGTACCCGGAGCCACTCACGGCCCCGGCAACCGATGCATCTATACCCTTCTAAGGAGTGACCACCATGTCAGACCAAACCGCAATCGTCTCGATGAACCTGCAAGATACCCTGAGTTTGAGTAAGGTGCTTACCGAATCAAGGTTCTTCCAGGATACTACCCAAGTCGCCCAAGCCGCCGTCAAGGTGCTGGCCGGACAAGAAATGGGCATCGGCCCCGTTGCCGCCATGACCGGCATCAACATCATTCAGGGCCGCGTCTCTCTGAGCGCGAATCTGATGGCATCTCTCGTAAAACGCAGCGGACGCTACGACTACCGCGTCAAACGCCTGGACACCGCGAACTGCGTAATCGAGTTCTACCAGCATGGGAAATCCATCGGCGTGTCAGAGTTCGCCGCCGACGACGCCCGCAAAGCCGGCACAAAGAATATGGATCGCTACCCGCGCAACATGCTCTTTGCCCGCGCCATGTCCAACGGTGTGCGCTGGTATTGCCCGGACATTACCGGTGGCCCCGCCTATACCCCGGAAGAATTGGGCATGAACGTGAACGAGGACGGCGATGTGGTAGAGGGGACTGCCAGCATCATCCAGCCTGATGCCGCGCCGCAATCGTCCCCGCCCGCGGAGAAGCCCGACTCGACTCCGGAGTCGCCATCTGTCACGTCCGCTGACCAATCCGGGTGGGACGCCCTCGAAGGCGACTTGCAACGACGCGCCGCCGCCATTCGGGCACGCATCCTGGAACACGCCGCCGACGCCATCTGGAAGATCGAGCCGGATAGCGAGGAGCGCGCCAAAGCCATCAATCGTGGCTTTGGCATCGCCTTCCCAATCAAAGAGGAGCGGCACGCCATCCGAGAGTACCTGCTATCACACGACAGCGCGGGATATACGAAGGGCGAAGTTGCCGTCATGCTGGGCTGGCTGGACATCGCGAAGGACGCCGAGGGTCACTTCGTGCCGAGCGCCGCCTGCCTCGGCGACGCCAAGACGATTCTGGCCGCGCTGGCCGCCACTACCGACGTGCCCGCAACGCCGACCGCCTGAGCCGGAGGACGCCGCCGGATGAACACCAGTTGACGCTGGCACGCCTGGCGCTTGATGAGATTTATGACCTCCTCATGCGCCTGACGGAATTGGAGAAGTGATGATGGACGCAGAAACCCGCTCGATCCTCAAACAACGCGCAATGGCCTATGACCCTTGCGACGGCGACTTATACCGCATTCAGCAGACGGTATGGCCGACCTACTACACCGACCGCGACGAAGTGACCGTGCAAGACATGATCGAGGTCAGCGCAGAATGAGAACCACCGGCAAGCCTGACGCCAACGCCGCTGACCTGGTGGAACTCTGGCGCGCGGCGGGCGGCAAGTGGGACTATATGCCGCCCGCGACGGGCTTTGACGGATTGGCCGCGTTCCAAGGCAAGCTGCATGTGGTGGAGATCAAGGACGGTAGCTTGTCACCATCGCAGCGCGCGTTGACACAAAACGAGCGAATGCAACAGGATGGCTTCCTGGCCCATGGCGTGCCATATACCATATGGGAGTGCGAGGCTGATGTTTTGCGGATGATAACTAAGGAGCCGGAGCCGTCCAGTAGAGACAACCGAATCCCCGCGGCATTCGTACCGCGGGCCGTTGGAACTGTGGAGACAGAGGACACGCCAGATGTGCCTGGACAGCCGCTCGGCGTGAAGTTTTCGTGAGGGAGGATACCGTGAGCCAGCCCATGTCGCTACGCACGGCCCGCCGGGCGGCCCTGAAACAGGCTGAAGATCCCAACTATGAGTATAGCAGCGTCTACATTTACCGCGTCGCGTCCCGCCAATTCATCTGTAAGCCGGGTTCGCTGATCGAAATGCCCGGCATGAGGTTGCGCATGATTATCAATACCGAGTGGGCCCGCCAGGGCTGGTATCGTCAGTATTATCCTGATTGGTATGCTGAGGAGAATCCGTCGTGATACACAACATCTGTGCCACACCCGCCAAAAACGCGACTCTGCACGCCGATAGCCAGCGCCACTACGGGACTGGCCAACTTCGCATTGCCATGAACGCACGCTATTTCCTGCGCTATCGTCTGCCAGAATTGCTGCGTCGTGCCTTACATTGCTGTCCGGATTGCGACTGGCCCTACTGGTGGCCGGGACGCAATCATCATGAGTGTATGCCTTTCTGAGGAGGAATCATGCCTGATATTGCATCCCATCTGACCGCCCTCATTGGCGGTATTCTGCTCGCGCGCTTCTGGGATCGGCATAGCTGGCGCGTCTGGCTATGGGCGCGCCTCAATTGGCCGACGCGTTGTACGCAGTGTCATGTCTGGCATAAATGCAATCACATGGAAAGCGTCAAGACCACGACTGGCCTGTGGGTAATCCTGTGTGAGTCGTGCTATGATCAGCATTATCGGCCATTTATGTCAGACAAGTGACATAGATCACTTGCGCGTCGAAAGGTAACATGTCGAACAGTAGAGGTGAAAACGGGAAGGGCGTGGCATTGTCTGCGCCCTTCCCGTAACAGCGTGGTTTGGCGGGAAGCGTAAAGTTGCTCCGATTGTCTGGCAACATTTCGGCGACGTGGATAATTTCGTCGAGCCGTTTGCGGGCAGCCTGGCGGTGCTGCTTGGCCGACCGGATTCGCACCTGGCGCGCGCCGAGACGGTGAACGACCTGGACAATTACCTCGTCAACTTCTGGCGCGCCCTGCAAGCGGCCCCGGCTGAGGTCGCACGGTGGACCGACTGGCCCGTTAATGAGTGCGACTTGACAGCCCGGCATCTGTGGCTGGTGAACGACGGCCACGCCCGCCTCGCCAACCTAAGCGCCGATCCCGACGCCTATGATGCCAAGATCGCCGGCTGGTGGTTGTGGGGCATCTGCTCCTGGATTGGTTCGGGCTGGTGTAGCGGTGACGGCCCCTGGCAGAACGTGGACGGTGTGTTGCAGAAGGTGAGCGACGCCGGGCGGGGAGTCAATCGCCAACTCCCGCACCTGGGGGGCTTTGGCCCGAACAAAATTTTCCGCCTCAAAGACGATGCCATCTACGTTTACATGAACGCCCTGGCCGCCCGCCTGCGCCGCGTGCGCGTGTGCTGTGGCGACTGGCAGCGCGTCGTCACACCGGGCGCACTGTCCTATGGCGCAATGGTGGGCATCTTCCTCGATCCACCCTACACCGCCGAGACCGGGCGTGATATGTCACTGTACAACCACGCGACTGAGGTAAGCGCCGCCGTGCGCGAGTGGGCGCTTGCCAACGGCGATAACCCGCGCTATCGCATTGCTCTGTGCGATTACGGAGAATTCGTAATGCCGTTATCCTGGAAACGCTACTCTTGGATCGCAGGGGGCGGATATGGATTACAAGACGATGGGCCAGGACGCAACAACCGACTACGGGAGACGATTTGGTTCAACCAACATTGCGAGAGCGTGCAGGAATCATTATTTGACGAGACTACAAGTCGAGAACTTCTCGGTATGCCAACCCGTGTCTGATCTCGAAAATCAAAGTTTGCCCAACGCCTAGCTGCTTCGCAACTTTTCTTAGTGAGATTTTGCCCGCGGTGATACGGACGTTTCAATCCACGCCCCCACGGAGGGGGCGACTTATACCACGGAACCTATACGGATACAAAAGAGAACACATCCGGCTGTGTGGACATGCCGCTGTGGAATTTGGCCGCCCTTGACTGAGCCGCCGCAGCCGGGGCTGTGATAGCACGCGGGGATTTGACAAACTGCGACAAAGGAGTATAATAAACAACATGGAAACCGAAACCCTCTACAAGCTACCGACCGCCGCCGCCATCCTGAGCGTGCACACGCGCACGCTCAAACGTTGGCATGAAAAGGGCCAAGCCCACCTCGTTGAATTGCCCGGCGGCCAATACCGCATGACCGGCACAGAGATCAAACGACTGATAGGCACACTGCCCCCGAAAGACGACAAGGAAGGCTAATATGCCAACCCGTTATTTGAAAGAATCTATCTGCACCAGCGAAAACCTAATCGCGCTGTCCGCTGAGGCGGAAAGATTCTTCTACCGGCTGATCGTCAACGTGGATGACTTCGGACGGCTTGACGCCCGGCCCCAGGTATTACGCGCCAAGTGCTTCACCATGATGGAAGATCGCATATCGTTCGCGGACGTGGATGCCTGGCTCGAAGAATTACGTAACGCGCAACTTCTCACGCGCTATGTCGTCAACAGCAAACCCTACCTGGTGCTAAACACCTTTACAGAGCACAACAAGCCCCGCGCCGACAAAAGCAAATGTCCAAATCCACCCGCCGATACCGACACAGGTACACCCTTGCCAGAAATTGCAGGCAACTGCAAGCAAATGCAGACAGATGCAAGCAAGTGTTTACCGATTCCATCGTATTCGTATTCGAATTCGAGATCGAATACGAAGCCGGCCGCCCTACCGCGTAACGAAGACGTAACGCCGTTACAGGTCACGCCCGCCGCCGCACCCATCGTGACCACCTTTACGCCGCCGCCCAGCATCCCATCCTTTCAGCACAGCACCAGCAATGGCTACAAGGCCGCCGCCGAAATGCAAGCCCGCAATGGCAAGCTCGGCCCGGAGTTGCGCGTGCCGATCGCCAACATGCTCTTGAAGATCGCGGGACTAAACCATCTAGCAGACGTTGAAGAAGATAACAAACTGCTTTGTGAGGCGCACGACATCGCTATTGAGGTATACGGCATCGGCTACAAAACCGAAGATGACTTGATAGCTGCCGAAGATGACTGGTATACACATGACTTCCGCGGTCAGAAGGGCGACCGCCCAACTCTGGCCCAATTCAGAAAATACGCCGCGACATACAAAGCCGGTAAGCGCGTCGCACCCGCGCCACACGCAACGGAGGTATGGGGATGAACGCACCACCCGCCAAGACCACCATTACACAGACCGCCAACAAGCGCCACGATCTCGAAACGCAATTCATCGGCTCACTGGCCGGCGCAATGGTGGATACCCTGCAAGACGCCGGCTGGCTCGATCCCGCCGTATTTCAGGACCCCCAACACGCCGAACTGTGGCGCCGGATGCAAGTAACCGGCCCGGACATCACGCGCTTTTGGGATATCTGCTCCGAGCTTGGGATACGCGATAGCGTCTACGCCGCCATGAGTCAAACGGTAAGTTGGCAGTTTGGCGGTCATATCGCCAACGAGCTAACCCGCATGGCCTGGTTGGATCGCGCTAACACCAGCATGGCCGCCCTGGTTAAGGCCACGGTAGACGGCGACCACCAGACCGCCGCGCTGCTCCTGGAACACTTGCGCGAATCGCAGCCCAAAGCCGGTCAGGCTATTAGGGTGCGCGACATGAGCGATGCCGGGGTGTCATTCCTGGAAATGATCGGTAGCGCCAGTCGCAATATCTTGACCGGCATCCCGCTACTCGATCAGGCCACGGCGGGCTTGGAACGCCAGAATCAGACGATCCTGGCGGCGCCACCCGCCACGGGTAAAAGTGCCCTGGCCTTCCAGATCGCGCGCAACATTGCAGCCAGCGGCAAAACCTGCCTGTTCTTCTCGCTGGAAATGAGTGAGGCTAACCTGTTCGCCCGTGCCGCATGTGGGGCCGCGGGTGTGACCTGGCTGGATGTGCGTCGCGGTATAATCACGCCGGCCCAGCACACCGCCGTCGAGCGCGTTACCGGGGAACTGATGTTCGCTCTCGGCCCCAAGCTGTTGATCCACGACCAGACGGGAACTGATCTGGCGCAAATCTGGCAGATGGTTGCACAGACCCGCCCGGACGTGTTCGTAGTGGATCACCTGCGCTTCGTAGCCGACCAGCACGGTGAGAACGAAAACAAACGCCTGGGCTTTATCTCGCAGCGGTTGCGGGAAGTCGCCAAGAAGTTCGGCTGTCACTGCCTGGCGCTATCGCAACTCAGCCGGTCACAGAAAGAGCGCTCCGACAAGCGGCCGATCCTGACCGACCTGCGCGACAGCGGTGAACTCGAGGAAAACGCCGATAACGTTTGGATGTTGCACGTGCCCGCCGATGGCACAAGCACTGTCATGGATCGCAATAAAGTACAAGCCGAGTTATGGATTCGCAAAGCCCGTGATGGTGTGCGTGACGCGTGCGTGAATCTCAAGTTTGATCGCCGGATGCAGTGGTTCGAGTAAGGAGCGGCCCATGCCTGACATCCTGATCCCCCATGCCAACGCCGAACGGCGTGCCGCCGCCCACTTGATTGATGACGGGGTGTACGTACTGTCATTGTGCAAGCTGCACACGCCGCACGCCAACGAAACACGCTTTCCCGATACGCGCGAGAATCGCATTCGCGTACAGCAGGCTTCGCGCCACATCTGCGGCCTGTGTCTGAACATCTTGCGCCGCCGCGCCAGGACCGCGCAGACGGTCAGCCGTGAAGATGAACGTAAGACGCCGCCGAAGCAGCCGACGCGCGGCCAGTTGGAAGCCGAGATGTGGCAACGCTTTACGGGGTTGCCGCTGTCAATTCAGAGCAAGGGGAAGGGGTGAGTCATGAAACCCAACGGGACACAGCAATTATTCGACGAGTATCTTGCGCAGTGGAATCATCAGGCTGATATCCTGGCGGCTGGTATGCGCGATATGGAAAATCACGGCTTCTATGCTGTTTGGATGCCACAATATTTGGATGAGTTGAAAGACACCTATGTGGCGCTGGCGATTCTGCTGCAGGCCGGGGCAAAAATCATGGTCCAAACATGACGAAGATCATACAACCGTAAGCGCGACTGTGCTACAGTAGGGTAACGACGAATCGAATAGTGTAATCGGCTGCCCCGTGCGTGTCAGTCTGTAAAAGCTGGAAGTACCAGAGCCAGCGCAAGACGGCGGAGCGGCCGCTACCAGCAGGCGCAGTATAGTTAGATTGCGGGACTCGCGATAAGAAGACGCGACGTCAATGACGGTCATGGCGGAATGCCCTGTTTGCGTCTGAATTGCCAGCGGCAGGAATGACCTCTCTAAGCCGGAACATCGAATCGGCCCCGCAGTCTAACTTGCGTTTGTGCGTGAACACTTTCAACGGGTTCCACCTGACGGCTGGCGCTCGCAGAATTAAGGAACCTGCGACCCGCCGCCAGACAAGCCATGGTCGAGATGAGCGGAGAGGGAGAAGAATAACGATGGGCGACAGAGAGAAGACCCTACGGGAACGCTTCCCTATCTATTGCAATGTCTGCAAACAGATGATTCTACCCACGCAGTACAACGACGAGGGCGTAGTCACCGCTGAAGCCGAACCGTGCCGAGTAATCGGTATGACTGTTACATACCCCGATGGCCCCGATAAAGGTGTAGCGCCGATGAACCTTTACGGACATCTCTACTGTCTTGGCATCCAACAGGTAGCGCGGGCACACTCGATAGTCCACACGATTTCCGCCTGCGACTATTGCGGCAAGGAACTTCATTCTGGCGATGCTTGTCCTGAATGCTTGGAGCGCATTCGCAAGGAAAGCCAGAAGCGTCCCACCGAAGAAGTAGATGCTGTAGCCGAACTGATGCGCAACTTGGCCCGGATGCGCCTTACTCCTGAAGTATTGGAACTAGCCCCCGCACCCGAAGTCATTCCGCCACATACTCCCGGCGCAACGGGCGGGACTGGCCCGCGTCAGAATCCGCCCGCGCTGGCTGGACAAGCCAGCGGGCTACTCGAATCCCCTGAGCGCCTGGGCGAATACGTACCGACCAATGAACTTGGCGTAGTCTTCATGTTTGGACGCGTGATCGGCGCATTGGGCTACAAGATGGCCTATATGGATGGGTATTATCCAGACTGCGTTTTGATATCGCCTGCTAAGTTGCTTGTGCGTGTTGAGTTTGAGTATCAGGCATCGAACTTCATTGTCCACAAGCACGATCCCGAACTATGTGACCTGGTAGTGTGTTAGAATAAGGATCGCGACCTACCAATTCACATCTTGGCTTTGGGACAGTATTTCGACATGATGACAGGGGCCTTCGATTTCGCGACCCTGCAAAGCGATGGCTTCTAGACAGGCATAGGGGGGTGTAGATTGAACAACAGCGTGCCGACTGGACTCGTAGACGTAAAAGCGCAAATGGTGGCGTTTTACGAAAACGCGCGTGAAAGCGGTAAGGGCAGTTGGCGCGTTGTGGGCAAGATCATTGGGATAAGCGGTTCGTATGCGCGCATGATCGCACTTGGCGAATCACCGCTTACGCCCACGATTGCAGCGCGGTGGCTTGGCACGGTTGACATTGAGGAATCAAAGCGCGTCACCGTCTGCCCTTCCTGTCTGGCGGCTGGCAAGCGCGAGGTTCACGCGGTCGGCGACTGCAAAGGTGCGCCTATCGCCGCGGTCGTCGTACTGGCCCCCGGCGAGGTCGTCGCGCCGGCCCCGGCCCCAAAGCCGCTCAAGCGCGTGCGCAAGCTTGGCGCGGTGATCCATGTGCCGCTTGAACTGCACGCGGAGATGGTAGCGGAGCGGCGGCCCGGTGAATCATTGGCCGATGTGATACGAAGGAACTGGAGACCAACTTGAACGGCTGGGGCGTCCATGATGAAGATCATGGAATGCCACGCGCCACCGTGGTAGAGTAAGGCAATATCAAGGAAAGGAGACCCATGAACACAAAGACATTAACGAAGGCTGACTTTACAAACGGCCAGTACAACCAACAGGCCGGCATACTAGAATATGTCGGCAATGTGACATTGATGGCTGATTTGGATTACGTGAGTTTCACGCGGATCGCGATAGTTGGTCGTCTGGTCACCCAGACTGGTACGGGCATCGAGGCCGGTGAGGGCATCAAGGCCGGTGATAGCATCAAAGCCGGTTGGGGCATCAAGGCCGGTGAGGGCATCGAGGCTGGTGGGAGCATCGAGGCCGGTTGGGGCATCGCGGCCGGTGGGAGCATCAAGGCCGGTTGGGGCATCGCGGCCGGTTGG
>ERZ1292632.72-Hain-H43-01um-R2-72-length-93689-cov-10_pt1 | contig 66077 bp, 115 predicted proteins | sample MGYA00564407_ERZ1292632 | MGnify/ENA primary metagenome ERZ1292632 (study PRJEB36523, sample SAMEA6512637) | groundwater metagenome | collected 2019-01-08 | study: AquaDiva: Metagenomics assemblies of 32 groundwater samples | reverse complement strand
ATCAGCTTGTTGCTCGAACGCTACGGCGAAGGTGCGTTGCCCAAGCCGCGCGTGATCTTCGAACAGCTCAACGCGAGCGATGTCGACGTCGGTGCGCCGATGGCGTCAACAGCTGCAGTGGTGGCGTCGATGGCAACGCCACCAACGATCGGCCAACGCGCCGATCATGCATACCTGAGCGCTGGCGACAATCCGCACGCAAGTGGCGATCGCGCGTATCGCGGCTGTTCGTTGTGTGGCCGATCGCGTGCCGAGCATCCATCGTAAGTTTCGTGAAATCACGAAATTGCGAGGCGCATCTCGTCGTCTGTCAGACCGATGCGGTAATTTCGTTCGCGTGGGACAGAAAGCGATCAGCGACGACGAAGGCTACGAGCCTTGTCGCGACGAGCGCTGTTCGATCGAAGAAATCCATCCAAGGCACAAAGACGACGAGTCGCTTGCGTGCCCGCGTTGTGACGGCGCGTTGATCAAGATGCCCGATCAGCGCGCGCGATGCTCGGCGTGTTCATGGCGCGGTTCGGTCAAGAAAGTAGCCCAGCTCTATGCGTGAAATATCGTTCGACCGAAAACCAGGAGTGCTGCCAGTCCATACGACGCTTGCGTATGGCGATACGCGCTCGGGCAAAACAACTTGGGCCGTCACGTGGCCGCGTCCGTTGTTCATCGCCGACGCGATCGAACATGGCTACGAATCTGTGATCAATTCTGATCGCAACACGTGGTTCGAGCCCGATGGCGAGCGGCCGATCGTCTTGGCGATCGAAAGCGTCGCCGACATCGCGGCGCTATTCGGGCCCGGTGGCCGTATCGATCAGGAGATCGCAAAGGGCCGCTGCCAAACGATCGTCTTCGATGCGCTTAGCTACTACTGCGAGCTGGCGCTGAATCACATCATCGGGCTGCAAGGCTCAAAGCCCGACAACCGCGCGGCGTACGGCGATCTCGGCAAGCATCTGCGCGCTGTCCGTACAATGGTCCACTTGAAAGGCACATCGGTCATCTGGAACTGCATCACGAAGCATCCAGAGTCCGATGACCCTCGTGGTCGGCCGTTGATCCCTGGCAAGCAAGGCGAAGCGTGGCCCGGCGCCGTCGATTTTGTTTTTCGTTCTCAGGTCAAGCGCGAGCAGCAATTGCTCGATGTCGTCGACGAGAACAACAAGCCGACTGGCCAGAAGTTCAAACAGATCACCGAGAGCTACTTCATGAACACGCGCCAGAACGGCGCGTATATCGCCGGCAATCGCCTCGGCATCGACGCTGACTTGCTGCCCGATCCGTTCATCGGCACGTACGCCGATCTGATGACGACGCTTGGCCATGACACGGCCGCGCTTCGCGAGATGCTCAAAAACTTCAAGCCGCGCGCGATCGTCGCGCCAGCGGCGAAACCAGTCGCGACGATTCCGGCGAAGACGCCGCCCGTCGTGACTCAACAACGTTCTGCGCCGAAGGTGGTTGCCGCACCGCCGCAGGCGAATGGAAACATCAAGCGGTAGCCACAAAAAGGAAGAACAGTCATGTCACAGGAACAAGAGTTTGCGGATTTCGAGGACCAGGTCGATCTCAACGAAACCAAGGCATGGGACGGCGAAACGGGCCCCCTCGTCGAGCCCGGCGACTACACGTTGCAGATCATCGGCTTCGTAAAGAAGCCCGGCAACAAGGCGGCGATGTACGCCGTGACGTTCGAGGTGCAAGACGAGGGCGAATGGAAGGGCGCGAAGGTTTACAACAACTATTCGCTCTCGGACAAAGCGATCGGCCGTCTCAAGCAGCTCGCGCTCGCCGTGGGCGCGTCGCTGGGCATGGTCAAGGCGTCCGAGTACATGGGCGCGACGATCGTGGGTACGGTCTACCACTCGGAAGGCCAAGCTCGCATCGACGAGAACGGCGCGACGATGCCATCGCGCACGTTCGCGAACGTCAAGAACGAGCGTCCTGTCCAGATGCAGCAACCTGCAGTGACGACGAAGCAGCCGCCCGTGACGAAGACCGTCACGACGCAAGCTGCGAAGCCGGCCGGCAACGCCGCGCCTGCACGTCGCGCGTAGCTCGATCGCTACTGGTGCGTTCTTTTTATCGCAGGGAACGCATCAGTTTTTCAGCCCGGCTGGCAGACCTGGGGCGAAACGTCTGCTCTTTCGATCCGCTCGCGCGGCGAATAGTCTGGGTTGACCGCGTTCGCGCACGGCATCCCAGAACCAGGGGCGAATCGGGGCGCCTCGTAGGCTACGTGGTTAAAGATGCATGCGTTCGCGTGTGCATGAACGAAGCACCAAGCCAAAGTCGACGACGGCGCGAGACGTCGGCGGCACCCGACCTACTTATTCACAGGAGCCTGTGGATAGATTTCGCTCCCGAAAATATTTTCGTCTTGATCCGATCGAGATCACGCAGAAAGATCTCTCCACAGAAATTCACAGCCGAAGAAAACTTGCGTTCGATTTTCGCTTTGTCTAAAGAGTGAGAACACGTTCAACCGTTGCGTCGGTGCTCGGTTGACGACTCAAACCACGAAGCGGTGATCCGTCTGGCCTAGCCGGGATCGCGTCTAGGGGGCTGGTTAGCTATGTCTGATGATACTTGGAGTCCGTCGGAGATCTGCGTCGATGATGCATGCAAGCGCATCGATATCCACCGCAAGCATCTCGTGATGCGCCACGAGCCGCCCAGGGCGCATCACAGGCCGGATCCAAACAAGAAGCCTTTGTGGCAGCGGAACGATCCCAACGGCCTGACAGGCGCCGTCGCGCGCGCGACGAGCAAGTCTCAGCCCAAAGTCATCTCAGAGATCATCCGTGACGTGAGAGACGACTACGGCGAAGTCACAGAACGCAGCGTTTATCGCCACGTGAAAAAGCTTGTCGAACGCGGGCACTTGATCAAGCTGGATCTCGGCCTGACGTTCGCGGCGTATATCAGGCCCAAGTCGCGCTTGCTGAAGAATCCTGAAGCGCTCAAAGATTTTGTTCTCGGCGAGATCGAATTCGGGCGCGGCTGCACGGGCAAGCAGCGCTACGAAGAGGCACCTGGCTTCGAGTGCGATCAACGCGCTCAACGCGCCGAGCTGACCGCGCCGATCGAAACGACCAGTCTGCGCCGCAAGCCGCGCGATTCGCGCATGGCGATCTCGCGCTTCGTCGCGCGTTCTGTCGACACGGTCGAAGAGCGCAACGGCCGCGTCAGTGACGCGTATCCGACGCTCGAAGAGCTGCATCTCGGGCTCGCGTGAACGTTCGTTGGAAGCAAGCTGACGACGGCTTCGTAATGTCGCACTGCAGTCATTGGCAGATCACGCCGATCTATGGCGGCCTGACACGTCCAGAGTCCTACGTGCTTTGGCACGATGGCCGAGTAGTCGGAAGCGGACAGACGCAGCGTGAGTGCAAAGCCATCGCAGAAGATCTCACATGAAAAACGAGCTGCTCAAGATCTCGCTGAGTGCCGCCGTGCCGATCTGGATCGACGAGCTCAAGCGTCGATCGCTCGCGTACGTTCAAGAGCGCGCGGCGATCTGCGGGCAACATGTCGCCGAGCACGGCGATGTGATCTTGTTCAAGAGCAAGAAGCGCAACGCTACGTCGGATGCGTTCAACAGGCTCGCCGAAGGTGTTGCATGCTTGGCGTTCTCGCCGGGCGGGGTGACGATCTTCGAGATGCACTTCGAGGCTCAACATCCCGAGGCTGTCAGCCCAACGCAGTAGGTTGGTTGTCATGCCGGCAAAACCGAAGATGGAATTTCCGAAGACTGTGTTCGTTGTGCGAGGCGATGAGGGCTTTTTGCTCTGTGACGCCGAGTGCGACGGTTTCGAGGATGGCGAACGTGTTGCGATCTACGAGCTCAAGCAAATTCAGATCAAGATCGTCACGCATGATCTCAAAGACGCGTGATGTCTAAGTGGACGAGGCGCAACTAGACGCCCGCGTATTTCTTAGAGTCCTGCGTGGGACGACGGAAGGCGCTCTATGTGGCGATTGCCCGTTCGCGACGACGATGGGCATGCCAAATCGGCCCGTCGTGTCGATCGGGCCTGAAGATCCAGCGTTCATCGTGATCGGTGAAGGACCTGGCTTCAACGAGACGAGGCTCGGCGAGCCGTTCGTCGGCGCTAGCGGCCAAGTCGTCAACAAGATCCTCGGCAAGATCGGGCGCGCGCGCCAAGAGGTCATGCTGACCAATGCGACGCTTTGCGAGCCGCGCGGCGCCGACGAGAAAACGCGGCAGTTGGCTGCAGCTGCATGCAAGCCGAGATTGCTTGCCGAGCTAGCGCAGTTTCCCGGCAAGCCGATTCTGACGCTCGGCGCTGTCGCGGCGCGCGATGTGATCCCGAAAGCTGTTCTCGACGCGATTGAACCGCCCGATGCGCCCAAGGCAATACGCAAAGCCCAGAAACTGCGCCAGCAGCCGACGCTGAAGCACGCGATCGCGCGGCGCAAGCAAGTCAACAAGACGACAGAGCGGCGCCTGAAAAAACTCATCAAGCACGAACGCAAGCGCTTGATCACGATCTGCAAAGTCCAGCATCGCGCACGTCCCGACGAGGCGTATCTCCAGCACGAGATCGCGCGCGTTCAGGCCAAGCTCGAAATGCGCGCGCGCGAAGATGCTCTCAAGGAGATCGAGGCAAAAGCAAAAGAACGCGAGATCAAGAAAAAGCTCGCGGCGAAGAACCCAAAGAAGCGCAAGCCCAAGCAAGTCAAGCTGACGGATATCGTCGGGACGTTATTTGACATCGACGTCGACGGGACGGGCATTCGGCCGTTGATCCCGGGCATTCATCCAGCGGCGTTGTTACGCGGCGGTGGCGCGTCGATCGGTGGCTCGCATACGCCTGACATGGCGTTCGTGAACTTGATCTACGACGCGCTGAAGATCAACGCGCTGGCGAAAGGCAAAGACGTCCGGCTCAAGCTGAACGCATCTTACGAATTGTTCGATCAGGAACGCGCGATTGACTTGTTCTTGGGCATCTACCGTGAAGCTCTCGAAGAGGGCGCTCTGTCGATCGATCTGGAGACATTCGTCGACGATCCGGATCGCCACAGCGCGCTCATGATGTACGTCGCGAATATTCGCGTGATCGGCTTCGCGACGAAGACGCAGACGATCTCGATTGACTGGAACTTGCTTCCATCGTGGTGCATGAGCTTGCTGCAATTGCTCTTGCTGCGCGTCGAGACGACATATCACAACGGGCTCTATGACCGGACTGTCCTCAAGCGTCACGGGTTTTTGTTCCCACCGATGGGCGAGAAATTCTTCGATACGCTGCTCGCGCATCACGCGGCGTTTCCGGGCAACGCGCATAGATTACAGATCGTCGCCGCACAGTTCTTCGGGGTGACGCCATGGAAAAGCGAGTATCGCAACACTGAAGAGACGCCCGAGAAGCTGGCGCTCTACAACGCCAACGACACGGGCGCGACGCACGCGCTGCGCGGGCCATTGATCAAGGCCATGACCAAGACCAAGACGCGGCAAGTTTTTGATCTTGACCTATGCATGTCCGACGTAGCGGGCGCGATGCATCTCGCGGGCATGCCTGTAGACCGCGATATCAACGAGGAGCTGCTACAGACATTCGGCAAAAACGTCCACGAGTCACGACAACACGTCGAAGAGATCGCGCGCAGCCCGAAGCTCCGTGAACAAATCTGGCATCACCTGGCGCTTCAAGAAGCGTCGGTCAAACGCAAGCTTGATCCAGACGACTTCGAGGAGCGCTACAACGTCCGGCTGTCGGCGATCAATCTTGATCCGGACTGGCGCTGGAAGATCGGCGCGAGCAAACACATCGCGGCATTGCTACTCGCAATGGGAGTCGCGCTGGTCCAGACGACGGCGAGCGGCAAGGCACTGTCGACGCAAAAAGAAGTTCTGGAGTCTCTTGCAGACGTCCCTGTTGTCCGGGACATCATAGCCTTTCGCGAGAACGATAAACTTTACTCGACGTTTGTCTACCCGATGTTCGATCGGTTCGATCCGAAGTCTGGTGAGCTACTTGTTCATGGCTTCTGTGACGACGACAGTCGCGCGCATTCGCTTTGGAGCATGCATAAGATCTCGGGACGCTGGGCGAGCTACTGGCCCGTCGTTTCGAACGTCCCAAAAGATCGCTGGAAGAAAGTCCTCGACGTCGCGCTGACGATCTTGTTAGCCAAGTTAGCTGATCGCGGCGTTGGTTTGCCTGATCGCAAAGAAATCGCCGGCAAGCTATTCAACTTCGCTTTCGAGGGCAGCAAGTTTCGCCTCGCTAAGTCCGATGGATCGATCTCGAAGTGCATTCGACCGAACTTGCGTACGCAGATCAAAGTTCGCCCGGGACGCAAGCTCGTAGGCTTTGACTTCGGGCAGATCGAAGCAAGAGTCATCGCGTTGATCTCGGGCGATCCGTTTCTATGCGCGATCTTCGCCGAGAACCGTGATCCACACATCGAGTGTGCCCGCATCGTTTGGCCTGGCTTCGATGCGCTTGACGAGGACACGCGCAAGCAGCTTCGCGAGAACATAAAGTCAGTTGAGTACGGCTACCTCTATATGGCGCAGCTCGAAACGCTGCACAAGACGATGCTGAAAGCCGGAAACATGATCCGGATCGAGGATCTCGCGCTAGCCATCAACAAGCTCGGCAACGCGATGCCAGGCGTGCTTGCGTGGCAGCGATCGACCATCGCAATGGCCTCTCAGCCGCCGTTCGAGCTTTGTGATCACGTCCTCGGTCGCCGACGTGTGTGGCCCATGGGTCAAGCCGAGGGCCCGGAAGCTGTCAACGCGGGCGTTCAATTTACGGCCGCTGCGATCATGAATCAGGGCATGGCCAAGATGTTTCCGAAGTTGGACAACTATCAAGAGGCAGACGCGATCGCGCAGATTCACGATGCGGCCGTCTTCGAATGTTGGGAAGACGACGCCGAACGTCTTGGGCGTGATTGCAAAGAAAGCTTCGAGACTGAGATCGAGCGTGACGGTCGGCGAGTCCCGTTCCCGATCGATGTGAAGATCGGCGATGACTGGAGTCAAGTATGAGGCGTCGAGCTAGCTCGCGGTTCTGGGAAAAGGTCGTGTTCCTACCAGACGGCTGCGCCAAATGGATCGGTGGACGCACGACGAAAGGCTACGGACTGTTCAGCGTGCAAAATCCACCTGAAGTCAAACGCAGGCATCGAACGGTCTATGCGCATCACTGGATCTTCGAGCGAGCGCACGGACCAATTCCAGATGACAAAGTCATCATGCATTCCTGCGATCATCCGTGGTGCGTTTCACTACGGCATCTGTCGCTAGGAACTGATCAGGCAAACGTCGACGATGCTGTCGCGAAAGGGCGCCACAAACGCGGCACGATGGATCCAAACGCGAAACTTGACGACGACAAAGTGCGCGAGATTCGCAAGCTGAGCGCGCAAGGTCACTCGCAGGCAGCAATCGGCGCGCATTTTGGTGTGCATCAAGTTCTGATCAGTCTCGTGATGCGCGGCAAGATCTGGAAGCACGTCAAATGAGCCGATCAGTCTCGCGCGGAATGCACATGGCGTGGGTTGTCGAGCGTTTCGATCGCAGCTTCATGGACGACGCGCGTCGACGACGACAAGACAGCGCCAAGGCTTTTCGTCGCTACTATCCGCGCGACGGCGAGCCGTGGAAGCTGTCCGAGGATCGCAAGCTGCTCCGCGATTATGACCGGAAGAAAACTGCGCTCGCCGAGCTGCCATGTGGCCAGCGTGCAAAGTGGTGGCATGAATTTTCGCGTCCGTTCAAACGAACTTCGCAGGCTGTACGCACACGCTTGTGGGGCCTTCAAGCCGGCGTGCGCGCAGCAAAGGGATCCAAACGATGACCGACGAGATTCAAATCAAGCATGCGATCGATGTTGATCCACTGAGCCTGATCTGGCCGCCCGACGATGATCTCTACAAGGGCGATCGTTTCATGGAGCTGGCGATCAGGGGCAATCGCGTCATCGGTTGGTGGACGTACAGCGTGGGCCGCAAACGCGGCCGAACGATCATCGATTCGGTTTCTACCAACATCCAACAGCGCTTTCGGCGCAAAGGCATCGCTAGAAAGCTCTGGCTCAGCGGGATCTCTTACTGGGCGCCCGATCGCATCACTTCGACGATCGGATCCTGGCAGGGCTGTTCGTTTTTGGCCAGCATGCAGGTCTTGCTTGCCGTCGAGCATCCCGAGATTTTCTTGAGTATCTCGTTCAGCGACTACTTCGAGAGCTATCACTGCGAGCTGGCACATGCGGCGCTCGCGCGCGTCAAGCAGCAAGCTTTCGAATCGCAGCCAAAGCTCAAGACTGTTCCACTCAAACAGCTCAAGCCGTGATGTCTGTCAGGGCAATGCGCTAGCTTGGTTGCCGTGAACGCGAACGAAGAACAGCCCAAGCCGATCGCAACGAACCGCGCGCCTGTCTGGCCGATGGTGATCGCGTATGTCGAGCGCAATTACGCCGACGATGGCGCCGATACGGTCAGCAAGCTGGTTGCTGACATGCACGAACGCGACGAGCTGGGTCTCAAGCGCTATAGCGTCAAGCTGACCGCGCACAACGGGCGTGATCATATGATCGACGCCTATCAAGAGCTGCTCGATTTCGTGGTCTATACGCGCGCGTGGCTCGACGAGCACGGCATCGATGTCTTGGCGCCTGGTATGCCAACGAAAGCCAGCGATCCGGACAATATCAAGCTGGAAGATCTCACTCTGAATCCGCGTGAGCGAACAATGATGAATCTGTTCTGCGCGGCAACAGAGGCGCTCTTGCAGCTTCGCGGGATGCTGTCATGAGCCCCGCGATCGATGTCGTAGCCGACGAGTATGGCCTCGTGTCGATGGCGCAGACGATCCCAGGCGGCGCGCCGATCACGGTCAAGATCGTGAAAGACTCGATCACCGACGGTGGTTCGCGCTTGGTGACTTGGTGCTGGGAGTACCAGCGCATGATTCACGCCGAGATCATGACGCATCGCGCGTTGTCGCGAAACGCGGCGAGCTCGCGCGCGATTCCAGCGGCCAAGCTTCGCCAGCGCGTTCACGACGCGCCCGCAATGCCCGTCCATTGGGGCAAAAACGAAAAGGGCATGCAGGCGTCGACAGAGATCGACGACATCGCGCAAGCGCGCTCGTGGTGGCTGCGCGGCCGAGATCTGATGACAGGTCATCACAGGATCGGTGAAGAGCTTGGCCTTCACAAGCAGATCGTCAACCGTGTGATCGAGCCGTGGATGATGATCAGCGTGGTGGTTTCTATGACCGACCACGCGAATCTTTTTCACCTGCGAAAGCACAAAGACGCCGAGCCAAATTTCCAAGTCGTCGCGTCGCTTGGGTGGGAGCTGTTCCACAATCACATGCCGACGTACGTCAGGCCCGGCGATTGGCATCTGCCCTACGTCGACGGCGAAGGCGATCCAGAAGCGTTCGATCTACAGCGCGCCAAGAAAATCTCGACGGCGCGCTGTGCTCGCGTGTCGTATCTGACTCACGAAGGCAAGCGCGACATCGCAGCCGATATTGAATTGCACGATCGGCTCGCATCGACGGCAAGTCTTGGCGCCGATCCGATGCACGCGTCGCCGTTCGAGCATCCAGCGCAGGCGATCGGCGCTCGTTCGCGTTACGCCAACTTCGAGGGCTGGAAGCAGTATCGTCGAGAATTTCCGTGTGAAGCCGGACCCGATACGAGCGAGCGTTGCGAGCGCTGCGGTTGTTGGGACGCGCGCCACGTGGAAGGCTGCTCGAATGGGTGACGGCGATGCAAATGCGCGCGAGCGGCTCGAAGCGTCGGTTCGGGCAACGCTGCAAGACATGCTCGATTCGTCGACGACGTGTCAATGCTGCGACAACGCGAGCGATCATCAGGCGCTGTTCCAACGCGCGTGCAAGCGCTTTCCGTCCTACCTCTGGCCGGTCAATACGCCTGGCTGGATGCTCGTGCAGCATCGCGATCACCCCAATGGCCCCTTTGCATCGACGATGCAGATGCTCACAGATCGAAAATGACCACACGAATCGAAATTGTCGTGACCAACTGCGGAAAATGCCCGTTCTACAACCGCGGCGTGATGTCGGCGATCGCCGATGCCTTGTCAAAAGACGATCGCAAAACAGGCATCTGCGAATACAACGCGCGAACGCGACCAGGAACCGTCATGAGCTTCTTCGGCGTGCACGTCGCTGAACCGGAGGGCAATCCGCCAGCGAACTGTCCGCTGCGTGGTGGCGAGACTCTGGTCAAACTTGCAGGAGGCGTCTGATGCTGCCGAAGATTCATCCCAGGTGTCGTCCACCACGCGGCGCGATGGGCATCGCAGAATCTACGACCAAGGGCTACTTCGCGGCGCGCAAACCGTTACGCCTCGGCGTACGTGGTTGGTCCAAGTATGACAATGGCAAGCCGAGCGTGGCGTTCCTCGGGTCTTTGTCCGGGCAAAATATCGCCTGGGTCGCGAGCTGCAAGTGTCGCGATGCGACTTGTCCGCGATGGAAGGCGTTGGAGTACGCGCGCGAGAAGCTCGGACTCGAATCCGTGATCGTCCACGAACGACCGAGCGTGCGATGAAGTTCTTGTGCGATCTCATGTACCGCGCGGCGATACATGGCACCGTCGAAGACCAGCTCGCGATTCACGCCTACGGCGACAAGCATCTCAGCGACGGGACATGTGCTGACCCGGAGCTGGTCGCCGATCTAGTGCTTGTCGCTCGCGTGCATCTACAAATCTACGAGCGCGCACGAATCGAATGGGAGCGCTCTGGATGAAGTGCGCGACGGTAGATTGCTCAAACGAGGCGCGTTACATCAACGAGCGCGGCGAGCTTTGCTGCGGTTTGTGCCCGATCAAACAAGGCATCGACTCGATCAGAATTCTTGATGTCCCGCACTTGCTACGCGCATGCCGTTGGGTTCTACGCGCGCGTGGTCGTGATGCGAGTAGCACGATTCGCGAGTTGATCGGCCGCGATCATGGAGGACGATAATGCTCAGCGCACCAGCACCAGAAATCGTTGGCATAAGAGTCAAAGCGCACGGCAAGGAATGGGTCGTGGTTTCCGCCGTTCAGTACGATTACGATGGCCATGCCTGGACGTACATCGCAGCCGAAGCTAACGACGCCGAGCCGCTGTACAAGCGGCTTCCTGTTCAGTGCTTCTTGATTCGTGCGCTGGATTCCGAGCAGACATGACGACGCGCGTGCTCAACGCGCACTTGGCGCAGCTGTCATTCATCATCGGGCTCGAAGAACGCGGCGAGCTCGTGCGCATCACGCGACCGTCGAAGTGGGGTAGCCCGTTCACGCATCTACGTGGCTACACGAGCGCGCAGTGGGGCGCGACATCGCGCGACGACGCGATCGCGAAGCACGAAGAATGGCTGATCGCACAGCCAGAACTAATGCGCGCGCTGCCCGAGCTGCGCGGCAAGTATCTGTGCTGCGTCTGCGTCCCGCAGAAGTGTCACGGCCACACACTCGCGCGCTACGCCGAGACGTATCCCAAGATCAGGCGCCCGAATGGCGACGAGCTGGTTTTCGAGGACGGCTACGTTGTCAGACCAATGCGCTAGGCTCGTTGCGTGAAGAAATTCCATGCAATTTGGAGCCAGCGTGGTGGCTGTGACTACACGATCGGCTGTGGCATTCAGGTAGAGCTGATCGAGGCAGAAAATCTCGAAGACGCGCGCCGTCAGGTCTACACAAAGTTTGCGAGCGAAGAAATCTGCGACGAGGTAGCCAAGAGCATTTTGTACGTCGCTCTATACGAGCTCGCCGATCGCGATGGGTTGCATATCACGAGCGCCTTGCTCATGAGCGAACGCATGCTGATCGACGAAGCTCGCAAGGTAGCTCAGCACACTATCGAAGAGCGCGCCATTTACGATCGCCTGCGCCAGAAATTCGAGAAGTAGTCATGGAGCTGATCCCTACGGACGAGCAGCGCGCGATCGTAGATTTCGTTCGACGCGGCAAGGGCAGCTTGGTGCTGGATGCGCTCGCGGGATCCGGAAAATCCTGGACGTTGCTCGAAGCGCTCAAGGGTATCCCCCAAACATCGATCTTGATGGTCGCCTTCAACAAGCCGATCGCCGAGCACTTGAAAACCAAGCTGCCCAAGTTGCCCAAGACGCACGGCGTGCACGTGCGAACTTTTCACGCGCAGGGTCTGTCGATCATCAAGAAGCACTTTCCCAAGATCGAAGTCTCGAAAGACGCCAACGAGCAGTTGATCAATCATGTTGCTGGGTCAGTCATCAGCTTCAAGATGCGCCGCGCGGCGCTGAAGTTGATCCGGATCGTCAAAGAGACGATTGCTACCGACACGCCGCCGAGCGCCGAGACTGTTCTGGCTCTGGGTTACGAATACGACATCTTCACGTCGAAGATGAACGAGCGCGAGATCGGCTTGACCAGCGAAGCCGTTCGCGACGCATACATCGTCAGCCTGAATCTCGCGAATCGCGAGTGCATTGATTTCTCGGACATGGTCTGGGCGCCCGTTGCGCTGAATCTTGCGCCGCCGAGCAGATACCAGGCCGTCATCGTCGACGAGCTCCAGGATATCTCAGAGCCGCAGTTGCTCATGCTCAAGCGCCTGATGGCGCCAGGTGGCCGATTCATCGCCAGCGGAGATCAAAAACAGCAGGTGTATGGCTGGAGAGGTTCGCTCGGCTCGCAAGCATGGTCGATGGTCAAAGAAGATCTCAAGGCCGAGTTTTTGCCTCTGACGATGACGTTTCGGTGCTCCAAAGCAGTCGTCAAAGCTGCCAATCGAATCGTCCCCGAGCTGCGCGCGGCACCTGATGCCATCGAAGGCTCTGAGTCTGAGTGCACGCTCGGTGATCTGCCGTTCAAGCTCGCGAACAGTAGTAGCGATGAGATTCATACTTTTGTCTTGTCCAGAACCAACGCCGATCTCGTCGACGCGGCGTTGTACCTGTGGCAGCAACGTGTGGCGTTCAGACTGAACACGGGCCAAGAGCTGTTAGATCCGATCTTTGACCTGCTCAAGCAAAAGCTCGACACGCGCGACGAGCCAGCATTTCTGAAGACACTAGGCGAATGGTTCACGGCCGAGAGCCAGCGCGCCGAGAAAGCCAACGCGACGGCCTACGCCGAAAAGATCGAAGAGCAGCGCAAGATGCTACTCGCGGCGTTGAAATATTCAAAGCCGAACGGGATCGCCAAGCTGCTCAACGAAATCTTGCTGCCAAACCAGTCGGGAATTCTTTGTTCGACGGTCCACAAAGTCAAAGGCCTCGAAGCCGAGCGCGTGTTTCTGCTCAAGCAAACCTTCGCGAGCTTCCAAGAGCGCCTCTGGAAATTTGGCGACGAGTGGATCTCTGTCGTCGGGACGAGCATCCCCGAAGAGCTGAATCTCGAATACGTCGGCATCACGCGTTCGAAAGAGCACTTGATCTGGGTTGATATAACCGGCCCCGACGCGCGCGAGTCGCCAGTAAATACGTTCGTCCTGACGGATTCGCTCGATGACATGACGCGCGAAGAGCTATTCGAGCGTTTCACTCGCGTCGAGAGCATGGCCACGCGAACGCAAGATCCAAAGCTCGCCGATACGCTCATGCTTCACGCGCGCGCGATCGAAAACGAGCTCGCGCAAATCGGAGATGACGATGTTTGCGATCGGTGACAAAGAGTGGCCAGGCATCTCCAAGCTCGTCGAGGAATGCGGCGAAGCGCTACAAGTCTGCGGCAAGCTCATGGGTACGGGTGGCGAAGAGAAACATTGGGACGGATCGAATCTGCACCAGCGCCTCGAAGACGAGCTGGCTGATCTCCAAGCGGCGATCATGTTCGTACGCGAAGTGAATTGCCTGGACAGCGACCGTCATGATCAGCGCGTCGCTAAGAAGCTCGCGCGGTTTCGTGCATGGCATGCGCTGGGGCTCACGAATCTACTCGTACTGCGTGATAACGCCTGCGTCGTTTGTCACAAACAATGCCTGCCTGATGCGCGAGCCAACGAGTCGATCTGCGCTGCGTGCTTCGAGGCTGGACGATGATCGACCAAGAAACACGATGCGCGTCGTGCGACGAGTGCCCAGCAAGCGGCACGATCTTTATCAACTACACACCGTATCCAGAAGAGCGCAAGAAAAAGGCTTTGCCGTCAAGCGACCGTGATCGTGGATTGTCCGTGCACATGCCGATTTGCTGGAAGTGTATGCGGGCCGCGATCAAGGTCAACGTCGAGATCAAGCGCGATGACCACGTGTGGGCACATGGAAAGGCTAAGCCGTGACCGCAACGATCAGGAAGCGCCGCAAAGACGAAGCGCCGATCAGTGACAGCTGCAACACGCCGCTGTGGTTGAACGACATGCTTGGACAGTTCAGCACGGATCCATGTTCCAACGATCGATCGACTGTCCACGCCGATTGGTCTTTCTCGCTGGAAAAAAAGCTCGACGGCCTCAAGCTTCCGTGGCGCGACCGAGCATTTTCAAATTGGCCATACAGTGATCCAGATCCGTGGGCCGACAAAGCAATCTACGAGTTGCAGCTCGGCCGTTGTACGGAGCTAGTGGTCCTCGCAAAACTTGATACCTCTACAGACTGGTGGTCGACGATCACGCAGCCGATCAAGTTCGTCGACATCAACTTCGAGCTCGAACCGGAGATCTGGCCGTTCAACAAGCGCCTGCAATTCGACGAGCCGCCCGAGCTTGTCGAGATGCGCATCAAGAAACGCCGCGAGGCTATTGCCCGCGTCGAGCGTGTTGCATGTCCGCGCGACGGCTGCTTTGGTCGCACTGGTGGCGGCCCGTGTGCAACTCGAAATGGCTCGCCGCATCTAGAGCGCATTCACGCCGCGGGCTTGAAATCGATCCCGAGCGAGACGACATCGAACAACTTCTGCTCGGTCATCATTCATCACAGGGGCAAAGCGCCAAAGCTGAATCTCGAATCCGTCGCAACGCGCTGGGTGCGGCCGATTTCAGACACGGCGCTCGCAGCGCTTGACTCGCAGCGAACGGATCGCGATTACGTCAAGATGGTTGAAGACTACGAGCGCGAGCTGCGAAACTAAGCTATGGGCGAGCCAGCTGTTGCGTCTATGTCAGAGCGTCAGGAAGCCTTGCGCGTCGCGCGCGCCGTGATCGAAGCTGTACGCTCTGACGAAGTTTCGCTATTTGACGAAATATGCGATCTCGTCAAGCATTCCGACGACGCCAGCGAATTCATGCATTCGGTCTTTGTGGCGTTCCAGATGCTCGTCGAGAACGCCGACAGCCTGACAGACGCTTGACGCGCGAAATCTCTTGTGGGAGCCTCAGGGCATGGCAAAGCACAAGTCCTGCAAGTACGGAAAAGTTTCTCGTGGCCGCCGCAAGGGCCAGTGCCGCAAGTCGCGCAAGACGCGCCGCAAGAAGTAGTCGTCAGCCGACGTGCGCGACGGGTGATATACTCGTCGCTGATTCGGAGGACTGACGATGCTGGTTGCGAAAACTTTCGTTGAAGGCGAGCGGGACTTCACGGACCCACAACAGGTCCGGCGAACGCGCTACGGCTTCAACTACGATGATCCGACCGGCTCGGGCTGGCAGATGACGTTCTTCAATCGCGTCGCCGACGCTGGAAGCCTGAAGGGCCTTGGGCGCTCTCTGGGCAATATCTCGTGGGCCGCGATCCCGAGCTGGGGGCAGATCGCGATCGTCGGCTTGAGCTCAGCGGCTGCGGGCTACCTGGTCATGTCGAAATTCGGGGCGTCGCATATCAAGCCGGCGCTGCGCAAGATCGGCATCGGGCGAGGCTAGTCGATGCCGTTGGTGATGTCGCTCGAAGGCCCGAAGCCCGAACGGCTCGCCGAGCTTCGTGGCGAGCTCTACGCGAGCATGCCGCGCAAGTGGTGGCGCTTTCTGACGTCGCTCAGAGATCGCCTGCCGGGCGGCAAGGCATCGGGCATGTCGCCGCGCGCGTTCGATCCCGAGCAGCTCAAGATCGGGATGCGCGTCGAGCTCGAACATACGCCCGATCCGCGGATCGCCCGCGAGATCGCGATGGATCATCTCGCCGAAGATCCGACGTACTACACCAAGCTCGCGAGGGTTCATCTCGATGGGCTCGGTGGACGCTTGGGCGGCTTGTTCACGCCGTGGACGTATCGCTGGCCGTTCGCGCTCGGCTTGTTCGCCGCGGGCATGTGGCTCGCGGGCAGCAAACGCGGCCAGCGAATCATGAGCGCCGCACGGAGTCGCCGATGAAGATCAACTGGTCAGCGATCGCGAAGTTGTTTGCCGCCGCGCTTGCTGGCGGCTTCTCGGGCGCAATCGTCAGGAATCAGCTTTCGCTCGAAGCCGGTGATCTCACCGACGAGCTCAAACTGGGCGCGAGCTTGACCGTTGGCGCGATCGTGACGACTGGGCTCGCATACGCGTTTCTCACGATGGGCGCACACAGGCAGCTCTCTGGCGCTCGAAGGCGCTGATCGTGGCCAAGAAGCCGAAGTTCGAAAAGCTGTTCGTGAATCTCCAGCGCAGCGGCGAGCTACGCTACGAGACGGCCTACAACGCGAAAGACGCCGCGCGAATTGCCGCGAAGCACGCACGCAAAGGCTGGTCCGTGAAAGTCACGTCGGGCGCCAAGACGCGCGCGGCTACGTTCATGTCGTGCGAGCCGAGTGCGCGCAAAGCTTACTGGTCTGACCCAGACGTCAAAGCCCATGCGATCTGCACGATGACGCCTGCGTTCAAGAAACGCGTGAGAGGCCGCTGATGCCACGCGTTGATGTCACAAAGAACTTTCGGCGCGAGCGGCAGTTCAGTCCCAAACTCTGCGCGCGTGGGTCGTTCAGAACGATCACGCGCGGCAAGATCAAGCTCGTGATTTGCTGTCCTAAGGGCAAATATCGTCGTGGGCGTTGCTCCGTCGGCACGCGAGCGCAGTCGATCTTGAAGCCGCGCTAGAACGGGCCGCGTAGCTCGCCCGTGCACGTGCATTTGGGCCTGTGATGCCCGAGTGCTTTGCATTCCGGATCGCGCTTGGCTGGTTCGGCTGGCTTGGCTGGAACGGCTGGAACGCCTCGAACTGGCGTCGTCGTGATACGCGCCGCGGGACGTGTTGGTAGCGTTGGCTTCTCTTCTTTCTTGGCCATGCCTCAGTATACCGCGTGGCACACGCGCACAGTCGATTCTAGGCGCGCGCCGCGTTACCGTTGGTTGTGCCGGATGATCGCGATGATCAACGACCCAAGTCACGGCCGATCATGCCGACGCGGCCGACGATCAGGCTTGATCCAAATAACCTAAAGCCGTCTTGGCCGATCGTGATCGCGTCGCTTGAGCAGCTTGGCAGCTGGACGATCTTGGCGCTCAGGCTGGGCGTGCTTTCGCTGATCAACAATTGCGTTCGCGAATTAGCGAATCCGTCGGCTGATCCGGCGCAGATCGTCAGGCTGCGCGAGCTGGTCGAAGTCTTGGCGCACTTGCCGCTCGAACGCTAGCGCTGGACGAAGTGAAATTCTGCGCCGTTTGCTTTGGTCTCAGACGCGGCGACTTTTTGCGCTGGCATGGCTGCTACCAGATCAGCGCGCGCGAGCTTGACCTTGCCGGCTTTGTGCAGGCGAACTAGTTCGCGCTTGAAGTCTTCGAGCGTCATGCCGTCTGTACGTGCATCGGCTTCGAGTTGCTTGAAGACGTCTGAGATAAACGCCTTCTTCGAGCTCGCCCACGGTTTCGTGCGCGACGCAGAATCTTTGATCGCATACGTGATCGCATCGTCGCGCGAATCACCGAGATCAATCTTGAATGGCTTCATCGCGCCCTTGACGGGCACGTGATTGCCTTGTTCGTCCTCGACCCAGGCCCAGAAGGCTCGACGCTTGAGCGAGCGCATGTATTTCATCGCTGCTTCGAGCGTCGGGTATGTGATCACGCCCTTGTCGCTGGATACGTAATTCCTGATCGTCTTGATTCCATCGGCGCGGGACTCGACAGTCTTGTACGCGACGCGAAAGCCGCCAAGCGGAATATTTTCGATGACTGCACGCCTGACGTCTTTCGGTTTGACAGTACGGCCAAGAGCCCGCGTCCAGCAAGTCGCGAGCGATTTGCGATCTAGGCCCGATTTACATGGAACTTGTCGCGCGCCGCTGCGTACGAGCGCCGCTTGACTGCCGTCGTAGCGCTTGCCGTCGACGATCGTCGTCGCGCCGAGCCCAAACAGCTCTTCGTTGTGCATCGGATTGCCTTCACTCGCCTCGTTGATGATGCGTTCGACGTCTGCTTTCGAAGCATCCAACGGAAGCGGCTTGATGGCCTTTGCAATCGCCCACGCATCAGCTACGGCCCGCTTGCGTAGATCATCTGAGTCTCGCGGTATGTAGAAAAAAGTTCGTTTGGCGCGAACAGAACCATTAGCTATGTCGAGCTCGATCTCGTATCGCTTGTTCGCGATGAGCCAACGCTCGTTCGTACGTAAGGTTTCTGGTTCGTGAATGATGAATGCGCCTGCCCTAGCGCGCTTGAGCGCACGTTGGGCCGCGGCTTCGCTACGATGCTGCGAGAAGATTTCTGGGCTCTCTGGTTCATGAACGTGTGCCTGAACCATTTTCCATTGGTCGCGTGGAGCGGCCATCGAATTCATTTCGATTGTGTAGTGCTTCGCGCGCATGCCGCCCGTGACTTCGCGTAGCTTCAAACTGCGTTCGAGTAAGAGATCCTCAGCAACTTGCATCGCGTTTGGATCTTCGTCGCGAACGAGCTCGTGAAAGCTGACGTCTTTTCCAGATGCGCCGTAGAGTTGTTTCTTCGATCCCCAGACGAACTTGGTATCGTCTGAGACGTCCTTCTGCTCGAAATGTGATTGCAACGCTTTGCTCGTTGCGTCGAAGACTTCGCCAGCATTTGCGTTCGCTGAAAGCTTCTTTAGCGCCTTAGCGACCGACCACGCCATCGCGGCGCCCGCAGCCGATGCCGCTTCGCGTGTTGCATGTTCTGGATCGCCGTACGCTGGATTGAAGCTATTGCCGGCCATTTTCTGGCCTTGGAAGAAAATTTCGATCTCAGGACCGTAGTTGAAAGCCTTCGAGCCTTTCTTGCCTGGCTTGCGCGAGCCCTGTTCGATGCGCCAATAGACGGCTGTCACTGGCACGTCTGCTGGGTACAACGGGCTCAACGTAAAGCTTCCGCCGTAACCACTGTTCACGACGCGCGCGAGCTTCGAGAACTTATGCCCGCTCTGTTCGATCATGTCTTCGGCGACTTCCATGACCGCTGGATCTGGATCACGAATCAAGTCTTGAAACTTGACCCACGTCTCGAATTCCTTGTCAGTTGGGCCCTTGCGATAGCGACCGCCTAGTCCATATAGCTCTTCGGGCTCGCTGTGATCTTGATCTTTGTCGCGATTGATCGCCTCGCGAATGTCGATTTGGGCGTTCTTGATCAAGATCAAATTGTCAGGCTTGCCGTGCGGCATGCCGGGCATTCGCTTGAGCGTCTTTGCGATCTGCCATGCCGTCGATGCTGCAGCGCGCTCGCAATACTCGCTCGATTGAGTGCCATAGCTCTCGATGAATGGCTTAGGCTCGCGTCCACCGCCAGCGCTGATCTCGGTGCCATCGCCGATCAAGATCCCGTCGCTGAACGGCCTGAAGTTGGCAACGCAACGTCCCATACCAGCTTTTTTGATCCACCACGTGATCTTGTCGCGGCCCAGATCGAGCTGAAAAGATGCGATGGAGTGTTCGGTGGCCACGCCGCCCGTCTTTGCGAACGTCGACACGCGTTCGTTGCGTTCGAGTAGCCTGTCTTGCGCGACGTCCAAGACTTCGACGCCAGGCTGCTTGATCAGCTCTTGAAGTTCTTTCTCGTCTTTACGAGACAGCGCCCCGAGTGATTGTTTTGCGCCGTACAGATGCGACTTGCGCGCGATGTTGTCTTCGCTGAGGGCGTTTTGTGCCAGTCGCTGTGCGCGATCGAAGTCTACGTTTTCGGCTTTTGCCTTACGAAGCGCCTTTGCGACGGCCCATGCGTCGGCCGCAGCATGTCGCCGAGCCTCTTCGATCGTCTTGAACTGATCGCGGTCAGAGCGCTCTGCGAGTTTCATCTGCTTGTTGTCGAAGACTGTATCGATGCGGTACGTGAAGCCGCCGTTGGGGTGCTTCTCGGCGTCCCACCAGACGTTAGAGACGTCGTCACTGCCGCGTTCGCCGATGTTGATCGTCCCGGAGTTTCCGTCGTTCGACCAGTTCGCGACGGTCAAGTCGCTGAGCTTTAGCTCGCGCTCTTCGACGAAGTCTTCGGCGACGTCGAGTGCATCGGCGCTGGCGTCTTTACGAATGATCTGGCGGAACGCGCGCTGGTCTTCTTTGGGACCAGCGAGACCGCGCTTGCGGTTTTTCCAGGCAAGCCCGGCAATTACAGCTGCGCCGATGCCGAGCGCGCCAAATCCGATCGAAGACCATAGAGTCGTCGGCGAGATCCTGGAGATCAACGCATCGGTCATGGCCAGAGCCAACACGCGCGCGCTGTTGGTGTCGTAGTGCAAGCCGTCGCGGCCAGGATGGATCAGCGTCGAAATCGATCGGCCGTCGATGAAACGCATGCCGAAGACGTCTCGCATGGTCTTGGCGACCTGATCGACGCCCGCGTCTGGCTTGCTGGTATTGGCAAACGGGCCGATCGCCCAAGTTTCTGCGCCGAGCGCTTTGTACGTGTCACGAAGCTTCGCGAACGCCTCGCGATCGAGCGTCGCATTCAGCCCGACGTCATTCGTCCCGAGCACGAAGACAACGCGCGTCGGTCGAAATTGCGCATCCGACGCAATCAGCGCCTGAGTATTTTCGCGCGCCCAGAAGTTCCAAGCGCTGCGGCTGACACGGGCGTTTACCCGGACAGCTTCTGCGCCTTGTTCGGCCAGCATGCTCGCGAGCAAGTCACCCGGCGCCGAGCTCGAACGTTGAGAGTCTGCGTTTACATCCCAGATCTCGGGGGAGCTATCGTGGGCATGCTTCGAAAGAGAATCGCCAAACACAACAATGCGTTGGCCGCGCGCGTTCATAACGATCAGCCTATCACGGGATCCCTAACCTACGCGCACGCGGTCTTTGAGCCTCAGAACGATATCCGACGGCTGGCGCAGCTTCTCGACGTGATCGGCGCACGCGTGATTCGGTACGCGCGCTGGATTCCGAACGCCTGGACCATTGGCATCGCCGATCCAGAACAACGCCGGCTGACGGCAACCATGAAAATCGCAGGTCATCGTTTGACCTGTTTGGCGTGATCACGGCCCATCGTTCGTCGATGTGGCACCCCCTTGGCTGCGCTCAATCGAAGACATCGCCAACATCCGATCCAATCGGAGTGGATCGATAGCCACTTCGGACGCTGAACCACTCGATGACATACCGGGCACGGAACAGCAGCGCGCATGGCTATCGCTTGACTCGCGTTGCGAGCGCCGTCCAGCGTTCTGAGCATGCGTTCGTGCGATCTTCGCGCGAGCCACTCTTGCGCGTGATCATGCCGATGACGACGCGCGCGGCGTTCGGCTTGGCAAGATCCACCCAGACGTACAGCGTCTGGATTTCGCTGAAGTCTAGAAAGCCTCGCGTGCCAAACACGCGCGAAAGTTTCTTTGGCTCGGGTGAACCGCGAAGCTTGATCCAGATCGCCTCGAAGCCGATCGTGACTTGTTCGATCTGCTCGGCGTTCTGGACGAGATAGGTATAGGCCTGATCGCCGCAGCGCGCGGCGTTCCATAGAGCCGGAAGCTTGACCACGCGCTCGCCAGTTCCGGGCATGAGCGCAAAACTGACGTCGGCGTGCGCGGCGCTCGCGAGCACGAGCAAGGTGATCAAAATCTTCATTATGATTCTCCTGCGCCCGAGCCGCTCAACGGGCAATCGATCCATGCGCCGTTGTAGATCTCGAACCTGTGATGCTCGACTTTTACGCCGGTTGGCCTGCCGAGCGTCTCGTCGAGCACGAAGCCGATGTCTTTTCGGCACGTCGGGCAGATGATTTTCGCTTCGAGCATCCGCATCATGAAGTCTGTCACTCCATGTCGTCGAGCTCGCGCTCGTTCGTCGTCAGTCATCGGCACACCGTGCGATCGCGCGTTCGATCGCGTAGCGCATCGCTTCGAGCGTCTCGACGAATTTCTCCTTGGGCTCGTTGCGCTGCGTCGACGACGCGGCGACTTCGCCGAGCAAGATTCTGATTTTTGCGACTGCGTCTGCTTTGGTCACGATCCCTCCGGTTCTGTTGATGATCGCGTTGATTTCTTCGAGCGTCATGAGTCGACAGCGCGCACAACCGCGGTACGGCTGGCCATGGTTGTCGATGGCATCGACGAGCGCATAGCCGCCGCACACACCACATGGAGCGTGTGTCATAGAAAAAGCTCCTGGAGCCATTGCGGCGTCGAATTTCGCGCGCGTTCGCCGATCTCTTTCATGTCGACGTAGCCGGCCATCGCGCTGAGCCCGCCTGTTGCGCCCGTCATCATGGAGCCGAGCGAGCCGGTCAGTTTGTGGCCAGTGACCGCAGCGATCTCGTGCGGCGACAGTCCGGCGCTTAGGCGCCAGTTGACGAATGTATGACGGAACATGTGCGGATGGACGTGGCCGATCTTGGCTTGCTCGGCCCGAGTCGCGATGATCTTTTGGATCGCCGTCGCGGACAGCGCTGTCTTGCTGGCTTTGTAAGAAATCTTTCCTGTGTTTCCAACGCCGCGATCGATCGCGCGAAAGACAGGCCCTTTGGAGAGATCAAGCCAAGCCTGCCATGGTGCAATCGCAGCCAGCGCCGTGTCACTGAGCGGCACTTCTTGACGATGCTTGCCATGGCCTTTAGCCAGCACGCGCGCGATCGGATAGCCGTACTTGCTTTGCATGACGATCATTTCGAATTGCATCGACTGAATCGACATGCGGCGCATGCCGGTTTCGAGCTCGACGACGATCAGGGCCGTGTCGCGCAGGCAAAACGGATTTTTCGGGTCGATCATGCATGCAGCTAGGAGCTTCTGTGCTTGCTCTTCATTCAACTGCTCGTACGACTCGCGCGGGTTGCCGCGAGCTTTGCGAACAGCGGCGCAGAAGTCTTGCGCTCTGGGATTCTGTCGCGCGCGCCACGTTGATGCATACGCGATGCTTGCCATCAGGCGGTTGGCGCTTTGCGGCTGCATGCGCGTGAGCAAGTCAGCGTAAAAATCTTCGGTTCGTGCAGGCGTCCAGTCGTGCGGGTTATCGCTCGCGAAGTCTATGAACTTGTCCAAGTCGCGCAGGTATCTCTCGCGCGTGCTGTCGGCTAATTCTTGCGCCCGCTCGACGATCGCGTGCAGCTCGCTCTTGCTCATGGCAGATCCTCGTCGTACGGCAACGCGTATTCTTCGAGCGTGCGTGGGCTTCCGGCGTTCGGGCATTGCGGCAAGCATTCGCCAAGCTCCATGCACGACGGGCAACGGCCTTCGGCGATCAAGCGCCTGGTTCGCGCTCGTCGCTCGGCGCGTGCGGAAGGCGAATCGTAAGCGCGCGGGGGAGGTGGATCGTAATCGCCGGCAAATTCAAGCTCTGTGACAGCTGCGCCGAACGGATACTTTTTAGCGTGCGCGACCATCGCATCGCGAATCGCATTGTAGTGGCTTGAGTTTACGCTTACGCCACGTCCCTGCTGCTCTGTTATCAGAGCGCGGAAAAGCTTTTTAGTCGCGTCATGGATTGCGTCTAGACTGCTAATGAACGGCCATGCGGTTTTGTCGTTACCAATGACGAGCTGAATCGCGTCGATCATGCGACCTTCTCGAATCGCGTCGGCTGCGGCTTCGCGCCAGCCCTCGACGGCAACGAGCGCCTTGTGATCATCGAGCGCGCAGTCTAGGGCTTTGTGTAAGTTTTCGACTTCAGTGCGCATAAGATGAAAGCTCGGGACATGTGGCGCTGAATGCGGCAACGCGATCGCCAAGCGCTGGCCACGATCCGACCACCAAACGACGATTTCGCCTTCTTGGAAGCGCGTCATCGTGCGCGCCTCGAACGTGATCGACGCATCGGGATCGCCGTCGCGAGCATTTGATCCAGGTCATCGAAGATCTCAGGCCAAGCGTCATCAACGAGCGCCTGATCGACCAGGCCCAAGCGCTCCATGATGCGTGTCAGCTGCGCGCTGGCGTCTTGCTTATAGGCAAAAATCAAACCGCCCGTGCAGAGCAGCTCGGACTTGGGATCGCGTTCTTCGTAGTTGACCGTCTTGTGACACGAGAACGAGCTGCCCTGATGATTCGCTGGCGCGATCTGCTCGACGATTTCGATCACGCGATGCTTGTGCAACCTGATACCGTTCTCGCGTCTGAATGGGCAGTTGTCACAGGGCTTGCGTGGATGACAAAGTTTCTTGGGCATCAGTAATCCCAATCCTTCACGCTGGCCAAAACGCCGAGCCCAGCTAGTTTGATCGCTGATGTTGGATCGCAGGTCTCCTCGTTCCACGGGCGCTCGGGTCGATTGTCGGCTCGACGCTGAATCGCCTCGCGATTCCAATCGTCAGCCATGTCGCGAATTTGGCAGTAAAGCTCTTCGAACCAAGTAGCTTCGCGACGCTCGCGCGTTTGCTGTTGTTCGTCGCGCTCTTCTGGATCGTCGGCATTGCCGCCTTGTGCTTCGTAGCCGAGATCGCAAAGCCGCTCAGCGAGCGCGAAGACTTCGGCGATTTCTGCATCGCTCGTGATGAGGCTTGGCGCCATCACTGGCACGAGCTTGCCGTTGTCGACGCGCAGCGAATAGGCTTTCAAAACCGCTTCGAGCGTTTCGAGTCGCTCGCGGCGTTCGATTTCGCCGCAATTGCAGTTTGGGAAGAACGGGCTGTAGCGACAATCGCGTGAGTGGGCCATGTCAGTTGTCCTTCATCGCGCGCTTGGCGAGATCGATCGCCGATCGCGTAGTAGCTCGGCCATCTTCGGCGAGTTGGCACCAATGCTCGGCGCTAGATTTCCAGTAGAGCGCGAGGTTGCGCCATCGCGTGACGGCGCGAATCAGGATGACGTTCGCGAGCATGGACGCGATCCAAAGCAGCATCCAGACGATCGTCATGGCGCGCTCCGATGCCCGCAAAAACGACATACGCCGTCGACGGACTCGTGCCCGTTGCATTTGCAGCAAATGCAGTTTGGCTTATGGACGCCGACGATCATGTTGCCAGGCGTGACGGAATCAGCGGCGGATCGATGAGTCATCCGCGCGATCGCGTCGTCGATCGCTTGTGCCAGCGTGTTGCCTTCACCAACGGCGCGAACTAGCTGCCAGCGATCCGATGTTGCTATGATCACGCGATAGTCGATCACGACGCGATATGCGCGTACGTGTCCTGGCGCGATCGACCCATGGATCGACTGCGCGCCGTGTTTGCCAAGCTCGACGGCAAGCTCGGCGAGCGTTGTCTTGTCGGTGATCTTCATGATGGCCTTCGAATCTTGGCGTAGGCATCAGCCATTCGTCGACCGAGGACATAGAGCGCTTCGAGTGTTCCCTCAAAGCCGAACACGCGATAGTGCGGATCGCCGTTGGGCAGCCGCTTGTACTGCAACGTGCAGAACGTCGCCTGAATGATCTTGGCCTGCTCGATTGTATCCGTCGAGAACACCGGCAAAGAGATGATCGTGCCGCACTCGGCCGCGCGTTGTTCTTCGTTGTCGTTCTCGTCCGAGGCAATCTTGAACGTGCCTTCGAGATCGCCGACCAATACGCGATCGACAACCACCTCACGCCAGCCAGAGGCTTCCTCTGGTGTGAGCCCGTTGTGAATGCCGGCGTCGTCTGCGAGTAACGGCCCGAGTGTGATCGTTCCGTCCATCGTGCAATGCAGCACGCATGCGCGACGCAGATGGTTGTCGCTGCTCACGCCGTTCGCTTTCGACGTGGGATCTTCACGCGCTTGGTTTCGAGCTCGTCGATGAATGCGAACGGGCGCTTCTTTAGCTCGTTGAGCGCCGCTGCGAACATGCAGGCATTCGCGCGCATAAAAATGAGCCACTTCGCGCCCAAGCCTTTTCCGACGCGCTTTCCGTCGTTGGCCGTTGCGAGCGCCGCTACGTAGTCGATCGCGGCCTTGAGCAACGCCGCGCGATTCGCATCGAGATCGGATTCGGCCCCGGGATTGCGATCCCACTTCGGCGCGTCGACGGTCGATGCGAATGCGATCGCGGCGTCTTCGAATCGAGCTCGAATCGCACGCAGCTTGATCATCGTGATTTCAGGCATGATAGAAGGCCCTTGGAAAAGTTCGGCGTCTTACAAGTAACGTCTAGGTGTTCGAAAGATATACTTTCGGGTTTCGACTGTCAAGGCTTCTGGCTCTCCGGATCGACGATCTCGCGAATCGCTCGCACGATCCGAGCGGCTTGCTCGATGCTGAGGTCTTCCAAGCAATAGACTTCACGGAGCGTGATCGTTCGCATGAAGATCTGAAATCGAACGTGGATCTGCTCGCTGATCTCGAACGTCAACATGCCGTGGCCGTAGCCGAGCTTGGTTGATGGGATCTCGGACGCCTCGCGTGAGATCGCATCTGCGATGCGACCTTCGTCGGGCGAGCAACGATGCGAGAGCTGCGACTCGTACCAACCGCAGCGATCGCAGATCTCTAGGCCAAGCTCGGCCGCTTTCGCCTTGTCGTTCTTCGTCATGACTCGGGCGTCCAGTTTTTGATCAACCGGATCTTGATCGGATAGCCACCATCGTCGGTTCCCGTGAGCACGACGTCGCCGATCGCCGTATCGAACGGCCATCCGCGCCGATCGCGCTCGTCGACGACTTCGAGCCACAAGTTCAAGCCATTGGATCGATCGTACGGTGTGATCGCGCGGCATCGGCCGCGACCGACTCGCTCTACCCGCGGATGGTTTCTCCACAGCTCGATGTGTTCACCGACGAGATCCGTCTCGATCGTGTTGCCGATGCCGCTCATCGATGCCGCTCCCACGCACGAGTAGTGATCATCGATAGGCCAAGGCCAACGGCCAAACCGAGCGCAATCGAACATACGAGCGTCGGCTTGAACCAGACCATGATGCAACCGTGCGCATAGCCGATCGTGTAGATCACGTATTTCATTCTTCGGCCCCCACGCGCGCACGCGATTCGAGCTCTTCGCGTTCACCGTCGGCGCCGCTGAGCGTTGATTCGTCGATGCACTCGTCGATGCAGCGCGCGAGATAGCCAGCGAGATACGACGGCGATTCTAGGTTCAGCGGCACATCGTGATCGATCGTGCGCTTGCCGCCGCGCATCACGACGAGATCGCGGATCGCCTCTTCGCCGCGCCACGCTGCATGCTCGGCGTAGCTCTGAAACAGAAACTGCGACGACAAGCGGCTACGTCGATCTGCCGCGTACGCCGCGATCTCTGCAGCACGGATTTCGATCAGGACTTCTGGCGTATCGTTGGCTGGCCCGAGCGACAGATACTCGCCGCAGTCATTGCAGCGATCGACGGCTGACTCGCGAAAGATGGCTTGTAGATAGTTGCGCGTGACGACGCCGCGATAGTGATAGCCCTCGTGTTTGCAGTTGCTGCTCATGCTTCCTTTCGAAACTACTGCGTTGGGCTGACAAGCGGCTCGACCGGCGTGCGGCTCGTCGGGATGTGCCGCACGTGCTTGATCGGTTTCATAGGTAAAAGCGGGCCTTCATGTAGATCAAACGCTCGCATTTGCGACTCCAATGCGGCACGCGCAGCAGGGCCCTCTCCCCAACCCTCCCAGCCGATCAAGCGATCTGCGTACGGCATGTCTTGGCCGCGCCATTCGATACGGCCGCACGGGCACATGCCCCAATCGCCGTACTCGGCGTCGGCGAACTGGAACGGCATAAACACGTGCGGATGCTGTTCTGTCGTGCCGTGCACGAATGCTTTCCAGTCGGCATCGGCTAGCTCGTGTCCAAAGCTCGCAACGAAAATCTCGATCGCCTGGACGATCGCCATGTCGTTAGACGGCAGTCGATCGAACATCGCGAGGACTTGGGGCGCCGACGGATGATAGCGATCGGAGTTTTTTACTTCGCGCGAGATCTCACGACGCCAGTTTTCGATCGCGAGCGCTTCGCCTGATGACCGACAATCGCCGAGCGCCCAGCGCGATAGCGTCTTCCAGGCCCAAACTTCTGCGCACGGGATCGTATGCGTATGATTCGCGCTCGTGAGTGGTTCGGGCATGCCGCCACTCCAAGCGCTTCGTTTAGGCTTGGCCTTGCCCCACGCAGCGACTGTCTTGTTGCAGTAGATACAGCGCGCGTGTTGCGGCTTGCCCTTGATCGTTTCGTCGAGCTGCCCGGTTTTCGTATCGAACAGCTGAAACGATTGCCAGAGCGGAAAATACGCGTCGGGTTGCTCGGCCTTGTTGATCTCGACCCACAAGAGCGAAAACTCGCGCTCGATTTCGTTGGTGAATCCGAACAAGCTCATCGGTCGTTCGGTCCGCCGCGTTCGAATTGCTTCGACGGATGCTCGAAGACGAGGCTTAGCTCTGAATGCACCCGATCGCCGCCTTGGTTCTCGATGCGCCAGCCATTTAGGCGATAGCGATCGAGTAGCGTCTCCAGATCTTTGCTCGGTACGTCTCGAAACTTGTCGTATGGAAACACGAACGGCGTTGGCCAACCGGCGAGCGCGTGCTCGGCCAGTAGCTGGTCGATCGCAGCTTCGACCGGGATGAGCCTGTGGTGTTCTTCTACGAGACGATGCGCGTCGTTTGACGTCAGCATTAGCGCCTAGCCTTTGCCGCGACTTCGAGCAAGATCGAAAGCTTTGCTTGCAGCGCGCCAGCTTTGCCATCGCGGTAGCCGAAGACAGCTTTCGAGATGCGATACGGAAAGCCCTCCTTTGGCTCGACGACGGTTTCTTCGCCGAGTAGCTTCAAGAGCAACTGGATTTCTTCGACGGTCAGCATTACTTGCGCGCTCCTGTCTTGAGCGGATGGCGCCAGCTGAGATCAGGCGCGCGTTGGCCGAGCGCTTCGCGAATCGGCGCGATGGCTTGGTGATAGGCGTCTTCGGCTGCGAGCAACGCAGCGCGCATCTGTCGCGCGTGCTCGACGACGTTGCTTGGAATGCCGGCTTGGTATTTCGCAAGCTCGGTCCAGGCGTTGACGAGCGAATTGTTATGCGGCTTGCCGGCTTCAGCGAGTCTCTGATTTCCTTGAATAGCCCCGATCAAGCCCTGGTGCGTCTGGCTCTCTATGATAGCCAGAATTTGAAACTGCTCCGGGATCAGACTGCGCAGCGCCGTGTCGCCGGGCAGCGAATTCAGGATCATTTCTGCTGTTCGCGCTTTGGTGCACTTGTCTTTGCGATGGCCGTAGTCACGGCAGAGCGCGCAGCGATACGGCCCACGCGGTTTCTTAGCTTTCTTGGTCATGTCGTCCTCCAGAAAAAAGACGCGTCGAGATCAGAGCTAGGCTTTCCCGTTCTTTGACCCCACGTCTGGTGCTGTCCAAGCGATCAACATGGACAGCACCAACCGCTTCTCGACGCGCGAAAAAGTGATTGCCCGAGAGCAATCCAGAACGCAGCTCGAAGCGCCTAGCTGGAGACGCATCCCCATGAGCCGACCAGCTAGGGCACTTCGAACCGCGATCTCGATCGTTCTCGGTCATCGCTTCACCATTGCGCCAGGAAGTGGCGCATCGCCGATTACGCCAACCTTCAACAAACCGCGCTCGATCATCGACGCGCGCCATCTTTCGACGTTTTGCTGATGCCACTTGATCAGCTCGTTGGTGCCGACTGGTGACGCGTCGTTTATCGCTTTGTCAGCGTCGCGCACGGCCTTGTCATAGGCCCAGTGCACGATGCAGTCGTCGCACTGATCCATGTGCCACGTCTCGCAGGCTTTGCGCGTGACGACTTGCTTGCAGCCGCTGTTGACGCACGTATACGTTCGTTCGCCGTGCTTCGTGCACGACGCAGCTGTCTTCAACGCCTGTGTTGGAATCTTTTCGATCTGACCGCGCAGATCGCTCATAGCTGCCCCACGAGATAATGCGCGAGCGTGCCGATGTCGCTTTGCAAACACTTGCGACAGATTTCGACCATCGGTCCGCCTATCTCGTATTCAACTTTTTCGTGCGTGGCGCGCGCGTTGTTCCACACGAGCACGGGACCGTGTTTGAGTGGTTGGCGCGCTTCGATCTTGATGCACGAGCGCTGCTTGCGGCAGTTGATGCACTTGGAGCGAATCACTTGCCGCTCCAACGGACGTCTTGCCGTAGCGCCCATGTCGCCATATCGTAGATTTTTGCGTCGAGCATTTCCTGCGCGACGTTGGCCATGATCGTCAACTGAGGATTGGTTCCAATCCCACGCCCGAGTTGCACAACGAGCTGCAGAAACTCTTTGTGGGATTTTCCAGTCGGCGGTTTGAGATCGCTCATGATGCAAACTCCTCGTCGGTGATCCACTTGGGAGTCAGCTTGCGATCGACTTCTAGTGTCACGTCGCCAAGAATTGGCTCTGGCGCCAGCTCGAACGGCTCTGTGATGACTTCGCGCTGGACTTCGAGCGACCACGCGATTTGCCGCGCGCCTTCTGGTCCCATCATGGGATGCAAGAGTGCACACGATGCGAGATCGCCGCCGAAAAGATTCGTCCACGAGTGATGCCACAACACGCGCGAGCTCGGAATGATCGCCGTCGCGAGATAGCCGCGCAGCTCGGGTTTTGCGGCGATCAACGGCTTGCTGATGTACGAGTACGACGACGCGAACCAGCGCGCGACGTATTGGTCTTCCGACCACGACATGAACGTGAGGCTCGGTTCGAGCTTGAACGGCTTGCTCGGGTCTAGCAGCATGCCGCGATAGATCGGCTTGGGTTCGATCGGCTGCTTGTCGTTCAAGCAATCAGCGACCCAACGAATCGCCTTGCCACCGACGCGCATGATGTGATCGGCTTCCGCAAGCTTGCCGTAGATCGCATGCAGTACCCAGTTGATGTAGAGATCGCCAGGATGAATTTCTGCTACGCGCTTCATTGGCCAAGCTCCGTGAGAACGCTCGCCACGAGCGCCTCGATGACTGCGTTCGAATCGGTCTGGCCGCGATAGAGCGGCGCCCACTCTGATCCGCCTTGGCCGTTTGGCTCTAGGCGCGCGAATACGAGTCCACGCTCGCGCAAGACTTCTTCGAGCGCGCGTTGAATGTTCGCGCGTTCGATAGCACGCGATCGCGGACGGCCTGCAGCTTCGTTATCGCTGGCGCGCTTCGCTAGCTCGCGGTTGATCTCCAGCTCGCGCGCTGCGAGTCTCTTCTCATGGTCATGTGCCACGCCGCATTTAATGCTGACTCGAATCTGCCCGCGATCAGCGAGCAGCTGCGCGTCGGTCATGTCGCCGACCGAGAGATGCCGATATTCGTCGTGGCGCTTCATAGCGGGCACACGCGGCGAAGCTTGTTGAACGCCTCCGAGTTGTGCACGTCGTAGACCGGATCGTGGCCGTCGATCTTGGACAGCTCGATCACGAACGCTTCGACGAGATCAGCGAGCGCAACGAACGCGCGATCTTCGGCGTTGACGTTAACGCCACTTCTGATCAGTCCGCGAATGTGGCCAACGTGCACGCGAATGTATTCTGGGTTCATTGACGCTCGCCTTTCAGGATCTCGATGATTTCTTCGAGCGATTCGAGCGAGCGGTCACAGTCAGCGGCTGTACTCGGCGCGCTACTACGGTTCTCGTAGGCGATCGTTTTGAGATGCTCGCGATGCATAACGAGCGCGTCGATCAAGACTTGATCTTGGCGCCAGTCTAGTTTGAGCCAGCCGTGTGTGGCGTTGATCGTCGTCATGGCGCCGCTACTTTCAAGCCAGCCCGATGAAAAGCCTCCCACAGCACGATCTGCGCGCGCTCGAAGAACGCTTGATCTGGTTCGTCCGCGCGCTGAACGAGACAGCGCAAGATTTCAGAGTCGCCGCTAGCGCTCTCGATCGAGATGGTGATTTCTGTGCCGCTCATAGAACACCGATCGCTTTCAAGACGACTGTCTGTCCAGATCGATCAAGCCAAGTCGCCACGGCTTCCTCGACTTGGCGATTCAGATCGGCGAGCGTTACGTCGAGCTCGAAGTCTTCGACGTCGCAATCGAGCGCCTCGCACGCGCCGAGTACGAACAACAGGCGCCATCGTCGCGAGTGATGCGTGAAGCTCGGCGCCGCGAGATGCGCAAGCTCGTGCAGGATCGTTTTGAGGCCCTGCGCGAGATCGCCCGTGTCTTTGACGTAGGCGTGGCCAAGACCAGGCCGCGCGAGTCCAAGAACACCGCAGCCGTTGTCTGGCTTGATCTCGACCAGCATCGACACTTGTCCGCCCCACGCGGCGAGACTTCGCCAGCGATCGGCCCAGCTTTTTAGAACATCAGCTTGGGTCATTTGAGTGAGTCCTGACCACGCGGCAAGCCGCCACGCGAGACGTTGATCTTGATCTTGCGACCAGCAGCGCGACCCGACGCATAGCCGTCGTGCGACGTGATATTGCCGACGTTGGAAGATCGCCCTTTGCGACGGTTGCCGTTTTTGTACTTGGGATACATGAAGTCTTCCCAGTTCTCATCGACTTCGGCTTGATCGCGCTTGATGACCGCGAGAACACCGTCTGATGCCTTGGGCTGTTTGGCCGGCAAGATGTCATCGAAGATCTCGACAGGATCGACGCGCGCGGCTTGCTTGTCGATCAGCTTCTGAATGTTTTGCCGAACGCTCTGCGAGCAACCGAGGCGCGCGCCGTTGCGATACTTGCGTGAGTATTCGCTCGACGGAAACTGTCGATCGATGAGCGTCTCGACTTCGCGCAGCAGATACTGCGTCGTGTACGTCGCGGCCTGTACGGCCGAGATGCGTCCGAAGAACATGATTTGCCCGCCGCGCCAAAACGCGTGGCAACCGTAAAGCTCGTCGACTACGCCCGCGACGCGCATGTGCCACGCGACCTTCTTGCGCGTGTCGGTGACTTTGGCCTGGATGATTTCTTCGATCGAATGCGGCTCGCACGGTAGATCGACGCGCAGCTGAGCTTCTGTCAGCTGGTGCTCTTGCATCATCGCGCTGGCGCGGTCAGCTGCGATCGCCGCTTCGTGCTCGGAGCCGGCATTATTCGCGAGCGCGAGCAGCTTCTTGATTCGTTCGATGACATCGCTGGCCATGGCTAGCCGCCTTTCAAGACGCTCTTGCGCCATGCGGCTTGGCCGATCTTCTCGGCGAGCGACTTGTAGCCCTGAGTCTTGGCGATCGCCTCGGGATCAGGCGCCTTGATCACTTTGCAGCGAATCTCGTGGCCGTACGCGTACGCCAGATCATTGCAGACCATCGCGTGAGCGCGATCGTCGGTGAGATCGAAGCCGTCTTCGACCCATACCTCGTCGACTTCGATCTCGACGGTCCATTTGAACTTCGCCATGGCTACTCCACCTCCGAGCGACGCATCGTGTACTTGTTCGGATCAGCGAGCATCGTCTCGCCATACGTCTGCTGTTTTGCGCAGTAGCTTTGCAGCTGGCGCCGCGCCTCAGCTTCTGCATCGCGTTCGTTCTCGGCGACGCCCCACGCGCGCGGCAGATCCGTGTAGTCGTAGAACGCGATCATCACGCGCTTGGTTTGGACGTTGCGCAGGAATTTGTAATCGGCGCCGGTCTTGACGATGCGATCGCCAGTGATGCGAAAGATGAAATCGAGCGTCATGTAGATGCCATCGATCTCGGTCACCATCGCGTGCTCGCCCGACTGGCCGATTTCGCAATCACGAGTCAGGACAACGCGCTCGCCGACGAAGCGCTTGGCCTTGGGCGAGCGTGCTTGCTTGACGGCTTCTTTGTTGAGCACGGCGAGACACTCGCGCGCGAGCTTGACGAGATCTTCGTTGCGCCGGATGTAGTCATCGAGCGCGCCGATGAGCGAGCTACCGCCACCACTGTGATCGCCGATTTTCTTGGTGTGGATCGTGATGTCTGACTCGGGATCAGGCTGCATCACGACGAACGTGTGATCGTATGGACTGGGAAGTTTGACGCGTGACATGGGGATGCCTTGGCTTGGGTTTAGATCGGGTTGGCTCTGAGAAATTCTTCATTGAGAAGCGCGACGACTGCGCGCACGGAATGCGTGAAGGTTTGTGGCTCGTGCATTGCTCGAAAGCACAACAGAAGTGCCTTGTGGCGTGCTCGTGGATCGTCGCTTCTGAAATCGTCGCTCTCGAACATCGTAGCGTTTGCAATGCGCTCACCGAGCGCATAGATGTTCTCGGGCGTAGCGTCGTCCGTCGTGAACTTGAGATCGCTCGCGATTTTTCGATAGGCACGCCAGATCGGCGTATCGATCACGCGACGCTCGCGATCATCACAGCTCGCCATGAACAGCGCGATCGGAAGCTCGCGCGCCTTAGCTTCATCGACGAGCTGGACGAACGTGAATTCACGCACGGCGTCCCATTCGTCTGCATGTCCAGAACCGCCGAGTGCGTTGGCCATGCTGAGCGCACCGAACACGGGCGAAGCACGAAGCTCGATAGCTTTCTGCAACGCGAGATCCGTGAACGGCTTGCTGAGTGTTAGCCTGCGTTGAAGATCTCCGATCATTGGCTTGCCTTTGCGAGATCGCGGAGAACAGCTGCGAAAACTTGGTTTGCTGCGTCATCCTCAGCCGCGTGTTGATCGGCTTGCCGCGTGATAGCGCCGCGTAGATCTTCGAGCGCGTTTGAGTTGTCTTGTGCGCGACGTTCGAAGTGCAACACGGCGAGCTGCAGGCAGCGCACGCATGATGCCTCTGTCGGAAACACCGTTCCGTGCTCCCAGCGATCGATCGTGTCGAGCTTGCCGCGTGGACAGAATGTCTCGTGCGTGTTGCCCTGCATGAGATGCTTGACAGACACGTTACGAAACCTCTTTGAGCTGGCGTTCGAACGCAGCCCACGCAGGCGCATTGCCCAAGGCATCCCAATGCCGTTGGATGATCAGCGCGTGGCCAGGCGCGAACGTCATCCGGCAGTCGTGCGCCGTGTCGTCGTCGCCGAGATTGTGCTCGACGAGGATCGCGCGGCCGAATGCCTGCAGATCCCGAATGACCAACAGCACCAGCTCGCTCAGCTGGTCGTGCGTGAATTTACCGACGCGCTCACGCGGCGAGCCGATGGAACCACTGGGCCACGGCAACAAGGTGATCTCGGCGCGGTAGACCGTCGCGAGCGTGCTCGCAATGTGATCAACAGAGCCACCGACGCGGGAAGACTGCAGCGCGAGAAGTTCGAGAGCTTGGTAGAACGGAAGCATGGGGATGCCTTTGGTTTGAGTTACTAGTTAGTTGCTAGTTAGAACGCGAGCGCGTGCTCGGACCAGAACGCGATCGACTCGGCGATTTCCGTGGCATCACAGAGCGTCGAATCGCCCGACTCTTTAGGAGCGATTGGTCCACCGAACGTCGTGTAGAGCACGCATGGATATCCGTCGTGCGGGCCTGCGATCACGGTGAGCGTGTTGACAGTGCGTTTGGTGCTCAGGTGTTTCGTACCGAGCTTGATCCAATCGGTTCCAACTGGATCGAACCGCGAGAGCATGCGCGACGAATACGCACGAGTGCCGCGCGACTTCATCTCGACGAGGAAACTCGGGATCGGTTCGTCGCCCATGATCGGGCCGAACAGCGCACACGGGACCGTGCCGAGATCGTCGGGCAGTGTGATCGTTTCTTTGAAGAACGCGTCACGGCCGGCGAACAGAAGCAAAACGTGAGCGAGCTGGCGCGCGGTGAGTCCGTGATCGATGTGAGAGTCTTTGTGGAGTCGCATTGGGGATGCCTTTGTTGGTTTGGGTTTCGTGTTTCTGGTTCCAGTGAACGCGTGACGGCTTGGTGGTGTCGACGAGCTATCGGGCGCTACGCCACGTTCATAGCTCGCGGTGGAACCGTCACGCGCTCGCTGCAACCTACGAGCGCTGTTCCCCGCGCTCGCTGCTGCGTTGTCTCTAACGCACCGTCCTTTCTACGCGTGCCGTAATCGGTCCTGCGCGACCGACGACAAACTCGCTTGATACGACGTCGAAGTAGTGCGGACCTGTCGTGCCGTCGTACGCCTTGCCGGTGTAGCGAATCTCAGCTAGCCGTGGTTTGACCCAACGCACGATCGTGCCTTCGCTCGGACGCTTGCCAGGCTTCTCGGGATCGACATGGAACAACACGACGTCACCGACACGAGCGCGCATGCCACGCGCGTCAAACTGGAAACGCGGTTGGACTTTGAGACGCATGGCTACTCACACTCCAGCGCACGACGAGCGCGCGCGGCGTCTGTTGTTGTCGGAATCGTCGACTCGGGTGTCTCGGCCATCAGCGATCCGGAGCCATCAGGCTCGTGGTTTAGTCCGAATGCATGCCCTAGCTCGTGCGTGAGAACGGCCAGAATCTTCGTGTCAGCTCGCCCCGCTTTGATATCGATGTAGTCTTCAGAAATCTCGCCCATGCGCTCGCCGTGCGGCCAGAGCGCCGGATCGATCAACCTGATCGGCCGTGCGCTCGCGTCGCTGTTGTCGAGCGCGTACGGAAACGCGCAGTCACCGAGCGCGGCTTGCCAGCTGGTGATCGCCAGTTCGGTCACACCGCGAAACGTTGGTTGATAGTCCTGGCTTGCGGCCAGAATCTCGGCCGCGCCGATCGTCTCGATGCGCACGCTCGTCCCGCGTGACCACGAAAGATCATCGGTGCACGAACAGCCGCAAAGCACGAGCATCAACACCAGAGCGTGCATTACGAAAGCTCCAACATCGCCGCGCGCGCCGTGGTTTCGTCGCCAGCGACAGACTCCAGCGCACGCTGGATCGTGATCAGCTCTTGCCGCAACGGCCGTGCTGATTCCTCGCCCATGGCGCCCTCATAGCCACCGATGCGGCTCGCGATCACTGCCAGCTCTTTGATCAACGTGCTGGCCGTTGTAGTGGTCAGTTGCGCGCGGCGTGCGGCAAGCTCGGGGTTCAGGTTGTCTTTGTTCGCCTTCACACGGGCGCGCTCTTGGCACTCGGAGATCGCTTCCGTGACAAGCCCACCGACGCGCGTAAGAGCGGCACGCAGGCCAGCGCTCAACACGCCGACCACGTCGCGCTCGCGAGACACTTCGATCGCCCTGTGAGAGCCCCAGCCAACCGAGCTGATCACGTCGCACAGAGCGCTCGCTTCGTCGCGCATGCCTGCAGGCACGTACCAAGCCGCGCCATCTTTCACGGCGTAGAAATGCTTCTGTAGCAAGCCGCCTAGCCAAGCAGTCAGAACGTCGCTCTTGAGAATCTCGCCGCCCGTGATTGCGTTGTAGCGGCTGCGAACCGTCGCGGCCAAGCCCGCGTCACCGTCGAAGGCCAGCGACCCATCGTCGTGCAAGTCGACAACGAGCAAGATCGTTCCGTACGCGGCGCCTGCAGTCACGGCCGCGCCGCTCATCGGCACGCCGACTTGATAGCGGGCTTTGACGCCTTCCGGTAGATTCGTGCTGGGGAGCCGCTTCGTGTCGTAGTCGCGGCCCTTGAGAGTCTCTACGGCGTGACCACACGAGCGTACGGCGCTCGGAGCAGGCGGCACGAAATCAGCGTCGATACCGTTTTGCTCGAACGCTTGCACGAACGCTTCGCGCTTGCGCTCGCCGCCACCGACCCATGACCACTGCAAGAGCGCCCGCTCGGACATCAGGCCGGCAATCAGTGACCTATCACGCAGCGTCGCGCGCGCTTCTGCTTGAGTCTCGCGGATCGTCGTGCGCGCCGTCGGAGTTGTCGGCTGGCCGACACGAAACGCGCGTTGCGCCTTGGGCATGTCGAAGATGCTCGGGCCTGCGGGCGTGTGCGTGATGCCAGCACCGACGGGAAGCGCTGCAGCCTCGGGGATGATCGTGACGGTGAGTGCGTTGATCTGCTCAGCCGTGTAGCCGTGCGAGCTACGCAGCGTTGCCTTGTAGCTTTCAGCCGTCGCGAGCTTCACGCCGTTCGCAAGGGCAGTCACATAGCCTTGCGCCGTCGAGAAACCAACGCCGCGCATCGTGCCGTCTGCTAGCGAACCACTGGCTTGCGTGTTCGCGTTGTGCTGCGATTCGCCCGCAGCTTGCGCGAGATCTTGCGCGAGCGCGTTGTCGAACGTCGCAAGCTCGCTGTTGACAGCTGGCGCGCTCTGCTCGGGCGCCGTGTACTCGGCGCTCGGCGCGCTCGGCGCCGTGCCGACGAAATACGTCGGAGCCGCATCCGTCGGTGCGACGGCTACGAGATGCCCCTCGGACGCCGCGCCAACACGTGGCGACCAGTTGGACCATACGCTCAACACGCGCTTATTCTCGCGGCGCCCGTCGCGATGGCGCTCGGTGATCACGACGTCACCAGCACGCGGCTCACGCGTGTTCGGCGCGAGCGGCAAGAGCACGCACCAGTCGCCTTGATGCTTACGCCATTGGCCGACAATGGGCACGCGCGACACGCGCGGCGTCTCGGATGTGACTTGGATAGGCGCACTGGGCGCCGTCTCGCGCACGACGGGCACGGTTTGCCGCTCGGTGTGCGGCACGGGCGCACGCACGGCCGTGATCTCGGCGAGCTTGGCATCCTTCGCCGCGCGCACTTGGTTCTGCAGTGGCGCAGCAAGCACGAGCCACTCGGGGTTAGCCGGAAGCGGCGCACACAGTGCGCGGAGTGCTTCAAACGCCGCATCGGCGCCGACCACGCGGGGCAGGATCGCGGCGATCGCCGTGAGCAGCGTGGCGAGCCACTTGGGAAGCTCGGGCGCAGGGATATCTAGCTCCAAGAGATCCCAGCGGGTTTTTTCAGTGTTTTCAGCTACTTGGGGATGCGACTCGGACATGGGGATAAGTCCTTTTGGGGGGTTACCGGCTTCACTCATTCAAACGACTCGGTTGTCAGCATATCCAAACCATGCGCCAGCTTAAAGATTGAGCTAACTATGCGAAACCATTCGGATAGCCCTGGGTTAACATTCGGATAGTGTGAACACCGAGTCACAGTTCACCTGTATTACAAACGCCACATTCGAGTCAAATTCTTTCTGCAGGCTATCGGATAACCGTCGGATCTTATCCGAGTTTTTCAGGCATTTGCGCTTTGTCTTACGCATCGGTAGGATGCCTGTAGCACGCCCCCGATGTCGGCGGGATCGCGCGCATGCCCGTTTCAGCTCTCGCATAACATCCGAGTCTTTTTGTTGACTCGGGGTCAAGAAAGCCGCGCTCCATGGCCGACAAACTGATCAACTTCCGAATTCCGATCGAATGGCACGACGAGATCCGCGCGATCACGGATCACAACGGAATCACGATGTCCGAATTCTGCCGCGCTGCGATCGACGCTGCTCTACGTGGCGTGCCGGGCGATCTGGTTCTGTCCGAAATCGACGGCTACAAACAAGCGCGCTTGCTCGCCAGCAAAATGGCGCACGAGCTGCTCGATATTGCACGGAGCGGATTACCAGACACCTACGAAGAGGCCGTTGCGCGCTATGGCTTCACGCCACATGGACCCGAGCACAACGGACGTTGACGTGCTTGTCAGGCCAATGCGCTAGGCTCGTTTGTAGATGATCGCAGCGATTCAGATCGAAGGCGCCGACGCACCGTGCGTGGTCTATTGGACTGGACGCATTCGGTTGAGCGTCAAATGCACGACGTGGTGCGGCGACACGCATGATGCATCGGACGGCGTGATCCAAATCCCCGACGACGCCAAAGTCTGCAAGCGCTGCACGGAACAGCTCAAGACCAAGAAGCCAAAGCTATGAAGAAAAAGTTTCCGAAGACCGTATTCGTTGGGCGCGACATCGAGGATCCAGAATTTTTGCTCGCGTTCGATTCGCGCGATCAGGCACTCGACAGCAGCGACGACGGTGAGCCACTCGCCGAGTATCAGTTGGTTCAAGTCGGCCAGGTAAGCGTCAAACGCGACATCAAACCTATCAGCGGCAAACGCAAACGATGAGCGACGCCAAGCAAAAGATCTCGAACGTCGAGCGACTCGTGAGGCTGAAGAACGAGCTACGCACTGCACTCGATCGAGACGGTTGGAATGATTCGCAAGATGCGCCGCTACTAGCCGCGTTGATCATTGCCGACGCGATCGATGAAGCCACCGCGACGCTCGGCGCAGCGATCCGAGATCTGGGAAGCAGACGATGAGCTCGTCAGAACGAATCGCGTACCTCAAGGAAGCTGATACATACTTCGAGGCGCTCGATTACGCGTACGAGCGGCAATTCCTCGACGTGCCGGTAACGTTGCCGCGCGCGAGCGTGAGCATGCGTCGATCGTCGTGGTGGCGTCGCGCGCTGTGGTGGATGTTATGAATCGTTGCAAGGTTGCATGTGCACTATGCGGCATAGAAGCCAATGGCACACGCGCCGAGCTAGACCGTGCTGGCTGGAATTGGTTCACCGGAAATAGGCCAGAGACCGTATTCGTTTGCTCGCGCTGCTCGTGTTCGCCAGAAGCAAGCGCGCTCTTGCAGCCCACGCGAGCCCTCAAATGAGATCGCGCGCGCAGAAGATCCTCGAAGACGCCTTCGTGATCGCATTGCCTGTCCTGATCGTCCTACTTGGCATCGCGATCGGTTGGTACGCCGTTCGTTGTTAGCATCGTGAGACGATGCTCGCGAGATGCCAGAAGTGCATATCGTCATCGGCGCTGGCATCATCATCGAGGCGTACAGAGACAACCTGCACGCGCAGCTCCACGCCAAGACGATCCTGGGCGCGCGCGTAGTCAGCGTCTTCGTACGCAGCGAGCTCGCGCCGACGGTCCGCGATGATCTGGCCCTGGACAACGAATGGGCCGTGAACGACGCGGACGGCGACACGCCGGTCTTAGAGATTTCCCATGATCTCTCAGAGACCGACGACGATGATGGGGCCGTTCGCTAGCCGCCAGGACTATAGCGAATTCGTAATGCCGCCTGCGCCGACTGCTTGTGGGACTTCGACATCGAGATAGCAAGATCGCGCTCCACCAAGTTGCGTCTCGCTGATCGTGAGTGTCGGATTGCCACCACCATCAACGTTGGCATCAACGGTCCAGTTGCCGCCGACACCGATACGCGGCGTGATGCGACATCGAGCCGTCGTTGTATTCTCGTTACCGGGATCGCCGCCGACGCCCGTCCAATCGCTGAGCCAGAGCGCACGGGCTTGTGCTTGCGTCTTGGCGCCTGCAGCAAATTGCGCGAAGCCGTCGATGAATGCACGCGCGAGCTTCTTGATCGGGCCGATACCGACGGCATTGTAAAACAGATCGACGGTAGGTGTATCCGTCGTAGTGATCGTGACGGAATCACCACCTGCGCCATCGTGCGAGATCAGGTAGCGCAACCAGTTCGAGCTCTGCTTCACGGCGACTGCTGTTACGGTCATGATCATGCTCCGATCGCGTTGGGGACGCGGACATCGAGATAGCCCTGTCCAGCGCCGGCTTGGGTTGTGACGATAACCGTCGGATTGCCTGGGCCATCGACGTTGGCATCGACGGCCATCGTGAAGCCGTCGCGCCCTTCGAGATCGCAGCGCGCCGTCGGATTGGTACGAACGAGGGCGAGATCGCCGACGTTGTTGACATCGGACAACCACAGCGCGCGCGACTTGGCTTGATTCAGCGCGCCAGCTGGAAACGACTGATAGCCGTCCGAGAAGGTCTTCGCGAGATTCTTGAGCGGCCCGGCGAGTGAGTCGGTTCGAAGATCTGGCGTTGCGCCGCCTGTCGTCGTGATCGTGACGGTCGTGCCACCAGCACCATCTTGTGCGATCAGGTAGCGCAAAAGATTGTGCCCGACAAAAACGAGTGTTGCTGTAACGGCCATGATCAATCTCCGATCGTTCCGGGGGATTCGATGTCGAGATATGCCGTGCCACCGCCGCCGATCGAGACTTCGATCCGCGGATTGCCCGCGGCGACGTCGGCATCGACGGTCGCAACTTCGACACCTGCCCCCGCCGTGCGCATGGTCGTGCGACACAGGGCGACAGGCGTGTTTTCGTTGCCAGGGTCGGCGCCAGACCAATCGGACAACCAGAGCGCGCGAGCCTTGGCTTGCGTCTGCGCGCCCGCGGCGAACTGCTGATAGCCGTCTGCGACGACCTTGGACAGCTTCTTGATGACGCCCGGACCGATCGAATCGGTGAGCGTATCGGGCGTCGGGCTTCCGATCGTGGTGATCACGACGGTCTCTACCGTCGTGCCTTCGCCTGCGATCAGGTATCGCAGACGATGCGCCCCGTTCTCGACGAGAGTGGCTGTTGCCATGAGCAAGTCCTCCGATACAGAATCTACATGCGTGATCTCGCGAAATCAAACATGTCGCGCAGTTGACTGCATGCGTGTTCCGAAGCGCGCGATTTCACGAAATCGCGAAATCCGCTGACTTGACCAGCTAGAGCTTCTGATCTCGCCAGCGCGACCAGAACAGCTTCGTGTCGGCTTTGCTGGCTTCGTTGATCTCGCGAAGCGAGTCTTGCGCGTTGTGATCGCGGACGTGGATATCGCGTGCCGGATAGACGCTCCAGCCCAAGCGCCACAAATTTACGCCCAGCTCTGTATCTGCCCCGTACGTTCGATAGATCGGATTCCACCACGCGCGCCCAGATGGATCGCCTTGTTCGATCGCGACGGCGACGCCGGCTTCCCGGCGAATCAAGCCGTAGTTCGCATAGGGCTTGCCGTTGACGTACGAGATCGTGAAGTTTCCCGGGCGAGACAAATCATACGCGAACGCCACTTCGCCGATCTGTAGATCAGCTTCCATGATCGCGATCGATTGCGCGAGCGCACTCTCGGTCAGGATTTCTGCATCGTCGTTGAGATGCCCGATGTAGTCATAGTCTTCGTCGACAGCGTAAGCGAAACCCAAATTGAACGCCTGCACGGCTCCGGTCAACGGCAGCTCTTGCTGAATCAAGACGACATCTGATTGCAGCAAGAGCCAGTCACGCGAGCCGTCTGTCGAGCCGCCGTCGACGATGATCTGGCGATAATAGCCAACGCCACGCGCCGCGCGTCGCACAGACTCGACGGCACGCTTGAGCATGTCGAGCCTGTTGTACGTGCCGAAGACAATCGCGACGCGGTTCATAGAAGTTCGAGTCTAGGAAGCAACTCGCGAAAACGAGACGCCCACGTATGGCGTTTGATAATTGCCTCGCGTCCATTGCGGCCGATCGCGCCGGCCATGCCAGGGTTGGCGAGTAACCATTGCACGCTCTCGACGAGCGAATGCTTCAGCGGATCCCAAAACACGCATTCGCTCTGGTCGACGAATTCATGTCCGAGCCCCGGGACGTAGCGAGCGACGACGGGCGTTCCCGATGCCATCGCGATGATCTGGCGGTCTGAGTAGTAGCGCTCGACATTGTTGAAGTGATTGATCGACAGCGCGACTTTGGCGCGCTTGTAGACGTGGTGCTGTTGCTTGACGTGGCATTGGCCAACGGGCTTGATGTCGTCGGGCCAGCCACGGCCAATGACGCCGACGTCGATCTTGGCTTCGACGAGAGCTCGAATCGCATCGAGGCGTTCCTGTGATCCTTGCTCGAACGTCTTGCCGTAGTAGTTCCCGCACAGGACGACGTCCGGCACCCGGAAGCTAGGCCGCCAGGCGTCGTAGTCGCCCAAGATATCCGATCCGTAATCGGCGCCGATCTGAACGTACTCGACGATCTTTGCGCCAGCTGCTTGGAACATCGGAATCTGACCGATGCTCGATATCAGCGTCACGTCGGTGGCTTTGCAAATCTCGGCAAGATGATCAGAAACCTTCGGCCGGCAGTCGCCTGTCCAATGCGTGATGACGCACTTGGGATGCTCGGCTTTGAGCTGCGTGATGACTTCTGGCTTGATGCCTTGGCTTTCTTGAATCTGAAACCAGATCCAATCGGGCTTGAATTCACGTGCGAGATTCAGCAAGCGCTCGCTGATGGCATTTGATCCAACATGAGCTTTGCGTAGGCCCCAGAAATCAAACTCGGCGATGTTGTCTGGACCAAACACAGCCGCCAGGCCATCGAGTTGGCCTTGTTGCCTGTGCGAATAGTTCAGCGGCGCACAGATCACGCGTTCGATCTTCATGGAACAAACTCCCTTCGCATCGTGATGACATCTTCGTTTGCGTAGATCTGGACAAAGCCGAGAGATCTATACAAGCGCTCGGCGCGGCCGTTGTTGCGCAAGACTTCAAGCCACGTCGAGCGTTTTTTCAACGAGACGCGCGCGATCAGCTGCTCGAACAAAGCTTTGCCAAGGCCGTGACCACGAAACTCTGGAAGCAAGCCACCAGAAACCCACCAACCGCCATCGACGTTGCGCACGAGCCCGAACGCCGCGACGACTGTTTCGACGAAGCCGACATAGGGCTGCGTCGTCTCGCGATCGAGATGCGTGAACCATTCGTGTTGGTCTTCGGCGCTGATCTCGCTCGGGTCGTTTGTCATGAACGCGCGGCAAGTATTTCGCACGATGCGCATGGCTTCTGCGTGCGCCAACGTCTCGGCGTCGATCAGGACGAGCTCAGCCACGCTTGCACCATCTGCTCACAGCTTCGATCACGTGATCGACGTCGACATCGCTGAGCCATGAGCCGCACGGAATGTTGATTTGCCGCGACGCGAACAGATCAACGCCGGGCAGCTCGCGCTGCCAGCCCGCGGCGCGTCTGAACGCCGGCTGTTGATCGTTGCGTCTGTGCACCTGAGAGACTTCGACGCCCCATTCGGCCATGTGTTTGATAAATTCGCCGCGATCGCCGTCGATGATCAGCGTGTACATCCACCATGATGATCCAGGATTCCACGACTGCGCGAGTCCACGCTCTGCGAGACTTCCGAACGCGTCGCAGTAGCGCTTGGCGTTAGCCTTGTGCCGCATGAGCGTGTTTGGCAACAGCTGCATGTTTGCTCGACCGATCGCGGCAGCAATATCGTTCATGTGCCACTTGCCACCGACTTCGTCGATCTCATGCTGCTCGCGCGGCTTCGTTCGATCGAGCCCGAACCAGCGCATGCGCCGCGCGCGCTCGATCTGATCCGGAGGAGTAATCAAGATGCCGCCGTCGCCCGTCGTCAGATGCTTGATGGCCTGCAGCGAATGACAGACGTAGTGACTGTGCGAGTCGCACAGCGTTCCCAACGGCAAGCCATCGGGCAACCGCGCGAGCATCGCGTGTGCCGCGTCTTCGATTACTGGAATGCCGCCAGCGGCTTCATGGATCGCCGCGTAGTCACACGGCGTGCCTGCCCAATCGATCGCGATGATCGCCGACGTCTTAGACGTCAGCCGCCAGTTCAGGCTTCCCGGGTCCATCAAGCCTGTTTTCGGATCTACGTCGATCCATAATGGCCGCGCGCCCAGATGAACAATCGGCGCGATCGTTGCGGCACACGTGATCGGGCTGACAGCGACGTCGTCGTCTGGACGAACACCGGCAAGCATCAACGCCATGTGGATTGCTGTCGTCCCAGAGTTGACAGCGACGATCTTGCAGTCTGTACCCAAGCGCATCACAAACGCAAGCTCGGCTTCGAAGATATCTACCTCGGGGCCTTGAGCGATATGCCCAGACGCCAGAACACGCGCGACGTGTTCATGAGCATCGGGCGCCATAGCCACTTTGAACAGCGGGATCATCAGTCGCGCATTTCCTCGAACGCCGGCAAAATGAATTTCTCGACGATCGCATCGACAGAATACTCGCGCGCTAGCTCGTGCGCACCGCGCGCGTACGGCGAGGCGCGCACATAGCGTTTGGCGTGCCCAAGAATCTCGACGGCGTTCGCTCGAAAGTTGTCCATCGTGAAACGCGGGATTTCTATGTAGTGCTCGCCTGAAACAAACGGCCATGTGTCGCCAGGCTCGGCGACCAGCGTTGCTGATGTCGACGCGACTTGCCACAAGCGCCAAGTCGAGAAGCTCTCGACCAAAGAATGCGCGACGTACAAATCCGCTGACGTTTGATCCAGGCGCCCAAACAGCGATCGCCCGAATTGCCCGATCATGTCGGAAAATTCGCCAGCGCGATAGGCGTCGTGGAGCATTGGGATGATCTCTAAGCGGCGACCCAACGGCGAACCACGATAGCCGATCAGCGTGTGTCTTGGCGCCTCCCAGCGTGGGATCCCCATCGCGGCAAGATCCCAACCCACAGGCATCACGTGCGCGGCGACGCCTGGAATCTGACCGATCAGCTCTGCCATACGCGGCGTGTGCGCGAACACGGCATCGAATTTGTCGACGATAGCCAGAAAATTTCTAAAATGCGCGTGATGCTCGGGCAGCATCTTGGTGCCGTCCTCGTCGAGCGCTTCGCTGTAGACAGCCGCGACATAGCAATCGCGTTTGATGATCGGTCCTGGATCGACCAGCGTCCAGCAGATGAATAGATCATCCGGATCGGCCGTGCGACACGCCAACGGAAACTGCTCGGGCGTGATCACAGAGACGCGCGAGCGCCGCTCGGCGCACGACAGCCAACACGCGCGAATGTCGACAAACGGCCCCCACGAATCTGGGATCACGTGCGTGATCGTCAGCATGTAATTCCTCGCGCAAGTCGGTTTACAGCCTGCTCGACTTCGTGTCGAAAGTTCGTGTGAATGCAGAACCTGTGATGCAGGAGAAAGCCGCGCGTGTTGAGCTCGTCGGCGCTTTCGTACGCGAGCAGCGCTTCGATATTGTCCGGTATTTCTGTGAGTGACGCCTCGAAACTCGGGCCCGGTTGTGCGATAGCTAGCCGCTCGCTGACAAGCGGGATCGCGTAGGCCGCTGCGACTGCAAATCGCAACGGGGCTACAAACGGCGCGTCGGCGTACTGATGCAAGTTGAGCATCAGCCGGCTTCTGGCGACGATTTCGTCTTGAGACCAACGGCCATATGCTGCAGGCGCGATCGACAGCCCGCGTTTCTTGAGCTGATCAATGCATTCGCGGCGCCGGCCCCATAGATACGCGAGCGTGCAGATGTCATAGACGCGATCTTTCGATCGCGTGCCGAGATCTTCGTGGCTCGCCATGAAGACGTACGTAAAGCGCGGATCCTGAGCCGCGCGCTGATCGCTGACCCAGATCGCGTGGATCAGGCCGCGCAACTTGTCGATCGATGCGCTTGTTGTTGGATCCTGACCGGGCCGTTCGAGATTCCACCAGACGACGCGCGAGCGCTTGATCTTCTGGGCCTCTAAGAACGGCACGACTTCGCCGTTCATCGGCGTAAAGATATAGCAAGCCCATTCTTCTCGGAGATCAATCTCGTCGACGAAGCACGTGTCGAACTTGGATGCCTCGACGAGCCTCCAAAAATCGCAGTACGAGTCGTAAACGTGCCGCGTGCGCACGAACTTGATGTTCATCAATCGAGCCACTGGGGATGCTCGATCGTCCACACGACGATTTCTCTGAGTGCCTGATCGATCGTAATTTGTGGCGCCCAGCCCATCGCCGCGAGCTTCATGCCGTTCAAGCTATAGCGCAAATCGTGCCCCTTTCGCGCCGCATGAAAATCCACAAAGCGCCAAGCCGCACCATGACCAACGCCAGGCGGAAGCTTGTCGGCGACGCGCTTGATCATCGAGAAGTTGTCGATCTCTTCGATGCCGACAACGTTGTAGCGCTCGCCGCGTTGTCCAAACGACACAAGAAAATTTAGCGCCGCGGCGTGATCACGCGCGTCGAGATACTTGCGCGAACCGATGTTGTTCGGCGATCCATGGACGTCGATCAGCTCGCCGCGCATGATCGAGCGTAGAATCTTCGGGACGAATTTTTCTTTGTCCTGAGTCCTTCCAACATTGTTCATCGTGTTCGTGACGATCACTGGCACGCCCATGCTGTGATCGTAGGCATAGGCAAGATCTTCAGCGGCTGCCTTCGTCGCTGAGTAGACGTTGCTTGGCCTGTGCGGAAAGTCTTCGCCGTGATCAACGCCCGCGGGCGCGGCGCCGTAGACTTCATCAGTGCTCACCAAGAAAAACATCTTGAGGCTTTCCTGATAGCGCCGGCAGTATTCGAGCAGGTTGAACGTTCCGACGATATTGCTCTGGACAAAGACTTCGGGCTCTACTGCACTGCGATCGACATGGGTCTCGGCCGCCAGATGAAAAACGTAGTCGACTTGACCGATGCATCCACGAACGTAATCCGACGGGAACGCCCGGATATCGTGCAGCACGAATTCGATCTGGTCGGCTGTGATGTCGCTGATCCGGTTCAGGCTGGCCGCGTAGCTGAGCCGATCGATCAGAACAAACTCCCAATCGGGATGCTGATCGACGAAGTAGCGCAGGAAGTGACTTCCAATGAAGCCACATGCTCCAGTAATCAAGGCTCGAACCACGACAACGAGCCTAGCGCAATGCCCTGACAGCTAGCGCAGCAAGAACGGCTCGGGATCCATCGGCGCGTAGCGATCGCTCGGGCTGAGCTCGAAGTGCAAGTGCCGCCCGTCGTGGTCTTTCGGATTATCGCCGACGAGCCCGAGCGGCGCGCCGAGCATGATGATGTCACCGACGGCGACTTTCAGATCCAACAAATGAAAATAGCCCGTGCGCAGGCCGTTGCCGTGATCGATCCACAGGCGATAGCCCGTCGGCGAGTTGCCGGCGATCTGAATGATCCCCTCGGCCGCTGCGATCGCGTCTGTCTTGTACGGAACGACATACTTGGGCTCGCCGTTCGGCTTTTTGCCGGCACAGCCCTTGTCACCGACGAAATCAGGCTTGTCGCCAGGCGCCCAGACGTAGAACAAATCTAGCCCGGCATGATCCGGACGATCTTTGGGCCTGAAGCTCGACGTGACCAGCGGCCTGCGGCCATCTGCAAGAGTCGCCAATGGCCATCCGAGCTCGAATGCTGCAGGTTGCTCGCCGTGCATACCATTTTCTAAATCAGCGCGCGTCTTAGGCCCAAAGAAACCATCTGGCGTGAGTCCCGTCTGCGACGACTCTTGCCAATGCTCGACGAGCTTTGTGATGTGCGCGATCGTCAGGCGCCCAGCAACTAGCTCGCGCTGGTTATACTCGTCGGCCTTTTTTGACATGCGCCGAGCCTAGCGCGCGCCGAGACTATTTTGGGCCCTTGTATTCCGTCGCTGGCGTTTCTTCGCCCGTAACCGGATCGACGATGATGGTTGTTGGACTTGGTTCGTGGTGCGTCTTCGGCTCGAACGCATCCTCGATCGCGCCCACGGCATCGACTAGCTCAGAGAGCTGGCCTGGCATGCGCAAGAGCGCTAGCTCGCGCTCGATGAACGCGAGCACACGCGCATCGTGAATCGCTAGCGCGTCGAGCTTCTTGTGCACTTCGCGCATGATGTCGGTCACGCCTTTAGCCGCATCACGCGCATCGTCTTCGAGCCCTAGCTCGCGCATGATGAGCAACGCCGCGTTACGTAACAGACTCTCGATGATGCTCATGACAATGCTCCTCAGGGTAAAAACGTCGTGCCCTCGACGAAGCGAATGAAATCCACGCCCACGATCATGTTGCCCGGCGCCGTCGTAACTGAATCGGCGATCCAAAACCCCATCGTCTCGATCGTCGTCGCGAACGTCGTCGAGCCAAGGTAGATCATCGAACCATTATTCGTGATCGCCCACGCGTGATACGTGTCGGTCGCGCCGAAGCACTGGATCAGGACGCCCTCGAAGATCGTGTGATCGTTGATCCCGAGGTTCGTCGTCACGCCAATTGACGTGAGAACACCGCCAACGGCCTTCAGAAACTCGATCTGGATAACGCCGACGTCGCTCTCGTTCAAGAAGACGCAGATGCGATTGTCTTTGTCGTACGGATCCGCCGATAGAACGATGCCGATCGTGAAATCGTTGTTCGACGTCGCCGTCGAAAATCGGTGATTGTACGAGAAGCGCGCCCAGACAGCGAAATTCGCTGGCGGCGCGATCGTCTTGACCAGCGTCAGCGTCGCCGAGTTGGTCGCAGGTGCCGGCGCCGTTCCGATCGGCTGGATCATCAGCCATGACATGCGGCGCGTGCTCAGATTCAAGCGCGAGTCGCCCGCTGCAAACGCCGCATACGGATCAATCGGCGTCGCGATCGTGAATGACCCCTCGACTGCGCTCCAAGTCGGGTCAAGCGCGATGCTACAGCCACAGAATTCGTCGTCGTATTGATGCGCGACGGATGGCCGATCCCATATCGAGCGCGCTGGACTCGTCACGGCAAGAACACCGCGCCGTCGACGACACGAAGAAAATCGAAGCCGACGATCATGTTGCCTGGCGCCGCAACTGAGGCACAAATCGCCTTAAGGCCGATCCGACCGATTGTCGGCGTGAACGTAGTTGTTGTCCCGACGAAGAGCGCCGAGCCGTTATTCGTGAGCGCCCACCCGTGATACGTGTTCGCGGCCGTGCGCTGGATCAGACAACCCTCGAAGACCGTCTGATCGTTGGCTGCTTTATTGGCTGTCGTACCGATCGACGTAACTACGCCGCCGACAACTTGTTGGAATTCGACTTGAATGACAGCAGCGTCGCTCTCGTTGAGAAAGATCTCCAACCGATCGGCCGTGTCATACGGATTCTCCGTGAGAATCAAGCCCAGCGTTTGATCATTGTTGATGGCCGCCGTCGTCCGATGGCTGAACGATCCACGAAACCAAGCGGCGTATGTTGCCGATGGCACGAACAGCTTAGAGATCGCCAGCGTCTGGCCCGACTGCGGCTGAACCATGTACCAAGACGCGCGCCGCGTGTTGACACTGATTCGCGAGTCGCCCGCAGCAAAGCCGGCATACGGATCGATCGCCGTCGCGCTGATCGCGCCTTCGCTCGTTGCCCATGCAGCGGCGAGCGACGATCCAGTATCAAATTCTTCGTCGTTGGCGTTCGGCGTTGCCGGCGTGTCCCAGATCGACATCGCGAGCGTGCCGCAGCAATTCGGATTGCCGCCGCCACCATCGTCCGCGCCACCGACGAAACCACCATCGGAATCAACGAAGCCATCGCAGCCACAACCGCTCATTGTTCCACACGATAGCGTTGACTTGTCAGATCGTACCAAAACATGGCGCTTCCGCCTGCAACTACGACAAGATTCACCGCTCCTGGGAGATTGAATCTTCGGGCGGCCGTGGCTTCATTCACGGCATCCTCATGATTGAACGTTGTTGTATTGGCAGAAATATTTTGCCAAAGCAGTAATCGACGATTGCCCAACGAGGCCGCCGTGATATTCAATCCGGCTACAATGGCAGGGGCACTAGTATCTTGGCGAATGCAGTCAGCCGTATCAATTCCAGCTGGTGCGTAGTCGGCCGTAGGCCCCGCGCCTATCGCAGCCGGAGAAATTGTATTTCCTTTGAGCCATTCCCAGCCGGTATTGGTCGGCGTTCCGGCAACTGCTTCGGTTACCTTCTGCCATCTGACAGAGATAGTGTCGTCGTTGTCACGTTGGATATAGACATCACCAACGTTCCCTAGAACATTCCCGTTCGGGCCAACCTGGCCCTCCAACAATCTTCCAGTCCAGCGTCCATCGCTGCCCCCGATGATCGGAAAGACTGTAAAGATTTCATTGTTGCCAGCGTCCTCTGCGCGCCATTGTTGATTCACTCCATTGTTGCAGCCATGGAGAATTGGATAAGAGTCAACAGTTGCCCCTGCCCCATAGTTAAAGACGACCCCATAGGTGGCGGCTCCATCAGAATCGATGCCGATACACGTGATGTCAGCCATCGAACGAGGGGCGCGTGGGAAGAACGAAACTCCTCCGCGGAGCAAGCCCGTTGTCGAACGAATGATCACGTTGTCTAGCGTAATCCGATCAGCACTAGCGGCAGATGCCTGAATCGCTATTCCATCGAATCCCCCGGGCCCCGCGGCCGTATACTCGACGTCGATATTTGCCATATCGAGGTAGTTCGTCCCATCCATGAGGATCGGATAGGTCGATCGGCCTTGAAGAAAAAACGAGTCAGCAAGTTTAATTCGGTTACTGCCGGCATTTAGTACGACGTCTAGACACGAGGCGACCCCAGCGGTTCCAGTACGACGAACATCTAGCCCACGCATCGAGATATTCGTGATGACTTGCCTCAGTTGTAGATTAGGCGTTGTCGGAATAGATGGAGTTGGAATGTCGACGTAGATACGTAGACCATCAATGGTTATGTCGTTGTTGTAGACAATCGAAGCGCACGTGTTTTTCAGCGTAAGGTTTTTCACGAGCGTATTGGTAGCTGGAACGTTTGCGCTTCCTCCGATCGATACAGAGATGTCTACGTTCAACGACGGCCCAATATCGCCGTCGATAAACGATACCCGGTCTACTGAAGAGACTCCAAGGGTCCCAGTCGGCTCCATATCGATAGCTTGATTCTGAGCCCCCTGGTCCTGGAAATGCGCGAACGTGATATCGATGGCGTTTCGCTGAATCGCAATACCACTGCGAGCACCTACTCGTCCAGACGCAACGTTGACCACTCCGTTCAACTGCATTTGAAAATGTATGAAGCGCGAGCGAGTTACTTGCAATCCAACCCCGCCGCTCTCCTCGCCCAATACTCGAATTGCGTCTCCAATGCACTTCCCAAAATATAGGTTGTGTCCATGGACGCTATCAGTCACGCCAGCAGGCTGAGTGTTGTAGAGACAGATCAAATGATTTTGTTGCGATGGATCCACAGTGCCGAGAGTGCCCTGCATGATCGTAAAATCGCAGAGCTCGATCCGACTCGCTCCATCGACGATAATGCAATTCCACTCTCCAGGCACCCCCACACCGTTTTGAATTAGTCTAGTGGCAAACATGCCTTGGCCACAAAGCGTCAGATCGGAGTGCCCGGTATTGAATCGAATCGAATAATCGGCTCGGCCCAAATCCTCGATCCGCTCGACGTAGACATCACCGATTGGCAGAATCAAGCACGCCTTGGTTCCGCTATAAGTTGCGATCGCTAGGTTGATCCCAACTGCATTAGCCGTTGCAACAGCGGTAGACGCATCATTGGCAACGATGTTGAACGGAAACAAGCGCAGGTCGATGCGCGATATCGGGCCAAGAAGCCCGGTCATCTGCGAGATCACACCATTGCTGCCACGGCCGAACATCTGCGTAATGCCGCTTAGATCGGCCTTGGCGTATCCAAGCGCTCGATCAGCCTCTGCCGCGGGATTCGTCACACGCTTGATCACGCGCAAGATCTCGGCGCCAGCGCGACGAAAGAAACTCATAGCGCCTCCAAGACTTCTACGACGGTAACTTCGAGATCAGTCGTGATCGGCAAAAACCCTGCATCCGTTGTCAGACGCGCCCCAATGCGATCACCGGCAACGTATGCGTCCAGGCCACTGGCTTGAACAGCCACGCCGCCAGACGCGTTAGAAACAGACGTGTGAACGATCATGAAGCCAGTCCCAGCGCCGTTGATCGTAAGCTCGACCGTTAGCGTGCCGGCCGTGATTGCCTCGGTGAGCCGCGTCGCAAAACCGATCAGCGACCCAGCCCGGCATGACTTCCAATCGTCGAAGTTGATCGATACCTGCGTCGATAGCGCGACATTGGCCTGACCTGCGACAACGTTATTCTGAGCGAATTGCTCTGGGATCGCGGTGGGATTGAAAACCGCGCCGCCGCCACCGCCGTTGTTAGCGGACGAGTCGACGAAGCTGCAGCAACAACCCATAGATCATCCCGCGTAGACACGCCGAATGATCGGCCGTGCCGTAACGGTGATGACTTGGGCGAGCGGGCCGATCGCTGCTTGCACGCCACCAACCGCAAGACCAGTAAAGCCGCCTAGGTTGCAGACCATTTGCGAGTAGCCGGTAGTTACGAACGCGCCACCGTTTGTAACGATTGGGATCTGCGGCGCCGTTCCGCCCAAGTTGACGCCCAAGATGCCCAACAAAAAGAGCCCGCCTGGGGTGATGCCGTAAATGCCCAAGCGATCGGTCGTGCCGTTACCGATGGTGATCGCAGCCGGCGCCGAGAATTCAATCGCCGCATCGATGATCGAGCTGAAGCCTTGCGTATCGAGCGGATTGATTTTCCATTCGCCGATTAGGGCGCCGCCAGTGCTAGCGCCTAGCCCAAACGTGGCGCCACTAAATAGGCCGATGATGAGCGCTGATTCATCGACGCCGAATATAGTCTGTGCCGTTCGCGGAAATCTCTCGATCGTCGGCATCTAAGCGACCCTCCGAGCCGGAACGTTGGTCACGCGCGAGATCGTATAGAACCCAGATGGCCGATCTTTTTTGCGTTTGATCTGCTCGCGCGCGTGCTCGGCGTCGTGCGCCCAGACGTCGGAGTAAGACCCGTAGCGATTCTTGTACGTGAACAGATGCAGCATCGAAGTTGACCCGGATAGACCGCGCGCAGTCTTGTATCGCCCATGGAGAAAGATCAGCAAGAAGCCTGCGAAGGCCCCGAGGGCGATTTTCTTCCACGTCGCCAGCCCGCGCCATGCATCGACGAGCGATCCGGCCTGCGTCGTCGTCAAAACCAGCGGCGCATTGCTCGCGACCGATGGCACTGGAGGCCCAATATACGGCGCGGCGACTGCAGGTAGCTTCAAGCGATCGGCTTGCTTGAGCAAGAATTGCCCGATCGGAAACGCCAACGCGCCGAGCTCCAGCGACGTCGAGATCTTGTCGCGCCACATGGTTGCAATTTCCGACGGCGAGTCTGCGATCCAACCCGAGTCATCGCCGGGCATCTCGACGATCAGGACGTCCAAAGATCTCTGGACAGCCGCAAGCGTCTTCGCGCCGATGTTCCCGTCGACGGCGATCGGTGCGAAACCGGCGACGCTCGAAAAGCGGTTCGCTGCGGTCTGCAGGACCGTCACGTTGGACATGACTAGAAGCTATCACAAGACCGAAGTAAGCTCGAAACATGACTACGCCTACGTCCTGCACCCCGTGGTGGACGGCAAAATTTCGGGATTTGGCGAAAGGCCAGCAAGTCACGATCGTCTCGGGCTGCTCGATCAACTCGTCGGGCAATGTCGCGTGTAGACCAGAAGACATGCGCGCGAGCGCAGAAGCAAAGTTGCGTTCGTCTGGGATTCTCAGCCGCCTTTCGTTAGAGACGTACACGCTCGCGAGGTACATGCACAGCGAAGTCGGCTCTGGAACAATCTTCGAGCGCGTCGCCGTTGGCGAAGCCGCGGTCAATCGCGCGCGTCGCGAAAAGACATCGATCAATGGCTTGCTGTTGTATCGCCAGGGATCAAGTTCGCACCCGAACTATGGCTTCTATGGCCCGATTCACGGCGTGGGAACCGGAACGTCAACGGCACCGTATGGCCGCTGGGCGGCGACGTCGCGAGACCCGACGGTCCTGACGATCTTACTCGCCGACTTGATCACGAGTGGCAAATCCGGCAACTACGCGCGCGGCGCCGACGATCAAGACGGAATAGAATACTGGGCGCCCAAGGGACAAGACGCGCTGAACAACAAAGTGCGCAGCCTAGCGTCGCGCGGAAAATACTGGATCGGGCCGTTGTACGGGATCGATCACTGGCACACGTTTCTGCAGTATACGCCGGGCATCTCATCGAGCTCGCCACAAGGCCAGCTCCTGATCGCGCGTGGCATGCAAGCAGTGCAGCTTCCCGTGCGACGCCCAACGTGGCCGAGCGATCTGCCGTTGTGCTCTGACGGCCCGCCTGTCGACAACGCGGCGTTGATCGCGATTGGAATTACCGGCGCGATCGCGGGCGCGTGGGCGTTCACGCGGGATCTGTTTCGCGGAATCGCCAAATCGCGCTAGAATATTTGCTCGATGCGCAAGCCGGTTCAACCGTCGACGTCCCCGTCTAAACCTGGATGCTGCACGCGGCCAGTTCATCGGCCAGCGCAGCCATTGCCCCCACGGCGTCCCGTGTCACCGCGACCGATTGCGCGCCCGCGTTGATCTCGTGTTAGCCTGGCTGCATGGCGAAAGCGCGAACCAGCCCGGGAACCAAGAAGCTGCAAAAGTCGAACACGTGCAAGAAGGGCACGATTCAGTTCACGACGAAACGCGGCAAGACGATCAAGTTTTCCGGCAAGGCCGGAAAGACCTGCGGCCCGCGCAAGAAGCCAACGCCACCGCCCAAGCGCTTTCGCGATGAATTCGCGCGACAGGCGCGCGCGTGCAAAGGCGCCTCGCGCGGCAAATTCTTGGCGTGCATGAAGCGCCTCGAAATGGGCTGAGCGTTTCGGTCTGAATCTTCAGGCCATCGAGCCCGACGTTAGCCTTTTCGTCGGGCTCGAACTATTTCGAGCGATCGCTCGGCGCGTCGATAATCACAGAGCTCGGATGCGCGAATTCTTTCGATCGCGTTCGCGCGACGGCAATCTCGCCTGCGATCGTCTCGTCGGTCTTAGCGGCGATCACGTCGGCAACAGCGACGACCATCGAGTCTTCGTCGTCTAGCTCGTTGACTGGTACGCCTCCAGATGGCGTTACATCGTCAAGCTCGTCAGTGAGACGCTCGGCATGGCGTCTCACGCTTGCGTAGGCGTTGGTCGCCCGAATTCCAGCCGACGTCAGCCGTTGGCCTGCAGCACTCTCGTGGCGATCCCGCCCTCCGTTAGTGTCGGCTCGCTTTATCGTCATGAGGAAACACTACCTCAGTAGTTCCGCCTGGGACCAACGAATCGATCGTAGAACTTCTGCAGCATCTCGACGAGCGCCGACGATGATTTGGCGGCTTCAGCTGCTACGCGTTCCATCATTCCGGCAAATTCCGCTCGTACTTCATCTTCATGATCGCGCGCTAGCTTGTGCTCTTCGCGCAAAGCGTTCGCGTATTCGTCGGAAAGCTCAGCGCGCTTGGTTTCGTGATCGGCCCGAAGCTTCTCGCGTTCGAGCGCCCAAGTTGCCCGCTCTTTGTCCATCGCCTCGCGCTCTTCGGCGATCAGCTTCTCGCGACGATCGTCGCGACGTTCGTAGCGCTTGAAGAGATACGCGACGACAGATGCAAGCGTCGCGATCACCGCGACCATCGCGCCGATCATCCAAGACGGTGGGGGTTCTGCGGCCATGAATTACGTCTGGGCCTAGTTTATCAGGCTGGCGCAGGTTTCGCGAAACCTAGTGATTTGCTTGGCAAGCTAAGACAAGCGCATCGTAGATCTCACGGTCATCGATCGCTCCTTCGAGCTTGATCGGGTCTTGATAACGCCTCAGGACCATCGTCGTCGGCATGCCGTCGATCTGATGCTGGTTGGCATATTCAGCGATCGATGGATCAGAGCTGGCGCCATCGAGAATCAAGATCGGAATCTGGCCATGTGAGATCACACGGCGACCGTCGTAGTAAACGAACGGCCAACCTTTGTTCTGGAACGCTCGAATCATCCGCTCGAATCGCGGCGAGTAGTCCTCACAGTGATGACAGCCGTCCATCGCAAAGATGATCACGACGACGTTGCAGTGCGACAGATCGCTCATGCGTGTTTGCTGTGCGAGCCAAACGCGAGTCGTGCGAGTAGCTCGGCTAGATAGCCCTGCGCGAGTCTTGTTTCATGCGCACGTGCAGCAAGACCGGCCATGAAGGCCAGGATCTTTTCTGGGCTCGCTGGCTTCCGATGCTGCATGCCACATTCGCAAACTGCGCTCACGTCGCGCGTGTCTCTTCGAAGCTAGGAAGTTCAAATACCGGCTTGCCGGCTTTCTTACGCTCCCAGATCTTGTACGCCGCGAGCGCGCCGACGCCGATCAACACCGTCGCGCCCGTCCACTGCAGCAAGCCCCATTGGCTGACTTGTCCGGGCAGTTTGATATTGGGCTTGTCGACGAGGCTCTTGCAGATGTCAACGCATTGCTCTGTCGACTTGCCGGACTTCGTACAATCCGCGTAGCACGCGAGACGCGCGGCCGTGTAGTTCGCAAACGCATCGGCCTGCAGCTGCGTCTGTTTGGTATTCGCTTCCTGGACTTCGTTGACTTCCAGATAATGCATGACCGCTGCGATCGCGACGGATACGGCGATTGCGATTCCAGCGATCGCGATGATGAGCATGATCGCGCCGAGCCCTTCGTTCTGCGCGCGCATGGCTTGGACTTGCAAAAGCGTCTTGAAGCTCGGTGAATTCTCAGGGCTGTAGACGAATTGATCTTGGGTCGTAATCGCCATGTCGTTCGTCGACAGGAACTGCGTTTGATCACTGGGCCCGCGCAGCACGCGTCCCATCAAGCCGGACAAGCTCGACGCCTGGCCTTTGCAGTCGACTTTCCAGGCATCAGCGCCCGTCACGCCTCGCCACGTAAACAGCGTCGGCGCTGGCGGTAGCGCTGGGATGCCCTGCTCGCCGCCCGCGCGGAGCGTCTGCAGCATGCCGCGCTGCGTGTTGTACAGAGCCAACGCCCAAAGATTGTACGCTCTGACTTCGTCACACGTCGCACGGCCGACTTGAAGCAAGCCAGCGATATTCGACCCAGCTCGACGCATCGATTGATACGTCGCTTCGAGATTGTCGCTGATCGTCTTGAGCCGCTGCGCCTGATCCGCCATGTCTAAAGCCTATCACGCGAGGCTAGCGCGTCGCTCTGACAAGCGGCTCAGCAGCCAGGCCCACCCGAGCTGCTCGAATCACCCGAAGCATTCGAACCGCGCGCGACATCGGTCAGCTCGTCGACGTTGAGCCACGGCGAAACTGCAACCGAAATGCGCGCGCCGACGCCGGCTGTCCCAGCGAACAGTCTTTGCCGCGGCATGACGACAAACTCTTCCGAGAACCCTGCGGGCAGTACAAACGTCTCGCCATCAGTGAGCGGCAACGCAACGAGTGCCTCTCGGTCATACGCAATATTCACGTTGATGCCGACGGAGATATTTCGAACCAGTACGCGAATCGGACCAATCTCGCCTGCGTCGGCGATTTGAATCACCGCCGCGCCACCGCCACCGTAGACGCCACCGCCATCGATCGGCACCCCGGTGACGGAGATCATGTCGTGCGTCGTGACTCGTGATTGTCGATTGATTGCCATGGCTGTCAGCCCAATGCGATAGGTTGGTTGCTCGTGTTGCCGATCAGCCGACTATCGATTTGCCATCGGCGGGGCAATCACGCAGAAGAATCCTTCGAACGTGATCGCAACGAGGATGTTGTTCAAGTTTTCGATCACGGCGAGCGCCGGAAACGTTTGAGCGTTGCACGCGATCGTGACGTTGTTGCTCTTGATCAGATAGAACGGATCGGCAAACTCCCACGTCATCTCCGCGGAGCCCTTGACGAGCGTTCCCAAGATCGTCGGAGACTTGGTGATCTTTTGCTCCAGATTCGTAATATCGATCTGGACGCGCACGAGCGCGAGCAGAAGCTCCATAGCCGGCTGAGGCGAGATCAGCCGATTGTTGCTATCGCACGCGTACACGCGCGGGATCATGCGATGACACTCGAACGGTTTGTCCGTGCCGTTGTTGAAAACGGAATCGACGAATTGCAAGCCAGTCTGACCTGTGGTCAGGCGAAGCTCGCCGTTCATCGCATACGGGAACCGATCTTTGATCGGTTGATTCGCGAACGTCGCAGGAAGGCGGCCCATGAATTTTCTCCTCGCCGTCGTGATGCTGACGGCTCGTATTTCACAAATTAACGAAATTCACGAGGAAAGTCGAATGCCAGCTATGGTGAAGCAGCTCAAAAGCTCCGATCTCGCGTTTACCTGTCCCGTAATCGGCCCAAAGGACTACGTCACACGTGGGCCATCGGGCTGGCCAGAAGCGTTCAAGCGCAAGCAACTCGATGGGCGATTACACGATTTCGTGAAATCGTTTGGCCAGACGCTGGCCGTGCACGAGCTCGTCGAGCTGTTCATCATGAAACGCGAGCTTGCCGAGAAGCCCGAGCCGACAGATTGGTATTCGATCGTCGGCTTTCTCGCACGGACGCTCGACACCAAGCCGGCGCTGGTTCCACACGAATGCGGGATCGCGTTCTGGGGTCACGTCGTCATCGCGTCGACGGCGCGCAATGTCAACTAGGCGCTATCGCCACGCCGGGACGATTCGATCCAAGATCGAAGATCTCGCCAAGGCTGGCTTGCGGCCGTCGGAGATCGCCAAGACGGTCGAGCGATCTACGGCGTATGTTTGCGTCACGCTCAACCAGCTGCGCAAAGCCAAGCGCTTGCCGCCAAGAGACGCATGAAGCCAACGCCAGCTCAGCTCGCACGAACGCGCATAGCTGACCCCTGGGAGATGCACGTGTACGGGCAGCCAATCGTTCTGCTGCGCGCACCACGCCCGCGCTGGCCATTGTTGCGACGCGTACTCGGGGCAAACAAAAAGCCGGCGCAGTCCGAAGACTGACACCGGCTCTCGCGCGTTGCGCGTCGTTGGTTACGACACGTTGCGGCGCATCAGACCGTAGAGGTACGACTTGACGTCCGCCAAGTTCAGCACCGTGCCACCGTCGGACGCAGCCTGCGTGATCACGAGCGGCGCTTCCGGCTGGAACGCGAGCCGATAGCTCAGGTTCTCACGCAGCCAGATCGGCAACACGAGCGCGTTGCGATCGCGCGGCGACGGGATGCCGTTCTGCGCGATCTCGAACGTCGGGTTGGTCGAGAACACGCTGAAGCCGTGTCCCTGCGGGTAGTCCTGCATGACACCCTTGGTGTACTTCTTGTCGTTGAAGTCGAATTCGACGTACGTGACGCGATCGACGTTGAACAACGTACGCAGCGTCGCCGGATCGGATAGCGCACCACCACCGTCAGCGAGCACGCCGACGAGCGGCGTCGCCGTGAGACCACGCATCACGCGCGTCATCTTGATGCCGATGCCGTAGACGAACATCTCCCACGACATGGGGAGACCCGTGTCGCCGGCACGCGGCGAGTTGGTGTCGACGCGGGTTGCTGTACGCGTGCCGCCCGAGATCGCTTGCGCGCGACCCGAGACGAACGCCTCGACGGGCGCGGTCTGCCCGTTGATCAGCTGAATCGTCGAGTAGAGCTTGTCGTCGATCCAGTCCTCGATCGCGACTACGCGGCCATCGGGCAGCGTAAAGGTTGTGGTTCCAGGTGCAACACCAACAGTTCCGGCCATGTGATTTTCTCCTCGTGCGTTGAACAGAATCAGCAGAGCTAGGAGACGTCCCCTAGAACTACCGTCGACGCGAACACCGCGCCGTAGTCCGTCGTCGGGCGACAAGCCCGAGCTCGCCGAGATGGCGACGGTGATTTCGTGGTTTCACGAAATCGATTTCAAGTTTTCACAGAATCAGATCGACGTTTGGCGAAATCGCGAAACGATCGCTAGCGCCCGCCGCCGAGCAACGTCGCGCCGTAGCTGGTCGCGAGACCGTGTACAGGCGGCCCGCCGATGCCGAGCAAGTGCATTGCAGCTGGCGACGCCGCGCCCATGAGACTCACCGGAGGAGCCCCACCACCAGGTGCGGCGAGCTGCGCCCCTGCGACGCCGGGAATCGTCCCTTGAGCATGCGGAACGTATGACGCGGCTGGGATTCCCAGTCCGTTCAATGCCCGCATCTGCGGAATGCCGAGCTGGCGCATCTGCGGAATGCCGAGTCCCGAGAGTCCGCCACCGAACAAGAAGCGTTCGATCAAGCCGAAGCCAGCGGCAAGGCCGGCGCCGAGCGCTGACCACTGCCACGCCGAGCGCGTTGACTTCATCGCATAGAGCGCTGCCGACATCGCGAGCCCGGCGCCAAGGCCGAGAAGCTCCGCTTTGCCCGAACCAGCACGACGCGCGACGATGGTCGTGATTCCCGAGACACCGCCGCCGAGGGCGGCTCCGATCATTGGCTTCATACGCTTTCCTCCGAATTGATTCAGGCCGAGAAGGTTGATGTTTCCTAAAAACTTTTTGCGAGCCACGAGTGATGACTCCCTATTTGCAGCGCTGGCCGCCGCCCTTGACGAACTGCCAGCCGCTGCGATTTTTCTTGGACTTGCCGACGAAGCAAAGTTTGGCGCTGCGGCCCGTGCGCGTGTTGCACACGAGCTTGCACTTGCCCTGACGAGTGGCGCCGAGAGCGCCTTCGTCCGAGCCAGACAACGTCATGATCTTCGCCATGGTGATTGGTTCTCCGGATCACCTAGCCCGAGAAGAAATACGTGTTCCACCGACGCTGCGGGAACATCTCACCGCGCATCGGCGCCGTTCCGCGCATCGAGAGAAACCGCGCCATGTCCTGCATCGCGTGCAGCTGCGGCGCGACGCCTTGCGCGTGCATGATCGCAGGTGGCGGAATGACCGGGCCCGCAGCGAGAATCACGCTGCCCGAGGCCATCTGATTGATCGGCGCCATCGGCGCGGCGGCGTTGGTCAACATCATGCGTCGCGCGCGACCACGTGCGAACGCAGCGCGCACGCCGTTGCCGACTTGCTTGAACCACTGCGCGATCGGACCTTGGCCGAACGGCGCGCCGAGCCCAGAGAGCTGCATGCCCGACGCAGGACCCGAAGTAAATTCCTGCGTCACCATCATGACGTCGTTCTGCGGCTGATAGCCGACGATCGGCTGTAGGACGCTGGTGCGAACGATCTGATCGGGGCGAACGAAATGGATGCTGCCGCCGTGTCTCGTCATGATTCGAAGCTAGTTGATCGACCAGAAAACTGCAATGATTCCAAGATGTTCTATTGCACTTGACCGTCGATGACCAGATCAACCAATTCAACTATTAGCAATTTCACGAAACCTGGATCACGCGTTTTGATTGCTCGTGACTACTTCGCGTATGCTTTCGTAATTCGAAGAGTCGGCGCTTCGGGCGCGCGATGATCGTCATCAACCAACAAACCGCCAACGCGATGTCGCAGCACACGGGCGAACGCTCGTGGATCATGTTCGCGCAGGTGACGCCGCCGAACGGCGGTATCGGGCCGATCTGGATCGACGCTGTTACTGGATCGCAGATCGATACGCGCCTGGCCGAGCTCGGCCGCTTTAACGCCTACGAAGTTTTCATGATCGGACTTGTCGAATCACCGACGCCAGAACTTTCGGCGCGTGCGATTCGCGAGCAATACGCCGGAAAAAACCTGCATCACTATTGGTACGAGCCAACGGCTGATCTACTCGCGTACATCCAACACGTCGCGCAAGAGCCGATCAGGTTGCTACTCGAACAGACGCATCCAGGATCGTTGTCGCACGCAACGGTCAGCTCCGAGGAGCTGATGCAGATCTTAGATATCTCGGCCTCGACACTGCAGCGCATGATCAAGGCCGAAGAGATCCCATACATGCGGTTCGGCCGAACGTTGAGATTCGTTCCGGCCGACGTGATCGCCAGCTTGCAACATCGCGTCGACGGGCGCGCGCTCAGCCGCCGTCGCTAGGCTTCGTTTGTACCGGGCAGCTTCGCGATGCGCGCGTCGAGCTCTTCGTCGGTCAGCTCGTGCAGATCGAAAAAGTCGCCAGGCATCAAAGGCTGCACGTGCGGAATGCCGGACATCTCGTAGTGTCCGGCGCCACGCAGCTGGCCACGCGCCGCTGAAGTCAACACGCGAATTTTCGCGCGGCGCTTGGCGCCGTGTTCGTGTGCTTCGATCAGCAAGATGCCCGAGAGATTGTCTCGGTAGATCTCGGCCGCGACGTCGATCGCCGATGCTGGCAAATCGACCTTGACCAGAAGCTCTTTGAGCTGAGTCAGTGCATCACGCGTGTGTTCGAGCGCGCGCTTGCGTTGTTCTTCGGTCGACGGGCCCATGATTTGTCCGGGGCCGATGCAGGGGTCCATCAATATTGACATGCTCGATTATCTAAGCGCTGTCAGACCAATACGCTAGTCTGTTTTGCGTGGCTGGAAAAAAGATCGAGTCGAAGCGTCCACGTCGAGCTCGGGCAAAAGCACTCAGCCTCAAAGCCCGCAAGCATTTGTTGGAGACACTGATCTACGGGGCTCTGGAAGATCTGCCCGACAAAGATATAGAAGCAGTCTCTGAGCTTCTGACCAACATCGCGATCAACGTTCTGACCGATGGCTTGGGCGTCGCCGAAGGCGGCATCGCAGTGCTTCACCCGACGCACCCGACGGCGCGCTTGCTCAACGCGATCAACGATCACATCGAAGCGACCGACGAGCCCGGAGACAAGATCGTCGAGCGGCTGATCGCGAGTCTCGGCTCGCAAGCCGCGTACGCATCACAGCCGAACTGATCCCCGTCAATGGATGACGTCAAGCGCTTTCCCGTATTGAACCAGCAAAACTGCCGGCCATCCGAACGCAAGACTATGCCGCGCTCAGTTTCGTGGATGTTCGTCGAGAAGTTCCGTGCTCAAGCCGAATTCAATCATGATCAAACCCTAGAAGTTCTTGCGGGACGTGGTGGGCTCGCGCCCGAGGAAATGTGGCTAGCGGCTCATGGCCATCGCCTGTTCCGCGTGAAGATCGACGAACAGGCTGCGATTGATTGGCTCTACGAAGCGAGTGGAGAACCACGCGCATGATCGTCTGCGCGCTCTGCGGTTCTCAAACCAGCGTCCGCGAGACGCGGTCACACGGGAATTACATTCGGCGCCGTCGCTACTGCGACAACACGGCATGCAACGGCCGAATGGTCACAGTCGAAATCGCGACGCCGACGTTCTTCGGCGACGAACCAATCGTAGTCATCACCAAAGCCGAGCTAGAAGCAGTCACGAATGTGATCGCCGGCTGGTCTGTCAGGGCAAAGCGGTAGGCTGGTTTGCATGCAACCCAACGATTACCAGCAGCTCGCATTGCGCACCGAAGCGCCGCTCCCAAATGTCTTCACGACAACGCCAGAAGTCCGGCAGATTGGCCGCGCGCTGCATGCAGCGATCGGTATGTGCACTGAAACCGGCGAGCTACAGGACGCGTTGAAAAAATATTTGTTCTACGGCAAAACCCTCGATCTCACGAACGTCGTAGAGGAATTCCAGGATCTGCTTTGGTATATCGCGATCGGACTCGACGCTTGCGGCATGACGCTCGAACAAGCAATGGAAAGAAACATCGCCAAGCTCAAAGCGCGATACGGCGAAAAGTTTTCATCTGAACGTGCGCTCGATCGCAACCTCGACGCCGAGCGCGCTGCGCTCGAAGGCAAGAGCATCAAGCAGCGTCACTATACGATTGTCCTTTTGGGACGCTCGTACAACGACGCGCTACCCGAGTGCAGCAAGGCTACGATTCGATCGGTGGTCGGCGAAATGTGCCGCACGAACAATCGCGAAGATATTCTGATGGCGCCCTATGAAGCATTCGACGAAGCCACAGGCAGGCGCCTCGATGTCGACGCGCCACTGTTGGGCCAGCTTCGAGGTGACATCTTGCAAATCACACGTGCGATCGGGTACGGCGGGTAACGTGATAGGCTTTCGTTCATGACGAAGGTCGTGAACTTTGGCGCCGCGCGCTACGAAGCCGAGCCCGCCCCGGTGACCGAGGGCATGTCGTTCGACTATGGGCACGAGACAACGCCACCGGATTACAGCGGTGGAACGCCCACCACGACCACGACCGAGCAGTATGGCACTCGCGCGCCGATCAACTACATGAACCAGGAGCCGTACGCTCCTCCGACGAGCGACGGTGGCTACACGCGCGAGCCCGTCGTCAATGTCACGCCGGATCAAACCCCGCAGCCGACACCACCACCACAGCCGTTGCCGCCACCGACGCAACAGCCTCAGCCGCCGCCTGTCGTGTACCCGAATCCGCCGACGCCATATCCAACGGGCGTGTATCCAGTGCCTACGCCGACGTATCCATCGCCGCTGCAGCCGGCGCCGACGTCGCAGACGCATTTCGTGTTGTTCGGCCGCGCGATCCCGAAGTGGGCCGCATATCTCGGCGCTGGCGGGACGTTCTTCTTGCTACTCTTGCTCGCGTTCGCGAGCGGCCGACGTCGAACTTCCGGGTGACTTTTTCTCGGCGATCCAGAAAAAAGGTCTCCGTAGTGGAGACTATTTTTCGGGATCGCTCGAAAAACATCGCTAGCGCACGCCGATCAAATGCCCGCTCGGACCGTGGATGATCCAGTAGCGATGGCTGTCATCGAGCTCGTTCTCTAGCTTGTGGCCGATGAACGCGCGCAGAGCTTCAGCGTCTGTCCTGAAATTTTCGATCCGGACCAAAGCACAGCCACGCGCGACAAGATAGCAGA
>ERZ1292632.174-Hain-H43-01um-R2-174-length-66356-cov-7_pt1 | contig 66356 bp, 80 predicted proteins | sample MGYA00564407_ERZ1292632 | MGnify/ENA primary metagenome ERZ1292632 (study PRJEB36523, sample SAMEA6512637) | groundwater metagenome | collected 2019-01-08 | study: AquaDiva: Metagenomics assemblies of 32 groundwater samples | reverse complement strand
TTTATGAAATGAAGTTCTACGTTTTCTACCATCTTTAAATTTCTCAGATTCTAATAAAGGTTTTAATTTCCTATTCTTTCTTCTCATAACAATAAGCAAATATACCCAGAATTTATAACAATTGCAAGTTAAATTTAAGCTTGTGCAATCTTTTTATCCAAATTTGGATATAATGGGGTTGGTAGATTATCTTTTCCTTGCCAAATATATGAAATATTTTCAAAGTCAAGTTTTGGTATAAATTCATTTTTAACAGTTCCAACATAATAGAAAAACTCAGCTTTATCTGAAGTTTCTTTGTTAATATAGTTGTATTTAATAATATTTGGATCTATACCAATTTCTTCTGATACTTCTCTCTTTAATGCTTCTAAAGGTTCTTCATTTGGTTCCATTCCACCACTTAATAAGCTAAAAGTGCCTTTATGTGGAATTCCAGCTCTTTTAAGCAATAAGAACCTCCCACTATCCAATGCTTTTATTAATACACCTACATGTCTTTTACGACCTGTTAAAGTTTCATTTAATAAGTTTTTAATTAGTTTGCTCATCTATATAATAAATATTGACTCATTCAACTAAAAGGTTTATATTTAATTTATGGTAAATTTATTAATTTTTATATTTGTTTGTTATGGTGCAAGCAATATTGGCATATTTGGTTCAATTTTTAAAGGTTGGAGAGAATTTTGGAAGAAACATAGTCCTAATTTTTTTGGTATTCTTTTTGGGTGCTTCATTTGCCTCCCGACCTATTTTGGCTTCATTTTATCATTATGTGGTCTATCACCTATGGAATCTACAGATCAAATTCATGATATTAACGTATTTGATTTATTTATTATTCCAACAAAATTTATTTGTGTATTTTTTGATGGTTGTTTAGCTTCAGGAACAAGTTATTTTATTTATCAACTTACTGAATTTTTTGAACGTGGTTTTGTTAAAGAGAAAAAAGAAGAATCTATTGTTCCTGAAGCTGAAAAAGAAATGGATTAAAAACTTTTTCTTTCCATACAAATATCACAAATTTTATCCAAACCATCACCACAATCACAAGTTAAATTATTTTTTGGTGGTAAATTAATATTACCATGTTTTGTAACAACTTTTTCTTCTTTCTTATGAGTACCTAATTTAAATTTATCTTTATTATTTCTATAGCTTTCAGCTCTTGCAATTGCTTCTTCCTCTTCCCTTTCTTCCTCTGTCATATTTTCTCTTATATTTGCTTTTTCAGAAAATACTTCTTTTAATTGTTCTGTAGATTCAATAACTAAATTTTTTTCAGTAAATTCTGGAGTTGGATTAGAAGTTTCCATTGTAATACTTGTTGTAAAGGATTCATTTATATTTTCATTGTGAATATCATTTGATAAATCAGATTCAATAAATTGAGGATCACTTAATTCAAATTTCATTGTTAATAACTCACTTAATGTATGTTTCTTAAAAAATTCTTGCAATTCTTTTTGTTTTTCTTTAAATAATATTTGTTTCTTTTCCCTTTCATTATTTAAATTAATTGTTTTCTCAATAAAATCTAATATCTCATCAATACCTTGTGTATCAGAAAAGAACATATAATAATTTGCATCTTCACCTTTTAGATTACCAATAATATCAGATTTGGGAATCACCCACCCTTCTTTTAATATAGTATCAACTAATGGAATGTTATCTTGAAACCGCAATCCAATAATGTAAGGTTTTAATTCATTTAATCTATTTTGTATATTGCTCATTTTTAAATATTTTTATCAAGTAATGCTAAAATTTCTCCCCACATGTATTTATTGTCATAAGCCATCCAATCATTATGTTCAGCACACCAAATTTCAATAATATATGTTTTAGAATGTCCTTCGATCCATGATTGTATTTTAATGTTTTTATCCCGTGGTATACGTAAGTGTAAAATACTATTAACATAAATCCGTAAATCTTCACTATCACTCTTACAAGTTATTTTTGGTTTTTTATTCATTTTTTATAAACTTATTCCTTTAATTATTACAGTCAATATATATCCAAGAGAAATTCCTAATAATAGTAAGGATCTATTATTTAATTTATATTTAACAGGTTCATCAGTTCCAGCTTGTATAAAAGCTTGTACAAAATAAAATACATGTCTTAATGTATTTAAACATGACATAAAAAACAATGTCATTAACAATTTATTTAATATTTCTATTATCATATTACACTACTAAATTTAAGTTTTACTATATTATCTTTAAAATCATAATTAAATCCATCAAAAACTTGTTTAAAATTTAATTCATTTACAATTATTCCAAGTTTATTTATTAATACTAATTTAATGTCCATTACATCAATATTTCTATTATGTCTTTCATATAACATATCTGTTATACTTTTATACAATTTTTTATCAACCATATCAAATGTTAATTCTAAATTTGTTTTATCTGGTCTATGTTCAAAATTAACATTACAAAACAAATCTTTTAAATTACTATCTTTAAAATCCAAAAAATTAACCAAACATTTATAAACACTATTTTCGTTCATCAGCTAATAATTCTTTTTTTGAAGTTGGTTTCTTTAAATAACTCGCAAATTTTACTGTCATTGATTCATTTTTAACAATCTTATTAAGTAATTTCTTAATTTTTTTAAGTTTTTTATTAATATTAAGATCACTATTTAAAACTTCTTCTAACCCCTCTTCTAACTTTAATTTCTCAGATGCAAAATCAGCCAATAAGACCTTAATTATACCATGTTTTTCCATAATATAATTATAAGCATTTTAAATCAATAAATCAATAGTTTATTTTTTAATCAAAGAGGTTTCAAATACTTTGTAGATATCAAGGAATAAGTCCATATCACTCTTAGTTTTAAGGATATTCATATCAAATAACTTTAACCAAACCATTAATATAGTATCATATAATAGTTTATCTTTGGTTGGGATGTTATAAAAACTTTCAAATAAGTAGATTAAAAAATAATCATATAATTCCAATGTATCATTAAATTTAATACCTTCTTTATTAAAATTATCAAGATTTGTATACCAAACCCATTGAAAATGTCTTAACTTATCACTTTCTTTGGTTATATCATCCCCCATATAAGTGTCAAAAACAATCGTAATAAGACTTTGTATGAAATCAGAATATAAATTACATTTATCATAACTTATAGAATTACTACTATAAATCAGATCTGTTGTTTCTCTGCTATATATGGATGTTAAGCTCAATAGTAATCTATTTGTTTTATCAATATTATTCATCACTTAAAAACTTTATTAAAACAAATATAATCTTTTATATAATTAAATCAATTATTTAATTATTTTTTCACATTTTCTGAATTTAGAAATGGTGTCTAGTAAGCCGTTGGTCCCCCCGTTTACTCGTTTACGTACTGCTGTAATAATTTCATCTGTATTACCCTTATCAGCAATTGTATTTAAATTATTTTTATACCAAAAATAACCAGCTGACATAAATGCATATTGTAATGTTTCTAATAGTTCAGGATTCTTTACAAAATCAATTTTTGTATAATCTGATAGTGATTTATAATTATCATGTCCAGTAGTTTGTAATGTTCCTCGGCCACGAAATTTAAATCCATCACCACTAGCTTCATCACCATTACCCATTCTATTAGCATAAACTTTATTAGCTATTTTAGCTTGGTTTTTAACATACCCATTTGTTGATTCCAAAGTTGGGAAATATTTTTTAAATGTTGTCATTAATCCTTTAGCAGAATATAATAAATTTTCCTTTAAAACAGTTAATTCTCCACTTTCATGAAGGATTTGGGATAGGAAATGATTAACTCTTAAGGGTGTATTAATATTAAACATTATTAAACAGTCATTTAGACCTTTTAACGTGTTATTTAATGTTGTTTGATCCTTTATTGGGGTTATTTGTCTAAGTTGCTCTAATGTTAAAATCATATCTAAATCTTTTTATATAAATATCTTTAAATTTTAACAAATAAAATTTGGTAGATTCAAGATTATTATTTACCTTTGTATTGTGAAACGACCTTATATAGTAATTTGTAAGAATTCTGAAGAGGAATTGGCTATTCTTGAAGCTAAGTTGGATTCAGTTCCAATTGAAACACTACCATTGGCTTTTTTACATGAAATTGATGATGATGAATTAGAAAAATTCAGAAGTTTTGATATTACTGATTTTATTAGTTTAGTTGTTATTGATCATTTATGGGTTAACAGATTTGTTAATGAAATGACCAAATTTGGGTATATTATTGATATTCAAGATGCTAACGATGATCTAATTAATGATAAAATTGATTTTAAAGGAGCACCAGAATTTCTTAAAGATGAAATAAAAGAATATTATTTTAATACATTTGATTTTGATGATATCCTTGATAAGATGAATAATCTTAATGGTCTTGATTCATTAAATGACATTGATAGGAAAATTTTAGATAACCCATAAAAAAATCCCTTAACTTTTTAGATTAAGGGATCTTAGTTTATAACATATTTCTTATTATTTTTTTACTTCTTCATTTGCAGTTCCGAAACCACTTGAACCACCAGTTGATGGCATTAATGGTTTGTTAATGTATTGTAAAACACCCCTGTCAATTACAAATTGACCTCTGTAATTATCGTTTTTAGCTCTTTCCATCCACTTTTGTTTATTTTGTGTTTGGTCAAATTTAGTACCAGCTAATTTAGCATTCATTGTATCAAATTCTTGTTCTTTTGCAGCTTTTGCTTTATCATTACCACCAAATAAACCTTCTTCAATTTCTTCACCACTAGCATTTTCAGCTTCTAATTCTTTCATAGCAATAATCTTATTTAAAGCTAATTCTTTGTTTTTACGAGCTAAATCTTTATAATTTTCAGGTACTGCAACTAATTCACCACCATCAATTTTAATAAAAAAATTATCATTATTATCTCTTAATAGTTGTAATTTCTTAGCTGTTGGGATAACAACTTCATCATCGTCATCAACTTTACCATTTATTGGTAATTCATTTTTTTTAATATCTGAAGAAGTTGGTTCTTTTTCAGTTGTTGCACTACCATCTTCATCATCATTTTTTTCCCAATTATCTTCTACTTCTACATCAGTTTCTTCTGTTTCCTCATTTTCTTTTAAATGAATATGTTTTTTAGCTTCTGGAGCTTGTTTAATACCAGCTTTGTCAAATTCAGCAGTCTTTACTTTAATAGTATCAGGATGATCCTTAGATTGTGATACAGAACCTTCGATTTCTTCCTTAGCTTCTGTTGCTTGACTTAAATCTTGATTATCTGGTGCTTTTTCACCAACTTTTGGAGCATTTGGTAATGCTTTTTCTTTTTTAACCGATCCTTCTACATTTTCAGTAGCTTCTTTTGGTGCAGATTTTGCTGCATCATCAAAATTACCTGTTTTTGCTTTAACTGATTCAATATCAGTTGATTCAGTCATTAATTTCTTGGTTTTGTTCCAAATATCAGTAAATGAATCATTTTCAGTAATTCTATCTTTACCTTTAACAGTACCTAAAGTTTCTTGAGACTTATAACCCATTAAATGTTTCATTTTTTGAATGTCTTCATTGATCATGGTTTTGTCTGATGCTTGTAAAACAACAGCAGTTCCTTCAGTTAATGAACCTTCCCATCTGATTTTAATATTCATATTACCATCAGCCATTTCAAAAGTTTTATTATCTACTTTATAGTTTTCAGGAATTCTTTTTAAAGCATCACCTAAATCACTAAACGGTTTTTTAGTTACTAATCTTTTCATTTTATTATCTGTTTTATTTTCTTTTATTTCTTGTTTATTATTTTTTGTTTCATTAACTGCAACTTTTTCATAACCTTTACCTTTTTTAATTTCATCAGGTTTAACTTCAATATCATCACCATATTGTACAACAGCTGGTGTATCTTCATATCTTTTCTTAGCAGATGCTTTAATTCTACTAACTAATTCCTTACCGAAGGTAGGACCTGTAAATCCTTGACTCTTTTCAACAACATTTGCCCATTCAGGATTATTTCCCATCTTTGATGAACCTTCAATTGCTTCCATTGCTCTTTCTTTAAATTGTTTATTCGGTTCATTAATATATCTTAACATTTCCTGACCGTTAAGAATTTCCATTTGATCATGGTATTCTTTTTGATCATCAGTTGCAAAATTTACTTTAACTGGTTCAATAGCATTTTCATCAGGTTGTTTAGAAGATTTATCATAATCTGATAATTCTTTTTCCATATCTTTTAATCCTTGGGAATTAATTTTTTTCTCTTGATTTTGGATATCTTTAGTTACAGCCATACCACTAATTGATTTATCTTCATTTAAAGAAGATAATGATTTTAAGTATTTTTTTATTAAGTCTTTGCTCATTTTATATACTAATAAATATGTATCTTATTGTGAAAGTGTTACTTGTTTTTATTTATGATTTTCTTAACTTCTTCTAATGTTTTTCCTGTTCTTTTAGCAACTTCTTGTAGTGCTTTATCTTCACTTAAACTTGCTGTTGTATCCATAGCATTAAAAGCTAAAGCTCCTTGTGCTTCACCATCATTAACCGCTAACCATCTATTATTATTTGGATCATAAGTTATTTTATCAGCCCAAGCTGAATTAGCATATTCAAATGGTAATGTTTCAGGATTAACCTTTAATTTATCTAATGTACTAATTACTGATTGTAATGGTAATGAATTAATTCTTTGTATCTTAACAATTTGTTGTGGTGATATTTTACTATTTTCCATTAAAGAATCTTTTGTTTTTGTTCCTTTCGCAACTTTATCAACAGCACCAACACTACAACCACCTTCTTCAGCTTTTTTATTGTTGTTTAATTTTGTACAATTATCAAAACTAACCATTTCACCATCTTTATATGTTGTTTGTGTTTTTAATTCTTGACCATTTTCAACTAATTTAAATAATTTTGGTAATTTATTTAATGGAATATTTTGTTCTTTAATTATTTTCTTAACTTCATCAACTGATTTATTTAATTTCTTTGAAATTTGGTTATAAATAAAATTTTCAGATACTTTTACAATTTTACCACCTTTAATTGCTGGTGTATGTGAAAATCTTGCATTATTTGGATCTTTTGCCCATATTGCTGGTTGTGAATATTGTCCAGAAGATGATGAGTCAGTTGTTTCATCAACAATATCTCTTTTAATAACATCACTAGAACCAGTTCCTAAAGGTGCTGAAAAACTACCAGAACTTGCTGCTGTTGTACTTTCAGATACACCACCTAATACAGTAACCAAATTTTTATCCTTATTATATAAACCAATTAATTCAGCTTTTAAAGCATCATCAATTAAACATAAATCTTTACCTTGCTCATAAGCACCGAGACCTTTACCTTTGCTTAATTCATTTAAATTATCATTAACATATCTTGTTAATACATCTCCATCAATATTCCATTCTTCAAAATCATATTCTGGTTCTGAATCAATAGAATTTTTACCACTATATCTGTAATTAATTGCAGCATAATCTTTAAAATCATCTTTATCTTTATCAAAATAGTAAAATACAAATAATTTATTTGCATCATCTTTAAAAATAGCAATTTCTTTATTAAAATGTACTAAATCTAATGGTTTATATTTTGGATCTGTTGGTTTTGTTGTATGTGTTTCATCACTAGCTTCATCTATTTCAGCTAATGGTTTAACTAAATCCTTTTCATTAGGTTTTGCATGATGTTTGCATAAATCAATATAAAATGCTTTTACATTATCAACTAAATTATTTTTAAATACTTGTAAATTATCGTTAATAACTTTATGTGTTTTTAATAAATTTAATAAACCATCTTTACTAATATTAAACTTTTCAAAATATTTTGGTAATTCAAATTCAGAACCTTTTTGTATAATATCTTTTAAAACATTAATCATTTGCTTGCCAAATTTCTCATCTGTTTCAGTTGTTTGTTCTTCATTCTCAGATAAAGGATTAAATTTCTTACCCTTATCATCATGTGGTCTAAATGATTTAGATGGTTCTTTTTTAAAAGCTTTTGAGAAATTTGTATTAACACTATTAAGACTTTCCTTAATAAATTTAGCTTGATTAGTATTGATTTTTATCTTTTTCATCTTATTTAATATTTGATAACCAAACGTTCTTTTTTACCCATAATGTTTTATATAATTTAGCTAATACTTCTTTAGTTATATCAACAACTTTATCTTCAATCTCTTTGTTATTTTTTAATTTATCTAAAACAATTTTTTCAATTTTTTTCTCAAATTCCTTACTATCAATAATTTTTTTTGTATCTTCCTTATCAAAGGTTTCATGCAATCTATTTTTAATGATATCTTTCATTTAAGGGATTTATTAATAAATATAGTGTTTTATAAAGAAAAAAAACCTTATTTTAAGGCTTTAATTTAGATTTTTTAAGGGTTTCTGAATATTCTTTTAAAATATCTATTTTTAGTTTAATATCATCAGTATTGGTTAATTTAATTAATAATTCATTTAATTGTTCTGATTCTAATTTATTCCTAAAATGATCATTTAAATGATTACTACCCATTTTATCTGATTGTTGCTACTAAAGTTAGAATTGGTAATACAACAGTTGTAACCATAGCCATTATTTTTAAAATCTTTTGTTTTCTTATTTCTTTCTTTTGATCAGCAATTATATCTTCATTAATTAATATTTCTTTGATCTTATTTTCAACTATTTTCTCTAAATTATAGATTTGTTTATCTTTATTTATACTTTCTAATTGTAAGGCTTTAATATCTTTAATTCTAATTGAGATTTCCTTGGTTTGAATACTATCTCTTTTCTTATATTCTACTAATAATGAATCTGTTATTTTAGCATCTAATAAATCAGATAATATAACTTTAGCATCCTTTAAAAAGAATGTAATAAGAGTATCACCCTTACTATTTATTGATGTTGTTACTTTTGGAGTTAAGGAGGTCTGTGAATTCATCTGCAACCCCATTAGCATCCAAAGAATTAACACGTTTAGGTATTTCATTTCTTCTTTTTTCTAAATCTTTTATTTTTATTGTATTCTCGTTTAAAGCTTGTTTTGTCATTTTTAAAGAATCAGCCAATAATTTTCTATAATTTTCAATTATTTTATTAACATTTTCTAAACTATCAAAATTCTTTCTTAATTGTTTGTTTTCTTGTTCTAACTTAGCTTTTTCTTCCTCATGTTTATCAATTTTATTACTCTTTCTGAATACCAAACTTAATACTAAGGCAATCCCTAAAACAAATATAAAAATCCATTTAAGATCTATTTTATCTTTAAAACTATTCATATATTATATGTATCTAGATAATAATAAAAAAACCTATGAAAATTCATGGGTTTAATTTATATTTTATTTCTCTTTATATCTCTATTAATCTTACTACACAAAGGTTGAAAGTTCGTGTAATGTGATAATCTTATAATATCTTCTTCAGTTTTAGCTGAATCCATAGGTATAATGTGATCCAAATCCCACCCAAAATTATAAGTATTTTTTTTATATTTACCATAATTATCCCAAGTCATCCAACTTTCAAATTTAGATTCAATATATTGTTTAAAAAATTCAAATGAGCAATCAAGAATTTTAGCTGTTTTAGAATTCTTACTATATCCAGTATTTTTTATACCATTAGTTATTAAACATCTAACGTTTTTAGTCAATCGGAATAAATTATTATTCTTAACTTTTTTATTTACATACTCACGTTTGTTTTTATTTATTTTCGGTTTATTATTTTCATCTGATCTATAAAGTTTACTATCTAATTTTAATTTTTCACTATTTTTTGAATAATAGTCTTTATTGTAATTTAATTTTACGTCTTTATTTTCTAAATAATAACCCTTAAGTCTATTTAAAACCTTTTCTTTATTTTCCTTATAATAATTTTTAGCTTTTCTAATCCTATTTTTCTTATCTTTTTGATATTGTTTTTTATTATTTTCTTTTATCTTATCTGAATTTAATGCTCTTTTTTCTTTCATACATAATTTACATGTATGAAAATAACCATCTTTACTACGTTTATATTTAGTATAATTTTCTAAATTTTTTGTAATATTACATTTATAACAAGATTTTACCTTATTAGGATTCATAATTAATTTTAATTATTGTTGTGGTTTAAATTCTTGGGTCAACCTTGTGGCCCAATCATCAACCCAATTGGTGTAGTAGGCTGATAGCTTTTTTAATAACTCTGTTGTTTCGTTATCCAATTTGATATTATCAGCATCAATATAACAACCATCTTTTTTAGAGAATTGCCAATTTAATCCATTATCAAACTTTCCAGCCATAACAACATTATTATCATTTGGATAAATATTAAAAGCTTCAAATTGAACCCTTGAACCAACAATTTGCATGAATTTATTTTGTTCAGCTTTAATATCTTCTGAACTTGGTTGTATCGCGCCATCACTAGAAGAACTTTGTGGTTCGGTTACATCTTCTTTTAATAATTTCTTAGTTAATGTGCCTTCTCTAATAAGGTTTAACATGTTTTTTGTTATTTTATGTTCATCACTCATTTTCTATAATTTTTAAAAATTCTATACCTTCTTTTAAATCATCAAATCTTAAACTAGGGTTTGGATCTGTTGCTAAATTTGTAAAATTACTTCTATATAAAATACCACTAAAATTATTAATACCAATATCTATTTTAGTATTATGTGATACGATATTTAGTGGTATTTCAAATCTATTACTAATATCCTTTATTAACCCTATTAAAGATAAAAATTGTTTATTATTATAAGATGCCCAATAATTAAAATTTCTCCATTTCTTTTCAAACACCTTACTATTATAAATATTACCAACCATATCAATAAATCCATCAGATCTTAAATCTTTTAATAACCAACCTTGATTTTCTAAAACGATTGATATGATATTCCTATCTATACTATCTACACTTATAAAACTAGAGTAATACTTTGGGTCGAAATGTTCATAAACTCTACCATTAATATCAATAGTATAATGTGCTGTTTTTTTATATTTACCGTTTAATCTTGTTTTCCAACCCTTAATATGATTCATTTTTGTTGAAAATGTACTACCAATAACAATTTGTGTTTTCTTAGTTTCTATCTCATAAAAATTGTCTGACGTTAAAATATGTTTTTTATTTTTTGTCATTAATATCTACTAATCTTTGTTTTTGCTGGATTTGGTATATCTACTGAAAAATTTCTATTGATTTTCTTTTCAGCAATATCCTCTAATTGTATTTTCTTTTGCTCTTCTTTTATTTCTGGTTGTACTATAGGTTCTTCAATAATTGGAGTTTCCTCTGGTTTTATTTCAATAATTTCTTCTTTTGGTAATTCATATGTATCATTAACTAGTGGGATATATTCTTCTTTAACTAATTCAGTATCTTCAGATTCATAACTATTACTTTCTTCTTGATTTATTTTATCATCAAAATGTTCTTTAAATAATTTTTCTGTTTGTTCATTAAACCAATTTTGATATGATTTATTTTCATCTTCAGTTGGTTTCAATAAAGATTCTTCTTCTTGTATAGCTTTATTACTTGCTTCTACTAATATTTCTTCAGGTGAAGGTCCATAAAAATTTTTTTCAACTTCTTTAAGTAATTCTGGATTTATTAGTGGTTTTTGTTCTTTTTTTAAACCAAATCTCTCAATTAATGTTTTTTTTGGTTTCATTTCTTTAATTCCTAATTCAACTGGACTATTAATTAAATCTTTTATAATTTCTTTTTTCTCACTATTTAATTCAAATATTTTATTTGTTGCAATAATTAAAGCTATAGCCAATGGATCAAATACAAATATTAATAATAAGATCAAATAATTAACAACAGAATCCATTGGTAATCCAGTAATATCTGAAATGTATTTAAGTGATCCAATTTCCCTTGAAATATCGCTATTTGAGTTTGATTCCAATACCTTTATATCATATTTTCCAATTGAATCATTTAATACAGAAATTTTATTTGTTACTAAATCAATATCATTTGTTAATTTAATTATTTCATCATTAGCTTCTTTAATATCTTTTCTAACCTTATCCTTATTTCTTGTTGTTTTAGCTGAATCTAAACGAGTTTCTTGGTTATTTCTTAAATTTGTTAATGTTGCAATTCTTTTATTTTTATTATCAATAATTTCTTGATTTGATTTTATTGATTTATTAAAAATTTCTTTTTTATTGTTTAAAATATTAATTTGTCCATTATGAATTTCAAATTTGTTTTTATTTGCAGAATAAGCTGAAGCGAGAAATCCGTAAATTCCTAATGAAGTAATTAACATCAATATTACAACTCCAGTTGATAAATAAAATTTCAAAGATCTGGTTAATTTATTCCAATAATTATGTAGTACTATTGTTGAAATTACCTTTGCGAATTCTAAAAATCCAGTTAAAAAAATAACAGCTGTAGCTGCACCAGAAAATAATTGGCTTAAACCTGTTATTGAAAATACAGCTGCACACACAGAGATTGCTAATGCTGAAAATCCAACTAAATATCCAAATTTATTTTTCATTATATTTTAAATTTAATTCTCCAGTTAATGGATTTACTAAAGGATAATTTTCAGGAAATAATTTACGCTTAACTTCATAATATTTCTCAAAAGTTATTAAATAATAATCCAATGATTCATCATTAAAATATAATCTATCAATTTCATTAATTTTATCTCTTAATGTATTATCTGATTCAATACTATAATTATTAGCAACAAACCCCATTAACCTTAGTAATTCTTTAAAATTATCACTCACTTCCATCATTTAATTACAATTAATCATTTTTGTTAAATTAGTTTGATATTCTAATATTTCCTCACCATATAATGTTTCTTTAAATTCATCTTTTAAATCATCAAAAATATCCAAATATGATTCATAAATTTCAACAGAATAACCTTTAAATTGTTTGGTTGCTTCCATTACAAACTTAGTTAAAATTGCAGCTTCCATATTAGAAGCATTTAGATTAAACTGTAATACAATATCATAATCATTAATGCCAATCATTGCATTATTTTCATCAACAAATAACATTAATCCATCATCTGTTAAGAATACATCTACATCTTGTTCTTCTAAGTAATCAAATATTTCTTGTAAAATAATTTTATCCATAAAAATCCTTTATATATAAATATCTTTTTAATCTAATAATTGTTATTTACTTTAAATTCATCAAAAGTTAGAATTTTAAAAATATTACTTTCTTTTTTAAAAGAAATTGTTTTTAGGTCTAAACAATTTTTAGAATTATTTAAAATTTTAGAATAAAACTCATTAATTTGTTTAACTAAATTAAGTATTTCTTTGTCACCAGTTCTATATACATGAAAAATCTCACATCCAAATAAATTAGATATTTTTTTAACTAAATCAATATTAATTATTTTATTAAGATACGTTTTATATTTGCATATGTTTTCAAGTTCTTTTAATTGTTCTTCAGTTAAATTATCTAATTCTCTAGTAATCCACCAACTAACATCTCCAATACCACTAAAACCATCAATACAATGTTGGTATTTATCTTCACCTATTCCAATAAATTCAGAGTAAGATCCACCAATTAATATTGGATCAAAATTATTCCATTTGTTTAAATATTCACCATTTCTAAGTTTTTCAACCCATGGTCTTTCATAACTTTCATTTCTCATAATATTTCTTTTAATTTATCTTCAATATTATCATTATATTTGATAACAATTAATTGAATACTATTATTTTTACAGTAATCTTCCTTAATTTTATCTCTTAATTTTTGTATTTTAAATTGTTCTTCACCACCAAATCTATCAAATGGTTCATAATGTTGTAACCCATGGAATTCAATACAAATGTTCAGTTCTGGTAAATAAAAATCAAATGGTAAGGGTTGTTCATTTCTACAATCATCAAATCTTTTTTGAGATTCGAAATTAAATTTATTATTTTTTAACCATATTCTAATTTGTCTTTCACCATGAGACTCTTTACATATTGGACAACCAACTCCTCTTAAATGAGCATCTGGTATTTGTGTAAAAATTCCATGATCATTTATTGGACATAATATTTTAACTTTTGTTCTATTATTAATATAATTAACAAGCGAGTAATCATATTTATTATCATGAATTATATTAGATCTATCTATAAAAATACTATTATTTAATTCCATTGTACCACCACATTTATCACAACCATTACCATGTAAATGACTCATAGCTTTTTGTTCAAACATACCATGATTAGGACAAATAATTAGTATTTTATTTCTTGGCGATTTATATTCTACTAATTCATAGTTATATTTATTTTTATGGATTAATTTACATTCATTAATAAATTCTTCAGTTGTTTTGTTTCGTCCAGCACATTTATTACAACCACTTCCTCTCAAATGACTTTTTGGTGTTTGTTTAAAGATTCCATGTATAGGACATATAATATCAATTTTATTAGTTGATTTTATATAATTAATTTTTGAATAGTCATATTTATCCACATGAACTTGCTTAAATTCTTCTATTATCTCATTATTTGTTTTATTTCTACCATAACATTTTGGACAATTAGAACCACGTAAATGAGTATTTGGAGTTTGATTAAAACTACCATGTATTAAACATACAATTTCTATTTTAGTTTGATTATTTTTGTAATTAACTAATGAGTAATCATATTTGTTATTATGAATTTTATTTGCTTTATTAATAAACATTTCAGTTGTTGACTTTTTAGTATCTCTCATACCTCAAAAACCTCCTTTCCAAAATATTCCTTTAAAAGAGAATTTATGAGTTTTGATGGATTAACCTTATTTTGTTCTAACCATTTTTCTACTTCTTTATCTAAACTAATAGATATTTTTGATTTTGTTATCATAATTTATATTTGCTTTATTACAAATATAAATATCTATTAAAATAAGTAAAGTATTAATTATATTACTTTTTTTTATTCTTTTTTTCTATATGTTTCTTTAATAAATTATTGACCAATTTAGACTTATTAATAGCTTTTTCATCCATTAATTCATCCAGATTCTTATCAATACTTATTGTTTTGTTTTTTTTCATTAGCTATTAAGTACATTATATAAATTTTCTGAGGAAAAACGCAAGCGACGAAGGGCCTTATTTTTAATTTGACGAATACGTTCTTTTGTAATTGAGTATTTTTCACCAATACTTTCCAATATCATTGGTCCATGTGGTGTATTAATACCATAATAACATTGTATAATGTCTCTTTCTCTAGGTGTTAATATTTTTAATGTTTCATTTAAAGCAACCTTAATTCTTTCATCAACAAAAAATTTATTTTCTTCAGCATCATTATTTTCTTCATGAGCAATCATATCACCCAGTTCATATTCACCATCTTTGCCAATAGGATCATTTAATGATGCACATTTACCACTATATAATAATTCACTTGTTTCTTTATCCAAATTTTCTAATTCACCAATAGTTGGTTCTCTCTCATTTTCAGTTTCAAACTTATCAATTGATTTTTTTAAAGTATGTAATTTATTAATTACATTTGTTGGTAACCTTACGATTCTTGCATTTTCATTAAGAGAATGTAAAATGGATTGTCTTACCCACCAAACAGCATAGGATATAAATCTAAATCCTTTTGTGTAATCAAATTTTTGGGCTGCTTTTATAAGACCTAAATTACCTTCATTAATTAAATCTGGAAGTGTTAGACCACAGTTCTGATAAGGTTTAACAATAGACACAACAAACCTTAAATTAGCTAATACAAGCTCATCTATTGCCTTTTTATCACCCTTTAAGATTTTCTTAGCTAGTTTAACTTCTTCTTCTAAAGAAAGATGATTTGTTTTATACTTTGATTTAAATTCTAAATCAATTTTTCTAATATCTTTGAAATATTTTGATACAGTATTGTTATCATCATAAGAGACATATCTTTTATTCATGTAAAGGTATATTATAAGCTTTGTTATTGTCCTTAACAGAACTTATAATTCCTTTATCAGAATTTTTTAAATTAATTTCGTTTTCATCAACACTCAATAAATCCCAAATAGATTGTTTTTTTTCTGGAACTTCTTGTTTTACTTCTTTAGTAATATTTGATTTACTATTTTGTTTTGATCCTTTGCAACTACACATTTCATGTTTATATTATTTTATATGTTATTTTTTTTTAATTATTAATTAATATTTCCGTTTTTTCCTTCTTAACAATTTCTTTAAATGTCATTAATGGAAAAGATTGTTGTTGTGGTATATAAAAACGACTAGCTAAAAATTCATACTCTTTTTTAACTGGTTGTATTCTACTACAAATAGTACATCTATGATTTTTAATCCCAATTAAATAGTTGGGACATACAATCCCAATTGTTACAACCCATAATCCACAACAATCAATAAAACAAGAGGTTATAATATAATAATTATCTTTAATTAAACCACCAACATGATTACAATTAGCTTTAACTTCTTGTCCAATATAAAATGGTGGTAAGTTATTTAATAAATTTTTATCTTTCATTATATTATAAATTTAATTATTTTATTTGATAGTGTAAAGTTATTTTGGTCTTGATAATTTATCTAAAAGATCTTTATCATAATCATTTAAATTATTAGTTCCTTTATCTAATATTTCTGATATTTTTGCATCCCTATCATCTTTGGATAATTTTTTAATTTGTTCTTCCGATAATTCTTCTTTTTTAACTAAATTTTTATCTATCTTATTGATTTTAAGTTCATTAATCAATTTACTAGTCATTTCTTTAAGTTCATTAGGTTCTATTTTACTAAATAGTTCCTCTTGAATTTTTGGACTTAAAAAATTAAATCCAGATGTTTTACTATCTATAGTAAATAGTAAAAAATTACGTTTTGATTCTTTAAAAAAATCTGTTAACTCATTGATTTCCATATTAGATACAAATGTTGAGATGACTAATCCCTTACCATCCATAATACCCAATAATTTCTCAGATACTTTATTAATTTCTGTCAAAACACCATCTGTTTGACCCATAACAACAATACAATAGTTCTTAAATTCCATATAGTTCTTTAGTTATTTTCTTTTATATAATAAAACATCTTGATTGCTAGATAATTAACTATTCTTTTTGTTTTTTCTTTTAATGTTTCCATAGTTCTTATTTTAGAATACAAAGTTACTCATTATTTTTAACATTTGCAAATTTATTTTTAAAAAAAAGTAGCAGATTAACGACATTCCATGATTAGAAGAGGTCTCTTTATAGTCTGTAATATTCCACCTATAAACGATTGAAGTTCTGCTACCTTTAATATTACAAATATACCATATTTTTATGAGAAATGCAAGTAATAAAAAACCCTAATCTTTATTATGGGATTAGGGTTTTACTCTAAGAAGAGAACTTTTATTATCTATCTTTAATTTTGGTTAGAATATCATTCTCAAAAACAAATACATCACCACTTGATTTATTACCATAAATCCATGTTTCTTTAGTTTTTGTTTTTAATACTTCAGTTTCTATTTTATCTGGTTCATATTCCTTAGAATCAAGTAATTCTTCCTTTGTCATTCCTAAAAAATATTGTTCATTAAATAACTTCATACCCTTTTCCTCACCATATTTTTTTATCAAACTATTTTTCTTTTCTTCTTTACGTACTCTAATTTGTTCTTCTAATTCTTTCTTATTTTTTTCCTTTTGTTTAGTTTCGCTTATTACATACCATACAACATATACAATTACTAATAAAAATACACTTATTGCAACTAAATATCCTTGTATGTCTGTCATTAAAATTAATAAATTTTTCATATTCTATAAGTTTTATACCACAAAGATACTAATAATATTTCAATTATACAAATATATTTTATTAAAATAATATAACTATTTAATAGTCAATCTACTAATATTATCTTCTTTAACAACAGTTATTGTATTGTCAGCCCATTCATTGATCAACGTATTGTGAGTGATGATAAAAACTATTGGGTAAAGTTCTCTAATCTTATCAAATAAGGGTTTGAATAATTCAATATTAACATCAGCAATCTTCCCCCATATTTCATCAAAAGTAATGAAATTAGGCATTGGTAATGAACTTATTTTACCCAAAACACATCTTAAAGCTAATGCTGAGGCTGTTCTTTCAAATCCACTACCACTTTTTAATAAATCTTCAATACCATCTTTAATTATTAAGTACTGAACCTCATTTTTGTCATCAATAAATATTTCAACATCAAAATCACAAACACCATCTAATAATCTTTTAATTTCAGAATTAATAATTGGTAATACTGATCTTAGTACCAATTTAGAAATTCCTTTCTTTCCAATCATTTCAATATAGATCTTATATATTTTATTAACCTCTTCTTCCTTATTAATCGTTTCAATTAATCCAGTTTTAATTGTTATTGCTTCAGTATTTGATTTGATACTTTGTGTTAACTTCTCAATTTCAACAATTAAAGTATCTTTTTTATAATTTGCAGTATTTATTTTTGTTTTAACAATCTCAACTTCACCATCAATTTGTTTATTTAAATCAATTGCAGCTAAATTTAAATTATATTTCTTTAAATCATTTTGTTTTTCCTTAATTTTATTTCTTAATGAACCAATCTCAACTTCTGCTCTGTCTCTTTGTAACTCCAAATTATTTTTATTATCAACTTTTTTCTTAATTTCATTTAAGATTAATAATTCAGAATTAATATTTACATTATTAGTTTTTAAATTGGTAACTTCCTTATTTAAATTAATAATATTATCTTTATTAACCTTAATTAAACCAGAATTATCAACATCATCCAATTTTCTATTGCAAGCTGTACAAATTTCACCAGATTCTAAATCTTTAATAGTTTTTTCAGTTCTTTTAACTTCAGATTCCTTAACTGCAATTGTTGTATTATTTTCATTTAACTCTTTTGTTAATGAATGATGTTTTGTTTCATCAAATTCAATTGTACCAATTTCGGTTAATTTAATATTAACCTCTTCAATTTTAGTTTTATATTCAAGACCTTTAGCTGTAATTTCTTTAATTTCACTTTCTAACTTTGAGGGGTTTAGTGATTTAACATCATCATCTATTTTTTGTTTATTACTTAATTTATTTTCTTTTTCAGTATTTAAATTTGTAATTTCTTGTTTGGTTTCTTCTAATAATTGTTCTTTATTAGTTTTTAATTCAGAGTCATTAACAATATTAGTTTTATGTACTTCAATTTCTTCATTTAATGTAACTGAATTATATTGATTGGATTTCATTGTTTTAGTGAATTTATTATACATTTCCCTAACAATTTCTTCTTTCTTTTCAATAACTTCAAGTCCAATAAATCTACCTAATATTTTACCGTTTTCTGTTGGTTTAAGATCAATTAAATCTTCTAAATTCCTTGCTGTTGCTAATGTCACTAATTCAAAATCACTTTCATTACCAATACTTTTATTAATTAATAATGTTGTTCTTTTTGCATCTTCCTCATTCATTTCTTTCTCCTCACCATCTGGTAAAATCTCATAATAATTTACTTTATTAGATATTGTATAACCACCAGCTTTTTTTGCTGATCGTTTCATATATCTTTCAATAATAATTTCTTTATTATCAAAATCTACACAACCTCTAACCTTTAATTCATTCTTATCTGAAAATCTATTAAAAATTTGTTCATTTTTATCTGTTTTGCTTGTTGTACCAAATAAAAGATATTTAATTGCATCAATTGAAAATGTTGTTTTCCCACCAAAATTTGCGGGAGAGCTATTAACAATTGTTAAACCTTTTAATTTAGTAAATGAAATAAAATTATCTTCACCAAAACATAAAAAATTATTTATTGCCAACCATTTTAAATTATATTTTTTATTTAAATTAACTTCTTTAAATTCAACACTTAATTCTCCATTAACTTTATCATCTAATTTAATAATTCTATCAAAATCAATATCTTTTTCATTTCTTTTTAGCCATTCTTTAAACAACTCTCTTTGATAATTTATATCCAAAATATTATCAATACTTCCATCTGTTATTTCAATTGTATTACCGTTTTTATCAATTTTAACAGGTTTAAAATCAACATATATAGATTCTTTAGATATACCATATTTTGTTGCAAAAGCATTTCTGATTTTTAATTTAGCTTCATGACTATAATCTTCAGGTTTTGCTTCCCAAATAACTCTAACCTTTGAATAAGGTGATATTTGTATTTTATTTATTGTTTTTTCCATTATTATTTTTATCAAAATATATTAATTCAATATTTGGTATTTTATTCATTGGTTCTACTTTTAATAGATCAAATCCAGACAATTTGTTAAAACTTTTAGTTATTGGTGTGGCAATCAAACAACCCCAATAAATTTCTTTAATTTCTTTAGAAATATATCTTTCATAATCTTTATTAAATTTCTTTTTAGCTCTTCTTGATTTTAATCTTATTTTTGAAAATATATATAAATCTTCAATAGTTAAATTTTCATTTTTACTTATTTTATCTAACCATAGTTTTGTTAACTTGTTATCCAAATTTGTTATTTGTTTTTCAGCCTTCATCATATATATCTCTTTTTTCTGTTGGTTTTATTTTTTCAATTCGTGCTTTTAATTCTGCAATTTCAATATCTTTATCACTTATTTGTTTATTAAGTTCGGTTAAACCTTCTTCATTACTAACTAATTTTTCTACAATTTTCTCAACCTCAACAATCTTTTCAACTTCTACTATTTTTTCTTTTGTTTGTATTGAAGGTGTCGAACCAAACTGTTCAGAAACAAACCCTTGTTTGGTTAATTTAATTGTAAATTCATCAATATTTGAAATATTATTTAATCTACAATACTCCCAAATTTGATCTTTTAATTCTTGTGGTAATTCCATATTATTTATTTTCGTTAATTATAAAAATTTTGTCATAAAGTTCATCTATTGTTAACCAATCATTCTCACATTCATATAATGGTTTACTTTGTTCGTTTACTGACTTCTCATCAAGTCTTGTAATTGCTTCTAAAGCAAAATTTATTATTTCTGTTTTTAGGGAGTTTAATTGATACTTTTTTATTAAAGAATTTAACTCATCAACATCTTTTTGAGTTTCAATCCCTCTAACTACTCTATCATTTTTAAGATTAGCTAAAATTTCCATTACACTTAATCCACCTCTTGAATTTAACCCACTTAAAGTTTGTCCATGATTCTTTTTAGCCATTTCTTCTGACAACATTTCAAAAGGAATACTATTTGGATAAAGTATTAAACCCCTTTGCCTTCCAAGAATTTTCATTTTTTCCATATTTTTTATTTATTGAATTTAATTATTAAATCAATTGCTAAATTAATCATTCTAGTAAACCATTCATTTTCTGTTTCATTTGGAATGTAATCTTTAAAAAAAGAACCTTCTGGGATATATCTTAAAGCTGGTTGATTTTTACCACAACCAAACATTCCAATACTATATGAACTTCCAATATTAGTGAAACAATCTATATTTCTAATATTAAAATTATATTTATCCTTTAAAAATAATTCAACATCTTCATGTACTAAATTTCCAGAATAATCAAGTTTTAATAATTTTTCTTTATTCATCATTTATTAATTAAAACTTCTTTATCATTTTCTAAATCCTCAATCGATTTTATCTTGAATTGATAATACTTATAAGGATTTTCAACCTCATGAAATTCAAAATCTTTCTTTTCAACATCCCATAATAAGAATCCATGATTCTGGATTGATTCTCCATAGTTCTGTTGTGGAAATGAACTTGAATATGAAATCTTTACAAAATTATGATTAAATGATTGTAATTTGTGTATATCCGCTAAACAAACCATATTACAACCTTCAAATATTTCAAGATCGCCACCATGTTCAAATTTATAACCAATATCGGTTACACTACCAACCAACGCCCCGTGAAACAAACCAACGTAAGTTTTATCTAAACCAAATTCTAATTTATATGTTTCAATATCTGGTCTTTGATTTTGTTCAAATATTGAGTAGCAACACCAAACAATATTATTATCCAAATAACACTTACTTTCTTTTAAATATTTAATATCTAAATGTTTTAATAACGTAACAAGTGGTGTAATTGAATCTATTCTTTGTAAGTTACTCTCCGTGAGATCGTGGTTTCCCGCAATGATAATAACTGGAGCTATCTTTTCCAATTCTTCCAAAAACCAAGCACCAAATAAAATTTGCTCGTTTGTAATGTTGTTCTTAGAATGAAATATATCCCCACAATGAACAATACGAATTTCTTCTCTGGAAAAATCTTTAACCAATTCTTTAACTTGGTTAATTAAATTTGTAAGAACTTCTTTATATTCATCATGAAATTTGAAAGTTCTAATATGTGTATCTCCAAGATGTATTAATTTCTTTATCATAATTATTTCTTAACATTTACATTTATTAATAATGGAATTTCATTATGTAAATTCATTAAAATTTTATATTTTTCATCACCTTCTTCAAAATCAACAGTAAATTCTGTTTTAATTCCGTTTTCATATAATGGTAATGAATATTTCTTTTTATTTTCCATAACTATATTCTTTTCTTGATAATTCATGTCTTTTTCTACACATAACTTCCCATTCTTTTAATTTATCGTTGATATAAATACCGCCACGTTTAATAAAATCTATTGGATAATTTTCATACTCTATAGGAAGTTTATTAACAAACCATATTTTATTTCCGTCAATATCAATTACCTTTCCTTGTAATCCAAATGTCCCAAATATATTTTTAAACCCACCATCAAAACTAACAATATCACCAATTTCAATTGGATCTAATTTTTCATATTTATATTTTTCAGCTTCTTTTTTGGATTCAAATATTCTTGAACCTATTTTATAACCCTTAATCTCTTCTATCATTTTCTTAATTTACTTTCAATTAATTGTTTTATTATTAGTCCATGACACACATTATTTGTTTCACTAACACAATAACAAACTAAATTTATAAGATTACCAGTTTTAGCCCTTAAATATAATTTATTTAATTCATCACAAATTTGTTTATCTTTATTATTAATCTTATTAATTAAATATTCTTTATATTTTTCAACAGATTCCTCTTTTGTATTACATTGATATTGTGCTTTTGTTTTATCTAAAGGTTTGCTTGTAAATGGATTCCCAAGAACTGAACCTCTCCCAATGTAATAGTCAAAAAAAGACTCTATATGATTATGTTTATTAACAACTACAATCATTTCTTAGATTCTTCAATTGCATCCTTTACAATACTTTTATTATATGAATAATTGCAATATACTCCAACATATATTAAAATAATAATTAATATCCCACCTAAAATGTAACCAATTATATCAATTATTTTCTCTAACCATTTAGGATATTCCATATTTTACCAACCTTCTCTAACTTTTATACCTCTAGCAATTTCTTTTCCTTCTTTACCAAAATACTCTTCTTCTAATACAGTTACTGTTATTGCAGAATCAACATCAGCAGATTCCATAAAATCAGCAAAATATTGTAATAATTCTTCCTTTCCCAATCTATTTAATTCAAATTCTGATATTAAATTACTCAAATCGGAAAATAAACAATTTATCTTTTTTTGATTTTCTGTGATATGTTTTTTCATTTTAATAATTGTTTAACTAATCTAAAATCTTTAACATCTTTAACATCTTCTTCCAATTTTCTAGTATATTTTTCATTATTATAAAGAATTTCTTCTCTATAATTTAATAATAGATCTTTTAATTGTTTTCTTAAATCTCTATCTGTTAATGTATTCTGATTTTCAAATAGTTTTTTAATTTTTAATGTTGTTAAATCTGTAATATCATTTCTCATTTTCTATAATTTTAATAAATTTATCAGTTTCCATTATTGCAATAGCGTTTGTTGTAAAATATTTTTCTAAATCAGCTATTGTTATTTCTTGTTCTTCATAAAACCATAAACAAGATCTTAATACTTTAATTTTAGTGGTTTTCTTAGCTAAATCAAAGATTCTATTAGATTCTTTTAATCTTTCCATATCAAACCTATAATCATGTTTAGCCATGAATCTATTGATTATGTTATAACTTTTATACATAAGGCAAATATACCTATAAATTATGATTGTTGCAAGTTTTATTTACACTTTGTATAATTTGAGTATATTTATGAATAGTGGGAACAATATTACCACAAAATAACAATATAAATTAAGATAAAAATTATGAAAGAAGAAGAGATTAAAATTAGAGTATCAAATACATTAAAAAAGGATTTTCAAGATATTTGTGAGGTTGAGGAAACAACAATGTCAAATAAAATTAATGCTTTTATTGTAAAAGAGGTTAAAACTAAGAAAGCTAAAGTATTTAAAGGTCAAACAATTACCAAACAATTAATTAAATTTGGGGTTATGAATACCAATGGTAGATTATATACTAAAAGTGAATTAACTAAAACTAGATTTGATAAAGATAGTATGGAATATACAGAACTTGATAGATTAAATGAAAAACCACTTTATGGACAATTTGGTTATTATCCTGATGGTGAATTAGTACATAAATATAATGCAACGCATTCTATTAATAATTTAAGAATTAATGAAGATTGGTTAGAAGGAGATGTTACAATATTAAATGATTCAATTATTCCAATATTAGATAATATAGTGTTTAGACCAAGATCATTTGGTGTATTGGATGAAAAAGGTGTTGTCCAAGATTTGGAAATAATTGGTTTTGATGCTGTAACAATAACAGAAGATTCGTTTAAATAATTGTTATGGAAAAATGTAATAGGAAAATATGTAGTAAGTGTAAAAAAGAGAAAGAATTAAAGGACTTTGATAGGCAGAGAATAACTAAAAGTGGTTTAAGATCTGATTGTAAAAGCTGTAGAAAAGAACAATATGAGAAATCAAAAATATTAAGGGGGGTAAAAACTAAACCTAGAAAATCTAAAAGAAAATTTAATTCAGAAGAAGAACGAATTTCTGCTAGAAAAGAATATGATAAACTTAAATATATTAACAAATATAGTGGTTTAACAGAAGAAGAAATTATTCTTAAAAAAGAAGCATTAAAAGCCTATAATAGACAATATACTCATAAAAAACGAAGAAAGGCTGGTATTCCACTTAGAAAAGTGTATAAAACAGATGAAGAACATAAAGAAGTCAAAAAATTAACTTATGAAAAATATAAAAGTAAAAGAAATGTTAAACCAAGAAAGAAATATAGCGAGGAAGAACGTAAATTAGCAAGAAAAGAAACATTAAAACGATATTATATAAAACATAAAGAAAAAGAAAGAGAACGACAAAAGAAATATCGTAAAGAAAACCCAGAAAAAGAAAAACTCAGAAGAAAATTATCAAGACAAAAAAGGAAAAAAGAAAGATCAGAATACCAAAAAAATTATCGTGAAAAAAATAATGAACGAGATAAACCAAAAAGAAATGAATATTCTAAAAAACGTTATTATACTAATATAATTTTTAAATTAGGTAATAATCTTTCAACTTCTTTAAAAAACGCATTTAAAAGAAAAAAATTTTCTAAAAATGGAAGATTAAAAAATATCCTTGGTTGTACTTTAGAAGAATTTAAACAACATTTAGAAAAGCAATTTAAATCTTGGATGACATGGGAGAATAAAGGTAATTGGAATGGGATTCCTAAAGAAATTAATACTTCATGGGACATAGATCATATAGTTCCAATTGATACTGCGAAAACTGAGGAAGAATTAATTAAATTATTTCATTATTCTAATTTACAACCATTATGCTCATACACAAATAGATGGATAAAAAGAAATACATTAAAATAATTCTATATTTGTTGGTTTTCTAGTATTAGATAACATTTTAATAATACCCCTTTTACCTAATAACTCATTAATTGAACTTGGATCATGATTTTCTGGTAATTTGATTAATCTTATTTTATTATGCAAGTTATTTGTATTTAATAATTTATATAAAATCATACTATTTGAAAACGCATCTCCATCTAAACAAACCACTATAAATGCTTTAGCCCTTTCTTGTAATTTTTGTTCTAACAATGGAAACAAAGTCTTACCTAAAATTGGAATGCTATTGGGTATTGTGAGTGAATCGAAAATTCCTTCGGTTAAATAAATTGTTGAGTCCCAATTAATTAAACCTTCATTAAATATTATACTTGTTTTAGGAATTTCATCCTCAGAAGGATTAAAATATTTAGGTTTAACCCATTTATCCCATGCTCTTGTTACAAAATAATTCAGATCACCATTTTCACCATAAGATGGAATAACAATTCTATTAAAGTATTTTCCTTGTGTTGTATAACCAATATTATTATATTCAATCATTTCATCTGTTATATTTCTCTCTTTAAGATAGTGCATAACAACATCATATTTATAATCTTTACTGGTACATTTTTTTAATAACTTAAAACCTTCTGGTAACTTAATATTATTTTCTCTAATTATTTCCTCACCATTTTCATCTAAATTCTCCTTCTTTTGCTTATCATAATCAGTTTCTGGTTTTAATAAAAGATAATTTTTTAATTGTTGTTTATTACCATATTTTTTAAGTAACTTTTCAATTGGTCCTTTCATATTGTTAGTACCCCCACATGACCAGCAGTGAAAAATTCCTTTAGTATAATTCACCTCAAGATTTCCTTTGTTATCTTCTGTAACACCTTTATCTTCACAACAAGCGGGACAATCAAATGAAATTTGTTGACTGGATTCGTTATGTTTACGAACAGTGCCTAAAATATCTTCTAATATATGAACTATAAATGACATCTATTTTCCTTTAATATAAATTATATATTCTTCTAACCAATATTTAACAGCATGAAACATTAATTCTTTATTTTTAAAACCCATTCCATTCATTACAGGAACAGTTTTACTATAATAATGATACACAAAAGAACCATTTTTTAAAACAAAATATGGAATAAAATAATATTCAATTGGATTACTCCAATCTTTAACCCAACCATTATTTAAAATTTTAATAATTAATTTTAATTTTCTTCCAGCAATTTCATTATCTGTTAAACCCTCAATTAAAATACTATCAGGCTTAATATTTAAAACATAGCATACGTGTTCAAATGTTTTAATATATTTTAAAATATATCTTCCATCAAAATATTCTTTATGATCTATTTGATAGTATTTATATGCTAATTTGCAAGCTTTTTTTAAAGAATAACCAATATCTAAACAATATGTAATTACATCATAAGCTGATTTACACTTATTTATAATTAAATTACTAGTATCTAAAGGTATTGTATCAATTTCGCCTAACATTAGGCAAATATACCTAATTTTTTAACAAGTTGCAATTTTTATCGTTTTATGTAAAGTTAATGTTAAATTTAAACCAAAGTAGTGTTTAATTGAAATATAAGTAGTATATTTGTATATATTTATAATTATATAACCTTTTAATAACAATTTAATAATATACAAACCATGAAAAACCTAATATTAACAATAGCTTTAAATTTAATTACTTTAATATCATTTAGTATTACTGATACTATTAAATCAACTTATTATACTAATGGTGTTTTACAATCAGAAGTTGCAAAATTAAATATAACAACTTATAAAGTAATTAATTATTATGAAAATAATAATATCAAAGAAATTCAATACTATGATTTAAATAAGAAGAGAACTGGAATTTGGGAATCATTTGATGAGAATGGTATTAAAACTGGTGAGGCTTCATTTAAAAATAATAAAAAACACGGTATTTGGAAAGTTTATTTAAATAATAAACTATCAATTATACTAGAATATAAAAACGGTAAAAGAATTAAAGCTTTTATGTATACTGAAAAAGAAGGATTAATTGCTAGTATTAATCAATAAATTATTTAAACATACCTTGATTTCTCATATTAAAGAAGGCTATCGCAACAACTGCACTATCACTCATATCAAAGTTTTCTTTTTTTAATTTATTTTTCTTATCATAAAGCCACTCAATTTGTGGATATAAATCAGAAACTTTCTCCCACAAGATTTGTTTCTTATCTACATTGAAGTCATAGTCTCCAAAAAGCACTGGGTTGTTCTTTTTAATTGTTTTTTCATCTAAAGCAGTACCATCTTTCTTAAATTGTCTTTTTGCCATTAACTCTGGAAATGCATATTTACGGGAATTATATGAAGATATAAATACTGGAACAACACCTAAAATATCATAACAAATTTTAGAGATTATACCATTAAAACGTAATAATGTTACAACTGTATGTATATTATTTGATTGGATTAATGGTTCTTCAATCACTACAGTCTTAATACCAAAATCCTTATATTTTATTAAAAATTCATTAGCAAAAATGTCAGCTTTTTTAAAAAGTTCTTCCATTTTATCTTCAGGTTGTGGTTTAACTTTAGGCGAAATATGATTTAATAAAATTAACTTACCTTTATTACCTAAATCCTTATATAAGGAAATTCCTATGCACGAAGTGCTAATATCGAGTCCAAGGACGAATGATTCATTAGATTTTTCCATACATCTAATATAATACCAAAATTAAGATTAATAAATAGTTGATTTACAAACTTATTTCAACTGATAAAGCTATTAATTGATTTATATTTTTAGTAATATGTTTATCAGACTTAGCATATGCGATTAAGTTATTATCCTTATCATATAATCCAACTTCGCTTATTCTAGGTATATTATTAGGTCCATTACCTTGAATGAAGGTTCTATTTGTAGAATTCATAAATTCACCTCTTTCAGCAATACAACTTATAACTTGTGATACTTTTGTAGAAACACTGTTATAAGTAACAGTTGTCGCTGTAGAACCAGTATTAAATATATTAACTAATGTTGAATGTGTTAAAACTATTAAGCCTTTATCTAAATAAGCAATACCTACAGCTGTATCAGCAGTTAAGCTTAGTTGTGATGTTGTTGTTAAATTAAATAATCTCTTATTACCAACACTAAATGCTCTATAAGAACCAAAACCTGTTGCCCAACTTAATGTTGAATCTCCACCATTAGGTCTCATAATATCATCAGAAAATAATAATGCAATATTACTACCATATTGTGCTAAATTAGCTGATCCATCAATGTAATTTGCATCTTGTACTGTTGTTTCAACATTTGTTTTTTGAAATGTGCTATATAATGTATAAGTTGTTGCTGTACCAGCAGATAATGTAACTTTTAACTGTTTACCATCTATTAATTCACCATAATTAGCATTAGGAATAGCTATTATAGCTATTCTTGTTTGACTTACAGCACTAATAGCTGTATCTGAATAACCGCCATTAGCAAAAGTTCTTCCAGTATAAACAATATCATCAGTTGTGTTTAATGGTAGACCAAAAGTATAATATAAATTAACTAATGAATCTGTTGCGCCACTATTTCTATTAATGATATATTGCCCTAAACTTGTACCTGTTAATCCAGTTTGACCTAATGATGTATATTGTGTGTTAATTGATATTGATGATGGTTGTATTAATTTATAAATAGAACCTGAAGCACTAGCAATTAATGGACTCTTAATTATAACATTTGTGAAAACACTATTTGTTGTTCCACTATCAGAACCAATATTACCGCCTAATGATGGTACTTGTCCACTTGCTAATGTTTGTGATGAATAATAATTAGCATCAGAATCACCAAAAGCAAATTTAGTAATTAACGTATTACCATTACCAGACATAAGTTTTTTACGGCCAATCGGAGTTAATCGGGCAGTTAATGTGACTGTTGATGCTGTTGATTGTAAACCCATTATATATTAAATAAATTTTTCATATTATTCTTAAAAATCAAGACTTAACTCAATTAAAATATTAGATCCCGAACTTAACTTAACTGGTGTTGCAAGTTTGCCTATTAACACTAAGTTCTTGTTTTGGTCATACACACCAATGTCACTAATTCTTATTGTTGCTGGATTTGTGCTAGGATCTGTACTTCTTGTTGAATTTGTTGTTGTATTAAAGAAACTCGAATTAATATTTAATCCTATTAAACTCTTATAAATTGTTGCTCCAATATATGTTTGTAAATTACCATACATAAACTTTTCATCACCAAATTGTAGATTGGTTGGTGAAGCATTTGGTGCTAAATTTAATAACTGTATTAAATCAAATGTTGTTGCACCACTATTAATAAGTGTTGTTACAACAAAACCATTAGAACTAGGAATTTGATTTTGTAACAATGTTGGATTTATTGTTTCATTTGTATTTGTTGTTATTGCGTTTGTTGTAAAATCATAAACTTTCCAAGATCCAGTAAGTGGTCTGTCGTCAATTTCATCAACAATTTGATACAATAATTTGAATTTATGGGCATAAAACCCTCTTCCATCATAAGAAGCACTTTCGACTTTTCTCATATATGGTAATAAATCAACATCATCTAATTTAAATGACACATCTTTTGCACCATTTGTTGTATTTGTGATTTTAATATAATTTTGACAAGGTAATGATGTAGTTAAACCAGTATAATTTTGATTATCTAATAGATAAGTTAAATACATTGTATCACCAACAGGTAATACACCAGTTGATGTTCCACCACTAGGACTTGATAATACAGCTGATAATTGTGGTAATGTCCAATTTCTATTACCTTTATAAGATAAAGCAGCAACTATTTCATCATCATCAATAACAATAGTTTTTAGTTGTGTAAATACTTTACCAACAACTAATGGTGTATAACCACTCGCTATTAATGTTGCATCTTCAATTAAATCAACATATTCAATCTGACTTGTACCAATTAATTTTGTAGAACCAGAAGCTAAGAATGTCATACCTTGTGTTAGACCACTACCAGTAGCGTAATTAGCTCTATGATACATTAAATCTGGGAAATGTAATTTAACTGTTTTACTTTCTGTATTATCGATATATAATAATTCACCATAAAAATTACTGATTGTATTATTAGTATAATGGAATATTGCTATCGATTTAGAAACCTCATCATCATAAGATACACCAGAACCATTACAATTGAAATTGGTTGTTGTACCAGTACTTTCACACAAATATTCAAAATAAGGATTTTTAATACCTAAGTACTGATAAGAACCAAATTTAGTATAATCTTCATAAGTTGAACCTGTTATACCAGCTGGGTTTTCACACCATACTTGATTCATATTCCAAATTGAGACATCTCCACAAGAAACATCACAACAACTATCAAAAGATAGTGTATCTGTGTTCCAATAAGATGTTGTGTTACCACTACCAAACGCTGAATAAACTTCAGCACTATTATAAAACAATATTTGTGATGTAGAACCCGTGTCACCAGATAAGTTAGGTAAATTTCTATCAACTACAATAGATGTTGCATTATTTGTTTGTACTTTATACCATAAATGTGGTATAGGTTGTGTATTAGCACTTATACTTTGAGTACCTATTCTATCATTAGTTAATTTAATTAATAAGAAATCACCTAAGCTTCTTGTAACACCAGAAGATGTTAAAGTATTTAATTGTAATGTTGTACCACCAGTTAAAACACTATTACTAATAGTTGTTGTACCTTTTACATATGTTGAACCAGTTAAGGTTGTAAATGTTGTTCCAGTTCTTGTAAAAAAACCTCGTTCTGTTGCTTCATTATTAACAACAGCTTTAATTACTTTAATATCAGATTGATTTAATATATTTAAAGGATCAGTATTGTTATTTGAGAGGTATGACTTGATGTTGGGTTGATTATCCATCGGACGAAACACATAAGGTGAACCAGATAATGTTACGTCTAAGGGGTTCGCATCCTGAAGTGCTAACTGGTCATATGAGAGTTCACTATCCCCAAGTCCAAAATAAGAAAATGTAAGTCGGCCTTGACTAAGTGATAATCTTCCCGCTGAAGTTAGTTTTAAAGAAATGAAAGGGCTATTTCCAGGAATTATAAAGCTCATTTTTGTTTAGTTTAATTATAAATATTATCGAATATGATGTTTTTACTTAATTTTTCAATTATATCTTCATCATATTTTATTCTCAATAGGGTAATTTTGTTGTTTTTACAGTAATTATCCTTTATTTTGTCTTTTTTCTGTCTTTCTAACAGTTTATTAGTACCACCAAAAGCTTCTATTGGATTAAAATGTTGTTCTCCATCATACTCAATACATATATTCAGTTCAGGTAAATAGAAGTCAAATGGAAGTGGTCTGGTATCAATACAATCTTTAAATCTGTGTTGAAATATGAAATTAATATTATTTTTTAATAAAAATTCTCTTATTTTATTTTCGCCCTTTGATTCTTTGCAAATTGGGCATCCTTGTTTTCTTTTTATGTGATGATTAACTCTTTGTAAAAATTCTCCATGTTTCTTACATATAATTAAGACCTTATCTTTTGCACTCACATAATTTACTTTGCTATAATCGTATTTATCACCATGTATTTTTGTGAAATCATTAATTATATCTTCAGTTGTTTTAAATTTACCAACACATTTTGGGCAACCTTGTTTATTTAAATGATTATTAGGTGATTGTTCAAAGATTCCGTGTTCTTTGCAGATTATATCAATAAAAATGCTACTGTTTTTATATTTCACTAAAGAATAATCATACAAATTATTATGGATTTTATTAGCTTTAATTACAAATTTGTTGGCTGATGCTAAAGATTTACTTATACTATAGGGTTCTATTCCACATTTTTTACACCCATGACCTTTTAAATGATGGGCTGCTCTTTGTTCAAAAATACCATGCTTTGAACAAATTATTTTAATTTTACCTCTTCCAGTTTTATATTGTGTTAAACTATAGTCATATTTAAAACTATGTACTTTTTTGGCTTTTTCAATGAACTCTTCTGTTGTAATATACCTTCCAGTACATTTAGGACAACCTTGTTTTGAATTTATATGTTTATCTGGTATTTGATTGAATATTCCATGATCTTTGCATATGATTTTAACCTTAGTTTTAGCATTTTTATAATTAACTAAAGAATAATCATATAAATTGCCATGAATAGCTTTAGCTTGTTCTATAAACTCACTTGTAGTGGGTTTATGTCTTTTACCACATCTTATACACCCCTTACCATCTAAATGGTTATTTGGTTGTTGCTCAAAAATACCATGAATTTTACATATTATCTTCACCTTAACAGTATTACCCTTATAATCTACTAACGAATAATCATACCTATCTCTATGTTTTAGCATAGCTTTCTGTATAAATTGATCTGTTGTTTGTTTAAATGACATTTATGATCTAAATCTAACCATAAATATCTAAAAATAAAGTATTTATATAATAAAAAAATCCTAACTTTTTAAAGGTTAGGATTTATGGAGAAGGGGAACTTTTGTTATTTTTTATTTGATTTAGGTTTAGCTAAATCACATCCAACTAAATACTCTAAACTAACAGTCTTTTTATTTTTGTTAAATGCTGTAAACATCTTTGTACTATGTACAACATATGTTATTGTAGAATCATTTTTATCTGTAACCTCAACAAATTGACCTTTGTTGTAAGGTAATTCTATTGTACTGTTTAATGTAAACAATTCTTTTTTGTCTCTTGTGATAAATGTGTAATTGAAATTCATAATTTTAATCTTTTAATTTTTCGTTATTATAACCAAAGATACTTAATTTATTCTATATTGTCAAGTTTTTATATAAAATATTTACCATTTCCATCCTTTTATTAATTCTAATTGTTTGATTTGATCTGGGGTTAATTTACCAGTATTTTCTGTTGGATTATTATATTTTTGCCTTTGCCTCATACACCAAATCCCAATTTTAACTATTTTAATAGATTCACTTTTTTTAGGTAATTTATTATTAATTTTAACAAATTCTAATAGTAATTTATAATTATTAACCCAATAATCATTTATTGGTTCCCACTTCCAATTTTTAATTTCCTCTAATAATTTAATTTGGTTATTATCAAGCTTATTATTTTTATAATCTCTACGTTGTGTACTAACCCATTGCCCAATTTTAATATTACCAATGGTATCTGACACTATTGGTATTTTATTATGTGATTTAATAAATTTAACACATAAATTATATTTTTTATTCCAGATATCTTTAAAACCCCATGACCAAATACTAATAGATTCTAATAATTTAATTCGCTCATTAGACAGTTTATTTTCTTTATAATTTTGTTTTTGAACATTACACCAATTATATAAATCATGTTCTTCATTTGGAAGTTTGTTATATTTTTTTATATATTTTAATAAAAAACTATGTTGACTATACCATCTATTTTCATAGATTTCGTCTCTTCTATCTACCCAACTAAAATCTTTTATTTTTTCCAATAAATTAATTTTATCTTGATTTAATTTGTCTTCCCTATATTTTAATCGTTGATTTCCAATCCACGTTTTTATAAATTTATCAATTTTTCCCAATTTTAATTTATTATAATTATCTAGCCAATTTGATTCTAATAAATCATTATTAGACCAAGACCAGTATTTTAAATTTTCTAATAATTTAATTTCTTTTTTTGTTAATTTATTATTTTTATATTTAATTTTTTGATTGCTAACCCAAGAATATAATTTTACCTTTTTATATATACAATCAAATGATGGAAACTTATTATATTTTTTAATATATTCTGATAATAGTTTTATATAAAAATTAAACCCCATTTCTTTTTTATAATCCCATTTCATTAAATTACAAAAATTTTCGCTTAGTTTTCTTCTTCTTAAATACTCATATAAATAATTAAAATTCCTACTATCTTTCAAATTTACCAATGAATTTATTTTATTATTAATACATATGTTTTTAATGTATAACAACAATTTATCATTATCAAATAATTTTAATCCAATATTTTTACCCTTCACTGGACTATTATATTTTATCCCTAAAGAATTAAAAACACTATCCATTAATTCTTTATTATTAATTAAACATCTATACTTAGATGGATTTTCTAATAATAATTGTTTTAAATATTGATTTCCTGTTTTAAATTTTGTCATTTTTCTAGTTTTTACCAAAATTAATATAATCGGTTAATTTCCATGGTTTTTGATTTTTAAATTGACCTAATCTATATCTAACCTCACCAATAGTTGTTTCCTTATAGATTGAATTTGGATTATTTAAATTAGCAATGACATTTTTAAAAAAATCAATAACATCATGTCTTAAAGATGGAAATCTAACTGGTGGATCAACTGGATCAATTACCACGCTACCTTTTTTCTTCTTTCTTTCTCTTGGTGGGTTTTCCAATATAATTGTTGGAATTCCATTTAAATTCTTACCATCAAATGTAGATAGGTATTTCTTATCTGTTAACATTAATGCAGCACACACAACCATATGTGTTAGATCCATTCCACCATTTCCTTGTGGTGTTACCTTAATATAATATTTTTCCATTTTAAGATTTCCTCTTAAAACCCTTGCAAAGATTTGGTATATGATGTCAGGATTATGTGTGCCACTCATATCAATAATATTAAACAACCCATCATCAGAATAGCCTAACCTTGCTCTATCAACAACAACTAATACATTATATTTATTATTCTTAAACTCTTCAATAATTGTACTTTTTTTATCATTTTTGCTATGTGAAACATTGGAATCAACACCATGTTTTAATAAAATTTTATTAATAATATCAGCATGTTTTGTTTCATTACAAATAACAATTGTTCTACCCAATTCTTTATAAGCTAATCCCCAATCAGATAATTTTTTCTTACCTAATTTTTTAAATTTAGAAACAAAATCAATTCCATTAAATTCTTTAGCAGAACCTTTTAATTTTACACGTTCTAATAATTGTAAAATTACTCTCTCAAGTGTTTTTTCAGTATCTTGTTCTGTATATTTAAAGTTTTCTCTAACTTCAAATTTATTATAATATTTCAACCAATTATAATTAGAAGCAACAAGTTCAATATTTAATTTAGCAAAATATGTATCAGAAATTTCATTCATTGCTAATGTAAAAATATCATCTTTTTTATAACCTTTTCTGATAAACTTAGAAGGTGTTCCAGTTAGTAATAATTGTTTTTTAGGTTTAATTTTTTTAATAATCCTTTGAACCCGTTCAGCCAAATAATTCTCATGTGCCTCATCAACGATTAAAAAATCATATTTTCCTTTAATTTTATCTTCTGAATTTGGTAAACAAATATGAACTTGTGAATCTGGATTAAAATCTACATCACCAATAATTGACCAACTAAACGGACAATCATATTTTTCTAGTCTTTCAATAAAATTGTCTAATAAAACAATTGTTGAATGTGTGAAAATAAGAACTTTATGCTTTGGATTAAGATTTAAATAAGATGCAATAACATCTATTGCTACTTCAGTTTTACCCCCATTTGGACACATTGCAAGAATTGCAAATAATTTCTTTAATGCAAATTCTTTTGCTGCTTTTTGGTAATTTCTTAATTTAATAAAATTACCTACTGTTGTTGTTTGTTTTTTCATATTATATTTCTAAGTTTATGAATACAAAGGTACTTATATTATTTGATATAACCTACGACTTATAAGTCGTATTTTCATAACTCATTAATAATCAATAATTTAATGATATTTCTAATTAATAAAAGTTTGGGTTTGTTAGTTGTTTAGGTAAGGGTTTGTAAGGTTAACAAGATAGATTAATAACTATTTATTGCATTAGATTCTATCGTTATTTTAACTGGTTCTGAGTATCTTATACTTTCTATGATATCCCCAGTTAGAGATACATATTGTTTATCATTTTTAACCCTATAATAATACTCTGTACCAGAATTCCCAGTAATTGTTATATTTGTATTATAAGATGTTTGACCAATTATATATGGTGTACTAGCTGTAAATAAAATAGTACTAAATGTATTACTATTAGCTACCTCAACAACAAAAAACCCATTAATTAATTGTGGTGCAGTATCAATATCCCAACCAATTGATGGTGTATTTGTAGAAATTCCACCATTAATCTCAGCATAAGCAAAATAAGCTATTGTAATAATATCACCAACTAATAAATTACCTTCTAATATTATTCTTCTAGGATCACTAATAGATTGATAATAATCAATATTATTAGCTAATGTGACACCGTTAATCATTACAATAATATTATTATATTCTATTGGGTTTAAACTTGTAAATAACTCATATTTACTTGTTGTTGTATTAAAATATACATCATTATTACCTTGATTATTTGTTGTACCAGAGGATATAACCACATTAACATCAATAATATCAGTTGTGATACCATTATTACCATTACTAGTAAAAATAATTGTTAAAATATCTGTAGATTCTGTTTCAGCAGTTAATGTTATATTAAAACCACTAGCTGTATAATCATAATTATTTGCTAATACAAGACCATTTAAAGTTACTAAAAAATCACCAACAACATTATCGCTTATTGCAAATACTGTTTGACTATTTTCAGGTAAAATTACTTGCTGGTGTAATGCAGAAGCACCTAAAGATGTTTGATTGATGCCTCTAAAAATTGGGATGTCAGCAGCTGTCATAGCAATAAAATAATAATCTGTACTAGGATTATAATAACCATATGTTGTACCAGATTTATATAATGAGGTATCATAAAGTACACCTAACCTACTTAAATAATCATTACAAGATTCATATTCATAAAAACCCTTAATTAAATAATCCCCATCAATACTTAAACCACTTATTGGAATATTTTGTGTTATAGCACTATATGTTATTGGTATTCCAGAAATCAACATAGTTGTTGTTGTAAATGCTGTTTGACTTATTGATTCAATATTATAAATTCTATTATTAGTAAATGCACTAAATATTGAATTATATTTATATATTTCATATTTAAATTCAGCACTATTTGCCGTAAATGAATTAGTATTAGCTGTAAAAATAACCCCAACATTTATTGTTGTTGCTGTTGTAATAACATGGACATTTGTATTTGCACTTGTTATACCAGTGATAATTTTCGTTGCCCCACTCATACCAAATAATGGTTCACTAAATGTACAAATATTTGAACTTGTATTAATAATATTAATAACTTTGTTTTTAACACAATCTAATATATTTTGTGGGTATATTCTTGTTTGATAAGTTGTTGATTCTCCAGATATAACTAATGTTATTATTTCTGAATTATTAACTAAACCAAAACTTGTTGGCTTAACTAAATCAATTGATTTGGATACTTGTGTATAATCTTGTATAAAAGCTTCAAAACCATATACACTAATATATGAATTAGATCCACAACCTAAACTACCACCATACCCTATTTGAGCACTTACATTATTTATTAAATTAACATTAGTTTCAAATGTTTCAATTACAGAGGCTGATATATTTTTAAATAAATTTGGCATCTTATACTACAACTATTTCAGTTTCTTCCCCAATTAATTTTCCTATTATTGTTACTTTACCTAAAAATTCAGAACCACAATCTCTTCTCATAATATATGTTCCATTACATGTTTGAAATGGTGAATAAACAGTATTTCCACTACTATCAATACTAATAGTTGTCTGTATTACTTGTACTGTTGTTGCACTTCCTATTCCACTAAATGGAAATACTGTTGGGTATTCACAGAAATATGTATTATGTGTTTTATATTTAAATTTTTGTGTATCAAATAAAGTATTTTTATATACATATGTTGATCCCCATATTGTTGTTGATGGTACTACCTGTTCTATTAAATCTACCCAATAAGTTCCAATTAAACCAGCAAATCTATCTATAGATAAATAATTAAATGCTGAACTATTAGTACCACAATATAAAGAACTATTTAAATACCTATCATATAATAACCTTAATGTTGGATATCCACTTAAAGTTTTTCTTGACTTAACATCAATTAATTCAGTATATAATATATTATTAAATTCTTCTATTGTTGTTATTCCAGTTAAAGGTGTTGTTAATAAATTATTTAAATCAATGCAATCATCACCACAAGTTGTTGCTATTTCAGCACAATTTCCAGTTAATATACATGAATTATCGTTTATATAACACCAAACATCATTTTCTATAGCTGAAGATGGACTAACATTTAAATCAATCTCTTTTGTATTAATAGCTAATCTGTAATCATTAATATTATAATTTGTTTCTCTTAAAGTTAACTCGAAATTTCTAGTATGTGTTGTAGCACTTGATATCCATGATTTTTTATTATCTATTGTTTTAGTTAATTCAAAACTAGGATTTTTACTTATAATTAAACTATTACTCTCAACTGTTTCACAAATTCTATTTAATTTAATATTATCTAATAGAAGACAAACATTTAAACATGTATTTTTTAGTTTAAAATTAAGTTTTATTTTTTTATTAGCAAATAATACTAATAAATCAGGATCTGTTATTGTTGTTGTATAACTTATCCAGTTTGAATTTAATGATGATGCTGAAATATAATTAAATAATGTGGCGTAATTTAAAGTTAACCCACTATTTGCAGCTTCAGCTATTAACCCATTCATAATCTGAACAGATAAATTATTACAAAATCCTGTTAAACTAGTATCATTTAATATAAATGATGAAGTACAACCAGAATCCCCACAAATTAATATACCACTATTAGTAGAATGTTGTAAATAATTAAATAAATTTCCATCACCAATTCCAAATAACGGTAATTCGTATACACTAGTTAATTTATTAGTTAAATCATCATAAATATCTATTGAAAAAGCTAAATCCAATGATTCTAAAGCACTAACAGAATTTACACAACTAAAAAATTCTGGATTTATTACTTCTTCACTACCACCAACAATAGTTTTATTAGAATTAGTTATTATATTTTGACATTCTAAAATCTGTTTTTCTAATTCACTTATTTGTGTTTTTAAAATTGAAATTGTTGTTGGGTCAACATTACATTCATATAAAAACTCACCTACTATTGTTTCATTACTAATTAATTGTTGTATATTAGCATTTGTATATGTTGTTAAATCACCATTTAAAAAATTATTATAATTTATAGATCCTAATATAATAGACCAATTATCTAAACCATTTTCCGTAAAACAATAAAATAAATCATTATATTCAACAGAATATGGTGTATTTTCTAAATTACTATTAAGTACCACTAATTGATTTACTAAATAGTCACAATCAATATTTGTTATTTCTTCAGAATTTTCAAAAGAAGTTGTTTGATTTGATAGTCTTTCGGTTGACGTACTTGAACTTCCTGTGGTTTCTGGAAGAACGCTAACCCCAACTAAAGCTAATTCATTACACGAAAATTGTAATAAATAATCAAATTTAATTTCTAAAAAACAATTATCATTTTCTTCTAATGTAAAAATAGTACCATCATTTCCTTTTGGATTTAAAACTACATTGATATTATTATTTTTAGTACAATCAAGAGGTGTTGCCCATCTACATTTTTGATTAATAATATCAAAATAATAATTAGGTGATAGAAACTCACAACATTCTTTTGTTAAATGATATGGTTGTGTTGGGTTAATAAAGACTGATACAGTACCATCATTATTCTCAACGATACTACCACCACCATTAGTTATTAGGTGTTCACTTAAACAAGTTATGACTTTCGTTGGCATTGTTATGAAGTTAATGAATCTATTATTACAGTGATAGCATCACAATTTATTGTACTATTACTTCTTTCTAAATAAGTATTATACATTACTTGATTTATTTGTGTTTTTGCTAAATCATTAAAACCTAATGTTTCTATTTTACAGCCAAAACCTATTTCTCCAGTATTTGGGTCGGTTATATTCGCTACAGCTGTTGTGTATCCAGCGATACAATTACACCCATCTGGAGATACAACTCTTTTCTTACTATCTGGCGTTAAAAAAGACAAATAAGTATCTGTACCTATTATTGGAAAATAACCTACTTTATCCATTGTCCATTTACAAGTTATAAAACACCCACAAGTTTGTGGTCTTTTAATACAACAAATATAACCAACATTAGTAATAGTATTTATTAAATCATATTCTGTATATAATTCTGGTTTACCACCAATTATATTACAACAATCTGGAACAGCATAAATACTAGGTCTAGTTGTAGATATTTGATTACCGTTAATATCATACTGATAGTATTCAAAATCAAAATAACCATTACTATTAATATTAATTGTATCTATACTATTTGTACATAGTGTTGTACCTGAAGTTATGTTAGTATTTTTTTGAATACAAATTTTTAACATTTGATCACAATCATCTGATACACAACCACAATCACTTGTAGTATATTCTGGTTTAGGATCATCTAATATTTCAGATGTTACAACATAACAACCGCTTAAATCTAAATCATTATCTGTTAATATTTGAACTGACGGCATTGATGTTATCTCATTGTTACAATTATCCATTGTTCCTAAATTATAATTAACAAACAAGTTCTCACTTGCTTCAGTGGTTGTTTGACTACTTATTGTTACTGCTGAGAAATTTGGTATTAGATTATTAAATTGATTAATATATTCATATCCACTGTCATAAGATCCTATATGTGGATTATTACCACTACTTAAATCAATTGTTGCTCCAGATCCACCAGTTTGTCTATACCATAAACCAGCTTTTTGGAAGTAAAAGTTAGATGTATTTGCTGAAGTTTTTGGAAACCCATTATCATCCAAACTATAATTTGTTATATCATTATCTAAATTATTTAATAATAATGTTTGTTTAAATAAATCAACATTTATCGCTTCTTTAGCAACATATACATATTCATTAAAATTTATTAACCCACTAGGTGCTCCAATAAACTTAAATAAAAATTCAATTGCTTTTCTAGTCCCTTTAGATTTCCATAACCATGGAGTATTTAATATTAATCTTATCCATAGTTCATTTTCAGCCTCAATTGGTGTGTAACCAATTGTTTGACCTGAATATGTTGATTCACTAGGTGTTAAAAAACTGGTTAGTAAGTCATTTCCAACTATTGATGTTGTTAATTCCCAGCCTAATGTTCTTGCCAAATATTTTAATACAATATCTGGTGTATTATCTTCTTTATTATAAGTAACAACATTTGCAAATTTTATATTTTCAATATAGTTTCTTAATTCATCAAATTGTCTACCATAAACTTTTAATATTTTATTAATTTTTTGACCAGCTGTTTCAATATCTTCATCTTTCATAATTGCTGTATCAAAATCAGAAATTGATTGACTGACTAAAGATCTGGTTACTAAATCAGATTTATAATTATCATGCTCTGTTGCAGTTTCTAATAATCTTGAGGCAAAATCAAAATATCTTGTAGTATCAAAATCTATATTATAGCCATCACTAACTGGCCATGTAAAGGTTTCAGTTATATATAATAATACACCATCATCTGATTTTAATGGTCTTTTAAATACTGATGTATATAAAGGAATTGTTTGTCTGTTTAATAAATAAAATTCAAAATTATTAAGAGAATTAAAGAATTTTTCTACATTTATTGAATTTGGTTTTATATGATAATTAATTGCTGAATTAGTTAATCCACTAAATGGATTTCCACCAACTTTTAAATATACATAATCATTTGTTAAATTCGTAGAACCAGTAAATTCTAAAACACCATAATTTAAGTTATTATATAATACTGAATAAGATTCATAATTAACTGTTAAATTTCTTAAATCATTAGTCTCACTAAATGTATTTACAATATCACCATTGGTTAAATAATTAATGCTAAATTTATTAGTTATTGTATTAGTGTTAATTTTAAATGTTGCTGAATCGGTAATTACATCATATACATAATTCTCTAGTGTGTTAGCAGTAATTGCTCCGAATATATTATCATTAGCCACTAATAATGGTGTAATAGATAATGAAGCTGGGTAATTAATAATTATATTTTCTAAAGCAACTCTTATATATTCAACCAAAGATCCAAAATAAGCATAATAATTTAAATTTGTTTTATCTAAATTTAAAATTACTTCAGTATTATTATCTAATAATTCTTGAGTTTCAGTTTCAGTTAAATCTAGTGTTGTTAAAGTAACAAAATCGGAAAAATTACTTGTTATAAAATTTTTAGTTAATTTGGAATCTAAATTAGTGGTAATTGCAAAATTATTATTAGTAAACAAAGAGTTTGTTTGACTTGCTTGTTGATTTCCAACCAAATCAGGGCTAAACGGACGATACTCAATCCCGTTATCAAAAAAAATGCGCTTTGCAAAGCCAGGTACGACTATTTTAGTACTTCCAGAAGTCAATTTTATAATGTGTTTCTTATAAATATAATTATAATCATTTTCTTTACTATTTAAACTAATATTAGTATATTAAGACATATTTATATGTGAGTACAAATTATGAAGAAAAACAAGGAAATTAGGATTAATATTAGGTTATTAAAGGATGAAAGAGAGAAATTTCATCAATATTGTAAAAATAATAAAACTACAATATCAAAGAAAATAAGGGAATTTATAAAAACTGTGATTAAAGATGAGTAGAAAATTAACAACTGAAGAATTTATTTCAAAATCAAAACTAAAACATGGAAACAAATATGATTATTCATTGGTGGTATATTCAACAGCTAATGAAAAAGTATCTATTATATGTCCAAAACATGGTAAATTTGATCAAAAAGCATGTAATCATCAATTTGGACAAGGATGTTATGAATGCAGTCTTATAGATAAACGAAATATGTTTTCATCTAACACAAATGAATTTGTTAAAAAAGCAAATAAAATACATGGTAATAAATTTGATTATAGTTTGGTTGAATACATTAATTCAAATATAAAAATTAATATCATATGTCCTATTCATGGAGTATTTGAACAAACCCCAAATGGACACTTAAAAAGTGGTTGTCCTAAATGTGGTAAAATATCTATGGCTAATAAACAACGATTAACTACTGAAATTTTTATAACTAAAGCAAATTTAGTACATCAAAACAAATATGACTACTCTTTAGTTGATTATATTGATGGTAATACAAAAGTTACTATAATATGCCCTAAGCATGGAGAATTTTCACAAGTGTCAAGTAATCACTTATATGGTATTGGGTGTACTTATTGTAGAGAATCAAAAGGTGAAAGAGACATTGGACAATTTTTAGAACAAAATAATATTAGATTTATAAGACAGTATAAATTTGATGATTGTAGAAACATCTTATTACTATCTTTTGATTTTTATTTACCAGAATTGAACATTTGTATTGAATATGACGGTAGACAACATTACGAGGCTATACCTTTATTTGGTGGTATTGAAACTTTGAATAAACAAATTATAAATGATAATATAAAAACACAATATTGTTTAGACAATGGGATTAAATTGATTAGAATTAAATATGATGAAGATATAGAAGAGAGATTAAATGAACATTTAAATAAAAAAACCCTAACTTTTTAAGGGTTAGGATTTATGGAGAAGGGGAACTTTTGTAAATTATTTCATAATTGATTTAAATATTTTTTGCATTTGTTTTGCCAAATCAATTACTGGATTTTTGAAATCTTTTGGTAAAAGCTTAATTATTTCATCCACTGAATCATTTTGTCTTGACTTTTTGAGCGATTTATATTTATTTACTTTGTTTGACAATTCATTCATAAATTTCTTGTCTTTCATTAATTCTTGCTTATTAAAGCTTTTGTTTGTTTTCTTTTTCATAGTTTATTTGTTTTTCTTAAATTGTATTTATTATCATTTCAATTAATCTCCAACATATAAATAATCCACACCCTAAAATTAATAAAATTTTCGTGTAACTACCATATTTGCTCATCTTTTCACCCTTTAATTCTATATTATTAATTATAAGTTTAGTAATTTCTGCATCTGTTAATCCTTTACTTTTCTCTAACTTTGTAATCTTATCTCTATTACCATTTTGCATATTAAAAATATCATTTTGGTCATGTAACGTAGATTGTTTATATTTTATAAATTCGGTTCCACATATTATGGAAAAACACCATGATAAAACAGCCATGAATAATGGAATTTGTGTAAATGATAATATATTAAGGTCTTTTGTGTATGCAACTGTAAATCCAATTGCTGCAAGACTTAAACCCATTATATAATAAATGTACTTGTTTTGTTCTGTATTAAAAAAGTTTAAATTGTTTTGTTGTAAATCACTCATAGTTGTTTGTTTTTTAGTTTAATTGTTATTATATGTTATTTGTCTTAAATATGTTTCATTTGATTTTGTACTTTTACCATTTCCATCCTTTTATTGATTCTAATTGTTTAATTTGATCTGGGGTTAATTTACCATCATGATAATTAGCTTTTTTTGTTTGTAACCAAGCACCTATATTAATATCACCTATTTTTGTTCTTTTAGTGATTTTTATTTCTTTATTTTTATTAATTAAATTAATGTAAAACTCAAAAGGTCTTTTTATTATTTTAACTTGATAGTTCAAACTATTAGACCAACTTTTCCATTCACCAGTTTTTTTATAATACGTTTGTGGATCTCTGGGTATATAATTAGGTAGTTTCTTACCTTTAATATAACAAACCCAATCCCTAGAACCATTAAATTTTATTCCCTCTTTTTTTAATTGATTAATAAAATCTATAAATTTATCAATATTAACAAATACCATATTTTGATTTGCTATTTTACCATTTCCTAAAAAATCACCTCCACTAATCCATTCTTTTGTATTTTTATAATATTGTTCTGCATTAATTGGTAAATATAAAATATTATTATCTCTAACATATTTTTGATATTCCTTTATTAAATTAAAGTTATATGGTTTTATTTTTTCTTTAGCTAATTCATAATTTAAAAAATTGTGTTGTTTTCTACAACAAATAGGGCAGCCACCACCTTTTAAATGATTATATGGTGTTATATAAAATGTATGTTTTTTATTACATATTATTTCACCCTCCTTTTTCATTCCAAAATATTCAAAATTTTTATAATTAAATTTACTAACTCCATGTTTTTTAATGAATCTTTTAATTATTTCTTTTTGTTTTGGTCTATAATTACCACCACATTTTTGACACCCACTACCGCTTAAATGACTACTTGGTGTTTGATCAAATTTTCCATGTTCAGGACAAATAATCATACCTTTAGTATTACTATTAGCATAATCAAATAGTGAGTAATCATATTGATTATTATGAACTAAATTAGCTTCATTTATGAAAACCTCTTTTGATTTCGTTACTATAGGAAAATAATTAAACTTTTCATAAACTTTATGTAAATTACCAGTTTGTTTAGCATCAATAAATGCTATGTGATTTTCTTTTTGCCATTTTAGATATTTTTCTTTACCTGTCATCTCTTAAATATAAGGTTTAGTAGTTTCTAATATTTCTTCTATTGTTAATCTTTTATCTCTATATTTAATTTCCCCAATTTTATGTCTATAATCACCCATCCGCATTTCAACAAAATTAACTGTTGATAAAATTTCACCATCTCTATGTTGAACATGATTATTTAAACACGAATATACTGATTCATCAGACCATACTGGTGGTGTTTTTTTAATCTTACCTTTATAACCTTTAGTTTTATATTTTTTTAATTCTTTATTTAATTCAGTTATTCTCTCTAATGTTTTTTTTAATTTAGTAAGAATATCAACATCAATTTTTTTACGTTTTTTCTTATCTTTTTTATCTTCAACAAATCTTATAACCATATCATTAATATTACTACCATCATAATTCATAAAAATTTCTCTATAACCAAGATTAATAGCAAAATTTAATGATTTTTCAAAATAAAATTCTTCACCCTCTGGAACAATTTTAATAGATGTTTTTAATTTATTTGGTTGATTCGGATAAGGTCTTTTTGCTCTGTCTATCATTTGTTTTATTAATTCTGGATCACTGCTACATGTCATATCAATCTCATTAACAAGATAAGGGTCATTAAAAGCCTCTTTAGCCCTACCAACAGATATTAATATTGCTTTAGCTTCTTTTAACTCTCTAAATTTTTTAATTTCAGCTGAATCTTCATCATATCCAGTTGGTCTTTCTGGGTCAGAATGTGTTAAATAAACATCAATTTTCTTATATGATTTTAAATAATTATACATATAAATTGCTTGATTAATGTTATGACAATAGATTATCGTCTTTTCAAGATAATTTTCAAAAAATGCTTCACGAATTATTTTTTTACTTTTTTTAAGTAAACTCGTAATAAAATTAACCCCATCTGGATAATTTTTTTCTTCAGACATTAATTTATTAATCACTACATCAACTAAAGAATCTATTAAATCCTCTTTAAAATTTTTAAGTTCATTTTCTTTCCAATCATAATCTGGATTTAAATTATCACCAACAGTATAATCAGTACATCTAATATTACAAATAGTTTTACATAATTGTATAGACATAGGTGCTTTCATTTCATTTGGTAAATCTTCATCAGGAACATAATATGCTGGAAAATTTCTTCCATTAAAACTACTTGGGCTTCCTGTTAATAATATTTCATTAATTGGTTTAATTCTTTTAAGTAATTGTTGAACAAGTCCGTTATCATTTTTAGTTTCTCTCCAATTATGTGCCTCATCTGAAATAACTAAATCAATATTATAATCTTTAAAATTAAAATTCTTATCTTTAATTAATTTTGATATTGTTTGTGGTATTAATATTAAAATTTTAGCTTTAGTATTAATAAATTGTTCTTCATTTTCAATAATTTCAATATCATTTTCATTTAATAATTTAGAAGTAATTAAATATTTAATACTATCTTCACCAAACTGTTCTCTTAAAAAAACTTTTCCTTCTGTAAGTATTACAACTCTTTTATTTTGATTATTTTTAACATAAAAATATGCGATCATAGATGCCATAAAAGTCTTACCAGCAGCTGGGACACAAGCTAATAATAATGGATTACCTAATGGTTCATTATTATATATCTTTTGTGTAAATTCCCCAATTATAATATCAGATTGATATTTGTAATCTTTAGTACCTTTAATACAGCTAATAGATTTTCTAAAATCTTCTATTTTAACTAATTGTTTTGTTTCTTGAATTACTTCCATATATTATTATTTTAATTTGATAATACAAAGGTACTAACAATATTCCATATAAACAAGATAAAATATATTTTAGATTTTAGGTTCGAGTCCAGCAGTAGCCCTAAACGGGCTACTGAAAAACTAATGAGTACTAATGAGGTATTAACGTTTTTAGCTTTTACTGGCTGATTAGTGGCAGATTACGGGCTGTTTTGTACCCTAATTATTTTTACTAAAACAGTTTAGATTTCGGTATTATTTTTAGTAAAAATCACAAATATTAGATTTAGGGTATGTTTTGATATAAAATAGAACTATTTGGAATTAAACATTCGTTACATCATTAAAACCCTTATTAAAGTCGATAGAATTTCGTTGTTCTTTGATCTCGAATAAAGGTTTCCTGCTGAACTTATCTTTGATCTCATATAAGTTGTACTGCTTGTATATCTGATTTTGGAAATTATATAGTGTATAAATTCCATCTTCAAGACTTTTTGATTGATTTCCAAATAATCCAACCGCAAGTGACTCAACATCGTATTCCACCATTTCCACCTCAATTAGGACAGGATTAAAAAAAGTATTTGTTATAATAACTTCTTGATTTGGTTGACCAATAAATGGTAATGCATTTGGTTTAACGTTTGAAGCTGATGATGGTGTTAAAGTACAAAATATTAAACTAGAATTATCATTAAATCTATATCTTATTGCTTTTTGATTTGAATTAGTTAAATTTTGATTAACTGGTTCAGCTTTATTATTTGATGTAATAATTCTACATAAATTTGGTATCTTAGTATCTGAACTATTTGCATCAGTGGATAAATATTCTATTCTATACCCAACAAGTCCATTATTTTCAAATCTAGATATGAATTTAGAATCCATTGCTGCTGTATCAAATACAAGACCTTTAATATCTGGAAATGCAGATAAAACACCACAATCTACTATTCTGGTTCTTATTTCAATAGGTTTAATAATTAGTGTATATATACCCTTTAAACCGAAAGTGGTTTTTGGTAAAGTCAAAGTATATAACCCCCCAAACGCTTCAAATCCAACACTTGTTTTATTAGGATTATCAACTTTTGATAAAATATCATTAGGGTTCAACTTAGTTAAAGTTGTATTACCAATAGCATCTCTTGTACTAGAAAAATGAAGAAATATCTCCACATCATCTATTGAAACGTCTGCTGGTCTATTATTTGAAAAAATACCATTACTCATTCTATTTTTATTTTATATTTCTATTATTTATAAATATCTAATTTAAAGTTTATAACCTACTTATATTATAAAATCCATTACCATAATTCTCAAGATCATTTAATGAATTAATTTCACTTAATCTTAAGTGATTTTCCATTACTGTTGTATTACCTCTATCAACAAATAAATCACTTTCTACTGTAGGGGTAGTTGTAATTCCAAATAAATATTCCATTTTGGTAAGTGCTGATAATGAGGTATTTGTAGGATTCCAACCTTGTCCATTAACACTAAAACTTGTTGTATTTATAGTTTTTCCATTAACATTTCTGGTAATTCCACTAAAATCTTTATATAAAATACCATTATTTTGACTAGTTGTACCACTATTTGGATCATTTTTATCAACATCAAAAGTATAGATATTAGGCTCACCAATTACTGTTACAACATCACCACCAATAATTACAGTATTTAAATAATCATTATAAATTTTGGAATTTATATAAAAATTAGGTACATATGGGTTAATATTAGAATATGTTTTAACACTGTCTATTTTACTGTCAGTATAACCACTAACAAGACCAAAACCATAATTATAGAAAATAACTTCTGTATAAGAAGGTAATCTTAAACAATAAGAACTATCAATAGTTACAGCAGAAATAGGTGTTCCACCACTCATAAATGGAAAAGTTATACCACTAGGTACTAATTTATTAATTAAAACTGTATAATCAATTGGATTAAGGACTGAATTAGTTTGTACAATATATGGTGTATCAGTAAAAATACCCATATCATTAACATTTTGTGTTAATAACACTTTAAAATAGAAAGAAGTAGCTGTTAATGTACCATAAGTACTATCAGAATTTCTACTAATACTATTTTCTAAATATATTTTTCTATTAATTAAATCCATTTCTATAATGATAATATTTGATATAAATTTATATTTAAAGTATTTGCACTAATACTAACATTTGTTGAATAAGTTGCATCCACCTCATAAAAATATCCATTATTATTTCTTTTTAATATATATTTGGTATGTAATTTTGTTGCTAAGTTATCTATTGTTTGAGCTGAACTAACAGTCATTAAATTTGTTGTTTTACCACTTTTAGCATTATTAAAAGAAGCTCTCATATATAATTCTTTAGGGGTTAAATCAGTAACTTCATCTTTATAATGATATAAATAAAATCCCTCAAAATTTCCATTATTTTTATTTAACGGATTATCCAGAACAAAATTAGTTAAAATTTGATTTGCTGGTTTAATTGTAGTTGGTGTGTAAAGTGTTGAACTTAATGGATATAAATCATTTTCATTTATTTTTGGGTACAATGTTGAGAAGGAAACTAAATTCTGGTCAGTTACTTTATCCGAATCATAAAAACTTAATCTTAAAAATGATAATTTAAAATTATTTTTTCTAAATTTAATATCATCATTTGTATAACCAATATCACCATAATTATTTACACCACCGCTAAATATTATATTATAACTTATACTATCAAATAAGTTATATAAATTATCACAAGGTATAAATCTTGTTTTTTCATAATCTAAAATAGGATTTATATTATTTTCTATCTCAGTTTCAACAAATTCTTTTTCAATTAATTCTGACTGACCAACAAGATCAAAATTTAAACTAATTGGTATAGTCAAAGTTGTTGCTGTTGTAGCACTAATAGAATTTATATTTATTTGATACTTTAACATATATTATTTGTTGTAGATATTAATTTAAAATTATCCGATAATGAATCACCTAATGGATCTGCTGGAAAACGATAATAGTACAAATTCCATTGTGAAAAAGCATCCTGTCGTTTTAGTGAAAAACAATAATTTTGATGAATATAATGACATCCATTAACAAACGGATAATCTAATAATTCTTCTTTAGCATCGTTAAAACCAATTGGTAATAAATCCCTCCATAAAAACCTACCATCACCTAAATCTTCTGCATATATTGGTACTCCTTCTGTACTTAAATCACCTTGTTCAATATATGTTGAAAATTCTCTAATTTTTATTAAATGATGTGCTTTATAATAATATCCTTCTTGTCTAGCTCCTTGTGCTGGTAATGTTGTTAATGTTGTTGTTTCCCTATCAGTTGTATTAAATCTATGTTGTATTTCACCTAATATAGTTTCTTTACATGTATATTTATTATATTCTACAATGTCCCCATAAAAACTATTTCCGCTTACAGTTAAGTTAATCTCTAATGGATTATGTGATGGAAATGGTAATAAACCACCGTTATGTATTTTTTGTATAACAGGTATATTAGTTAAATAAGAATAACTAGTTATTTTACTATCATTTAGTTTAGACATAAATGGTGTTTCTAAACCAGAAGACACAGAACCAAATGAAAAATTAGAATCTGAGCTTGTTGTTTTAAATATACTTAAATAGATTTCACTTAATGGTCTACCTAAATTATCTGTTAAATCACTAACATCTATATCTTCATTAAAAACAAATTGATATATTTGATCATTATATATGTTTTGACTAAATGCTAAATTATATACTTCATAATCATCTATTTCTATTTCACTAGTATTTCTAGTTTTTATTTTCTTAAATAATCTAAAATAATATTCAGATTCTTGTCCAGCAAATACCTTTTTAAACCTACTATTTGATCCAATAGTGATAGAATTACCGCCAGTATCAATAACAAAATAATATCCTTGTAATGTACCATCATCAAGACCTAATCTTACTATAGTATAATCAGTATCTAATGTCGTACCACTTAATCTTATTGTATCCCCAACATTTAAATTATGTAAAACTGATGTACCTAATGCAACCATATTTCTATTACTTACAACAGAAGGAATATTATCAAAAATAAATAATCCATTATTAACCATAAAATGTGTTGTATCACTAGAATATGGATATGTAATAGTTAATTCCCAATTTTTTTTATCATTATTAGTTATATCTGGTGTGAATGAAAACCTATTTCTTGTTGGTTCCATATCAAAAAAATTACAAAAACTTTTTTTCTTAATATCTGGATCAAAATAACCAAACCACCCATCAATTTCTTTAAGATGTGCTTTTATAGAATCATTATAATTTAAATCTTCTTCATCACTAATTGTATTATTTACTGGATACGTTTTATCTCTAAAAATAGTATTATTAAACATATTCCAACTATTATTTCCTAACACATTAAACAAAGAATTACTAACTAATGGTCTAAAAGTTCCAATTAATCTATAAAAACTACTTTGCTGTCTTTCAAAATCAAATCTATCACCGATATTAACTATTTTATTAATTTCAGTAGTTGGTAATAATTTATTAGTACTTTCTAAATCAATTTTAATAAATGAATCAACATTAACAGACTCTTTTGAAGTTGTTTTATTTAATTTTTTTATAATTCTTTCATTATTCATTTTAATAAATTGTATGATATGTTATTACTTGACATCCTTTAGAATCTGTTACTGTTACAGAAAATTGTTGCCCAAACCCACCAACTACAACAAACTGACCTGTCCCAACTATAGTATTAGATGATGATGTATGTAACCATAAATAATTATATGGCGATGTACCACCAACAGGGTTAGCTGTTAAAACAACTGGTCCGCTACTAGAAGGAGAACCCTGATTAATTGTTACTGAAACTGCTGATGTTGGTCTAGTTGTTGATAACTTGGATATTATATCTGAAATACTGCAACCATTACCATTTGTAAATTTAATTAAATAATTATTTAATGCTTCTGATCCACCAACCTCTATTTTATATAAATTTGTTGTAGGTTGCGGTGTGATAATAACATTACTACTTGCAATACCATCAACATCACATGTTATAATCCACGGATTTAATAACCACGATATTGTAGTACTTGGATCGTTTATTTCATAATAGAATATTGTTTTATTAGGATCACATTGTGGTGATGTAATTATTGTTGGGAATGTCATTTGTAAATCTTCATTTATTGTTATAGTTTGAGTATTAATTTGTGATAACGCATCCTGTACTGTTATTGTATAGGTTCCAGCGGATAAACCACCTTGTATTAAAGTACTACTACTATAATTAAGTGCTGTACATGTTGTTAATATAGAATATGGTGGTACTCCACTAGCAATATTAATATTAAGAAGTCCACTATATGATTTATAACACCCAGAATCTGTTTTATTTATATTAATAACTAAAGCAGTAGCTGAATTAATTGTTAATCCACTATTTATACAATGTGTTGGCACTATTGCACTATCATATATATCCATAATATAATTACCAATTGGTAAATTATTAATAATGAAACTATTAAATATTGAAGGACCACCACTACTTAATAATGGGCCTGTTAGATTATAATAATATGGTGGTATACCACCACCAACAGCATTTATTATAATTTCACCATCATTACTTGTTGTTGTATATGAATCTTTATTAATACTAACAGTACAAAATGTAGGTTGTGGTTGATTAACTGTAAATGAGGCTTTACCTATAAATCCATTAGCATCAGTAACAATGAGTTTATAAATACCAACTATTAAATTAAATATATTTTGTGATGTGCTTGTGAATCCAGCAGGACCACTCCAGCTATATGTGTATGGTGAAGTAGAATTACCAATAATGGTTATATTATTTACAATTCCATCATTACCACCTATTGTAGTTACATTTGTTACATCACCAATAACAATAAAATCTTCTTTTATTTCTTGTCTACAAGTTGCAAAATATTTTGTATTTAATAAATCAATGGCTGATTTATTTGGTTTTAAACCAAAATAAAAGAAATAAGAATTTCCTTTTGGTTGTTCATAATCATTATTTGTATTTGGTTGATAATTCCTAAAATTATTATAAACATTTAATTTTCCAAACCCATCAAACATTGATGTTGAACCTAAAATTGCTGTTTGATTACCATTAGATGATTCGAAAGATGTATTTAATGATAATGAATATGGGTATGATGTTATATTAGTACCATTATTATTTAAATTATATAATACATCCCTAACATAGATATTATCACCTTCTATTTCTTCAGGACCTATATTACATGATGGTGGATTACCAGTTAAATTATTATTTGATTCAATTGAATCTAGTTCTACACCAAATTCACATTGTTTTTTAATATTTTGACAACGTAATGTGCTAATTTTAATTCCTAAACAATCAACCTCAAAAAATAAACCATCATTTGGTGTATTTTTACCAATAGACGAAATACCACAAACTACTTTATTTCCAGAACCTTCTGGATCATATTCACTAACATTTGGTGGTCGTTTATATGTTGTTGGAACTAAATATTGTTCAATCTTTGGTATGCCTTGCCAATCACAATCAAATACAGATCCTAAATGAATTATATCTGTTGCAAATAATAATTTATCACCACTATGAGTATAAGCAGCATAATAAAACTCATCTTCTACTTTTTTAATTAAACCATCATTTAATGCATAACTTTTTGAAAAACTAACATTTGGTGGTGTTGTAGTATTTAACACATTTATATTTGTACTATAAGCACATGAATCGACTAAATAATTTTGACTACAATCATTATCTGGTATATTGTTATTATTTCCATCAACACCACCAGAAAAATTAGGAGAACAGTCATATTCACAAAATTTCTCTTGTCCGTGTTTTCTCTTTTTATATTTCAATAAAAAAGCATATAAAGAACCATTAATCCAATCATTATAAAAATCAAATTGAAATATGTTTAATGCATCTGCCAATTGTATTAAATAACAATCAGCAAGTCCAGCACCTATTCCATGATTATGAGAATCATTTGGGTAATGTGTGGTTCCAGCTTGGAAACCTAATTGCCCTGAATTACAACCTGGTGAATAAGTATCGTTACCATCACCACATTTTAAAGTTATACAATTTATTATATTTGGTTTTGGTAAATTAATTGGATTAAGTGGGCAACTACCAATACTAGCACTCGCTGGTAATAATCCATTAACTTTATTCCATATAGTACAAAAATTACCTATTAATGTATTATTTATAAAATTTTGAACAGCTGTTATTACGGTTATTAACGGATTAACAACAACAGTATTTATTGGAACTATTATTATACTATTAATTAAAGCAATAGTGTTAATTATAACATTAATAATAATACATAATACACCAAAAATTGGATTAAAATCACTAAGTAATCTATTATAAGGAAATGGATTATGAGTACCAACACAACCATCAACATCTTTTATACCTAAATAATTTTTATTAATTACTAAAGAATTTGTTTGATACCTTGGGATAAAATTTTTAATACTATATATCTTATTCCAATATAAATCTCTAAAGCTTTCATCTTTAGTAGTATCATCAAAGGTATAATCACTTTGTGAATAATTTTGTGGGTTATGTGGTACTAAATACTTTGCTCTTGTTCTTAATCTTCCTTCACCACCTGTTACATCCATTCCTATTCTAAACCTTACACTTGCTCTTGTTGGTAATCCAATATTGGGATCATCTGATGGAATTAAATTACCAGCTTCATCTGTTACAACATAATCTAAATTCATTGGGACTTGGTAAGCCCAAGCACCATTTTCATCAATAACTCTACCACCATCAACATCAAACTGTTCAATTTTACCATCAATAGTTTTTCTAATCATTTCAACAGTTCCTTCTCCAGAAACCATTTCACATAATTTACCAGAATCTCTTCTAGGTCTACAATGTTTATTTATACTATGTTTTTCATTATCACCAAAAATACTACCAATAAAAATAGCTGATGGTGTAATGTTTGTTTGTAAATCAAAATCTAATCTGTTTATACCAATCTCACAATTTTCTAAATCACCCCAAAATGGTCTAACAGTTACTCCACTTCTTAATGTTTTAACTTGTACTAATTTATCTAAATTTTTATCAGATTTAAATTTAGTAGATGATTCAAAAAATTTAGGTGATGTTCCTTTTCCTATTAAATCATAAGGTCTTTGACTTATTAAACCAATATCTGATATATCAGTATCAACTTGCACAATATAATTTCCTAAATTTGGTGCAAAAATCATATAATCACCAGCATGATTTGTAGTTGTTGTAAATTTATAATACTTACAATAGATATCCAACATTCTATCGTTATCAAGAATTTCCCTCTTAGAAGGAAAACTACCAATAGGTGTAAAACAAGGATCTTGGTTGTCTGCATTTTTAGGTAATAAATTATACCTAATACCATCACTATTTTTATCCGTTATTAACTCATATGGGTATAATGCTTTTATCTCTGGATTTAATTTATCAACTTCACCCAAAGGTATGAAAATAGATACTTTCGCTGATGGTACGCCAAAACCATTATTACATGTCACCCTTCCTACTATTACTCCATAATCGGCACAAAATTTTCTATAAACATCTTCTTGGGATAATTTTAAACTTAAAATATTTATAAAATCAAAGTCCTGATCTAATTTTATTTTTAGATACTTATCAGAACCGTTTGGTGTAGTCTTTATTCTTATAGTTTTATTCTCTGACATTTAATTAGGGATAGACCTTTCTCTATCTTCATATGTTGTTTTAGGTATTTTTATTTCATCAACACCAATAAGTTCTAATTCTTCTGGGTTTATTTCTTCATTATCTTCATCAATATCTTTTTCTTTTAATTGGAAAATTTGACCAATTTTTATTAATAATGGTAATAAATTAATATTGTTATTTAATACAATTGTTTTAAATAAAACAACTATCATAGGTACTAATGCTAGGGGTAATAAACAAACACTTATTAAAAATAAAAAAAACTTAAAAATATAGCTATTAATAGTTTTTACATTTAGTTCTTTTTTAGAATCAATATTACTTATTTCTACTTTACCACTTTTACATCCACAATCACTCATTTTTGTTATGATTTTTAATTAATATTATTCAATAAAATATAAGATAAAATTCTAAAAAATCAATGTTAATTCTTTACACGAATTTTTATATTTTTAGTTGGATCAAGTATTTCAAACATTGAATTCGCTTCTCCAAACAATCTGAATTCACCTAATAAATCTATTTCCCTTGTATCATTATCAATATATGGCTGAGATATTTCATTTAATGAATATATACCCTCACCAACTTTATTATAAACTCTTATCGATGGAATATTTAAAACTCCCGATATATTATTAATGATTTCAATTAAATTTGATAAGTAAATACTTTCACCCATTTCAAATTTATTAATATCCATATAATTAGTAACTTCAGTAATGGCTTGTGCAATAATTTGAGATTTAGGATATTGTTTATCAATCATTAAATCTAATTCAAATTCCAAATTAATGATTTTACCATCTGTTATCTCAATATAATCATTTAACATTCTATAATCTGATAAATAAGTAGCTATATTCTGTTTCAAAGTTGATGTTGATGAATTTGTTAATTTACCATTAGCATCAAGACCTAAAATATAAATTTTAACTTTATTTTGTTCCTCAAACACACCAGTTCTGAATGGGACACCAAACTGACCATCCATTAATGATATTCTTGTTAAATAATCCTTAATTGTAACACATCTGTTTTGAGATGAAAAATTATATCTTACTAAATTTCTTATTTCTTCAACAGAAGGTTCATTTCTACCACCTAATGCTGGAATTGGGTTATTAACAGATAATGAATTAGTAACAGAAGCGTTAATTGTTGGATTTGAACTATTAACTACCATATTAATTATCCCCTTATTTGTTAATATGTTTGATCCTAAATTTGTATCACTACCACCACCTACTCTATATTTAACAAACATTGTTTGATTAGACGTTGGAGTAATTCCTAACGATAGATTATTAATAAAATCACCAACTTTATTGATTAAATTTGTATTAACATCAAAATCACATAATGATGATAGATCTTGTGTACCACCACCAAATATTAATCTAGTAAATCCTAAATCTGTATATTCTCTTATAAATCTTCTATCAATCCTAACAAATTTACCAGCTTTTATACCAGCATTATCAGAAGCTACTGTATTATCTGGTATAAAAACCTTATCATCAGCTAAAGCATCAACTTCATACCATCTATTATCAAAATCTAAAAATTGATTTAATGTTGGATCTTTTGTAAAATTAGTTCCATCTAAAGTTATTACTGAATCAATTGATAAGACATTATCATCTGGTAAAATAAATTCAAAAAATGGTCTAACATCATTAGGTGTTATAATACGTTTAAAAACTTTAGTAACACCATTAACTACCATTTCTCTTTTAGTTAATGTATAATTAATAATATTATTATTTGAATCAAAATTAGGAATTATTAACCTATTTGGTAAACCTCCTGTTGTAAATGGGGATGAAAAATCAATATCATCAACAGTTTCAAATACCTTACCAGCACCTTGTACTTGTGAACCAGTTCTTATTAATGGTGCATAAGATACATCAAAAGTATCACCATTAACTGGAACTGTAACTGAAAAGTCTACTATTGTAACAGAAGGTCTCTTAAAAGGTATTTTTAGACCAAAAGTTCTTGCCATATTTAAAACAGAACTTCTTTGTTGTGCAAAATTAATTTGTGTTTCATTAAAACGATTATCAATTGAACTTGATAAGTTATCACTTATAGCTGCATTTAACTCAATAAAAAGCATACCAATACTTGAGTCATTTAGGTCCTGACTAGTGTCAGGGTAATAAGCTTTCATGAAATTAATAAGTTCAGAACGATAATCTGCAAAATTACGTGATAGGTATGAAATGCGTTTTGCCATCTTTATAATGTGTTTCTTATAAATATAATTATAATCATTTTCTTTACTATTTAAACTAATATTAGTATATTAAGACATATTTATATGTGAGTACAAATTATGAAGAAAAACAAGGAAATTAGGATTAATATTAGGTTATTAAAGGATGAAAGAGAGAAATTTCATCAATATTGTAAAAATAATAAAACTACAATATCAAAGAAAATAAGGGAATTTATAAAAACTGTAATAAATGGGTAAAAGAACACAACAAGAATTTATAGATTTATGTTATAAAACACATGGAAATAAATATGATTATTCACTATCTGAATATGTTAATAATGCAACTAAAGTAAGAATTATTTGTAAAGAACATGGTTTATTTGAACAGAAACCACTGAAACATATAAACGAAAAACAAGGATGTAAATTATGTGGTAAAATATCTATGGCTAATAAGCAAAAAAGAACTAAAGAAGAATTTATAAACGAAGCCAACAAAATTCACAATAATAAATACGATTATAGTTTAGTTGATTATAATTCAGATAAAACACCAATTAAAATTATATGTTCAATTCATGGTATTTTTGAGCAGACTCCAAATGGACATTTATCAAAAAAAGGTTGCAAATATTGTGGTGGAACACAAAAATTAAACACTGAAAGTTTTATTAAAAAAGCTATAAAAATTTATGGTGATAAATATGATTACAGTTTAGTGGATTACATTGATAATAGAACAAAAATAAAAATCATATGCAAAGAACATGGAATATTTGAATCGACCCCTAATAATCACTTACGTAATAGAAATTGCCCTAAATGTAGGGGTTATTATAAAACCACAGAAGATCTTATAAAAGAATTTGTAGAAATACATAAAAATAAATATGATTATTCTTTAGTGGAATATGTGGATTCAAGTATTAAAGTTTCAATAGTTTGTCCAAAACATGGTATTTTTAATCAAATACCTAATTCTCATTTAAGTGGTAAAGGTTGTCCTAAATGCTCAGAATCAAAGGGAGAACGTAAAATACGAGAGTATTTAGAAAAAAATAATATTAAGTACATACCACAACATAAATTTAATAATTGTAGAACAAAAAGACCATTACCTTTTGACTTTTATTTAACAGATTATAATATTGCTATTGAATATAATGGTAGACAGCATTATGAACCTGTAAGTAGGTTTGGTGGCACGGATGAATTTGTTAATATTCAGATTAGAGATAACATTAAAACACAATATTGTTTGGATAATAAAATAAAATTAATCAGAATTAGATACGATGAAAATATTATCGAAAAATTATTTCTAATTCTTCAATCTATTTCATAATTTATCTTTGTTTTAGTTTTTTTAAGAACTAAGAAATAACTATGATGTTTCATTGCATGTTGTTGTGTTTTCCATCTACCACCAAAAGATGTCATTTTAGATTTATTATGTAAAACAAATTCATCTTTTGGATAATATCCTAATTCTATTGCTGATTTCATAACAAAATGATGAGTAAAATATTGCTTACCACCACTTACAGTATTTTGAAATTTCATAATCAATATTCCTTCTTCTTTTAATAATCTATAACATTCTTTTAAGGTAGAATAATAATGTGTTTTTAATTGTTCATAATTCTCATAAGCTCCAAATCTTTTGGCTATTTTTGAACTTCCTTCATCATTATCTTTGTAAGTTTTACCAGCAATAACAAATGGGGGATCAAAGATAATTGTAGTTAAACTACAATTATCTAATGGAATATTTCCGCTATTAGCTTGAATTGTATCTTCTGTTTGTGGGTACAAATCAAACTTATATTTAGGTTGTGGTACAACACCGTTTTTATAAAAAACCCCTTTAGAATAGGTTAAATCAGCATCTACACTAAATTCTTTAGAATGAAGTTGTATTGCATTTTTTAAAATTTCTTCCTGACTATTACTTACCGATTTAATTATTTCCATAAAGCAAATATACCCATAAAATATTATTACTGCAAGTAAAGTTTTATAAATTAATTACTAGTATGTCTGAGGTTTCAAGAACGCCTTCTGAAATTGTAAAAGCAATGGTAACAGTGGCAGCAAATGAACTATCTTCTGATTTTTTAACATCAACACTATTTATTTGCAAATTGGGTAAATATTTTTTAACAGTATCTTTAATATCTTGAGATATTGTTGAATGAGATAAAGTATCATTTGGTTCAAAAATGAATTTTCTTAAATTTGTACCAAAATCTGGTTTATAATAACGCTCACCCTTATTTGTTAATATCAAATGCATCAAATCAGATTTAACAGCACTTTGAGTGTCAGTAGTTAAATCCACATAATAACCCTTTGGTGAATTTTGGAAGGGGAATCGCACATTTATACCTTTATTAGCCATATAGATATAAATATAATCATTAATGACTTTTAATAAACAAAAAAAGGTAGCTTTTTAGGCTACCTTTAACATATATAGTATAATCTTATTACTTAATGGGACAGGAGCCAGAATTGCAATCTAATCCAGTATCTAAATCTGACTCTTTAACCTCAATAGATGTTATTGGGGTTGTTCCTTTAACCATTTCATCATATTGCTCTTTTGATATTGTTTCATATGGTGCTTGTATAAACCCATGACCATGATATAGTAAAAATGACAGTGTTTTAAAGTTATCTTTGTAATTTTCAATAAGATATTGTTTAATTTCAGATAAATCTTCCTTTTTGTAATAAACTGTACAACTTACAGCATTATCACTCCATTCAGCTTGTAATTTCCTAACCATTTCAAGTTGCTCTTTCCATGTATAATTTGCAGCAACAGGTGTTGTTTTAGGTAATTTACAAGGAAATTCAACCACCATTGTTGTTTTATCTGATGAGCCATCAAAATTAATTTGTGGCTCTATTTTATAACCATGTTGTTTACAAACGTCTAATAGATTACTATTAGCAGCTATCCTAACTCTTCTAATGTAATAAGGACCAGCAGGGTTGGGATGAATCCCAGGTGTTACACCAGCCAATAATGACAATGTTCCACTAGGTTTTACAGTTGTTAATTTAATAGATTCAGGAAAATTCATGTATTTTGAATATTCTTTGTCGAATTTTCTTAGTTCTGTATAAGCATTTTTTAACCAGCTTCTTTGTTCTTTTGTTGCTTGTAAAACACCAGTCACACCAATACCCATTCTCATATTATGATTAACGATACTTTCAGTTTCTTTTAACGAACAATGCAATGCTAATGAATGTTTATTAACTTTATATGACAATTTAATAACTTTTAATAATTCTTCATAATTTTCAATATTAGGTAAGAAAATTTCAGATAAACAACAAGTTTCATAATTATGTAATGATTGTTCAGCACAAGGATTAAAAACAACAACATCTTTATCTGGGTATTCAGTTTCTCCAATTCTACCAACCAATTTAGCTAATCTTAAATTAATTAAACCATATGGTTCACCTTGATTATAAGTTTCCCAAAAAGGATCTGATAATAAACTAATATCATCACAAGCAACAGAATTATTACTCATTGATCTCCAATTAGGTATATTACCTAAATCCCATCTTTTAGCTTTTAAATAATCAATATCATCATGATCACCAATAGCTAACTGAGCTGATCGTCTAACATTTCCAGATACAACAACAAAACCAATAATATTCATTATATCTAAACAATCAATTGGTCTTAATTTTTGATTTGCTCTATTATTTAAAATTTTATGTATTTCGTTTATACCCCAACAAAGTTCTTCAGGACCTGAAGCTAAACCACCAAAACCTTTAATTGGTGCTCCTTTACTTCTAATTAATTGAGTGCTGAAAGTAAATCCTTCACTACCATAAAAATGAGCTTTTAATGTTTTACCTAATAATTTAACCCAACCTTCTCTCGTATCTGGAACAATAAAATCAGCATCTGGTTCATCAACTCTTTCAATTTTAATTCTCTTTTTAACTTTTGGTAATTGATAAACATATTCTTTTTGGATATTATACCCAACACCAGAACCTAACATTAACATCTCCATTGCCCATGTAAATGGTCTTATTGGAGAATCTACAACAACTCCAGCACAATTTTGTAAAGATGGAAGACCTAATTTATCAACTGTTTTAGTACCCAATTGCCACATAAATCTACCAGCAACAGACCATTTTAAAGCCATTCTTGTTTTGAAATACTCATCTTTTTCTTCATCAGTAAATTTAATACCAAGTTGTTTATCACAAGAATTTAATTCCCTTAAAATAACCTCATCAAATTCTTCAGTTTTTGAATTTGGGTTATCTTCTTTTAATCTTCTTGCGTAAGTTCTTTTAAATGTTATATAACCAATTTCACCCCATGGTGTTTTAATATCTGCATTTTTTTCCTTAAGTTCAGTAATCATTTTTTCTTCCATATTTTACCACTAATTCATTTTGTTTATTCGTTATTTTTAATCTAATATATCTATTTCTTTTATTTTCTTTTCTAATCTTTCTTTACTTGTTGTATCATCTGGTTTTAATGTTTTTAATAATTCATCATACAATTTAATTGCATCATCAGTTTTACCTTCTTTAACATAAACATCAGCTTTAACTTCTTGCAATCTGAATTTAGACATTTCTAATATATATTTTGTTCTCTCTTGGTTCTTATCGACTTTATCTTCTTTAGCAGCTAAAAATGTTTTTGAACCATTATTATCCAGAATTTCAATTTGAATTGTTGCATTATTAAATATAGCATCGTTAAATACTAAACCACTTTTTCCGAATCTTGATTTTGGAATAGCTAAATTTGCAGTGCCATTGTCTTGTTGTAATAAACTTTTAGCTATTGTTATAATGAAATGTCCAATTTGAGCTTTTTTAATTGACCCCCCCATTTGACTTGTTTCAACAACTTCTGCATTCATAGAAGATCTATTTCCTTGTGTTGGAACCCAACACGCAAAATCTAATTCAGCAGCTAATGCCTCAGCTTCACGCATTACAGCACCCTCACCAACATTGACATCATCATATCTTTTGGCTGGAATAATACAATCAATATAATCTATTAAAACTATATCTGGTCTAAATCCTTCTGCAATTTTTTTTCTAATATATTGTTTTATATGAGGTATAGTTGTTGTACCACTAGGAAATCTTTTTAGTTTTAAAATTCCTTTTTCGTTCTTTTTTTCTTTAATTAATTCACGAAGTTCATCCTTATGTAATTTTAAATTATTTAATTCATAACCAGACCAACATGCTAAATGTTTTCTTTGAATTATTTTTTTAGTATCTTCAAAAAATATTTGTAAAACATTATATCCATGATTTTTAGCAGAATTAGCTAATTTAGTAACCATTGTAGTTTTTCCAAAGCCAGTTGGTGCTATAATTACACCTAATTCACCCTTAGCTAAACCACCATCCATGATCTCATCTAATTTACTAATACCCGTTGGGATTGGTTTTCTAAAATCATCTGCTAAAACTTCTTCAATATCATCACAAACATCCATATCATCATCACTATTATTTCCATGTTGTAAAGCTTTCTTTAAAATCTCTTCACATTTTGGAAATTCTTCTAGATTACCCTTATCTAATATTTGCTGGATTTCTTTAACTGATTTTTGTAATTCTTTTCTTTTACAAAATGACATTGCTGTATCTTGTACATATAAAGTATCATTTAAATTAGCTTCTTTAATCCTTCTTAATTGTGAAATAACAGATGTTCTTCTAATATCATCTTTAACATTTTCTAATAACCTGAATTCAAGACTACCCATATCAGGAATTGTTTCATCCTGTTCATGTGCATCTTTAATTGTTGCTGTTATAATTTTTAAGGATTCATCATCAAAATAATTAGGACTAATGATATCAACAATATTATTTGCAAATTTTCTATCTGTTAATATTTGTGCTACTAATCTTAATTGGAAATCTAATCCTAAATACCCTAAACTTTCTCTATTTATCTTGCTCATTTGTTTCTAAAAACTCTGTTTAAATAAGTATCGTTATTACCTTGGAGAAATTGCATAAATTTCATCTTTTATTGCAACTAATTCATCATCAATAGTATAATTTTTTTGACTTAAAGTATCTCTGATTTCTTTAATAATTACTGGTGCTATTTCCTTAATATTGATCTGATTTTTCTCAGATGGTGGGTGAAATAAATTACCATTAAATTCACCTTTTACTAAGCTTTTTTCATCTATTCTGATATCTAATTGATAATTAATAGTTCTATGGTAGATATTCTTAATTGGCTCTTCAGTAATTACATTAGTAGTAGTTTCATTAAGATTTGGTTCAAAATATGGATTATATCTTTTCCATAAGAATTCTTTTGATTTTTGTTTTAAAAAATCTGGAATTATTCCTAGTTTACCATTTAAACTATTCATACCAATTAAATTGTCCATCATTTCTTTTAGTTCAATTGTTGAGTTAACAGAGTCTTCATTGAAGTTGTTAATAGTGAAATAACGCTGACAGATGATATGATTATTTATATAAAATATAAACTCAAATCTTTCTTTTCTAATCACGTTGTTGTTATTGTATGTATTTGTTTTCATAATTTATTTTTTTTTATTTATTTGTTATTATTTTAAGCTGATCCATATCTAAATGACATAAAACAATTTTCAGATTCACTAACAAAAAAACCTAATTCATCTAATCTTTTAATATCCTCTTCACTAACATCTTCTGGTTCTATTTCCATTATATGTAATTCATCATGACTACAATTAGTTGGATTTCTAGGATTTCCATATTTTAAGAAAATCTGTAATGCTTCTATTAAATCTTTCATATTTTCTAACCTAAATCATCATAACACCTCTTACAACGCATATCTGGAGTATTTCCACTAACATTATAAAACCATACTCCACAAGAATGAGCTTTAATTCTACAATATATTCTAATAATCCAATTAGTATAATTTTTATCTTTTGGTTTTTCAAAAAGATATTTTAAATATTCTTTCATATTAATTTTTTTTCTCGTTCGCTTAATAATTTAAA
>ERZ1292632.173-Hain-H43-01um-R2-173-length-66364-cov-25_pt1 | contig 66364 bp, 65 predicted proteins | sample MGYA00564407_ERZ1292632 | MGnify/ENA primary metagenome ERZ1292632 (study PRJEB36523, sample SAMEA6512637) | groundwater metagenome | collected 2019-01-08 | study: AquaDiva: Metagenomics assemblies of 32 groundwater samples | reverse complement strand
ACCTGCCCGAATACTTGGAGGGCAGAACACCAAAGAAAAATGTCCTTTCCTTTTTCAGAAAGAATCATGCGCGCAAATCCGAAAAGCAAGGAACATTTTTCTTTGGTGTCCGCCGAGGCTCTGCGAGGCGGTGGCGGGGCTGATTCATTCGTTCAATTTCCGCTCGAAAAAAGTTCGCGCAAAGTGTATAATTACAGCACTAAAGAAGTTTTTTGGGCTTATAGAAGCGATGATTCTCCGTTCGAAACACCATCTTATAATTCCTCTCAAGACACGACATAAACCCGGGGAACGACCCCAGACGCCACCCTGCCACTACAAGATTCAGCGTCCGGTTGGCGCAATAAGGAATCAAAAGATTCTCGCTCCACACGCCCCGTTTGATGAGAATCTCCATTTGATTTGGATCCGGCAAAATTGCGTCTTGGTTGCGAACCTCGGCAAAACCAACGTCTTCCACAAGAATGGGCGATTCTGTTTTCTTCACAAACGAGTCTATGATGCCATGCTCACTACTAACCGCAACGTCGGACACGTTGATCACTCCGGGAAGGCTGTAACCAAGAATAATAAAGAAAATCTGGAAAACGATTAAAATTAGACTCATTTCTTTTGCCCTAAAGAAAGACCGGACCTTCTGCTCGTTTTTTAAGATAAGAGCGCCCGAAAAGAGAAGGGTTGCCGCAAACGGCTCGATAAAATAATTTACATTAGCACCGACTTTCGCCCACGTTATGACAGAAAGAATTCCTGCTACGCAATAAATAAAATAGGGGGAGTTGACCTGTCGGACATTGCTTTTAAGAATCAGGGCCGCTGGGATAAGCAGAAGGAATGTCTGTAAAAAATAGAGAAGAAATCCGAAAGGCAGCGCTTTAAAATCAAGCGGGGCAATGGTGTAGAAAAAAAGATGCAGAAAAAATTGTCCTCCCGTAAAGATATTCATCGTTAAAAAAATCCCTCCGAATAATCCCGCGCATAAGGAGAAAAACCTTAGGCATTCTTTTCTGTCGGTAAACAGCAAATATAAAATAATGGCGATAGGAGCGGCGATAAAACTTTGCTTGGTATAAAACGATAGGGAAAAAAGAATCGGAGCGAACCAACGCAGAGACGAGCCTGTCGCCGAATAGCGTTCAAACACATAGAACCCTGCAAGCGCAAAAAAAAGCGCGAGCATATCGACGCGCGCAAGCGCCGCCCAGTGAGACACAAAAAAGGGCACGAGAAAGAGGGCGGCAAAAAAAGCCGATTTTTGCTTGTTTTTTGAAATGCTGTGGAATATACCAAAAAGAACGAGAACCGCTAAAAGCGTAACGATGACGGAAAGAAGCCGGCCAGCCAAAAGAGTGGGAACGTTGAATAATCCCGAAAAAGAAGATGTGAGCAAAAAATATACCGGCGGGTATGCCGCAAATGCAAACGGGGAACGCTGGATATCAAAAAAATAGTTCCCGTGAGACTGAAGTAATCTTACATAATACTGCGTTAACCCTTCGCCGTAATCGAGAGGAAATGGATACCTGATGACCCCAAAAATAATATAAAAAAATGAACCCAGAATGAACAGGGTGGGCAGAATAGCGAGTATGATTTTTGCCGCCTTCGTATGGTCACGCATGCCAACTCTTCCTTTCTTACTTTCTCCTTCTTCCATGAAATGCTTCGTGCACATCGCGAAGTTCTTTGTTGGTTAAATGAGTGTAGACTTGCGTAGTAGAAATGTTTGCGTGCCCCAGTAATTCCTGCACGGAGCGCAGATCGGCGCCATTGATCAGCAAATCGGTCGCGAACGAGTGCCGTAGCTGATGGGGATGCACTTTTTTCGGAATCCCTGCCTTGCGCGCATAGGTATCCACCACGCGTTCTATGGTACGCGGGATAATGCCTCCCCTCACTGTTCCGTTTTTTTGAATACTTACGAACATCGCTTCTTCCGCATCGGCGCGGGCTTTCAGATATTTTTGTATCGCACTCTTCGCACTGCCGGATAAAAACACCACGCGAATTTTATCGCCTTTCCCGCGAATGGAAATTTCCCCGCGCTCCAAATCAAGATAGCGGTTCAGTTTGCAGAGTTCCGAAACGCGCAGCCCGGTCGAAAACAATACTTCCAAGATTGCCCGATCGCGAAGCACACGCAGATCGTTTCCTTGGGGCGCCGCAAGCAACCGCTCCAACTCTTTATAGTCCAGCACTTCGATATCGCGCCGTGCAATTTTCGGAAGCTCAATCCTGTCCGGCGAAAGAGTTTCATACTCGCGCTTCATCAGATATTTCAGAAAATTCCGGAGCGCAATCACGTAATAGCTCTGCGTTATTTTTTTGATGTTTGTCCGTGCAAGCGCTACGCGAAATTTACGCACCGCATCGGCGGTGATACCGCGGGGAGAGGCGACTCCGGTTTCTTTCAGGAATACATGAAGATACCGCCCATAGTTTTCGCGCGTTTTTGCGGAACGGTTTTTTTCCACTTCGAGATATCCGAGATAGTCCTCTAAAAGCTTCTCGACTTCTTTCATCTAAATTCATTATAGCTTATCTGTCGCAAAATATTTTTGCGAAACGTATTTTTTGACATTTTCTACTGTACGGATTACAATGCTTTTATGCTTACCAAGCGTCAAAAACAGAATGCGGCAAAAGAAGTTGGTCGCCACGAAAAAGACACCGGTTCCGCCGAAGTGCAGATCGCGTTGATTACCAAGCAGATTTCCGCCCTCGCAGAACACTTAAAAACACACAAAAAGGACAATCATTCGCGGCGCGGACTTTTAATGATGGTGGGAAAACGTCGCCGGTTTCTGCGGTATCTGAAACAAGAAAACGAAAAACACTACGAAAAAATAGTAAAAAAACTCGAGCTTAGCGCGTAAGCTCGGGAATTTTTATTTTCACCCTTATGGCAAATGCGTATCCGCATCAGCGCGTGGGAATTTTCATCGATGTGCAGAACGTCTATCATTCTGCGAAAAATCTGTATCACTCGCGCGTGAATTTCGAGGAGTTGATCCGCACGCTCGTGGACGGACGGCAACTGATTCGCGCGGTCGCCTATGTCGTAAAAAGCGAATATGTAGCGGGGGAAGAATCTTTTTTTGACGCGCTTCGCAAAGCAGGACTGGAGCTTCGCCTAAAGGAACTTCAGATCAACGCCGACGGCTCGAAAAAAGCGGACTGGGACGTGGGTATGGCAGTGGACGCCATCCGCATGGCTAATTTTCTGGATGTTGTGATTCTAGTGACCGGCGACGGAGACTTTATTCCGCTTGTGGATTACATCAAATGGGGAATGGGAAAACAGGTGGAAGTGGCGGCGTTCAGCCGAACGACTTCGGGGAAACTAAAAGAACAGGTGGATCGATTTATCGAAATGGAATCCATCCCCCGCATTCTTTTGAAAATCCGGCCGCAGCGTCAAAAACAGACACGTTAAGATAAGAATTGAATAGTTATGAAACAACAAATATTAAAAAGAAAAAAGTGGTCAACGAAGATGGGGGATGCGGAACTTACGTTCGAGGTTTCCGATCTCGCAAAACAAGCCAATGCGGCGGTCATCGCGCATTATGGCGACACGGCGGTTCTTGCAACGGTCGTAATGGGAAACAAGGACAAGGAAGGGGATTTCTTTCCGCTCACGGTGGACTATGAAGAGCGGTTTTATGCTTCCGGGAAAATTTTGGGGAGCCGCTTTGTTCGTCGAGAAGGAAAAAGCTCGGACGACGCAACCCTTTCCGGACGCCTGATCGATCGCACTATCCGCCCCTTATTCGATCATCGGCTTCGCCGCGATGTACAGATAACGCTTACGGTGCTTTCTTATGACGAAATACACGACCCCGACGAAGCGGGCCTTTTGGCGGCGTCACTCGCCCTTGGCATCTCGGACATCCCGTGGGGCGGTCCGGTAGCCGCTATTCGGCTTTCTGACAAGACCGTTGACCAAATCTTTCGTTACGAAGCATTTTTTGCCGGGATGAAAAATCATGTGAACATGATCGAGTTCGAAGGAACTGAAATCGAAGAGGGGGAAATTGAAGGATTATACAAACCCATCCAAGACGAAATCAACCGCCTTGTGGAATTTCAGGAAGGGATTATAAAGGAGATCGGAAAAAAGAAAACGAATGTCGCGCTTCCCGAACCGGAGCCACGCCTTCGTGAAGCGGTAAAAAGTTTCGTTTTGAAAAATCTGGAAGCGGCTCTCAAAAACCAAACTTTGGGAGAAGTAAAAGATTTTCTTTTTGAACATCTGAAAACCGGCGGCGAAACGGTGGAAAACCTGAGACTGGTGGAGGGAATTTTCGAACAGATCGTGGATGAGTTCGTGCATACCTTTGCCATCAAAGACGGAAAACGCGTGGACGGCCGGGCGATGGACGAAATCCGTCCTCTTTACGCGGAAGTGGCCACGCTTCGCCGCATGCACGGTTCCGCTATTTTTATGCGCGGAGATACGCAGGTTCTTGCAGTAACGACTCTGGGCTCGCCGTCTACCGAACAAATCTCCGAAACCATGGAGGGGCGAACGACAAAACGTTTTATGCTGCATTATAATTTCCCAAAATTTTCTACCGGAGAAGTCGGCCGTTCGCGGGGTCCCGGACGGCGCGAAATCGGGCATGGCGCGCTTGCCGCAAAGGCGCTCATCAATATGATTCCCACAAAAGACGTGTTCCCTTACACCATTCGGGTAGTCGCGGAAACGCTGTCTTCGAATGGATCGTCTTCCATGGCTTCCACGTGTGCGACGACACTTTCGCTTATGGATGCGGGCGTCCCCATCAAAAAACCAGTGGGTGGAATTGCAATCGGTCTTATGTCGGATGACACGGGAGCGTATAAAATCTTAACGGATATTCAGGGTCCCGAAGACCATTACGGGGATATGGATTTCAAGGTAGCGGGAACGGATACGGGCGTAACCGCCATCCAGATGGATGTGAAAGTAAACGGAATCACGGAAACTATTTTTAAGGACGCACTCGCAAGCGGCAAAAAAGCGCGGCATGAAATTCTGGGCGTTATTTCCGGCGCTCTTTCCGCACCGCGTCCAAATGTCTCGGAATTCGCGCCGCTCATGGTCATTATCCCGATCGATCCCGAAAAAATTGGCGAAGTCATCGGTCCGGGCGGAAAAGTAATCAATGGGATGATTGCGGCGTGCGAAAACAAAATCACAATCGACATTGAACAGGAAGGGAAGGTGTTCGTGTCTGGCACGGATCGAGCAATGGTGGAAAAAGCTCGCCTCATGGTGGAGGCAATTGTGCATGAATATCGGATCGGGGAGATCGTGGAAGGCCCGATTATTAAAGTATTGGACTTCGGCGCGATTATGGATTTGGGCGCAGGCAAAGACGGCATGATCCACGTATCGGAACTTAAAAATGGGTTTGTGGAGCGCGTGGAGGATGTAGTGAAAATGGGAGATGTGGTACGGGCAAAAGTCATTCGGGTGGAACAGGGGCGTATCGGGCTTTCGATGAAAGCGCTCGAAGTTAATAAAAAAGCGGCGGTCTAATTTGTTGTTTTTTGCCTTTAAAAAGCGCTCTTCTGGAAGCGCTTTTTGCGTCATGGTATAATAAATCATAATGACAAACGGAATGATGGGTCAGCCTTGGGACCCCACAAAAACACCGGGCATCGGGACAGGCGAAGGAGAGGTTCCGCTCGCGCCGCTTCCTCCTGTTCCAAAACTGGATACGCGCACTATGGCATCCGATCAGAAATCTGCTCAAGAAAGCGGCGGAGGAATGCCGCGCTCGTATGTACCGCAACCCGAGAAGACTGTCACTGCGAATGTTTCCGCGCCGACTTTTTCCGTTCCTATGCCCCCCAAACCGGCACCCGTTCCTCCTTCCTCTCCCGCACCAGTGAACGCTCCCGCGCCGTTAATGAGCGCCCCGAAAAAATCTTCGAAAGGGGTGATGGTGGGAATTCTTACCGCGGTGATTGTTGTGGGACTTGCCGCACTCGGATATTTTGTTCTTTACCCCATGATTTTTTCGGAAAAAGCGGCGCCAAATGTGGCACCGGCGGAAACTCCAAACATTCCGTCTCCTATTCCTAATCCTTCGCCGGCTCCGGAACCCGTGCCCGCACCGGAGACACAAAATACTCCCCAGCCCCTTGCATCTCATGCATCCCTTTTTAAATCTCCGACCGACACAGAAATTGATCTTCCGTTAGCTTCTCTTACGGTCGCAGACATCAAAAACGCAATCGCGTTCGATACCGCGAACGTTCTTGTTTTTAAGGAGATGATAGGAAAAACATCGGGTGGAGAATTTCTCTCGTTAGAACTTTTTACCCAGGGTGTTTTACCCGCTATCTTCACCCCTACCGTCGCGTCTTCTTTCGAGCCCGATTTCTCGCTATTCGCGCTCACCAATCCGCAAGGAACATGGCTGGGGTTTGTGGCAAAAGCGAAAACAGGAACCTCCCTTCCAGATCTTCAAAAACAGATCGGGGAAATCGAAAAGAGCTCCGCTTCCTTAAACTTTTATCTTGAATCGCCTGGCGTTTCGCAGTCCTGGAAATCGGGCTCCGCGAACGGAACTCCGACACGCTACCAGCCGTTTGCCATGCCCGGAGCTTCGTTTAATTACGCGTGGAAAGGGGAGTATCTCATCATGAGCGCGTCCTATGACGGCTTTAAAGAGGCGCTGCGGCGGCTGGAATAAATTCTGCCCACTTAAACGTTTGACAATGGCTCCATGAGGAGCTATTGTTTTTTCAATGTCATTTTCAACCGAGCAAATCACACGTTTTTCGGAAAAACTTTTGAATGGGCGAAAAGAAATTAAAAAACGTCTTGAAGAATTGCAAAAAACACGCGACTACGGCGATGATACGGATTCGTATCAGGAAGAAGGCGATGAAACCACTGAATTTTCAAATCAGGTGGAACTGGTGGAATCCCTAAAAACACGAACGGAACGCATTGATACGGCGCTTCAAAAAATAAAGGACGGGACGTACGGAATATGCGAAACATGCAAGCAACCTATCCCGTTAGCCGTTCTTGAAGTGGATCCGGAGTCCGAGCTCTGTCAGGATTGCAAACTTAGGCAAACGGCATAAACCATGCGTGGGAAAGGAATCCCTAAATTATTTTCCGCGGAACTCGAGGGAATCCAGGCAAACCTTATTGAAGTGGAAGCCGACATTAACGTCGGTCTCCACTCGTTTAACATCGTGGGGCTCGCCGACAAAGCGGTGAGCGAGGCAAAAGAGCGTGTCAATTCGGCGCTGAAAAATTCCGGAATCAAGCCGCCCACGAAAGAAAACCGCCGCATTACCATCAATCTTGCGCCGGCGGATATAAAAAAAGCAGGGTCGCGATTTGATCTCCCCATCGCACTCGCATATCTTCTGGCAAGCGAACAGCTTCAGCAATTCGAAACAGCACACGCGCTGTTTGTGGGGGAACTTTCACTGGATGGTACCCTCCGTCCGGTGAACGGGGCATTGAATATCGCGCTTCTCGCAAAACGGCGCGGATTCAAAGAATTGTATCTTCCCGCACAAAACGCAGCCGAAGCTGCGATCGTTCCGCAATTAAAAATATTTCCCGTCACTACACTGCGGGAACTCATGGAACATCTGGAAAGTATTCATCTTATTCCGCCCGTATCCCATATGCCGGGACTCACTTCCGCGCTCCCTCCTTCACTCTTCTCTCTTTCCGAAGTCAAGGGGCAAGATCACGCGAAACGAGCGCTCCTTGTCGCCGCCGCCGGCGGACACAACGTTCTTATGTCCGGACCTCCGGGAACCGGAAAAACAATGCTCGCGCAAGCGTTTGCGTCTATTTTGCCGACACCGACTCTTGAAGAAGCGATAGAAATTACGGAAATCTGGAGCGCGGCGGGGCTCACGGGAAGTACGCCGATTATTGCGTGGCGCCCTTTCCGAGCGCCTCACCACAGTGCTTCTGCTGTCGCAATTTTAGGAGGTGGGACGAACCCCCGCCCAGGCGAAGTCAGTTTGGCGCACCGCGGTGTTCTTTTTTTGGACGAGATGCCGGAATTTCACCGCGATGTACTGGAAGGTCTACGACAGCCCCTTGAGGACGGAAGCATCCACATTGCCCGCGCTAAGGAAGCGCTGGTTTTCCCGGCTCGCTTCACCCTTCTCGCCTCCATGAACCCGTGTCCGTGCGGATACTTTGAAGATCCCGAAAAAGAATGTCGCTGTACCGCACATGAAATTTTTCGCTATCAGAAAAAGGCGTCCGGACCGCTTCTCGACCGCATCGATATCCAACTCGAGATTCCGCGCCTTTCCGTTGCAACGCTTCGCGCAACTCCCGAAATAAAAAACGATGCGGACTTCCGTTCACGTGTGAAGAGCGCACGAGGCATCCAACACAACCGTTTCGCGCACACACGTCCACACATCTGGAGTAATTCCGAAATGTCTTCAAAACAGACTGACCTGCTAGTCGTATTGGATGCGCCGGCGGAAACGTTTTTGAAACAAGCGCTCGAAAAAGCTTTCATCTCCCCGCGCGCATATTATCGAACGCTAAAGGTAGCACGCACCATCGCCGATCTTGACGGGTCGGAATGTATAACAAAAAACCATCTTGCCGAGGCGCTGCAGTATCGGTTAAAGATCAGCGAATAGCGAAAGGGTTCTTTGCGCCGAGCACTTCAAAATGAAGGTGGCACCCGCTGGGTCCGTGCGTGTTCCCCGTGTTCCCCATCACGCCCACGATGGTTCCTTGACTCACTTCTTCTCCCACCGTCACGAGCGCCCGTCCCAAATGCGCGTACCGCGTACGCGTGCCGTTCGGGTGTTCCAACAAAACAAAAACGCCGTATCCATCATTCCACCCGTCCGCACCTTCGCCGAACTTGTCATCCGGAACCACCACTCCGTCCGCCGATGCGTATACTTCCGTTCCGCATTTATTCGCGATATCCACCGCGTTTTTTTCGTGTAGCTCGCCCCAATTCCATCCTTTCGCGGGAAGCGAAAAATAGCCTTTTAGATCGGGGAGCGCCCCTTCTTTTTTGGCGATGAGCGATGTATCCGGTTTCACGTTCGGTAAAATAAGCGTTCCGCGGCCCGTTACTAAAACTTTCTGAAAATCGGGGTTGTAACGCCTGAAAAGATCGGGTTCCATATGGAATTTTAACGCGAGTGATTCCACCGTATCGCCTTCCACAACGTCGTACACGATGCCCGAAACAGGCAAAATGCTGATTTGCTGCCCCGGACGAAGCCCCGAGCGAATACCCGGATTCGCCGCCTTGATGGTCGCCACATCGATATTGAATTGCGAGGCGATTTTTGCGAGCGTATCTTTTTTCTGCACCGTGTACCGCTTCAGGCCGTTCCGCGAAGCAATCATGTTCGTTAAAGGGGAAAGGGACGCAAGAAGAGACCCGTCCATAGATACAAAGCGCATCGCTTCCAAAGTGGCATGCCCGTTTCCTATTCCCTGTCTTCCTACTGCAAAAGAAAAGTCGTCATTTCCGTTTGCGAGACCTCCCTCCACGCGATAGATCTCTTCCAACGTACTGCCCTTGCGCACCAACACGGAAAAAGCAACGCTCCCCGATACCGCGATACACAGAAAAACAATCGACCAAAGTGTGGTCGTCTTAAGCATTCGCTTACCGTATTCCAAAATGTGGCTTAGAATAGTACTGATACCCCAATATAACATGCCGAAACGATTAGGACAACATTTTTTGACGCACCACCCGACTCTCTTCGCAATTGCGGATGCGCTTGAACCAACCGGCGAAGACGCGGTCATCGAAGTGGGTCCGGGTCACGGCGAACTGACGCGCGCGCTTTTAGAGAAAGTTCCGAAACTTCACCTTCTCACAATCGAAAAGGATGCGCGCCTCGCAAAGGAGCTTCGCAGGATATTCCCGGTTTCGCGCTTTCCGAATTTGGTTGTAAGGGAAGGAGATGTCCGAAAAGAACTTCCCGGCGTTGTCGCGCGTTTTTCAAACAAAAATGGCTTTAAGGTCATAGGGAATATCCCGTATTACCTCACGGGTTATTTATTCCGCCTGCTGGGAGATTTGCCGAAACGGCCGACGCGCGCGGTGTTTACGATCCAGCAAGAAGTAGCGGAACGGATCGTTGCGCTTCCGCCACGCATGAATCTGTTGGCCGCTACGCTCCAGATATGGGCAACGCCCAAACTCATTTTAAAAATTCCGGCCCGCTATTTTTCGCCACAGCCCAACGTGAACTCCGCCGTCATAGAGTTAAACTCGAAACCCGGGATTCCCGATGATTCTTTTTTGAAAAATTACTTCTTATTCGTCCGCAATCTCTTCCGGCAACCGAGAAAGACGGTTTTGAACAACCTTGTTTTTGCCTACCCCGCGAAAAAAACCGCCGTCATCAAAGCATTAGCGCATCTTTCTGTTCCTGCAAACAGCCGCCCGCAGAATCTATCGGTTGAAACCATTATAGCACTTACAAAAACACTCGGATGTCCGCAAAAATAGTGTATAATAAAGGAAAATGCGAACACTTTTCACAAGAAAAAGAGTATACGCCTTGATGATTCTTGCGGGAAGCGTTTTATTTTCTTTCGTCATCGCAAAAAGCGGGAGTGCGCCCCAACAAAACATCCTTGTTTCTATGGATCCGTCGGGCGGGTCCATAAAAAGCTCGCCTTATTTTGCATCCATTCAAGCGCCTACATCACAAACTGCGACGCCGGAACCGCTGAAACCCGCGAACGTCCTTTCTGGCAATATCACGGAAAATGTTCTGAATGCTTACACGCTCCAGATCTTGAAGCAAAATCCGAAAGGATCCGGGCTGAACGGCGGCAAAGTTTCTGTTCCTACGGAAGACGCTTTAAACTCTATTGTTTCAAACGAACTGAATACACAATCCCTTACGATTCCCACTTATAGCGTTCGCGATATCCGCGTTTCCGTGACCGCTCCCACAAAAGAAGAATTAACCACGTATTTCAAAACCGTCGTGGAGATGCATACGAAAGAATTCAAAAATGTTACCTCGAATTATTTTTTGGGAATCGTGGACGCATTCCAGAATGGGCGCACCACTGCCATACAAAGTCAGTTGGATGCCGCATCACACTATGTAACTGATCTTCTCTCGATAAAGGTTCCGTCCGGATGGGGCGCATTTCATGTAGAACTTTTGAATCTCTGGCAAGCGCGATTTTCGCTTGGAACGATTATTTCGCAAAGTGCGGAAGATCCCTTCAGGGCTTATATGGCAATCAATAAATTGTCGGAAAGCGCGGACCGAGAAAGTCAGCTTCTTGAAACATTTCAGACCGAGATCGGAAAATCTTTGGGGCAACCATCCTTATGAAACCTACGCGCGCCCTATCCGGCGTTCTCCTTGTAGCGATTCTTGCGACCGCGTTTGGAATTGGAATAATTCCCCGTAACGTCTCCGCTGCGGATCCCGACCCTGGGAAGGATTGTTTGTCCGATCTCGGGCTCGACCTTTTGTTCGCACAGATCCAAAATCGTCTAAGTAAAATTGCTGAAGGCATTCCGATTATTGGCGGTGTTCTTGGCGGTCTTTTTGGCGGCGGAGAAGATGCTGTAAAGGACGCTGAACTGCGCAATCTTGCCCATAAAGAGGGCTTAAAAAACTGCATCAAATATGTCACCGATAAAATAGCGAAGGTTGCTCTTCAGAAATTCAAAAAACGCCTTTTGGATAAAATGACCGACGATGTTGTGGCTTGGATAAAGGACGATGGTAGCGGACAACCTCGTTTCGTTGATGATTTTGGAGGTTTCTTAAAAGATACCGCCGATGAATCCATCGGACAGACCGTAGAGGCGCTGGGATTTAGTAATCTCTGTTCCGGCAGTCTAACGGCACGTTTGCAACTGCAACTTCAACAACCCGCTCCATTTACAGAACAGGTGAACTGCACGCTTACGGATGTCGTAAAAAACGTGGGGGATTTTAACCGTGACTTTCGCGCGGGCGGCTGGGTTGGATACAACGAAGTGCTGAAGCCGCAGAATAATCGCTGGGGGCTCGAAATTCTGGCAGTCGATCAGGCGTCGAAACTGCAGGCGCAAAAAGCGGAGGCGGATCGCATCGCATTAAATTCCGGTGGCGGATACACAGACGAAAAAGCGTGTTACGAGTGGTCACGCGATCTTCGCCTTGGAGATAACTCTGTACATCCACAATCCATGCGGTCGGATAATTCTCCTAATCCCTACGGTCCTAACGGTCCAGTTTGGAACGATAATTTTTATGATACAGACGCCGCGCGTCAAGGATTTATACCTACAGCTCTTCCTGTTGGAGCCGGGGCAGTTAGCGCATCAACGTGGAAGTGTACCAAAGAAAAGGTCACTGTTCCTGGAACAACGGTTGCAAGTCTTACAAATCAGGCGCTTATACAACCTGATATACAACTACTTGCTAACGCAGATGATCTTGCCCCCTACATCTCCGCCATTTTTGACGCCTCAATTAATCGTCTATTCAAAGAAGGGGTGAAAGGACTTCGTGGAGATTCGAACAACCTCTCGAGCGAGAGCGGTACGGGACGCGCTTCGGAAACGTGGAATAATAGCCGTGATCCGCGTGATCAGCGTTATGGCGGGTATGGGAGCGAGTACGGAACCTCATTCGACCCCAGCGCACAGCTAAAAGACGCGATCTCAAAGACGATTGCCTTAACTACCGCGCGCATGCGCGTCGCAAGTTCTTCGCTTTTGACGATTAGTTCACCGCTCCCCATACTCACGCCATTGAACAACCGTTTGATTGCGTCCACAACACTTTTGGTTGCGTGTGAAAAAATAAAAATTCCAGATCCCGATGGTCTCTATCCCGACTTCCCTTGTGCAAGCACAGAGACAATCGCAAAAAATAACACGACCCGCGCAAACGTGATCCAATCCCAGTTGGATTCGTTAAAAACGCTCTCCGGCCAGCTTCAGCAAGTCCGCACTGCCGCGAACGACCCCGCTATCTCCGTTGCATCGCTTACAGAACTGGTTGCGGTCGTAAATAATGTTTATCTTTCTGTAGAGAATATCATCACTACCATCGTTCCGAGCTTTAGCTTCGACATCAACACGGTTGCCTCGTCCACGGTAAATCCGCGGTTAAGAGCGTGCCAAGCCGGTCCCTACGCCTGTTCGCTATAACACCACATGAAACGTATTCCTAAAAAATATCTTATTGTAGCCGGACTCGCGCTTATGGTTTTGATCACGCCGTCAGTAACGCATGCTGTCTGGCCGTTTGGTAGCGTCACGGATATTGTTATTGGCGCATTTAAAATTCTTGCGTATATTCTGAACTTCATTTTTTCGGTCCTGTTCCAGCTTGCCGCGTTTCTTGTGGATGTGATGCTGAATATCAATCAGGGCGTGCTCGGAAAAGGGAATACGATTGTGACAGTCGGTTGGCCGATTGTGCGCGATATTGCGAACCTTGGTTTTGTGATCGTGATCATTATCATCGCGGTTTCCACGATTGTCCGGTACCGCGATTATGCCGCTAAAAAACTTCTGCCGAAGCTCATCGCCGCGGCGATTATCGTGAACTTCAGTTTGCCGCTCATGGCCGTTTTTGTGAACTTTTCAAACACGATAACTAATTTTTTCATCAAACAGACGACCACGGGAACGGGTGTGGGTCCGAGTGGTCTCACGGGCACACTTGCGGATGCATTCGGTCCACAAAAATTTCTGATCGGCGAAGAAGACCCAGCACCGCCAAACCCGGCGGAAGAAGAGGGCGCGCTTACTTCGCTTACGGTCGGAGCATTGAGCTCCGTTGCGGGGCTTGTGTTTACCATGGTCTTTACGCTTCTTGCGACATTCGTGTTTTTGGCGTTCGCGTTTCTTCTGCTCCTCCGTTTCTTACATCTCTCGTTCCTTGCGATTCTTTCGCCGCTTGTCTGGCTTTTCTGGGTATTTCCGCCGCTTTCAAGCCAGTACAGCAAATGGTGGCACGATTTTATGAAATGGACATTTTTCGCTCCCGCCTCAACTTTTTTCATGTTTCTTTCAATTGCGTCCGTAAAACAGCTTGCGAAACTCGCGGGAACGGGCGGAGCGGGAATGAGTTCGATGGGCGGCGCGGCTGCCGGAGGTTTTTTGGGCGGAGTCTTGGGTGGCATCATGCAACAGGGCGTTCAGATGATTATCGTTGCGGGCGTGATGTTGGGCGGTTTGATTGTGGCGGACAAAATGGGAATTGAGGGTGCCGGCGCGGCAGTCAAAATGGCAAAAGACGGCGGGAAGGGTCTGCGAAAATACGCGGGGGCGCGTACGAAAGCGTTGTATCAAAAAAGAGTCGCGCAAACGGAAATGGGACAGAAACTGGCGACAGGAGCTGGAAAACTTGGTGGACGCTTACAGAAACTTGAGAAAGGCTTTGATACAAAGAATATGAAAGGCTGGCGTAAAATCGCGGCAGTTGCATCCAACGTTACGACGTCTGCTTTAGGAATACGACCGTACGACGCAAAGAAAGGCGGTGTGGGCGCCACGCTGAAAGGAGCTGAAAAATACACCAAAAACCTTGCGCTACAGGAAAAAATCAACCCAGGATCTGTTATGGGTAATATGTTGACGAGCGCGGGAATTTTCAAAGAGAAGGAAAAACCGAAAGAAAAACTCTCCGCAACGGAACAAGAGAAAGCCGCAAAGCGTATTACGGACGCCACGGAACAACAGGGTTATGCCGGCGCAGGACAGAAAGAAATCAACAAACAGCGGGATGAACTGCATGCACAGATTGATCCGTCGAATACCACTTTGGTAGACAGCGAACTTAACACGCTTCACGACGACCTGACAAAAATTGATGCTGCGATTTCTGCAACAAAAGACAAGGACCAGATCGAGAGACTTACCGAACAGAAACGCGTAACACAGTCGCAGATTGGAACTTTGCAGAATAAGATACAAGACTCCGACTCCGCAAACGAGGAAGCACAACGCATCCACAAAACGGCAACAAACTACACAGATCCGCGGGAGCGCGAGGCGCAGCTCCGCAAGATGCAAGGAAAACTGGAGGGTCCGGCAATCGAAGAAGAAATAGATCGCGTGACGGAAGAGAGCAATGACAAACAAAAAGAGATCAACGTTGCATCATCCCTTGATAAGCCTCGGCTTGAAAGAGAAAAGAAGGCTTTGGAGTATCAGGAATACTCTCTTATGGATCGCCGCGATAAAGAACATGGAAAACCGGAAACGGCGGCGGAAGCAAAGGCGCAGAAGAAAGAGATCGCCGCGTTACGCGATAAGCAGATCGAAAATAAAATGGTTCCGTCTTCGGCATATGACGAAAAAATTAAGAGTTTGGACGCGCAGATTCGGCGCTTTAATGAGGAAGATAAAAAATTATTCTTGGCCGAAAAGAAATGGGAAACCCATATGCAAACTCTCAAAAAGCAGAGGGACCAATATATTGGTGACGGAAATAAAACACAGGCTGACATAAAAGACGCGGAAATAAAGAAAATTGAGCAGACGATTGATACATTCCAGAACATTCGGGTCAAAAAACCGAAGGGCGCGGCGGAGTGGGATCAGCGTGTTAAGGATCTTGCGAATCAAATAACAAGCATTCAAAACGCGGGAATTCTTGATATGACCAAACCCGAAGATATCGCTATGATCACAGAACTTCAAAACGCCGCGTCCGACGCACAAGATGAGCTGAAGAAAAAACAGGGGGGAGGGAATCCACCACCAGGATCAACACCGCCAACACCATAACACCCCATGAACTACCAACTCCTAACACAAGACGCAATGTTGGAACGATATGACTCCCTGCCGGAGTCGGTGCAAGGCGTCTTGAATTCCGAAGAAGACGGACGGATTATTCGCACCATCGGGAAAACACAGTACTTGAACGAAGAAAAATTGCAGATTTTTGAACAGTTGGTGGGGCTCGCGCTTCTTGGCTTCATTCACACGCGCGAATTGGCGCATTTTGTGAGCGAAGAGTTGTTTCTGAACTTCGATCACTCCCGCGCGCTGGTGGATGAACTCGAAAAAAAGATTTTTTTTCCGATTCAGAAACAGCTGGAACAGGGATACTCTCCCCTTAAGGAGGAGTCGGCTCAAAAAACAGCGTCTGCCGTACCACAATCGCAAAAAATAAACGGCCCAAAGGTGTCGTTGGATTTCTTTCCCGGGAAAAGTGGGGCGATGACTCCTCGCGCCGTATCGGTTACACAGCAAAGCACCTCTGCCGGCGAAAAAGAGATCAAGCCGTTTATTATCCACGAAGAAAAGAGCGCGGTGGAAACAACTTCAAAGGAAGACCGGAAAGGGTTTTCGCTTCCGTTCAGATTCTTTAAATCGAATATGCCCCAATCCTCGGGGGAAAGAGCGCCCGCGCGCGTGGAAGTGGAAATCCCGAAAACGCAACGCGTCGTACATTATGACGAGACCAAAACTCCCGTAACACCAATTGCCTCGATAGGATTTCCGCCCGTCACGCCGCCTCAAAAACCGAACCCCAACGCAAAACCGCTTCCGCGAAGTTTGTCGGGATTTTCTCGCGCACCTACCCCTCTCTCTGGGGCTCCGCTCCCAATCAAGGTGCCGGAAGTAAAACTAGAAGAAAAACCGACTCCGCGCATTGAAGGGAACGTGGTGGATCTCCGTTAGAACCGGTATTTTCTATGGCAACATTTCAGGTCCCACAATTTATCGAGGAAAAAGCGAAGATTGTCGGGTTTCTGACATTGATACAGCTTTTCTATGTCGGCGTGGCTGGAATTGTTTCGTTTATTTTTTTCTATATTTTCTCCTTCGGCGCATGGATTGTTCTTTCTATTTTCGTCGCAGGGTTCGCTATTGCGCTCGCGTTCGTAGAAATCAACGGACAGCCGTTCCCGAAATTCTTAAAAAACGCTTTCGTGTTCGCGTGGAACCCGCGCCGTTATCTGTGGCAACGTGAAATTCCAAAAGCCACGGTTGACGTTTCTCATATCGAAAAACTTGAGGCGCTGCGCCAACGCATGAGGATCCAGGAAAAAATCAAATCGGTTGCGCTCGGCATCTCCACCGGAAAGTTATTCTCGATGGATGCGTTCCGGGGCCACAGCGAAGAAGAAGAAGAAGAAGAAGAAGAAAAGGACCAGTATCAGGTCGTCACCTATCTGACTGGAGAGCGCAAACTCGCGAAGCGTATGGACTATTGATACAATAACCGTATCCATGTCGGAACCTACACTCCCCACACAAAAATTTGTAGACGTAAAAAACATAAAAGAGGGGATTGTGTACCTCAAAAACGGCGGTTTGCGCCAGATTATTATCGTGAGCGGCGTAAATTTCGATCTGAAATCCGAAGAAGAACAAACGCTTATCCTGAATACGTTCCAAAATTTCTTAAACTCACTCGACTTTTCACTACAGTTTCTCATCCACTCGCGTAAAATGAACATTGACGATTATCTCGCGCGGGTAAAAAAGCGGAAAGAAGAGGAAGAAAACGAACTCCTGAAAATCCAGATTGACGAATATGCCGAATTTATCCGCACATTTGTGGATCAAAATGCGATTATCAATAAGACATTTTTTACGGTGGTGCCGTATGATCCTCCGTCGCTTTCGTCCGGCAGTTCGGGCGCGGGACTCTTTGGACTGTTTCAAAAAACGTCTTCCACGGAGCAGAAAGCGAACCTACAGAACAATCTGGAGCAGCTCACCCATCGCGTGGATCAGGTGGTGAGCGGACTCGAATTAATCGGTCTTCGGGCGGCACCCTTGGAAGACGCGGAACTGATCGAGCTTTTCTATAATCTTTACAATCCCGGGCTGGTCGAAAAGAAAGGAATCGAGGTCGCAAAAAAATAATTTATGTCTTCTCTTTCTATCCCCAAAGAATATCAGGCATCCCCCGAGGACCTTCCGAATGTGATCGCGCCCGCGGGACTCGAAATAAGCCCGAATTTCATAAAAATAGGGGACTTTTTCGCGCGCTCGATGTTTGTATTCACTTATCCCCGCTTTATCTCGACCGGTTGGTTTTCTCCGATCATTAACCTGCCCGAAATGATGGATGTTTCGATTTTCGTGCATCCTATGGATACAAGCTTGGCTCTCAAGAATCTCCGCAAAAAAGTCACGCAGTTCCAAGCAGAACTTTCCGAACGCGATGAAAAAGGATTAGTGCGCGATCCCCAGCTTGAAACCGCGTTTCAGGACGTGGAAACGCTCCGAGACGCTTTACAACAAGCGCGGGAAAAACTCTTCAGTGTGGGAATCTATATCACTATCTACGGCCGCACGTTAGAAGAGTTAAATAAACTTCAAAATACAGTGGAAAACATGCTGGAGTCCCGCCTGGTATACATCAAGCAATCGCTCTTCCGCCAACTCGAGGGTTTCCGCTCCGCGCTCCCGCAAGGAGAAGATGCGCTTCAAGTCACCACGCCTTTGAATAGCGGTCCCGCCGCCTCTATTTTTCCTTTTGTTTCGCCTGATCTCACATCCGACAAAGGAATTTTGTACGGGGTCAATATGCATAACAATAGTTTGATTATTTTTGACCGGTTCTCGCTTGAAAACGCAAATTCCGTGGTCTTCGCAAAATCCGGTTCCGGAAAATCCTACACGACCAAACTAGAAATCCTGCGTTCCATGATGATGGGAACGGATGTGATTGTGATTGATCCAGAAAATGAGTATGCGAATCTCTCGAACGCGATCGGCGGAAGCTATTTTAAAATCTCACTTACGTCGCCGAACCACATCAACCCATTCGACATTCCCGTGATTCCGGAAGGCGAAGAACCCGGCGACGTGTTTAAATCACATGTGCTAAACTTGACGGGTCTTTTAAAACTGATGCTCACTGCCGTAACGCCGGAAGAAGACGCGATTTTGGACCGCGCGATTACCGAAACCTACGCGTCGCGTGATATTACGGCGGAAAATTTCGGCCTGAACAAAGAAATGAATCCGCCGCTTCTTGAAGATTTGCAGGTGATTCTGCAAAATTCCGCCGGTGCACAGAGTATGGCGCAGCGCCTTGAAAAATTTACGCATGGTTCTTATGCGGGATTCACCAATGCACCCACCAACATCGATATTAAAAATCGGTTGATTGTTTTTTCGATTCGGGACCTTGAAGAAGAACTCCGTCCGATTGCTATGTATATCGTCCTGAACTTCGTGTGGAGCATTGTTCGATCGCAACTGAAACGCCGACTCTTAATCATTGACGAGGCGTGGTGGATGATGAAGTACAAAGACAGCGCGTCGTTTTTGTTCGGACTGGTGAAACGCGCGCGAAAATATTTCTTGGGCATTACCACCATCACCCAAGACGTGGAAGATTTTATCAAATCGGATTACGGCCGCCCGATTATCACCAACTCATCCTTGCAATTTCTTCTGAAACAATCGCCAACATCGATCGAGGCGGTCGGGAAAGCGTTTGACCTGACAGAAGGGGAACGGACACTTCTTTTGGAGGCGGGGGTCGGCGAAGGACTCTTTTTTGCCGGCTTAAAACACGTTGCCATTAAAGTGGTGGCGTCTTACACCGAGGATCAGATTGTCACTACAAACCCCGAACAGATGCTTGAGATTAAAGGGCTTGAAGAAAACGCCAAAGAACAAAAATGATCTATTAAGAGAATATGGATGAACATAAAAAATTTGGGGCGGGTGAGATAATCATCGGAACATTCTTTGCGCTCGGCGTCGATGGAATAAGTATTCTTATTGATATCACGGGAGTTGGAGTTATCATCGCTCCTGTCATCCAAGGATTTGCTACATTCGCCATCACCATGTGGTTTAGAAGCAAAGGTGATCCCAATGCTACAAAACTTGGCAAACAGATTCTTAAATATGGTTTAAATCTTCTTCCGGTAACTCCGATTATCATTACCGCGTTTACCATAACCATTCCCTTTCTTATCGAGGTATTTATCCACAACAATCCGAAATTAGCGGCTATCACAGAAAAAGTGGCGGCTAAAGGCGGTCCTGCCGCTAAAATCGCAACGAAAACTGTTGTATGATGAATAAGAAGTCACCTATGAAATTTTTAATTTTTTCTTTCGCCGCGCTCTTTTTGGGGACAGCCGTTTTCTTGGCTGGGGGAATTCTTCACACAGCGCGCGCTCAAACACCCCCCCCAACCCAGTTTTTTCTTACCTGGAGAGCAAATAACTTCTATCCGTCGTTTTTTGAAGGAAAGGTGTTTCCTACGGCAGGGACGCCGATCACCGCGTCCTTGGAAGCACTTCGCGGCGGAAAATTTTTAGATCTGTCGCGCGTAACCATTACGTGGTTCATAAATGATAAACTTATGGACCGTGGCGATGGAAAAAAAGAAATTCTTTTCACGCCTAAATCTATCGCGGGTGAAACCGTCACAATAAAAGCGACAGCGCGTCTCATGGACCAAGAGAACATCCGGGAAATTTCTCTCCAGGTTCCCGTCCTTTCGCCCCAAATCGTTGCAAACATCCCATTGCCTCTCGAAATCGTAGCGTCGCAGAGTCGTTTTTTACTCGAGGCATTTCCTTTTTTCTGGAATATCAAAACATTGAACGATCTTTACTTTACCTGGACTATTAACGGCGAGCAGAAAAAAGCGCAAGGGGAAAATACGCTTTCGCTTGGCGTCGGAACACCTGCGTCAGAATACGACAGGACGCTCCAAATAAATCTTTTAGCACAAAATCTTTCGAACCCGTTGGAGTTCGCGCAGGAACGTTTTCAATTAACCATACAATAACTTATGACGCTCAAAAAAATCGCAAAATGGTTTTTGATAGCGAATGTAGGAATCCTGGCGCTCGGTTTTGTCCTGCCCGCATTTGGAGCAACGAATATCGATTTAAGCTTCGCGAATCCGAATGCCGGATTTTCAAAAAACACCAATCCCATCGCGGAATACATTCAGAATTTTTATACGTTTGCGCTCTGGATTTCCGGCGCGCTCGCAATGCTTATGATCGTCGCGGGAGGTATTCGTTATGCAACCTCTGCGGGAAAACCGGATGTTCAAAATGATGCAAAAGACATGATTTTTTCTGCACTCTGGGGTGTGGCGCTTCTTTTCGGAGCGGTGCTTATCCTGAATACCGTAAATCCGCAGCTTAAAACGCTTAGCGTACGCGAAGACCCTTCTTTGGCATGTCCTGCTAGACAATATCGTTGCAATCCAAAGGGTCCAACCGGTGAGTATTTAGATACTCCATCAGTATGCGTGGATATTTGTACCACTCCGGGCACGCAACAGAGCGCGACTTGCGGCGGGTGTGTTCCATCAGCCATTGCTTGCCCCAGAACCGTGATGGCTACTACAACATGCCCTGGGAAAATAATTCTCACTTTAGATTTAGACGGAACGAGGATGGGAACACATGGAATTCGTCCTTTGTCTGGTGATATTTTTAGACAAGGTGAAGGAAATAATTATGGAAATGTACTTGGCGGTGTTACTGATAATCTACCCATATATGAAGATTTTTATGCCGAGAATGAAGAAAAAATTCCAACATACTCCTTAGTTTGGACCTATCCTTATTATAAAATGAGTGATACGAACAAAACGGGGGCTCGGTGTATTATCTATGCGTGGAGAAAACCACTACAAGCGTCGGGTAGAGGAGGGACTCAAACTTCTCCTGAAGCAAACTGTAATCCCGTAACTGGATACTGCGATCTATACAATGACACGGAAATGACCGATATTCAAAATGACATCCGTCCTTGCTAAACTTTATGCGCTTTTCATTTAAAATAACAATTATAGCGGTAGGAATAATCTTTGTGGCTCTTTTGGGTTATTTTGTCTGGAAGGCGTTAAGCGAGCCGATTGTTCCTCCCTCCGAATCTTCTTCTACATCATCGCTTCCGTTTGCGCCCACCGCGCCCCCGATAAAGGAATACCCTGCAGAAATGAAGGGTGCAGGCGGAACGGTGTTGCGCCGCATCTCGGACGTTCCTATTTTTGATTACTGGGTTTTGAAAAACGGAGAAGACGTATTTTATTTCAAACCCGACGGGAAAATCGCGTCCGCAAAATCCGGACCCGACCTTGAAGTGTCCACGGAAACCATCTCTACGCTAAATCGCGTAATCCCGAACACGGACGGGACGCGCGTGCTGGTGGCATTCGGAAGCCCGCTCACGCCTTCATGGGGGGTATTTGACGCGCAGGACAAGGTGTGGAGACCCCTGCCGGCTGAAGTAAAAGAGGCGGCATGGGGAACAAAAACAAACGAGATTGTGGGCATCGTTCAGGCGGGCGGTCTGCCGTCTCTTGCGACATTCGACTATACGCGCACACCCGTCCAATATGTTACGGTTATAAAAGATTTTCGGCTTACAGACGTTCATTTTATCCCACAGTCGCCCGGCACGCTTCTTATCGCGGAAAAACCGTCGTTCCTGCAAAACGGGCGTTTGTGGCGCCTGAATCTAAAAACACAAGAACTCTCGCTTTTGGTTCAGGGGGAGCGGGGGCTTACGGTCGGATGGGACGATACGTTCAAAACACTTTTTATGTTCTTTTCCCCCAACCAGTTTTCGATTCTTGACGAAAGAATGGGACTCCAAACTCCCGTGATCTTCACGACGTTTCCTTCGAAATGCGCGGCTTATGCAAGCTCTTCGGTTTACTGTTTCGTTCCCCGCGAGCTCTCGACAAAAGAAAATCCGGCAACCATTCCCGATGATTACCTCATGCGAAAATTCTACACGGTTGACGATCTTTATTCGGCAAGCGAAGACACGGGAACGGAAAAGATTTTTACAAGTCTTAGCGAAACATTCCCGGCAATCGACGCTTCACACGTTACCGCCCGCGCCGGAAAATTGTATTTTATTAACCGTTACGACGGATTTCTTTACGAACTTTCCCTCGCATCACAATAACTCCGCCGATCGGAGGGGTTATTTTATACAACGTGTTTTATGATTACATGGCGCTCTTTTCCGATGCCGCCGCTCTCCGTCATCAGTTCCGGGTGCGTAGTTATTTCCACATGCACCAGCCTCCGCTCATACGAATTCATCGGAGGAAGCTCCACGTCTGTTTTTGTGATCATCGCTTTTTTTGCCGCTGCGCGGGCGAGTTCCGAAATCAATCGTTCCCGCTCTTTCCGATAGAAATTCACGTCCACGATATACATCGGCAACTCCGCTTTTTTTAACATTAGATTAATAATGTGATCTATAGCGGCCAGAAATAGCGCGGTACTGTCCTCGACTACTTTGTCCGTGACCACCACGGAAATTCTACGATGTGCTTCATCGAAGGTTATTTCTGCATCGGAAAACCCCATATAATGGAGCATTTCTTTTGCTTTGCTTATGATCGTATCCATGGTCCTTTTTTATCAGCTTTTACTCGGTTTTTCAAGGTCTTCGAATGCTGGCATCTTTTTATTGATGTACATCTGTTGTGCGATTGAAAACAGTGAAGACACGATCCAGTACAGTCCGATCGCCGCAGGCAGTCCCATCAAAATTCCAAATGTGAGAGCGGGACCTATATACACCATTGTTTTCCCCATAGAAGCGAGAGGGTTTTTGGAATCCATTGAGGGTTGCGTTTTCGGAAGACTAATTTTCCCTTGAATATACTGCGCCAGTGCTGCAATAATCGCGATCACAATACTTTTTTCTCCAAGATTCATAAACCCTAGAAACATTTGCGAAGCGAACATTGCTCCGCCGAGTTCTTTTCTGAAAATTTCAAACAGGGCGATAAACACCGGCAACTGCACAATGAGAAGCAAAAATCCCGACAAGGGATTAACTTTGTGGCGGGAATACAACTCCATCAGTTTCTTTGCTTGTATTTCTTTTTCGTCTTTATGATCCAGTTGAATTTTTTTAACGTGCGGCTGCAAATGCTGCATGATTGTTTGATCGCGGCTCCCTTTGTTAAAAACAGGGAACAGAACGACGCGCACCAAAACAGTGAGAACAACGATCGCGATTCCCAAATCATGGAACGCCACCGTCTGATAAATCCAGACGAGAAGCGCCAGAATGGGTTGATAGATGATCGTATTAAAAAATCCTGCCATATATTTTTATTACTTCGCGGAGTCAAAGCTGCTCTCTACTTCTTGTTTCAATATCCGGAAAGTCATCGCTGTTGCTCCCGGTTTTACCACGACACGTACTCCTTGTCCTTTTTCCTGTCTTGCGAGAAGGGGGCGGAGAATTGCCCGTAGGCGCCTTTTAATTTTATTTCTCCCTGTCGCTTTTTTTTCGACGTTTTTCCCAACAATAATCACGCACCGATTCTTCGCGGTTTTTGAAACAACTTTTTTAAGGGTGATGACCACGGTTTCGTTAGACGGAAAGCCGTTTCCGTCCTTTTTGCCTTCTTCGTTTTATCGCGGCGCGCCCTCCCGGAGTTCTTTTCCGCGCTAAAAAACCATGCGTTCTGCGGCGTTTCTTCTTTTTCGGTTGATAGGTAACGCTCATATGGAAGTGATTGTACTATGCCCTGCGGACGGGCGCAACTTTTTTCTTAAAACGAGTTGTTCACCTGTCGTGCACAATTAAGACACAAACGAACTCTTCCCTCAATCTTGCGATGGAGTAAAATATTCGTACTATGAGTATACAAGCGGAGGGAGGACTTGCGTCCATAAAAATTGCCGAACATCAGAAAAATTTTCAAACTCATTACACGCACCCAATGGAAAACAAGGATTTGTGGAAGTCGGCACTCGGAGAAATCGAACTTCAGATTTCTCGTCCTAATTTTCTCACGTGGATGAAAAATAGCGAGCTCCTCGCTAAAAACGAAAAGGAGGGGATCGCGTTCGTCGGGCTTCCGAATAACTTCGCGAAAGAGTGGGTAAAGAACCGCTATCATAAAATCATCTTGGGTTCCCTCCGTAATCTCGACACTTCGATCAAGCACGTCAATTATACGGTGCTTAGTCAGGCGGCGACATTTATAAAAACCGCAAAAATAAAACCGTTGTCTCCGCAAGCTTCTTTGGTGGAAGAAAGAACGCAGCTTCCCATCACGGAACTAAAAGTGGACCCTATTTCCAATCTCAACCCTCGCTACACGTTGGAATCGTTTGTCGTGGGGTCCTCCAACGAACTTGCGCACGCCGCCATTCTTGCCGTCATTAAAGATGTGGGAACAAAATACAATCCGCTTTTTATTTACGGGGGGACGGGCGTCGGGAAAACCCATCTCATTCAATCCGCGGGAAATGCAATTCAAAAAGAATACGGCGGGAGAACAAAGGTTCTTTACACCACATCGGAAAAGTTCGTGAATGACGTTGTGTGGTCCGTAAAAAATAAACGGATGGAAGATATGAAACGTAAATATCGGAACGTCGATGTTTTGATTGTCGACGATATTCAGTTCATTGGCGGAAAGCCTGCAACCGAGATGGAATTTTTTCACACGTTCAACGCGCTTCACGAAAACAACAAACAAATTATTATTTCTTCCGATCGGCCTCCGGCCGCGATCGCAACTCTTGAGGAACGCCTTCGGTCGCGCTTCCAGGCCAGCATGGTGGCGGACATCCAATACCCGGAATACGAAATGCGTCTCGCTATTTTAAAAGCGAAAACGCAAGAAAAGGGGTGGTCAGTCCCCGAAAAAACGTTGGAACATATAGCCTCAAAGGTTCAAAGGAGTATACGCGAACTCGAAGGGGTTTTGAATAAGATTGTCTTTTATCAGCAATACAAACACGCGGATATCGATATGAAAAAATTGGACGAAATGATAACGGAGACTTCACAAGTAAGCGCAAAAAACATCTCCGCGGGAGACGTGATACGTACGGTGGCCGACTTTTTCGAGGTTCCTGTGTCCGACCTCACGGAACGCAGCCGGAAACAGGAAATCGTGGAGCCGCGCCAAATTGCGATGTTTCTTCTTCGGGACATGTTGAAACTTTCCTATCCTCACATTGGGGAAAAACTGGGAAAGCGAGATCACACTACCGCGATTCATGCTTACGAGAAAATCGCAAGGGAAACTAATCAAAATCCGGGATTGAACCAAAAAATCATGCTGATAAAAGAACGGTTATATAAATCTTAACAACATGTGGAAAAAAATAGCTTTTTTTACCCGTTCTCGAAAATCCATAGTATTTTATCCCACGTTATCCACGGAATATAAAATGCCGCTTCTTTTAAAAACTCTTCTGTTTAAAGGACGGATTTTGTTTTCCACATATCCACACTCTTAGTTCTATTACTACTATCTTTATATCTATATGAAACTAGTACTACTCCGAAACAATCTTGTGGAAAGTCTTTCCGCCGTAGAACACTCCGTTGGAATGAACGCAAACCTTCCGATTTTAAAAAGTGTTTTGTTGCGGGCATTTGAAAACAAAATTCTTCTTACGACAACTGATTTAGAGATTGCGACGCAAAGCACGGTTCCGGGTAAAATAATCGAAGATGGGGAATGCTCCATTCCATTTTTACTTCTAAATTCCATTGTAAAAAATATTTTATCGGAACGCGTTTCGATAAACGAAGAAGGCAAAAAAATCACGATTACCACGGATAATTACGAAGCAGAGATTCAGGGAAATAACCCTAAAGATTTCCCGCTCATTCCTTCTGTGCACGACACAAAACATTTTTTTAAGATCAATTCCAGCATTCTCCGTGACGCCCTATCTGCCGTTTCCGCCGCTGTCCAGTATTCCGAAATACGGCCCGAAATCAGCGGCGTGTTGTTCAAATACGAAAAAGACTCGCTGGTTTTCGTGGGAACCGACAGCTTTCGACTTGTCGAAAAGCGCGTCCTAGCGAAAGAGATCGAAACTTCTTTCGAGGCCATTTCCATGATTATTCCCAAAAAAACAATCGAAGAATTATTGCGCGTGCTCGGGAAAAACGACGTTCTGGTAGAGATTTTTATCGACCCAAACCAAGTCCTGTTTAAGATGCCGGCAGGACAAATTATTTCGCGTCTCATTGATGGTAATTTTCCAGAGTATCAAGGAGTGATTCCAAAAGAAGTGGAAAACGAGCTCACGGTGGATCGTGAAGAAATGATTAACGCAATAAAACTCACAGCCGCGTTTGCGGGACGAACGCAGGGGATTTCCATGAACGTCAAAGACGGGAAGAACTTTTTAGAACTGCATTCGGCGGACGGGGCTTTAGGGGAGAACCGATACAAAGTTCCGGCAAAAATAAAAGGCGGCGCTTTTTCCGCAATCTTCAACTGGAAATATATTTTAGACGGCCTCCGTATTTATGCAGAAAGCGAAATTGTGATCGGGGCGACGCCCGGACGCCCGGCGCTGATCCGCTCATCACATGACGCATCACTCGTCTACGTTTTGATGCCAATCAAGTTGTAGAAAAACACTAATGGTTCACTACGAACGAAGATTTTATTTCTTTTCCGTTTACGTCCGATGCGCGAATCTCGAAAAGGTTTTGCGTTTCTAGCGGGAGATCAAAAAGGTAGCTGTAATAGTATCGAATCCCGAACACCGAGAGCGAACTGATAAGACGGCGGTTATAATACAGTTCAATCTTTTTTAATCCCACCGAAGAATTAAAATTTGCGGTGATACGAAACGGCGTGTTCATAAACTCACCGCTTTTTGGCATCAAGTTTTCCATCGAAAGCGAACTTCCTGGCATCACCGGAGGTGGCAACGAAGGAGCGACGGGGATTTTTTGGGAAGGGTAGTAAAACGTCGCGCCCTCGGGAACGGGCTGGTTGTAAGATGAAAAAGACGGAAGGTTTATACGCGCCCATTCTAAAACTCCCCGCTCCCAATTCTCGTACTGCGGATCAGCCAAAGGATTTTGCGGAACCGGTCCCAACGGATCGTTTTTATCCGTGTAAAAAAGGATGGAATGAATTTGTGGAAAACGTTTTCCGTTCAGGACGGGAATAATTTCCGATTCCCCGTTCAACATAGGTTTTTGCGGAAGCACGTACGATTCCGGTTTCGTAAATGATTCCGGCGGAAATTTTTTGAGGACCTCTTTCAGAAACGAATTCCAGATAGGAACCGCCGCAAGAATGCTAGTTCCTTTGTGTGTCATGGGCGTGTTGTTGTTGTTTCCCGCCCATACGCCCACAGTGAGGAAGGGGGTATATCCAAGCGCCCAAGCGTCTCGATAGTCCTCCGTGGTGCCTGTTTTGAGCGCTACTTCATAGTCCGGAAAGACCGTTAGAGGGAGACTCGCTTGGAAAACGGGAGACCGGAGTTGGGCGTCCGAAAGGATCTGGGAAATCATGCGAGGATACTGCGGATCCATTACCGACTCGTTGGAGTCCCTGTATTCCTCGAGCACCCTTCCTGAAGCGTCTTCTATGCGAAGAACCAGCGTTTGTGTGTGACGAACCCCTTCTTGAGAGAGGGTCGCGTACGCATTTACCAAGTCAATCAAGCGCACCTCGCCACCCCCAAGTGTAAGGGAGAGACCGTACCGCCAGCGTTCTTTAAGAGTCGTAATTCCAAATGAGTGGAGATTTTTTAAGACGTCGTCGAATCCCGCAAGGTAAAGTGCTTTGACGGCCGGAACGTTCCTCGACTGTGCCAGTGCGTTTTCCATGGTGACGGGTCCTATAAACACATCGTCAAAATTTTTGGGACTGTAGCTGTGTTCCGGATCGTTGTCGTTTCGAGCGTCGAATTCCGTGGGGACGTCCCACAGGACGGTTTTCGGAGAGTATTCTTTTTGAAACGCTGTCATATACACGAACGGTTTCAGTGCGGAGCCGGGTTGCCGAAGGCCTTGCGTTGCGATATTAAAATTTCCGTCGTTTGCGATGTCGAAGTAGTTTCGGGATCCGACGAGAGCGAGAACCTGTCCCGTTTTTGAATCTTGTGCAACAAGTGCGCTGTTTTTTGCGTTGTAAAGTTCCAGATTTCTTTTAACCCCCTCCTCCACGGATTTCTCCGCCTGTTGCTGTAAGTCCCAATCGAGCGTAGTCAGGACGCGAAGACCCCCGTTTGTCACGAGCTCTTCCCCGTATTTGTTGATGAGATAATCTTTCACCGAAAGGACAAAATGAGGAGCTTTAATGGAGCCGAGCGAGGGCGGCATAAAGACAAGAATCTCTTTTTTTGCCTGGTCGCGTTCTTTGGGTGTAATCCAATGCAGCTCCTCCATTCTGTCGAGTGTCTTATCTTTTCGCTCCAACAAGAGTTTTATATTGTTTCCCCACGGTGAATAATAACTCGGAGCTTTAGGAAGAGAGGCGAGTGCCGCCGCCTCGGCAAGTGTTGTGGAGCTTACGGGTTTTCCGAAAAACGTCTGGCTCGCCGCTTCAATTCCATACGCATTTGAACCATAAGGAATCTGATTTAGGTAAAAAGAAAAAATCTGATCTTTGGAATAATTTGCCTCGAGTTCAAGCGCAAGAACCAGTTCTTTTATTTTTCGCGTAACGGTGCGTTCGGAAGACAGAAAAATATTTTTAGCGAGTTGTTGGCTGATGGTAGATCCGCCTTGTGTTACTTTTCCAGCGCGAAGGTTCGATGCGAGCGCGCGAAGAATCGCTTTCCAACTGAACGCGGGTTCGGTGTAAAATTCCGCATCTTCCGCGGCAAGCGTAGCATTTTTCAGGTTCTGCGGTATGTTTTCGAATGGAACGACGGTCCGTTTCTCTTCTCCATGGATCTCGTAGAGAAGAACTTTTCCGTCGCGGTCGTAGATTTTTGTAGACTGCACAACGTTACGATTATTCAGATCGTTCGGCGACGGAAGTTGTTTGATAAGTACCGCCAAATAGATCACTCCTCCTCCGGCGACGCCGAGTCCGGCAAGGAAAAGCCATCCGAAAAAAAACGCGGCGATGTGGCGAATTTTTAACCTCTTCCCCCTTTTCGATTCTATCAGCATCTCTTTAATATAAAACCTCGTGGGGAGTGTTTCAAACCCACCACGAGGTTGCGAAAACCATTACGCGTTGTCACCACTCTTCTTCTCCTTCTCCCGCAGTTTTTTCTTCGTCGGGAAGTGGAAGCGTGCCCTCATCCTCCGTTTCTTCCAATCCTCCCACGCCCACCTCGGTTTCAGGGAAAGGCGAACGAGGGGTAGCAATACCGGAACCAAACGTTTCTTCAACGTCCATCTCCTCCTTCTCGTCTTCGGCTTTTGACATCTTTGTAAGAAGTAGCGCGTCTAACATGAAATAATAAAAGACCCCAGCGACCTTTCTTTTGTGATGGGGATAGTATAGAAAACAGATTTCAAATGTCAATACGGCGGGAGGAAGCGGCAATAGCGATCGCGAGAGCATCTGTGATGTCATCGGGGGAACGGAGTGGCGGTATGTTCAAAAAACGAAAAACCATACGCGCAACAGACCGTTTTTCCGCTCGCCCGTTTCCCGCAACCGCGAGCTTAATTTCGGAAGGTGTAAGTTCCACGACGGGAGTCCCATGCTTCATAACCGTATTTAACAATACGCCGCGTGCCTGGGCAACGGCGATGGCCGTTTTCTGGTTCTTGGTAAAAAACAATTTTTCAATTCCCACACGATCGGGCAAGGCGCGGTCCAGAAGTTCCTTTAGGCTCCTCTCGATTGCGGGTAGACGGTCTGGTCCCACCGCAACGTTCAAAAGACCTGCCTCCAAAAAAGAAAGAGAAGATCCTGTTTTTTTAATAACCCCGTATCCGACGCGGTGCGTCCCCGGATCAATGCCTACAATAACCATACGCCGCTCATTTTTTTAAAGGGAGCGTAAACCAGAACGTGCTCCCACGATTCAGCGTAGATTCAAACCCGATGCTTCCCCCGTGCTGTTCCACGATGTTCTTCGCGATGTAGAGACCAAGGCCGCTTCCGTTAGGTTCCGCTACCGCGGCGTTCGATCCGCGATGAAGCTTCGTGAACAGTTCGCCTATTTCTTCGGAAGGAACGCCGATTCCAGTGTCTTCCACCGAAATTTTAACGAACGGTTTATCCATCAGACGATCAACTGCGATTACGACGCGCCCGTTTTTCACGTTATATCTGATGGCATTATCCAAAAGGTTCAAAAATACGCTCGAAAGTTTTGCGGGATCCATGCGAACCACGATCGATTCCTTCGGCGGCTCCATAAAAAGAGTGACCGAGTACTGTTTCGCGATGCTTCCGGAAGCAGAGACGAGTTGTTGAATCAGTTCCGCGATATCTTTTTCCTCAAATAAAAATCCGAATTTCCCTTCTTCGATCTTTGCCACATCCAGCAAATCGTTTGTGATTTTAAGCGCTCGCTGTGCAATTTCGTTCCCTTCTTTCACGATTTCTTTTACGTCGGCACTTGAATCAGCGGTGAGATTCACAAGGCTTTCCATAGCCCATCCCATTGCGGTAAGGGGTGTCCGCAGCTGATGCGCCGCCACGTTGATAAAATCCGTTTTTTCCGCAAGTAGCGCCTTTTCGCGCGTGCGGTCCTTGACCAGACGGAGGAAACCAATGGCATTTTGCCCTTCGTCCGTTAATCGGATAAGCGTTGAACGAAGCTCCAGCACGGGTTCATCGGTCGTTAAATCGACAATTTGTGGCCATGCCTCTGATGTCGAAACCTGCGTCATGGAAGGAGCTAGGGACGGAAAAAGGGCTTGCACAAGAATGCGATAATGGGGATTTTTCGCCATCCCCGGATCCATCATGCGTCCCACGATTTCCTCGGCGGAAAGACGAAACAGTTCTTGTGCGGCTTTATTGAATGAAAGAACCTTAAAAGAAGGATCATACAAAATAACGCCTTCGGGCAGATAATCCACCAGCGCAGAAAACTCTTTTGTTTCAAACTGTTCCGAAAGCTGTAGCCGCGCAACATCGAGCGCTTTCCGCAGATACAGGATCGCCGCCGAAAAATAAGCGAAGAAACCCAGGACTCCAAAAAACCACGGAGCAAAAAGAAAAGCCACTACAGGGGGAACCGCCATGATCACCAGCACGGTGTAGAGTGCTATTGCGTGGACGCCCCTTATGTGGAGCGTAACCAGCCGGAATGTTTCAAAAATATTCTTTATCATTCTGTGTCGATTTTTTTCATGTTTCCCCATGTTTTCCCCGTCTTTGCCTCTACGCGCAGCGGCACCGAAAGGGGGAAGACGTGTTCCATTATATCGCGAATCGGAGAAAGAAGCGCGGGGAGCAAGGCATCTTGTATTTCGAAGACCAGTTCGTCGTGGATAGAAAGAACCAAGCGTGCCGATTTTTTTTGCTGTGTCAGAATGGCAGATGTGCCGATCATAGCTAATTTTATAATATCCGCACCCAGACTTTGAAGGGGCATATTGATGGCGGCCCGCTCCATCTCGTTTCGCAGAAAGGCGTTTCCCGTGCGTAAAAACACGCGCCGGCGGCCGTTCAAATTTTTGACGTATCCAAACGTACGCGCTTCCGCCTTGGTGCGTTCCTGCCACTCCTTGATACCGGGGAAGGTGCGGAAATATTCTTCCATAAAACGCTCCGCTTCTTTCGGAGGAACACCGCTTGTTTTCGCAAACGCACGCGCTCCCATTCCGTAGATAATTCCGAAATTCAATGTCTTTGCGATGCGTCGTTCAACCGCACCGACTTTCTCGGCGGGAATTTTCAGAACGCGAGACGCGGTCAGCGTATGCACATCTTCTCCGTTTTTGAAGGCATTCTTCAAATTCTTGTCACCGCTCACATGGGCAAGAAGCCGCAGTTCCAACTGAGAATAGTCGAACGAAAGAAAGCTCCATCCGTCGCTCGCCTGAAACGCGTCTCTAAGTTGTGTTGACCACTTGGATTCCTGCGGAATGTTCTGAAGGTTGGGATTTTCGGATGCGATTCTGCCGGTAGCTGTGCCGGTTTGCAGGAACTCTGTATGAACTCTCCCGTCTGTCCCGATGGAATCCAACAGAGGTGTTACGAAGCTCGAGCGTATTTTGAAATGTTCGCGATACGCAAGGATTAAATCCACAATCGCATGATGTCCGGAAAGTTCCTGAAGAATATCTTTTCCGGTTCGAGCCTGTCCCGTCCCTGTTTTTTTACGCCTCACGCCGCCCAATTCCAATTTTTCAAAAAGAATTTGCGCAACTTGCTTGGGAGAATTAATATTGAACATCATTCCCGCCCCCTTATAGATTTTTTCGGTTAGATCTTCAAGTTCCGCATCAATTTCTTTTCCGAGCAATTCAAGTGCCGCTTTTTCGACTCCGATTCCGGCGAGTTCCATTTTCGCAAGAACGGGGATGAGGGGCATTTCAATTTTTTCAAAAAGATCCTCCATTTTACAGGCGCGCAGTTCATTTTTCAAAAAAGGATACAGTTCGCGTACCGCCCCCTCTTTTTCTTCCTGTGGAAAAAGACCGCCCAACGGACGTTTTAGAAATCGTCGTATCAACGCTTCGACGGAGACATCTTTTTTTTCCGGATCCAAAAGCCAGCCGGCGATCTTTATATCAAAAAAGGGACCGGAAATGTTCCCCCCCCCGGGTGTTTTTAGGACACTTTTCCAGTCATAAGCAATCTTTAATACGGAAGACGAGCGTGTTTCCGATGGAATGTTTTCCGCAGTTTCCTCAAAAACAAAGACAGCGTCCTTTGGGGCTTCTGTTACCGCTCGGTTGGTTTTAGAAGGCAGTAACGTCGGCGAAATTCCTAAACGCGCAAGGAGACTATCAAATCCTTTTTCTTCAAAATATTTTTTGAGCGGTGCGATAGGAAGTTCGGGAAAAGAAAGCGAAGAAAGGTCAACGGAAAGCGAAACGTCCGTTTTTATCACGGCAAGTTTTTTTGAAAACAGAGCAGCGTCTTTTTCCGCAATAATCTTTTTCTCCGCCGCCGTTTTTGGATCGAGGCGCAAAAGAAGATTTTCGAGCGTGCCGTATTCTGCAAGTAGATGTGCCGCAGTTTTCGGTCCAACCCCTTTCACGCCGGGGATATTGTCCGACGGGTCTCCTACCAAGCCCTTATAATCCGTGAGTTGCCCAGGGGAAAGCGCATAACGCGTCTCGACCGCTTTCTCGTTATACGTAGTGGTTTCTCCAAGTCCCTTTTTGGGCGTTTCCACCACCAGGGAATCTCCCTCCACAAGCTGAAGCGTGTCCAGATCTCCCGTAAGAATAATGACGCGGAGCGATTTTTTATTGTGGAATTTTTTTGCGAGCGTACCGATGATATCATCCCCCTCAAACCCCGGTTTTTCGAACGCTTGAATTCCAAACACCTCGAACGTGTGATGCGCCTCAATCAACTGCGCCACCAGCTCATCGTCCGCTTTCTGGCGATGCGCTTTATAATCCACGAACAGTTCCTTCCGGAACGTGGGTTCGGGCCTGTCGAATGCCGCGGCAACGTAGTCCGGGCGAATGTCGCGTAACATTTTCAGAAGCATCGAAGAAATTCCGTAGATTGCCCCCACTGGTTCGTGTTTAGGGGAAGCAAAAGGAGGAAGTGCGTGGTATGCGCGGTGGATTAACGAATGAGCATCGATCAGCAGAAGTGTTTTCATAAATTATCGTTTGCGGGGAGACCGAATCGTGATGAGGCGCGACCCATTCTTTTGTTCGTGAGAAAAACAAATCCAGATCGCGTCGCGGGGAATGGCATTTCGGATGATATCAGCCCATTCAATAACCACCACATGCGATGGGTCCTTCATCATCGGATCAAAGGCGAGAGCACCCAGTTCTTTTTCGGATCGGATGCGATAGGCATCCATGTGAAACAGGCGCTTGTACTGTTTCCCTCGGAGTGCGTGGCTCCGGCAGATGACAAACGTCGGACTTAAAATTTGTGCACGGATCCCAAGCCCTTTCGTGAGTCCCTGCACGAACGTCGTTTTGCCGCTTCCAAGGTCGCCTTCTAAACCCAGAACAAGGGCATGGGATTTCTTTAGAGACGCGCGGGAAATCTCACGGCCTAAAAGCGCAGCATAGTCCTTGGTTGCTTTTGCGGATGTACTCAAAAAACGCATAACCCTAGAGTAAGCCCGATTTCATGGGCAAATTCAGATGTTTGTATGCCAAGGATGTCGCAGTGCGGCCCGCCGGGGTGCGATGCAGGAATCCCAGCTTCATGAGGAACGGTTCAAAAACGTCTTCTATAGTCCCTGGTTCCTCGTTTAAGGCTGCCGCAAGGGTTTTAAGCCCCACGGGCCCACCCACGAATTTCTTGATGATAATCTCCAAAAGGTGGCGATCGGTGAGTTCCAGTCCAAGTCCGTCGATCTCAAGAAGGCGCAGCGTTTCCCGAACCGATTCCGCGTCAATTCCTCCGCGTTTGTGGATTTGCGCGTAATCGCGGGCGCGTTTCAAAAGACGATTGGCGATGCGTGGCGTAAACCGCGAGGTGTCGGAGAGGAGTTTGATCGCGTCCGCATTGATTGTTATTCCCAACAGTTTTGCCGAGCGCTTTACAATCTCCCCGATCTCTTCGCTTGAATAATATTCCAGGCGGAATGTAGCGCCAAACCGCGAGCGAAGCGGCGCGGACAATAGATTCATTTTGGTGGTGGCGGCAAGAATAGTAAAAGGCGGAAGATCGATGGTGAGCATCCGCGCCGAGGGACCCTTCCCCACGATAAGTGGAAGTTTACGGCTTTCCATGGCGGGGTAGAGGATTTCCTCCGCAAGTTTTTGCATGCGGTGAACTTCGTCGATGAATAAAATATGATGCGGCTCGAGGTTCGAAAGAATTGCCGCGATGTCCCCGGCTTTTTCGAGCGCGGGACCGGACGTGGACTGCACGGGCGCGTTCATTTCTTTGCCGATTAAATAGGCGAGTGTCGTTTTCCCGAGTCCCGCCTGCCCGTAAAATAAAAGATGCTCGCACGATTCGTTGCGTTCTTTGGCGGCGTCCATCATCAGGCGCAGATTCGCCTTAATTTTCTTCTGACCGATGTAGTCCCCCCACTCCGTGGGGCGGAGTGCCGCGTCAAAATTTGGGTCGATTTCCTTCAAAATAGCCTTATTTTCCATACTATTGACAATCTAGACCGTCTATGCTAACATGTAACTAGAATCCTGATATAAGACCTGTGGGCAAACGGATACCTCCCAGTCCAAGGACCTTCCGGCTTCGGCTGGAAATATCCGCTGGTTTATTCGACCTTTTCAGATTCTTTAGAATCAGAAAAGTAAAAGCGCTCTCTCTATGGCGTCTTGCCCACAGATCTTGTTTCGGGATTTTTGTTTTTAAAAAACTAAGTTTTCCACTCAATCGGTCCCGTTACTCCTTCAACTTCCGCGAATGTCGTGATTCCCTGGAATACTTTTAAAATACCGTCTGCTTGCATTGTAGACATTCCTTGCTCGTTTGCCAATTTTTTAAGCCGCAGTTCATTCGGATTTTCGTAAATTGCCGTTTCGATTTTTTCACCTACCTCGAAGAGTTCAAACAGAGAGGTTCGGCCTTTGTATCCCAAACCGCCGCATTTCTCGCATCCTTTGGACTCAAAAACGGTAATAGTGGTATAAACGGCGCGGTCCACGCGCTTCGGGAGATTCTCCAAAAAAACCTCAAACTGCTTTGCGGTTTTTTGGTCTGTTTTTTTCGCCGTTTTGCAGGTGGGGCAGAGTCGGCGCACCAGGCGTTGTGCGATTACAAGCGACAGCGCAGGCGCGAGTACCTGTGGTTTTGCCCCCAAGTCGAGTAAACGGGGAATGGCACCCACAGCATCGTTTGTGTGGAGAGTCGAAAATACCATATGTCCCGTAAGACTCGCATTCATCGCGATATCCGCCGTTTCTTCGTCGCGGATTTCTCCGACCAAAATCACGTCGGGGTCCTGGCGCAAAATGGAACGGAGACCGCTTGCGAAGGTGTAATTTGCATCGGTATCCACTTGTGTTTGCGAAATCCCGGCAATATGGTACTCAATCGGATCCTCGACGGTAATAATCTTAATCTCGGGGGTAAGAATGTATTTCAAGAACGCGTAAAGGGTTGTGGTTTTTCCGGAACCCGTGGGACCGGTATTCAAAATGAGGCCATTCGGTTCTTTAAGTACGTTTGTCACAATTCCCAGATCATCCGATCTCCAACCCAGTTCTTCCAAGTTTACTTTGAGCGCATTCGGATCGAGTAGCCGCATCACAATGGTTTCTCCGTACTCCGAAGGAATGATTGAGGTGCGAATTTCAATGTCGCGATCTTTAAGGGCGATCGTGAATCTTCCGTCTTGAGCTTGATCAGTGATGTTGAGCTTTAGATTGGACAGCAGTTTAATGCGCGTGATAACGGAATGATACGCTCCGAGCGGGAACTGGTCGGTTGCGGTGTGCAACAACCCGTCGATACGCAGACGGAAGACCCCCCATTCTTTGGTGGGTTCCAGATGAATATCGGAAGATCGAAGCGCCATGGCGCCACCTAAAATAATTTCCAAAAGTTCGGAGGTGCGCTGGCCCTTGAATCCTTCAATCAACGCTTTCAGATTGCCAAGCGTTTTTACGTTCCCTAAAATATTCGAGAGATTCGCTTCGTCGATTTCTACGCGCCCCGAAATTTCATCCATCTCGTTTGCGACATATTTATAAAATGTCCAAAGAAACGCGAGCCCGCTTTTTGAAGCCACCACCACGCTGACCTCGTACTTTTTCTTCAGTTCGTCCGCTACCTTTTTTGTTTCCGGAAGCGTTGGATCAAAAACCGCGAGGACCAGTTTTTTTCGCAGAAGTTGGAGCGGCACCAACAATCCGGCACGGGCGCTTTCTTCTGGAACGAGCGCCATCGCTTTGAGTTCCGTGGGGACGTGGAGCGACACCAAGTCCATGTAGGGGAGCCGCAGGCGTTCCGCGCGCCGTTTTGCGTCATTTTCCTCGGCGGCATGGCGCTGTTTCTGGAGCATTGCCTGCAGATCCTTGGGGCTAAGCATTGTTTATTCATGATAGCCCCCAAAGCCCCGAATATCAACGAAAACTGTGCATATTTGACTTCTGTGGTATTTGGTGATATAATTATACTAGAAACTTAACTTATTCATATTCAAGAAAGGATTTAAAGATGAAAACGAAGGTATTTTTTCTCGCTCTCGTGATTGTCGCGTTGGGCTTCGGGGGATGTGCCATGGGGACCTACACAATCTCCACCACCAGTTTCAAACAGTACGCTTTCGGAGGCGGTGCTGTGGCGGGTATCAAATTCGTCAACAACACGCCCTACGAGCTTCCGGTCGAGCTCGGCCCTCTGAGCTTTACGGTTCCTTCAGGGACTTCCACCAGAGTTAGTTACGGTAATCGTTCAATCTTCGTTCAACGAAACTACAACCTCTACATCGAAGTCGTGATTCTCCCTCCGGTCAGAAAGATCGGGCAGATCCATGGAGCGAAAGTGACTTGGGATTATTCCCAGTGGACATGGAACTGGGAGAATAACGACTGGTCCACCGTCAACGAAAAAAGTATCCTTATGGAACTTTCGGACGACGGGAAACAGATTCTTCTTCAGTGACCGTGGGTTTATCGAGTCCCCTGTCTGTAACGGCAGGGGATTTTATTATGCTTTTGAGAAAATCACGGGTGGCCTACTTCGTAATAGACCGCTATGACTACGAAGGATGGGTGTTATGCTATAGCATAACAGTCGAATAGTGCGCCTCTTTTCTGCTTTTGCAGAAGAAGGGATTTTTGTTTTTAAATAGAAAGAGTAAACTGGAAAATAAGCCATGATCATCTATCTCTACGGTCCCGATTCTTATCGGCGCGCGCGGAAACTCCACGAGCTGGTTGTAGAGTATCGCGGGAAAAATAAAGAAACGGATATCTTCGAGGCGGATTTGGAGAAGAACCCCGATCACTGGACGAATGTTCGGGATTTTTTGGAACAGCCCTCCATGTTTGCGGACTCAAAACTTGCGATCCTTCGCGGGGCGAACGAAGTTCCGGAGCGCGATGAAAAAGAGTGGATTAAGACGCTCAAGAAAGAGTTGGAATCGGTAACAATATTCGTGATCGCGGTGGACCAGGCGAAACCGCGCAAAGCGTTTCAGTTTTTAACGAAACCGCCCACGCGTGCGCAGGAGTTTCCGGAGCTCGTCGGTGTCGCGCTTTCTGAATTTATCAAAAAAGAATGCTCGACATACGGAGTTGTTTTAAGCCCCGATGCTTTTCGGTTTTTTGCGGATGCCATTCAAAATGGCGTGGAGCGTGGATGGACCGTTGTCCGCGCACTTCAAAAAACGGAGCTCGCGCATTTTCCGGCTCCTGTTTCGCTGAACCATATACAAACCATTCTGACCGGAGGCCAGAAAACGGGAGTGTTCGCGCTCGCGCGCGGAATTTTGAATGCGCGCAACAGCCCGGAAGCCCTTTTTTTTCTTGAGCGCGCGCTCCACGAAGAGGAAGCGGCATACGTATTCAATATGGCGGGGTCGCTTGCACAAGGCCCCGCGATCTTAAAAATGGCGGACTATGATGTGGCGGTAAAAAGCGGAAAATTAGAGTACGAAGAAGCGCTCACCGATCTAGCGTTAGGGGGTGAGCGTTTTGGGTTATTTTAGTTTTTTCGAAAAACGCGATTTTACACGACGCGCTTTTCCTTTTTTGATGAGTCCCGCCTTTGCCATTTTGTCGAATTTTTTATAGACGGTTGCCAGATACACTTGAGCCTCCTCTTTCTTTCCGTCTTGCAAGAGATTCCGGTATCTTTTCACCACGGTTTTCAGCTCATTTTTGCGGGACGTATTTTGCTTGAATCGCCGATGACCCTGGCGGAGCGCTTTTTTGGCGGATTTTGTTTTGGGCATTATGGCTCTATTTTAATCGTATTTACTTTCGGAAGTCAAATAAAAACAGTTAGAAAAAAGACAGAATTTCTTTTATACTAAAACCAAATGATCTACCAGCTCACTGGCACGCTTTTTAGCAAACGGGAATCCTTTGTGATTTTGGATGTGGGAGGGGTGGGATATCAGGTATTCTTAAATGCCGCAACGATTCGCCGACTTCCGGAGGCGGGATCGAAAATCACGCTATTCACATTTCATCACGTGAAAGAAGACGGGGAATCGCTTTACGGGTTTTTGGAAAAAAACGAACTACGATTTTTTGAGTTGCTCACGAGCGTTTCGGGGGTGGGGCCAAAATCCGCGCTTTCCGTTCTGGAAAGCGACACAGTAGAAAATTTGATGGCGGCTATTTTGGAGAAGCGCCCCGAGTTTCTTACAAAAGCGTCGGGCATCGGCAGAAAAACGGCCGAGCGGATTATTTTGGATCTCGAAAGCAAAGTGCATCTTCCAGAATCCCGGACGCGCACGGACGTAATGGACGTGAATGCCGAGGTGGAAGAGGCGCTGGTAGGTTTGGGGTATCTGCGCGGGCACGTAAAGCAAGCTCTAAAAGAAATAGGACACGGGGAAAAAACGCTTGAGAGTCGGCTCAAAAAAGCGCTCCAGATTTTAAGTAAAAAGCGGGCATAAATAAACGATGAACCTCACCTCTCTTTATCATTTTGGGTGGGCGTGGTTCGGAGATCTGTTTCTGCGTCACCCGAGCAGGCGCCTGTTTGTGGTCGGGGTCACCGGGACCAAAGGGAAGTCAACGGTGTTGGAACTCATGAATGCTATTTTCGAGGCAGCGGGCAAAAACACCGCGTTGCTTTCTTCGGTGCGGCGCAAAATCTGCGCGTCCGAAGCGGCGAATCTTACGGGCAACACCATGCCGGGGCGGTTTGCGATTCAGCAGTTTTTGAATGAAGCCGTGCAGTGCGGGTGCGAGTATGCGTTTATTGAAGTTACGTCACAGGGCGTCGTTCAGCATCGGCACAAGTTTATCGATTGGGATGCGGCTGTGTTTCTGAATCTGGCGCCCGAGCATATCGAATCGCACGGATCGTTCGAAAAGTATCGTGACGCAAAGATGGAATTTTTCCGTTCGCTTGCGACATCCCGAAAAAAAGTAAAGTATTTTTTCATCAACGAAGAAGACAAAAATCAGAAATATTTTGAAGAAGCGGCTCGTGCGGTTCCGGATTCCAACATTTCATTTTTTGGACGCGAGCGGTTTGTGAAGGAAGACCTCGGGGCGCAGTACGATCTAAGCTCGGCAGAGAGTCGGCGGTTGTTGGGGGATTGGCTCATGGCGGACTTCAATCTGGAAAACGCGGCTGCGGCGGTGACGTTTGCGCGTTCCCGCGGGATTCACTGGAAAATAATCAAACGAGCGCTCGATAACTTTCGCGGCGTTCCGGGGCGGTTGGAATTCGTCCAAAAAACTCCCTTCGCGGTTGTCGTGGATTATGCGCACACTCTCGATTCACTCGAAAAAGTGTACGAAACCCTTGAGCGGGGATTTTTAGTGGATTCGGGCGGTGAGCTCATCTGCGTGCTCGGTGCCGCCGGAGGCGGACGAGACAAATGGAAGCGTCCGGTTTTGGGACAGATCGCGGCAGAGCATTGTGAAAAAATTATTTTGACGAACGAAGACCCGTTTGACGAAAACCCCGAGGAGATCATTAAACAAGTGGAGGAAGGTTTTTTGACCGCAACACATTCACGACTGAAACCGAATAATTATTACCCTATTTTGGATCGCAGGCAGGCGATTCAAAAAGCGGTTCAGTTGGCAAAAAAAGGAGATGTTGTGGTTGTAACCGGGAAAGGGAGCGAGCCGTATTTGCGCGTCGCAAAAGGCAAGAAAATCCCGTGGAGTGACCGGAAAGTGGTAGAAGAAGCGCTGGCACAAAAAGAACGTGCACACTAACTAAACCCCCTATCTTAGAAGGTTTTATATACTTGACAAAATAGCGTCTACCATGCTACAATTCTAACGTACGATACTCGTACGCCTGACCTAGCAATCTCTAGGTGTTCATTAACAGAAAGGTACAACGATGGAGATGATCATCGGCGCAGATGCGGCCAAATTGGCTGGTTTGCAAATCGACATGCTGTCGAAGATGCGTAGCGGTCAGATGACCCTCGCTCAAGTTGAGTGGTTCAACAATTTAACGAAAGAACAGCGCGAGGCGTTTCTTTCGGGCAAGAAACTCCCGTCGATCGACTCTCGATTCGAATTCCTCATGGAATTCAAGATCACGGTCCCCACGGACTACGACCACGGAACGTAGCTCAGCACACTCAAGAAGAAGGAGTTTTACTACTTCAATGATGAGATCACGGACAGGAATTTCCGGAAGGCGACGCAGAAGCTCGTCCCCGGGAAAACCTACAAAGCGAAACTCTTCTCGATCCGCAAGACCGTCAACTCCGACGATTGTCTCGGCCTCTACAAAGCGGTCGGCGCGATCCTCACGGGTGCCCAAGGGTTGTCCCTGGTCTACCAGCTGAAGAAGGATGTGCTTCCGAAAGGAAAGTACACGGTTTCTTTCGATGAGAAAGATGCTCTTTGGCAGGACTCCGGCGGTGACCACAGGGTGCCGCGCGTGGACGCTGCCTCGGGCGGTGACTTCCGGTTCTACCTCGGCTACTTCGAGTTTGGCTGGCGTTCCGACGGCGTTGTCCTGTGTCTCTGCGACTGCGACGAATAGCGCTTAGACGCTTACGTCCATCAGTAATGACCTCGGGTCTCTTAGACCCTTAGACTTAGCCTCTCGTGCAAACGAGAGGCTTTTTTATATACTAAATATGTATGTGATTGAATTCCCATACTTCTGGGATGGAAATATGCACGTTTTGGAGAAGCAGGTGGGATTGATCAGGGCATCGAGATTCTGATTTTTTATTTTGGTGCAGACAATTTATAATGAACGGGATGAAACTCACATTTTTGGGAGCCGTGAAAGAAGTAACCGGCTCCAATTATTTACTGGAGTCCGGCGACACGAAGATTCTAGTGGACTGCGGACTGCACCAGGGATCGAGTTACGTGGAAGAAGAAAATTATAAGCCGTTTGAGTTTGACCCTAAAAACATTTCCGCAGTTTTTATCACGCACGCGCATATTGATCACACCGGGCGGCTGCCGAAACTCATCAAAGCGGGATTTCACGGGAAAATCTACTCAACGCACCCCACCAAAGACATGGCGGAGTCGCTTCTGGTGGACTCCGAGCATCTGCTTCGGGAGGAAGCCGAAAGAAAAAAACGAACCCCTTTATATAGCATCGCGGATGTCATACAGACGGTCGGGTTTTGGCAGAAGATTGCGTATCACGAACACGTTACGGTAGGGCCGTTTACTGTTGAGCTTTATGATGCGGGGCACGTCTTGGGGTCCGCTTCCATTCTGGTTGAGGCAGAAGGGAAGAAGATTGTTTTTTCGGGTGATTTGGGGAATATTCCCGCTCCGTTTATCCGCCCTACGGAATATATCGAAGACGTGGATTACGCGCTGGTGGAATCCGTCTATGGCGCGCGAATACACGAAAAAGCGGCGGAGCGGAAGGATTTATTGGAAGACGCGATTGAAGAGACGATTCTTTTGAAAGGTGTAGTGATGATTCCTGCGTTTGCGCTGGAGCGCACGCAAGAGATGATTTTTGAACTGAATGAACTTGTGGAACACGGGCGTATTCCGCGCATTCCGGTGTTTATCGACAGTCCGCTCGCAATCAAGCTCACAGCGGTCTATCAGAAATATTCCGAAGATCCCCATTATTTCAGCGAAAAAGCGATCCAATTGATTCAGAAAGGCGATGCTATTTTTAATTTCCCCGGACTTCGTATGACGCTTACCACAGAAGAATCAAAGGCGATTAATGATGTCCCGTCGCCCAAAGTCATTATGGCGGGTTCCGGCATGTCGAATGGCGGACGCATTCTTCACCACGAACGAAGGTACCTATCCGACCCCGCCAGCACGATTATTTTTGTGGGGCATCAAGGCAAAGGAACGCTGGGGCGTTTGATTTTAGATGGTGCGACGAGCGTAAAAATGTTTGGAGAAGTCGTTCCGGTGCGATGCAAAACATGTACGATCAGCGGTTATTCCGCGCACGCGGATCAGCCGCAGTTGGTGAAATGGGTGGACGCAATGCGAAGCCGTGTCAAAAAAGTATTTGTAGTTCAGGGAGAAGAAGAACAGGCGGAAGCGTTGGCGCTTAAATTACGCGACGAACTGGCAGTTGAAGCATCTGTGCCGACTGCGGGCGACAGTGTGATATTATAGATACATATGCCGATCAAGAAAAATGCGGGTGATACCGCAAAAGTCATTCATAATCACAGTCATAATTTAAAATATAAAATCTGCGTATCCGGAGCGGCGGAAACGGGTCATTGCGCGAAGGATGCTCTCGAAAAAGCGGAACAAATTGGGCGGGAAATCGCCAAACGTGGTCTTATTCTGGTGACCGGAGCCACCACCGGGACTCCGTACTGGGCGGCAAAAGGCGCGAAAGAAGCGGGCGGCGTGGTAATCGGCCTCTCTCCCGCCGCTTCGAAAGTAGCGCATGTAAAAACCTATCATCTTCCACTCGATTATCACGACATGGTGATCTATACCGGTTTCGAGTACGCGGGCCGCAATTTGCTTCTTACGCGTTCTGCGGATGCCGTGATTACGATCTGCGGGAGAATGGGAACCTTAAACGAATTCACCATCGCGTTTGAAGATCAAAAACCGCAGGGGATATTGGAAGGTTCCGGAGGAATGGCGGATAGAATCAAGGATATTCTGGAAATGGCGCATCGGGGACCCGGGAAGATTGTGTTCTCTTCCGACCCGTCGGATTTGGTCGAAAAAGTACTGAACCTGATTGAAGAAGAGGAAGAAAAACAGGGAATCAAAGGTCGTATTCATCTTTAAACGATTATGCCGAACGCAAAAACAAAACCGGCAGCGAAAAAACCGAAAGCAGTCAAAAAATCGAAACCGATCGGAGTTGTCACGCACTATTTCGGGCATTTGGAAGTGGCGATCGTAAAATTCAGCACCGCTATGCGCGTGGGAGACGCGGTCCATTTTAAAGGCGCAACGACGGATTTTACGGAAAACATCAAATCAATGCAGTTTGACCACAAACCGATCGATACCGCCAAAAAAGGACAGGAGGTGGGAATTAAAGTAGACGGGAAGGTTCGCGAAGGAGACGAGGTGTACGCTACAGAATAAAGACAAAAAAAGCGCGCTATGCATAAAAACAGCGTGCTGGCGATAGCCCTTTTGGTGGGCACGATTGTCGGCGCGGGAATTTTTTCATTGCCGTATGTGATAAGCCGCGTGGGGCTGGTCCGCGGCATTTTTTATTTTATTTTTTTCGCCGCCGTGTATTTGGTAATTCATCGGATGTACGCGGATCTTTTATTGAAAACAGACGAATCCCACCAGTTTTTTTACGTCGCCCGCACATACCTCCCTCGTTTCTTTGCGAATCTAGTTTCCGGCGGAGTTTTTTTGGAGCTGGTGTTTGTGATGACCATCTATCTTATTTTGGCGCCGTCGTTTTTAAAACTTGTGGCGGATATCCCGACAGGATATTTAGTAATAGGTTTTTGGGCGCTCGGATCATTTTTTATGCTCGCACGGCTCTCGTGGGTTGGTTGGGCGGAGTTTTTGGGCGTCTTTAGCATTATAGGGGCGGTGGGAGCGATTGTATGGATGGGTGCGGGAAAATCTCTTGAGTTTTCGACCCCATCCCTGACCGGTTGGCTCGGTTTTGTGCTCCCGTTCGGTCCGCTTCTTTTTGCGTTTTCAGGAAGGCCCGCGATTGGGGAAGTGGTAAAAACATGGAGGAAAAGCGAACGGGAGCATTCCCCTTTCTCTCTTCCGCGCGCTATTTTTTGGGGCACCGTAATTCCCGTGATACTCTATTTCGTTTTTGTGGTAGGCATACTTACACTTCCCCCCTCTCCTTCGATCGATGCCGTTGCCGGATTGGGATTTTTGCCGTCCGGCGCACTTTTGGCACTCGGGACGCTCGGCTTTTTTGCTCTATGGACTTCCTATTTTATAATCGGAATCAATCTACGCGACACTTTGCGGGAGGACCTTAAAGCACCGAATGTTGCGGCATATGCCGTTCCCTGGATTTTTCCGCTTCTGCTCTACTTCGCGGGAGTCAATCATTTTTTGAGTGCCGTGAGCTTTACGGGAAGCGTGCTTTTGGGGATGGAAGGAGCGGCGATCGCGTTTATGTGGCGGAAGGCATTTCCCGCGCATCCGTACCGATGGATTGCGATCCCGCTGATTTTAGTCTTTGCCGTGGCGATTATCTCGGGAGTAGTGAAAATTTTTTGAAAAATGCAAAAGTATTTTGAAAATCCTCTGGCGCTCGCATTTTTCGTATTTCTCGTCTCCCTTCCGTTCGGAACAAAAAAGTTTTTGTTTGAAGTGCCCACGAATCTTCCGAGGTTTCAGGAATTTTCGGCTGTGTTTTTGTTTTTGACGGATATGACCGCTGTCCTGTTTCTCTTTCTGTTTCTTTTTTCGAAAAATATTTGGGAAGACGCCGGAACAGTTTTTGCGAAAAATAAAAAAGCACAAACCCTGTTATTTTTATTTTTTTGTTTTGTGCTCGTGACCGTTTGGTATACACCCCTGTCGTTTCCGGGCTTATTTCTTTATGCGCGCCTGTTTCTTGCGGTTGCCGCTGGCGTTGCTGCCATGACTTTGCTTTTTAAAAAAATAATTTCTTTCGCAAGTGTTGCAACCGCGATTGCCGGGACTGCGGTACTCGAAGGGCTCGTAGGAATTTTTCAGTCCATATTTCAAAAAAGCGTTGGGTTGTGGTTTTTGGGGGAGTCGGTTATTACCGGCGCCACGAAGAACGTAGGAAGGGCTTTGGTGGACGGCGGTTTTCTGCTCCGTTCCTACGGGACATTCCCACACGCAAACATTTATGCCGCGTTTTTGGTTCTGGGGCTTGCGGCGCTCTACTATCTTTTTTTGAGCGAAGCAACAAAAAAATTCTCCGTGCGGAGAATCGCAATCGGAGCCGGAATTCTTATTGTGAGTACGGGACTTTTATTTTCCTTTTCTCGTTCTGGATGGATTGGCGCCGGCATTATGACGTTTTTTGTTGTTCTATTGGGACTATGGATTAGAGAAATGCGGTTTCCTGTACTGCTCCTTTTCGCGCGCATAGTCGCGATCGCCGTATTTCTTTTGGCGGCATTTGGGCATCTGGTCTTACCCCGCGCGGCGATTCCAATTCAAACCGATCCTTCGTTCCAGTACCGCGTCCTCTATAACACGATCGGGATTCGAACGATTGTAGAGCGGCCGTCGGGAGTCGGGTTGGGGAACCAAGTTGCGTATGGAGTGGGGCGGGGGTTTTATCAGGACGAAGGAATTACCGAAAAGGAATTCTGGAACTGGCAGCCCGTGCACAATCTTTTTATTCTGATCGCTACAGAAGCGGGTTTTCCGGCGCTCGCGGTTTTTTTGATATTTCTTGCGTATCTGGGGGTCGCGGGGTGGATCACGTTGCGGCAGACAAAAGGGATGTTCCCGGTGGAAATAGTGGTTATGTTTTCACTTTTTATTTCTTTTCTTGTGATGGCAATGGCGGATCATTATTTTTGGGACCTGCAAGCTGGTCGGTTGATGTTTTGGCTGCTCTTGGGAATAATGATGGGGCTTAGCCCTCGTCGTTCAATGGATAGGATCTCTCCCTCCGAAGGAGGTGATGGCCGTTCGAATCGGCCCGAGGGCACCAGTATAAAAGAACATGAAGAAAGCTGAAGCGCTTCGACAACTTGCGGAAGAAATGGAAACCAATGTGTCGCTTCCACTCCGCGAGGCGAATCTAGTTTTTGGAGAAGGGGATATCAATGCCAAGGTGCTTTTTATCGGCGAAGCGCCTGGGCAAAAAGAAGACGAGCTGAAACGTCCGTTTGTGGGGCGGTCGGGACAGCTTCTTACCAAGATGATCGAGCGTATCGGATGGAAACGCGCGGATGTATACATCACCAATATTGTGAAGCGCCGACCCCCGAATAATCGCGATCCGCTTCCCGAGGAAATCGAAAGCTACAAACCCTACCTTACGCGGCAGATTGATATCATCAATCCGGAAGTGATCGTGACACTCGGGCGATTTTCCATGAATTATTTTTTGCCAACTGCAAAAATCAGTCGAGATCAGGGAAAGGTATTTCGCGCCGGAGGATGGTTTGTAGCGCCGATGTTCCACCCGGCCGCAGCGCTCCGCGGAACCGGCGTTTTAAAACAGTTCGAAGAATGCTTCAAAAAGCTTCCCGCCATCATAAAGAAAATTGAGGAAGTAAAAGCAAAAGGAGCAAAAGGGGAGAAAGAAGAAAGACCGGTGCCAAAAGCAGACCAAGAACACCTGTTTTAGGCAGTAAAATCAGTGTTTTTGGCAGTATTGACAAATGGTGTGTAGTATGCTAAACTTATAGCAGAAAGTACGAATTAACAATTTCATACACTTTTTTGGAGAACTTATGTTTCCACTTAGTATCGCGTTGATGATCACCACATTTATTTTTCTCGGTCTTTCAAATAAAGCAGCAGAAACGAGAAAAAACAATAGCTACAAAAAAACAAAGGGATTTTCTATCGCGGTGATGTTTTTCTTTTCAACCGCGATTATCTTTGGCCTACTCGCCTTTTACAGAGAGTCGTCGTTTTCTGAGGAAATCCCCTTGAGTTTGCTGCTGTTGGTACTCTGGATTATGGCTATGATACTCATGTATTTTCGTTTGAGGAATCTTAAGCAGAGAATAGAGAGAGAAAGAAACATGATGTTGCCGTCTCTGGGTTAGGTTCCTTGTGTTATGATTTGTGTCCCCGTTCGCATTTTGCGGACGGGGCATTTTTTCTCCGAAACCCCAAAAAGAGGTATAATGATACAAATGCTCCGTGTCATTCCCTATCTAATCAGCCACTTTCTCTATCATATCGGGGAGTTTTTGCGTCATTGGTATGTGCGCGGTTTTAAAATGTACTCGGGTTGGGTGGTGGATCGTCTGGAAGAAGTCGATTATTATCTTGCGTGGCGCGAAACAGCGCGTCATTTTTTTGAGCCGCTTTATAAAGATTATTCCATTCTAGGGCGTTTACTTGGTATCATTTTCCGCACTGCGCGGCTTCTGGTGGGGACCATTGTGTACAGCGTTCTTTTCGCAATTATCGTCTGTGTTTATGTAATCTGGCTTTTGATCCCGCTGTACCTTGTTTTCAAAATCTTATTTTAACCACCCAGATGAAAACCGTTTATATAAAAGATCCGCGCTTTGATTTTCCGGGACCGGTGGAGTTTTTTGTACGGCTGGTGGTTGCGGTGTGGTACGCTTTTTTGAGCGTTGCGACCGCACTGTTTCTTTTTTCCGGAAACAGCCGCCTTCTCTACGCGGGAATTCTTTTCGCGCTGTTTCTTTTGGACCGGCTTTTGCACGCGAAGCAGGGAGAAAAAAAATTGTACGAACTGGAACGCGAAGAAAACGCGAATCTTATAGAGGCCATGACATCCGACGCATTTCATATCGTGCGGCGGACGTTCCGGCGCGCACTGATCACCAAGCAGGATTTTCATCTTCTGTTGCTCCGCGAAATGTGTGCGCGTCCCGATGCGCAGGAAGCGCTCCGGCGGCTCGATACCGACCCCAAGGCGTTTCTCACAAAAGTAGAAGAATCTCTTTCTCAAAGCGGGGAAACAAAAGAGGGAATTACGCGGGAGGCGTATCTGGAGCGGATCGGAGAAATTGTACGGGAGGCGTATCAAAACGCGAAAAATACGAATGAGCGGTTTATCGAAACACGGAATGTTTTGGTGGGGCTCGCAGCGGTAAAAGACCCGTCGGTCGCGAAACTGTTCGCGTTGTTCAGCATTGAAACCGCGGATTTGGGCGAGACAGTGATTTTCGGGCGTTGGAGAAAAATGAGAAGCGGCTTGCGGCGGATTCCGGCGGCAATCGGCGGGTTTGCCAATCAGCTGGGGGCTCCGCGGCACCGTATTATGAACCGCGCCTGGACGTCGCGCCCTACCCCGATGCTCGACGAGTACGGCACCGACTATACCGATCTTGCGCGAGCGGAAAAGTCGGGTTTTTTGATCGGCCATCAGGCGGAGTACAACCATTTGGTTCAGATTATTTCTCGCCCGGGAAAACCGAATGTGCTGTTGATCGGAGAGCCCGGATCGGGAAAATCCACTTTGATTGCGCATCTGGCGTTTCAGATGACCAAAGACAAGGTGCCGCCGGTTTTGTACGACAAACGGCTTGTGTCGCTCGATCTTTCCGAACTGCTGGCAAACGCGCCGCGTGAAGTTTTGTCTGGACGCCTTCAAAAAGTGGCGGATGAAATCATCAAAGCGGGGAATATCGTTCTCCACGTTCCCAATATTCATGATTTATTCCGTACTTCCGATGCGAACTCCATGAACGCCATCGATATTTTTCTCCCCATCATCAAAAACGCACAAATTCCCGTGGTCGGTGAGACGTTTCCGCGCGAGTGCAAGCAATGGATAGAGCCGCGGACGGATTTCTTGGATCAGTTCGAGCGGGTTACGATTGAAGAAATCTCGGAGGCAGATGCGCTTCGTTTTCTAATCTACGACAGTATGATTTTGGAGCGGGAATTTAAGGTCATGGTGACGTTTCGGGCTCTCAAAAAAGCCGTGGAAGTGGCGCATCGCTATTTTCGGCAGAAGCCGCTTCCGGGAAGCGCGTCCGACCTTCTGAAACAGGCGCTTGCGAGTGTGTCGCAGGACGGCAAAAAGATCGTGGATGAGTCCGCGGTTGTGGAGGTCGCGGAACGGCAGAGTAAAATTCCGATTGAGCAGGCGCACGGCGCGGAAGCGGAAAAACTTCTGAATCTGGAGGCGACGATCCACGCCAAATTAGTGAACCAAGAAGCCGCGGTCAAGGCGGTGGCACGCGCGCTTCGGGAGTACCGAAGCGGGTTGGCGCGCAAAGGAGGCCCCATCGCCATTTTTCTTTTTGTGGGACCCACAGGTGTGGGGAAAACGGAGCTTGCGAAGATTTTGGCGCAGACGCAGTTCGGGTCAAAAGACGCCCTATCGCGGTTCGATATGTCGGAATATCAAGACAAACAAAGCATTTTTCGCCTGATCGGAAATCCGGACGGAAGCCGTAGCGGAACCCTGACTGATGCGGTATTTGAAAAACCGTTCAGTTTGGTTCTGCTCGACGAATTCGAAAAATCGAATCCCGACCTCTTAAACATATTTTTACAGGTGTTTGACGACGGGAGATTAACCGACAGTCTGGGGCGTACGGTGAGTTTTGAAAATACGATTATTATTGCGACGTCGAACGCGCACTCCGACTTTATTAAGGAAGAGATCGAAAAAGGAAACACCAGCGAAAGTATTGCGGGCGAGCTTAAGAAAAAACTCACCACGTATTTCAAGCCGGAGCTTATCAATCGTTTTTCGGACATTATCGTGTTCCGCAGCTTGAACATAGCGGAAATCAAAAAAGTGACGGCATTTATGATCAAGGAAATTGCGGACACACTCATGGAAACCCAAGGCGTAGAACTGCGGGTGGAGGATAGTGCGCTTTCGAAGATCGCGGAGGTAGGATACAGCCCCGTTTTCGGTGCACGCCCGCTTCGGAACGCGATTTCCGAAAATGTGCGCAGCACCCTTGCGGACAAGATTCTGCGGAAAGAAATTGCGCGCGGAAATATACTATCGCTCGTCCACGACGGAGAGAAATTTGATTTTAAGACCACCGCCTAAATGTTTCAAAATATTAATACCATCATCAAACGGCTTATCTTTGTGGATTTTTTCTTCAATTCGGCATTAGGAACATTTGCTCCGATTTTCGCAATTTTTATAACAAGACAGATTACGGATGGTTCCGCAAGTGTTGTAGGTATGGCAACCGCGGTTTTTTGGATTGTAAAATCGATTGTTCAACTTCCTGTCGCGCGCTTTTTAGACAAAACAAAAGGAGAGAAGGATGACTTTTGGACCATGTTTTGTGGCTACATAATCAGCGCCCTTGTTCCTCTTGGGTATCTTTTCGTAACGAAACCCTGGCATCTCTACGTCGTACAGGGTATTTATGGATTTGCCATGGCGTTAGCGGTGCCGAGTTGGTACGCCATTTTTACGCGTCATGTAGATGAGTGGCGAATAAGTTTTGAATGGAGTTTGCAGAGCGTGTTTTCTTTTGGAATTCCCGTGGCAATCTCTGCCGCAGTTGGAGGTTATATTGTTGACGCATTCGGATTTCAGGTGCTCTTTGTGATTGCGTCCGTGATTGCGGTAGGCGCGGCGCTTCTTCAGCTCCCTCTCCGCCATGAGATAAGACATCAAGAGGACGGACAAAAACGAATATTTCCCGAACGACATATAAAATAATGACACATTTCGGTCCTTGCGCGCGTATTACTTATTGAGAGTCGTTATGCCTATGATTAAAAATCTTTCGCTAGACCAAAGGATTCATGCGTATCCGAGATTTACTGAAAAAGAGAAGACGTATTTGGAACGCGCGCTTTCCGCGCTTCCGGGGGGCGTTGATCCGGAACTGAAACTAAAAGTCTACAAAACCGTATTGGAACTCCAGGCGCACGCGCGGAAACCGTTCGGAATGATTATGGTGGTTGGTTGGCGTAGAAAATGGGACCGGAATCATGCGGCGGTAGCGGATGCGGACCAAAATCTGTTCAAAACGCGGCATTTTAATGTGAGCGACCACTCGTTTAAGGAATGCGTGGGGTCTTTGAAACGCACCACGGATTTTGACGGGGCAATTCTGATAAGCCGTGAAGGAATTGTTTTTGCAAGCGGTGTTTATCTGGAAAATATGAAGCCAAAAAAAGTAGCGCAAGAAATGTGCGGTGGGAACGTTGAAGATCTTTCGGCGGCATTCGGATTCGAGAAAAAAGTTCATACGCGACATTTGGCCGGCATTGCGGCTTCGTATATACTCAAAGGGACGACGATCATTACCGTGTCCGAAGAGGACCGATCGGTACGAATGTTTGAGCGCGGCCGTATTGCGTGGTCAACGGTTGCAAAAGAAGTTAAGAACATCCTCGACGATTTCGGGGAAAACTCTGTATGAAAGAGGTCTCTGCTGGCATCATCATCTATCGAAAGACAAAAGAAGGTCCTCGGTTTTTAGTCCTCTATCACGGAGGGCGGTATTGGAATTTCCCCAAAGGGAAGCTCTCCGAAGGCGAAAAAAGTTTTCGCGCGGCGCTTCGCGAGGTGTGGGAAGAGACCGGAATCAGCGAGCGCGACCTTCGATTCAAAGACTGGTTTCGCATTCAGGATCATTTTGTATTCACGCGCGACAAGCAAAAAATCTTCAAAACCGTGACCTATTATCTGGCGGAAACCGCGACCACGCGCGTGCGGCTTCAGGAAGTGGATGAAGAAAAACAAGGAGAACGCGCATATGGATACGGTTGGTTTACCTATCCGGAAGCCCTGCGGGTTCTGATGCATAGGAATCTGCGAAGTATTTTAAAACGCGCCCATGATGTTATCCTTCAACGAAAAAGTCTACCGAGCGGCGAAAAAAATCCCCCGCGGGAAAGTCGCCACGTACCAGTGGATCGCCCGCAAAATAAATAATCCAGGATCCGTCCGGGCAGTCGGGAACGCGCTCCACAAGAATCCGTATGCTCCGCACGTTCCGTGTCACCGCGTGGTTTGTTCCGACGGACGACTGGGAGGGTTTGCCGGCGGGGCGGGGAAAAAAGAAAAACTCCTTCGGAGAGAAGGGGTGAGTATCAAAAATAAACGCATTGATCTGTTGAAATTCGGTTTGGGATAAATAGTTGACCCTCCGCATTAGCAATGGGAGGGTCGAATGTGCGCGTTTGTACGCGCTGGTTTCCGAAATTATTACAAAGAGCTGTTTCCGTCAGGGGTTAATAAGATCGAGATCAAAGTGGCCCCTAACGCATTTACTATATCACGCCCGATCTCCTCTGCAACAAAAGTTATCCACAACAAAAATCCCCGTTTTTAAGTGGGGACTTGACCTATTTCATCGATTCCGCAATCTTCTTGAACACCGCCGGATGCTCGTTTGCGATATCCGCAAGGATTTTCCGGTCCAGCTTCACATTCTTTTTCTTAAGCATCGCAATGAGCCTGCTGTAGGTGGTCCCTTCCATCCGGACTGCGGCATTGATCTGCGTGGTCCAGAGCGAACGATAGACGCGCTTTTTTTCTTTGCGCCCTTTAAACTGGCGACTCCACGCGTGGAGAAGCGCTTCGTTCGCCAAACGCTCTTTGGATTTGCGTCCCCAACGGAACCCTTTGGCGTATTTTAAAAGCTTCGCGCGTTTTTTATTCGCGGTTTTTCCGCGTTTGATGCGTGTCATGGGTTATCTGAAATGTTTTGTGATCACGCGCGACGTAATATCGATCCCGCGCGTGTTCTTTTTTCTCTGCATTTGCCGACTGTTTTTATTGGTGCGCGAGTGCCCGAGCGCCATCGCGCGCCGGCGGATTTTCCCCGTGGAAGTAATCGTGATCCTTTTTTTGATGCTTTTGTTCATACGAATTATTTTTTTGTGATTTGAGCTACGAATCCGCGCCCCCCCTGTTTGGGTGGCAAGGTGACGGTGTGGGGGATCTGGATAAGAGCCAAAAACTCTTTCATTTTCTTGAGTGCCCAATCCTTATTCGCCTTTTCACGTCCCCGCAAGAATAAATTGATCTCTATCTTATGTCCATCCGCAAGAAACTTTTCCGCTTGCGTTACCCGAATTTGCAGATCGTTTGCGGCGGCTCGGGCGGTAATCCGAATCTGCTTCATTTCCTTCACCTTTTGTGCCACACGCTGTTTTTTCTCTTCTTTCTCTTTCTGATAGCGGAATTTGTCGAAGCTGATGATGCGGGCAACCGGCGGTTTGGCGGTAGGGGCGATTTCGATCAGATCAAGGCTTTTTTCGGCAGCCAGTCGGAGCGCTTCCTGTCGCGACACGACGCCGATATTTTCACCTGTCTCCCCAATCAGGCGCAGTTCCGGGGCGCTAATTTGATTATTTACTCTGTATTGTTGGATGGAGCCATCATAACAATGAGGTCAAAAAATGTAAAGCGATAAAAGATCCCCGCCCAAAAACGAGCGGGGAGAGATCACTATTACAAAATGGGCGACAGTTCATTTTCGTCTAATAGCGCGATGATGCCGGGATCAATGGGTCTTGCAATATCTCCGAGCAGAAGACGTTTAATGTGCAACTCCTTTTGAAGTTCCGCGACTTTGTGGAAATCTTGCGCGGTAAGCGCCTTATCAATGGCCTTGTCTAATTGCTCGATTTCCGCTTTCAGCCGTTCGTTCTTCTTCGCGTTTTCCACGGCTACTGCTTCACGTGCCTTTTTTTCTTCGCGCGTTTCCCGTTTTGCGAGCTGCTTATCCGTGGGGTTCATCAAAAGTTCCTCTGCGACGAGGATTGAAGCGTCCGTTATCATTGCAATTGCGTCCGGAGGCCGTATCAGAATCGAGTCTTTTCCGTTCAGTTTCATCAATGCCCGCAGTATTTTTTCTTTCGTTTTCGCGATCGTCACGCAGATGACTTCTGCTCCAAGCACGCGAAGCATGTTCACAACTACCCACGGGAGAGGAGGATCCTCTAGCTTCACTTTTTCGGTGAGCGTGGTCAGCATGAGCGCATCGGACGCCTCTAGTTCTATGGTTAGTATTCTTGGACCGTCTTTCTCTGCAAGCACTAAACCCAGAACTTTCTTATTCCCAGCCGCTGTTCCCTCTATCAGTTGCGTCACTTCCACCTCGATCAGGTTTATAGGCATATCTCTGTTTCCTCTCGTGTGGTTTGAAAGATACTGTATTGGTTGTAACAGGCGGAAGGAGGGATGTCAAAACGCTCTTGATTTATCCGTTGGATTTAAGAATACTGAATTCAGCATTTTTAAAATCGACGAAAGGAAGAAATCATGAATGCAAGGTCAGCATGGTGGATTTTTTTGCTCATGGCGGTCTTTTTGGCCCAGTTTCATTTCTTGGGTTGTAAGGAAGATATCGTGCAGATATCTCCCAATGCCCCGCCTGTTTTTATTGACGATCCACATGGAATTGTCGGACGATGGTATTGGACAGAATCAAACGGAGGAATGGGTGGAAGATGGACTCCGGAGAAAGCGGGATATACGCGAACATTTTGGTTTAAACCTGATTCAACATTTGCGGTGTATATAAACGACACCCTTTGGGGAGAAGGCCACTTCCGCGTTTCCTTGGGTCGGACGCCGTTCGCATCTTTTTATCCCGTACAGATGATAGAGTTCTATGGCAGAATTTCCGGCTGGATATGGGAAACAAAATTCGAGGTTCAATTTCCATGTCAAGACACCATGGTTTTAAATCCTTATTTTTCTTCGGATGTGGGATACTCGGTGTACGGGAGAATCAAGCCAACTCCTTCCATGGCACAAGCGAAACGTTCGCTCCATGGATCTTGGGAATGGGCGGAGTCATACAATCCGTTCGATGGAACGACATCGCCCGCAATGGTCGGTTATAGAGAAACGTGGACCTTCGAAAGTCGGGGGATTTTTTTTCGTTTTCGGAGTGACACGCTCTTTCGGAGCGGAACCTATCGGATTTTAAGGGAATCCCTCCCGCCTGCGGTAAAAGATACACTTCTTATTGTTCTGATTCGACAGGAAGGCGAGTACGATTTGTATGGAAAAATGAAGATGTGCGGCACTGATGCGCTGACCATCGACGAGTCCCCTTTCTGTTTTAATTGCGGTTATTACAAATTCGAAAGGCAATGAAATATATAAAACGCCCTTAAAAAAGGCGTTTTTATATTGTGGAGATGGTCGGAGTTGAACCGACGTCCAAGGTGGATCCTCATGAACTCTCTACAAGCTTAGTCTCAAAAGAAACAAGTTTGTTTCGTTTGGTTTAACGCGCGCGACCTACGAAACAAGTTCGCGTGCGCGGGCCTTCTTATAACACCGGCGATCCCTTAGAAGGCGTGAGGGGCCGATGCCCCGACGCTAAATGGTCGGGGGTCCCCTACATTACGCGAAAGCGAATGCAGGAGCCGCCGTTTTGTTGGCAGTTTTGTTGTTTGAACGGATTTACGAGACGTTCGGCTCGGCTTGCAAGTTTACAATTCCGCACCCTGTCAAAGCCCAGCATCCCCATATGCGTTTCTTAATGTTCGTTCGGTTTCAGACGTCGCAGGTCGCGCTCCATGTCGCGTTTTTTTATCGCTTCGCGTTTATCGTATTTTTTGCGCATGCGACCGAGTCCCAGCTCAATCTTCAAGAAGCCGCGATTAGTATAGGCACAAAGAGGAACCAGTGTCAATCCAGACTTCAGCTTGCCGTCCAAGTACAGAAGCTCATCTTTTTTGAGAAGAAGCTTGCGGGAGCGCGTTACGTCGTACTCCGCAGGGGTATTCCCGGGTTGGAAAGAAGGAATCGAGGTTCCTACAAGCCACGCTTCGCCTCCGCGCAGATTGACACGCGCACCCGAGAGGTCAAACCGTCCGCGTTTTGCGGACTTTGCTTCGTGTCCCGTGAGTTCCACGCCCGCGCTGAATTTTTCCGCGATCTCGTAATCGAAGGTAGCGTTTTTGTTGACGGCAATGGGTGGCATCTCTTGTAGCGTACCATAAAGCGGCAATGGAAAAGGAGAATGATTTGGTGTTAAATGGAATTATGCTACGCGAGGAAATTCATAAGGTCTTAGAAGAGGCGGTTGAAGGACCGACTCCTTTTAAGATTGCGGTTTCGGAACCAACCGCAAGCGGAGAAAACCGCGGACATTATAGCACCAACGTTGCGTTTTCGTTCTCCAAAATCCGTAAGCAGCCACCTCTTTTGATTGCGGAAGATATTGTAAAAAAAATAAAGAACAAAGCTTCTAAATTAATAGCAAAAGCCGAAGCAGTAGCGCCTGGATTTATAAACATTTGGCTTGCACCCGACGCATTTTATAAGGAACTTGAAGTGATTCTGAAAGAAAAAAAGAATTACGGAGCGGGGAAAAAAACAAAAGAAAAAATTCAGGTGGAGTTCATCTCCGCGAACCCGACGGGGCCCCTTACGCTCGCAAACGGACGCGGCGGATTTTTGGGCGACGTGATCGCAAACACACTCGCGTTTTCTGGAATAGAAGTCGAGCGGGAATATTATGTAAACGATATGGGTCGGCAGGTGCTTATTTTAGGAAAATCCATCATTGCGTCGCAAGGACATACTCCCGAGGAAGACGAGTTCTATAAAGGCGCCTACATCGCGGAGTGGAGTGCGGGGCATAAAAAATTCGTTTCGGAAAACAAAAACAATCCCGAGGCGGTGGGAGAGGTGGCCGCGCAAGATTTTCTGGGGATGATCAAAACGACGATCGAGAAGAAGTCCGGGATTCGGTTTGATCGGTATACGTCGGAAAAAAACGATATTCGGGCTAAAGGATTCGTCGAAAAAACGCTTGCGGCGTTCAAGAAAGCCGGTGCCGCATATGAGCGCGACGGCGCGGTGTGGCTTAAAACATCGGAGCATGGAGACGATAAAGATCGGGTCCTTGTTACGAGCGAAAAAGAGCCGACCTATTTTCTGGCGGACGCCGGCCATTATCTGGAAACCAAGGATCGCGGTTTTACGGGAAAGATTAATATTTTAGGGCCCGATCATTATGGCTATGTAGCGCGTATCCAAGCGGCGGCAAAACTTCTGGGGCTTGCGAATTCGCGCGTATTGATTACGCAGGCGGTACGACTCATAAAAAACGGAGAAGAAGCAAGGATGTCGAAGCGGAAAGGCGAGTTCATAACATTCGAAGAACTAGTGAACGATGTGGGGGCAGATGTGGCACGGTTCTTTTTCTTGATGATCGCACCCGAAACGCATATGGATTTTGATCTGGGACTTGCGAAAGAACACTCATCCAAAAATCCCGTTTTTTACGTGCAGTACGCCTATGTTCGCGCGCGCGGAATTAAAGAGAAGGCGGTAGAAATAAAGAGAAGGCCGGATTGGAATTTGCTCCACACGGAGGAAGACATGCGGCTTATGCTTGCGCTCGCGGAGTTTCCCGAAATCGTTGCGGACACGGCGAATGACATCCAAGCGCATCGTATTCCGCGCTACGCCATAAAATTAGCGCGGGCATTCCAGATATTTTACGAGCGTGAACGCGTGGCAGGAGAAGAAGAAAAACTAGCGCAGGCGCGGTTGGGGTTGGTATGCGCCACCATCCAAGTATTTGAAAACTTGTTCCGGGTGCTAGGAATCTCCGCGCCCGAAAAGATGTAGTTAGCTTTGCTTCTCCGTTTTTTGAAGTATCTCACGGAGCATTTTGTCGTGACGCTCCAAGTGTTCCATTATCACCTTCACTTCTTGTTCCGCCTTGATGTTCACCTCATAGTCCGCCTGCGCGCGCAGTTCCGCATGGCGCGATTCAAGATTCTGCCCGATCATAATAAGAGGGAGAATGGAAATCTGTATGACATTCGAGATAAAAAGCCAGAGCGCGAATGCCGGAAACGGATCAAAACGCAATTCATGTGAGGCGAACGTATTCCACAGAAGCCAGAGCGCTGTCCAGAAGGCAATCAGAAGGAAAAATCCAGTAGTGCCCACGTGACACGTGATCCAGAGCGCAAATTTATCCAGCCGCGAAAGTTTCTGGCGATGCTCTTCGTTTACGTTGCGGATAGATGGGTGAGTTTCCATAACTCTATTATACAATCTATGATTGGAAAAAGAGTCGCATTTTATATAAAATGAGAGGAATATGCTTAGAAAACTTCAAAAATTCTCACTTCCAGAAATAGAAGAAAAAATCCTTCAGTTTTGGAAGGAACATAAGATATTCGAAAAATCACTTGAACAACGCGCTCACGGAAAGAAGTTTGTTTTTTATGAAGGGCCGCCCACCGCAAACGGCCGCCCGGGTATCCACCACGTATTGGCGCGTGCATTCAAAGACGTGATCCCGCGCTATCGGACCATGCGGGGATATTTTGTTTCACGCAAAGGCGGCTGGGATACGCACGGACTTCCGGTGGAATTGGAGGTGGAAAAAAAACTGGGATTGAACTCGAAAAAAGATATCGAGAAATACGGCATCGGTGCATTCAACGCAAAATGCAAAGAATCCGTCTGGACCTATAAAGACGAGTGGGAACGCCTAACCGAGCGTATTGGATTCTGGCTCGATATGCGGCACCCCTACATTACATATGAAAATTCCTATATCGAGACGCTCTGGTGGATCTTAAAGCGCGTCTGGGAGCGCGGGCTCCTCTATAAAGGCCATAAAGTGGTGGCATGGTGCACCCGGTGCGGTACGGCGCTTTCATCTCACGAGATCGCCTTAGGATACCGGGAAGTGGAAGAAACCTCCGTATACATCAAATTTAAGCTAAAGAAGGGGCAGTCTGTGGGTAGAAAAGCGGGGTCAGGTGCTTCCACCTACGTGCTTTCGTGGACGACCACGCCGTGGACACTGCCGGGGAATGTCGCGCTTGCGGTGGGGGCGAATATCGAGTATTCCGTTGTGAACGTGGGAGAAGGAAAGAAAAAAGAAATTTATATTCTTGCGACGAATCGTCTCTCGGTTTTGAAAGATCCACACACCGTTGTGGCGAGCGTAAAAGGAAAAGATCTGGTTGGGCTCGCCTATGAACCCCTTTTTTCCGTTGAGGCGTTTAAAAAATCAAGCGCGGCGTACAAAATCTATCCGGCAAAATTTGTCGGGGCAGAAGATGGCACGGGCGTAGTCCACACGGCAGTGATGTACGGAGAAGACGATTACAATCTGGGAAAGGAGGTTGGCCTGCCGCAGCACCACACGGTGGACCTGCAAGGAAAATTCACCAGTGACGTTCCGGCATATGCAGGCATGTACGTTAAAGCCAAGGAGACGGAAAAAAAGATTGTGGACGATCTGGAGAAAAAGGGGCTCTTGCTCCGTACGGAACCTTACAAGCACGACTATCCGTTTTGCTGGCGGTGTGATACACCGCTTTTGTATTACGCGCGGGACTCCTGGTTTATCGCGATGAGCAAATTCCGCAAAGAATTGCTTCGGGAAAACAAAAAAATCCGCTGGGTTCCGGAATCCGTGAAGGAGGGCCGGTTTGGCGAGTGGCTCCGCGAAGTGAAGGACTGGGCGATTTCGCGCGAACGCTACTGGGGCACTCCGCTTCCGCTCTGGGAGTGCAAAAAATGTGGGGGAGTGCGCGCGGTAGGTGGGTATGAAGAATTAAGCCAATTGCAGGGAGGCGCTAAAAATCGCTACATTTTAATGCGGCACGGTGAACCGCAAAATATCTTGATGAAAAAAATAAATAGTAGTCCTGCAAAGCGGAATGTATACCCCCTTACCCTGAAAGGACGCGTTATTGCCGAACGGTCCGCAAAAAAACTGAAAAAAGAAAATATTGATATCATCGTAGCGTCGGATTTTCGCCGCACCCGCGAAACGGCGGAAATTGTCGCAAGCGAACTGGGAATCAAAAAGATAATTTTCGAGAAAAAATTCCGCGAAATAAATACAGGAATTTTTGACGGAAAAAAGGGTGAGGACTATCACGCGTATTTTTCGTCCTATGCGGAGAAATTTACAAAACGGACGCCAAAAGGCGAATCACTCCGCGATCTTGCGAAGCGCGTTTACGAAGGTCTTGAAACACTCGAGAAAAAATACGAAGGAAAAACTATTTTGGTTGTGAGTCACGAGTATCCCGTCTGGATGATGCAGACCGTGATGAGCGGATGGGGTGAAGAACGGGCGATTACGGAGAAAGAAAAGCGTGGTAATGATTTTATCGAGACGACGGAATTTCGCAAAGTTCCATTTTTGAAGCTTCCGCGGAACGGCTGGAACTTCGCGGACCCTCATCGCCCATATGTGGATGACGTAACATTCCCTTGCGAAAAATGCCACGAACGCATGACGCGCATTCCGGAAGTGGCGGACGTATGGTTTGATTCCGGCGCGATGCCGTTTGCACAGGCGCACTATCCTTTTGCAAAAGAAAAAATAGATTTTCCTGCTGATTATATTTCAGAAGCGGTAGATCAAACGCGCGGTTGGTTCTATACCCTGCTTGCCGAGTCCATCCTCTTAGATAAAACAACTCCTTACAAAAATGTTATCTGTTTGGGACACGTGCTTGATAAGAACGGGCAGAAAATGTCCAAATCGAAAGGGAACGCGGTAGACGCTTGGGGGGTGATCGCAAAGTATGGAGCGGACGCGGTGCGGTGGTATCTGTTTACAGTAAATCCGCCCGGCGAACCAAAAAAATTCGACGAAGCAGAACTCGGAAAAACCCTGCGCCAGTTCGTGCTGATGGTTTATCATTCGTTCATTTTTTACGAAACCTATGCCAAAAAATTCAATTTCCCGCTCACTATAGGCAATCCGAAGCACGTTCTTGACCGGTGGATTTTGGCGCGCCTTGAGGAAACAACGAAGAGTGTCACAAAAGCGATGGATGCTTATAACCCCGGAACCGCTGGGAGAACAATCGAAATATTTACCGGAGATCTTTCCCGGTGGTATATTCGCCGCTCGCGACGGCGTCTTCAAAAACCGGAAACACAGGCGGACCATGAAGCGGCGTCAAAAATGCTGGGACACTGTCTTTATGTGTTAAGCCAGTTACTCGCGCCCTTTATGCCGTTTTTTTCCGAGGCGCTTTATAAATCGCTGGTGTCAGAGGGGAACAAGACGCTTTCGGTCCATCTGACGGACTGGCCAAAAATGAAAAAAGCGCTGACGAATGAAAAACTGATTAAAGGCATGACAGAGATCCGCGAGTTCGCAAGTTTGGCGCTTGCGAAGCGCGCCGAAGCGGCGATTAAAGTGCGCCAGCCGCTTCAGATGCTGCGCGTGAAAACGGAGAACAACTATCTGTGGGGAAACAAAGAACTGATGGTGCTTCTCTCGGAAGAGGTGAATGTAAAAAATGCCTACGTGGATAACGACATCAAACGTCCGATTGAGCTCGACATTCGTGTAACGCCAGCGCTAAAGGAAGAAGGACTTGTGCGCGAGTTTATCCGTTTGGTGCAGGATCTGCGGCAGGACGCGAAGCTGGAACCGAAGAATAGGATTGTAATCCATGTCGAGTGCAAAGAGCTTATCCCGTTTATTGAAAAAAATCGCAAAAATATTGGGACAGAAGTAAACGCAAAAGCAATCGAGTATAAACGTGTAAAGCGATTCACGGTAGAACTTGAGACGAAATTCGAGGAATGGCCCTTGTGGATCGCGCTACGAAAAGTGGAGTAATCAGACGAACATCGTTCTTAAATTGCGTTCGATATCTTCAAACACGCTGTCGCGCTCGCCGTTGTCGTCGAGCATGATCCGTTTTTCCTCAAGGATTTTACTTACGAACGCAAGACGTTTCTCAAAAATCGCCGCCAATTCCGGTTGATGGTTTCTTTCCGCAAAGTTCTGGAATGTTTCGAGTTGTTCTACAATTTCCTCAAGAATTTGAAATTGGATAGGGTGTACACCGAGTTCTTTTTTCTTGTCCCCTTCTATCCATAATTCCGCGAGCTGTTTGATGGTTTTTGATTCCGCGCCGATGATAACGCGTGGCACTTTTGCGAGTTCTCCACGCATCCCCAGGTGCTCTGATGCGAAGTATTTTATTTTCGTGAGTTCCCCCTTTTTGATTTTATCGCGAATGTCCGCGAGTTTACGTTCGGTATCGCTGCTGAAGGTTACATCAATCGCGAGCGCCAAATGCGATGCGGTAGTCTCACTTTCTTCAAACTCTACGATGGTGTCAACGCCGTTCGCGATATCGTCGAACCGCGATGTTTTGAAAGTCTGCGCATTTTGTCCCAGCCAATCGCTTAACTCGGCGTTTTCGTGGATAATACCCTCAAACACGGTCGCAAGTTTCAACACCTCCTCTTTTTCGGAAGTGGAATCTTGTTTAAACTTATCTTCCATTGCTTTTACATAGGTGTTATCCTTATCCACGCCCTCGTGATAAATATCGCGGAATGTTTCCGGATTAATCGCCTCTCTGCGCATCTTTTTTATTGCTTGTTTGTATGCTTGGTCGATTGTAAGAGAATTTAAAATTTGATCCTCCATTCTATTTGTATTCATAAGTAGAGTATAACGCGTCCTTTTCACGATTTACAAATAAAAAGCGAGGGTTTTTGCCCTCGCTAAACGCACAACGGATCCCTGTCCTTTTGCCAGTGTTAGGACTTCGGCAAGCGGCGTTTCTGCGGACGATGCTTGAACGCAAAAGACAACTTACGCTCGTCGCTGGAGTACAAAGATTCTCCTTTAAAACGCGGGGGGATCAGCATCTCACCTGTTCCGCACAAAAATCGGCGGAACCGCATTTTTTCCGGAATGGCGTCCGGAGCGTAATGGCAGTGCGGGATCCGAGAGCTGCCTACGAAACTTTAGGTTCTGGTCTTATTTTAGCATTTTCGTGTTCTGATAAAAAAAAGCCCCCGTCCAATGAATGGACGGGGGTGTTGGAACCTACTTCTTTTGGTGCTGTTTTTGGGGCTGACGGACCAGCTCCTCCAGTTGTGTAAAAAAGTGGTTTTCCCGGAGCTTCTGCTCTTCCAAAAACTCCAAGGTATTTGACAGCCGATACGTATGGAATCCGTGCTCACGCACTTTGTATGCGTGTTCTCCGCAGAGGATTATGGGTTTTCCTTTCACGTTCCACATCTCGTCCGCGGGTCCCTTTGCTTTGCAATCCGGAAAGCTGCACGCGTAAGGATTATGCCCGAAATCGGAAATTTTCATATATTCTCCAAAAAAATGAGGGGAAAAGTGAATTTAAAGTTCTGATTTGATTGTATACCTATTCTTTACGATTGTCAAATAGCGCTATGAAGCGGTTTAAAAAGGAATTTCATTATAAAAAATCCGGCGAAGGAGATGTCCTTCGCCGGCGTTGATGATCCTGCCCGTGCCTTTACCCGGACTTTTGTTCCCCTGTAGTCGCATAAAGCGGCAAAGAAAACGCTGAACCAAGTGCGTCTACCGCAACTTTTCGTTCATTACGGATAATCGGATGTCCGTGCGGGGCTTGCAGTTCCCACGCTGTGGAGTGAGGTCTGGGATCGTAGCCCCATCCGTCCCGTCCTGTTAAGGAGCAGAATTCTATACTACACCCTCTTAAGTTTCGGGGTCAAGGATTATAGTGAAAGTCCTATGCTCTTCTTGATGTTTTCCATTTTTTTCGTGGAAACCTCTAACGCTTTTTTGTTGCCGCGCGCAAGCATCGCGTGGAGCGTTTTTTGTCTTTTTAATAGCGCGCGTTTCTTTTTTTGAAACGGTGCGAATGCAGAGACCGCGGCTTCCGCGAGAGATTTTTTGAATTCGCCGTACCCCTTTCCCTTAAACATCTGTTCAATGGCTTTGATGGATTTTCCGCTAAGTGCCGAATAAATAAGAATTAAACTACTCACTGCCTTTTTGCGTTCAGGATTATAGGTGACTTCGCGGCCCGAATCCGTTACCGCGGTTTTGATTTTGGAACGGATAATGTCCGGTGCATCGTCCAAGAATAGACATCCCGAGGGCTGCGATTTGGACATTTTTTTGGTCGGATCATCCAAACTCATCAAGCGGGGAATTTCCGTAAGAAGCGACTGGGGCTCCACGAACGTTTTTCCAAAACGCCCATTAAATTTTCTCGCAAGTGTGCGGGCAAGTTCTAGGTGCTGGAGCTGATCGTCGCCGACGGGTACATATTTGGCATCGTAAAGCAGGATATCCGCGGCCATAAGGGTTGGATAAGAAAATAAGCCGACGTTTATATTTTCCGGCGCGGTCTCGGACTTATCTTTAAATTGGGTCATGCGGCGGAGTTCTCCAAACGGCGTGAGAGTATTCAGAATCCATGCCAGTTCCGCATTTGCGGGGACGGCGGATTGAAGGTAGATTAACGATTTTTTGGGGTCTAGGCCAGCAGCGAGAAAGCTCGAAAAGAGGTCTAAAATTTGTCCTTGTTTTTCTTTCGGGCTAAAGGACTCTGTAAGCGAATGAAGATCAGCAATAAAAAACAAGCACTCATATCGGCCAGAGTTCTGGAGATCCACGAAGTTTTTGAGTGCGCCCAGGTAATTCCCCAGGTGCAGTTTTCCGGTTGGTTGGATGCCGGAGACAAGAATCGGTTTCATAGTGTTTAGTATAGTATTCTTATTGTTTTTGGTAAAATAAAAGCCACTGAAAAATCCAGTGGTCTTAACATAGAACTGAGGACCTTATTTCACTCTTGACCGAAAGACGACGAAGTAACCCAATGTATAGCCATTTGCAGTCGCATCATCAGGAGCCATGCTTACGAACTCCATTTCGGGATGTTCGTAAATGAACGAAGAGAGTTCATTTCCAAAATCTTCTTCTGTGGAATTAAAGTAGTAAACCCCGTTGTTATAATCAGTAATAGAGGTTGTTACGGTACGGACATTATCATTATCTGCAGATGAGTTGCATTCGACGAAGAGCATTGTCGTTGCAATCAGAATTACCATTATTCCAACCTTTTTCATTGCAAACTCCTTTCAAGCTAAGTGAAGGATATAAATAATAGTAATTTGTCGAAAATTCGACTTTGAAGTGCAACTCTGCATAGGATAAAAATATGCAGAAACA